>OMCA01000002.1_pt1 | contig 385235 bp, 352 predicted proteins | sample 1673621 | NCBI WGS metagenome assembly OMCA01 (sample SAMEA103958117, study PRJEB25191) | human gut metagenome | biome: human-associated habitat [ENVO:00009003]; feature: intestine environment [ENVO:2100002]; material: feces | place: Germany | collected 2013/2015
TCCGAACACGGTAGTTAAGCTCATTCGTGCCGAAAATACTTGGCTGGAAGCGGCCCGGGAAAATAGGTCGATGCCGACATAAATAACCGATTAAGCTTTGCTTAGTCGGTTTCAATATTCCTCCATAGCTCAGTCGGTAGAGCACGCGGCTGTTAACCGCGGTGTCGTTGGTTCGAGTCCAACTGGGGGAGCCAAAAATAGAGACGTTCTTTTGAACGTCTTTATTTTTTTCTTTCAAATTGAATTCGGTCAATGACAGCTTGTACAAACAGCCGGAGGCTGTTAACTGCATCGTGACCGAGCGCTGCCGGTGGCAGGAGGAGCGAGGGCAGGATGGCGCAGCGGTCGACAGAAAAACGACGCTTCAAGGAAGTTTTTCGTCGGGCACCGCAAGAGATGGTGTCGTTGGTTCGAGTCCAACTGGGGGAGCCAAAATAAAAACCTATCACAATCGTGGTAGGTTTTGTTTTGTGTTTTTATTCCTTCATTATTTTGTTTTAAGCATTAACTTTTTTATTAGGATATAATGAAATTAAAGCAGATAGATAAATAAGAATCTATCTGTTTTTTTATGCTCAAGATTCAGAAAATGAAAAAAACGGTGAGGTATGAAACTGAGCTTAAGTAAATAAACAAAATTTTCCGCCGGTTGTTCCGGACTCGTTCGCACTTTTAGGCTTTGCAGAAATCGATAAAAATGACGATATGGGAATGTTGTAGATATAGAGAGTATCGAAAGCAAAAGCCGTATTTTTCTAATTGCAGAGAGATTTCTAAAAAGATACAATAATTTGGTTACGCTATCTCGTCGCACAGTCACGTGAATAGCACCGAGCTTTATGCGGAGTGTTTTTTCATATAACCGCTTATATATTTTGACACCCTATTTTATTCAGCGGTAGTGGAACCGAATTTTAGGGCAAATCAGGTTTGATTTGCCCATTTTATATATTTCTTCCATTAACTGTATTTTTATGCTAAAATATCCGTATAGTTGTAATATTTTCAGCTCGCAATATTAGAGTATAAATCGAGGTGTGTTTATGAGAAGAGATAAAACGACAACATATGTATTTTCGTCATTTGTTGTGGCAGGCGTACTGTTTTTTATTGTCGGCTGCATTATAGGTTTCAGGTCGCTTAACCGCAAAAATATGACTGCTGCCGAGGCGGAAATTGTTAGGATAACGACCGAGAGAGGCGCCGATGATGAGACAAACCATCGAGTCTATGTCGCATTTGATGTTGACGGTGAAGAGCATATTACCGAAATAGGCACTTATACGAGCTCGTATCGTGTCGGAAAGGTAATTAAGATTTACTATGACAACGATAACCCCGACAGAGTTGCTGTCGGCGACGATTACGGAATATCAATATTTATATGTGCTTTCGGCTTTATATTTATCGCGGTAGGCGGCTTAAGCCTTATAAAAGAACACCGTGCTTATAAGCGTTATCTTAAAAATTTAAGGACGGTTTACGCGACGTACACCGAAGTAAGCGTAAATGAAAATTATTCTGTCAACGGTCACAATCCGTACGTTGTGCTCTGTGAATGGACCGATCCCGTAGACGGAAAGGGTTATGTTTTTGTAAGCCCTAATCTCTGGTTTGACCCTACGGATTTAATTGCCCGCAGAAATATTACATCATTTCCCGTGCAGATAGATTCGGAGGACCCGTCCTATTATTATGTCGATATAAGCTGTTTGCAAAATCGCACCGACGAATAATGCGGCAGACGCAATAAATTCAATTTCAGTATAGAAAGAAGTATAGCCTATGGATATTATGGAATTATTAAAGACCAGGCGTACATACCGCAGATTCAAGCAGGACCCCGTGCCCGACAGCGTGGTAGAGGATATTTTGACTGCTGCGCGCTACGCTTCAAGTGCGGCGAATAAACAGCCTCTGAGTTTCGTCGTGGTAAAATCTCCCGAAATGGTTAAAAAGACCTTTTCGTATACAAGATGGGCGGGCTATTTGCCGCCTGAGGTGGGACAGCCAAAAGAAGGAGAAGAGCCGACGCTGTTTATAGGAGTGGTTGAAAACCTCGATATAAATAAAAACTGCGATACGGACGCGGGACTTGCCATTTCCAATATGACGCTTGCGGCGTGGGATAAAGGCGTCGGAAGTTGTGTTATAGGCGCCTGTAACAAGGTAAAGCTGTCTGAGCTTTTCGGACTCTCGGAAAATCAAACGCTCCATACTGTGGTCGCATTCGGTTATCCTACACATAAAAGCAAAATAAAAGACATAAATGACGAAGACGTGAAGTATTTCATCGACGGTAACGGCGATTACGTTGTCCCGAAACGAAAAACCGAAGATGTAACAAAATATTTGTGATTTAGGTCGCATATACGGCTTGATACGCAGTATATACAAAACGGGAGGTGAAATTTTTCACCTCCCGTTTTTTGCTTTCAGCAATTGCCCTTGTTTTTTATACCGCGCATAATATGCGTAAATATCGGCGAGACTGCACTCTCGTAAGTCTTTCCGCCGAGAAGAAGCTCCGTAACTTTGATTTCTCCGAGTCTTTCCTTGGGGATAGTATAGGGATTTTCGGAGAGAATTGCCATATCGGCGATTTTTCCCGTTTCCAGAGAACCGCGGTCCTTTTCGTCAAATGTGGCGAGGTACCCGTTGTAGGTGCACATTCGCAGGGCGTCTTTTACGGACAACGCTTCTTCGGCGCAGGAGTGGTTGCAGGCTTTGTACATCCAGTTAATGGGATCGGGCGTTGTGCAGGGCGCGTCCGAGCCCGCCGAAAGCCTTATACCGTTTTCGGAGAATGTCTTAATCGGATTTAGTCTTTTTGAGCGCGCGCCGAGTATCTCTTTGAGATATTCATCCGGCTCTTGTCGCCAGTCGATGAATGCGGTTTGCACCGATAATGAGATGTTGTATTTTTTGCATATTTCAATGCCCTCTTCGGTGGGCAAACACGCGTGAATTATTGTGTGACGGTGTTCTTCTCTCGGATAATCGTCAAGGGCTGCTTTCAAGGCTCTTGTCGCCTGATTAAAAGCCCTGTCACCTATTGCGTGCATCTCTATCTGTAAGCCCGCGCGGTTTGCTTTTTTACAAAATTCCGTTACCTTTTCGTCGGAATAATATAAAACTCCGCAGTCGTTACTGTTTTCATACGGTGTGAGAAGAGATGCGTCTTTTGAGCCGAAGCAACCGTCGAGAGCTGTTTCAAAGCATCCGCCGATTCTTGTAAGACCGCGTTTGATTACCTTTTCGGTATCCATGGTTTGGAAAAATACACGATATTGCATACCGTTTTTCAATCCCGCACCGAAATAGCGTTCCATATCGACGTCCAAATCGTGAGAAAATCCGACGCCGCTGACGCTGTGTATCATTCCTATGCCGACAGAGGCCATATAGTCGGCTGCCTTTTGCATATTCTTTATAAGGTGCAACGGTGAAACAGAATTTGTAACATAATCCGAAACGGCAAAAAAAGCTTCTTGATTCATTTCGCCTGTATCCTCGTGAAAGCCGCGAAGACCTTTTATTTTATCACGGATTTTATTTAAAAGAGCGGTGTTTATAACGCAGGCGTGACCGTCGTATTTAACTATAAACACAGGCTTGTCGGGGCAGACGCGGTCAAGCTCTGTGCGCCTGACAAGATGACCGTCGGACACCGAATACGGAGAGGCTCCGAAGCCTGTAATTATTTTTTCCTTACTTTTTCGGACGTGAGACTGCAGCATTTCAAGTATTTCCGAGTTGCTTTTTGCATCCATAACGTTAAGACCGGCATAAAAAGTGGCAAAGCTCGCAAAATGTATATGAGTATCGGCAAATGACGGTACCAACGCCTTTTCACGAAGCTCTATCGTCTTTGCGTCTTTAAACGCCTCCGGCAGACTGTCACCGACATAAACTATCCTGCCGCAATTTTCAACAAGATATTCGGCGACGGTATCGTTTTTATCTACCGTAAGTATGTTTCCGTGATAAACTTTCATATTTTTCACTCCTAAATAAAAAAGAAGCGAGCTGTACAACTCGCTTCTTTGCTTAACATTATTATATTATCGCAAACCGTATTTGTCAACAATTATTCTGTTTTGCACACAATACCGCTTTGGTGTTTATCACTTTTCGGGGAATTGTTCATTGCCGATTTCGTGTTTGTGTGATATTATTAAATTGATGATGTATCCGATTTGTCGCATAGAAAACCGGGTGCAATTTATAAGTGTATTATGGGAGTTGGAACAAATGTTAAAGCAAAAAGAAATGCCGGCTGTCGGCGAAAAAATAGCAGTCATCAAGACCGACAAGGGCGATATTAAGGTGAGACTTTTCCCGGAGGAAGCACCCAAAGCGGTTGAAAACTTTGTTACGCACGCTGAAAACGGGTACTATGACGGCCTTATATTCCACAGAGTAATTAAGGATTTTATGATTCAGGGCGGTGACCCCAAGGGTACCGGAACGGGCGGCGAGAGCATTTGGGGCAAGCCGTTTGCCGATGAATTTTCAAGCGAGTTGCACAATTTCAGAGGCGCGCTTTCCATGGCTAATGCAGGCCCCAATACAAACGGCAGTCAGTTCTTTATAGTTCAGGCGGATTCCGTTTCCGACGATCTTGTCGATCAGCTTGAAACCGCTTCGGAAAAGCTTTTCCCTCTCGAGGCTGTGCGCGAATACGAGAACAACGGCGGCACTCCGTGGCTCGATTATCATCACACGGTATTCGGCCAGGTGTTTGAGGGAATGGATGTCGTTGACGATATAGCAAATGTTAAGGTGGATTTCTTCCAAAACAAGCCGTTAGAGGATGTAAAAATACAGACAATAGAAATAGTCGAAAATTAAGGGCGCAAAACGCCCTTTTTTCGTAATATGCAAAGAGGAGCTTTTATGTTATTTAAAAATATCGGTATTGTTGATGAAAACATTGATTATGTAAAATCAATGTTCGTGGAAACAAAGGACGACAGAATTGTTTATGTGAGCAGCGTCCGCCCCGAAAATTATGAAGGCGAAGAATACGACGGTACCGGCAAGGTGCTGATGCCCGGCTTTGTAAACGCTCATTCGCATTCGCCGATGACGCTTTTGCGCGGCTATGCCGAAAACCTGCCGCTTCAGCGTTGGCTGAACGAAAAGGTTTTTCCGTTTGAGGACAGAATAAAGGGCGAGGACGCATATTATTCGTCAATGCTTGCGATAGCCGAAATGCTCCGATACGGAACCGTATCTTTTTCCGATATGTATTTCTTTTCCGAAAATGTCGCGAAAGCCGTAACAGACAGCGGTATTAAATGTAATTTCAGCCGCGCAATAACGAGCTTTGAGGATACCGATATTGAAAATCTGCAAAGCTTCCGCGAAAGTGAAGATATAGTAAAGCGGTTTCACAATGCCGCAGACGGCAGACTTAAAATAGATATGAGCCTGCACGCCGAATATACAAACAGAAGAACAATAATTGAGCAGTTCGCTGAAAAGGTCCGCGAGAGGGGGCTTAGGGCGCACATACACCTGTCTGAAACGAAGAAAGAACACGAAGAATGTAAGGCGAAGTACTCGTTAACTCCGACGCAGCTCTTTTATAAATGCGGAGTTTTTGACGTGCCGACAACTGCGGCTCATTGTGTTTGGGTTGAGGACGGAGATATTGAGCTTTTACGCGAAAAGGGCGTGACGGTAGCCACGTGCCCGGCGAGTAACCTGAAGCTCGGCAGCGGTGTATGCGATGTCTACAAGCTCTTAAAAAGCGGCGTCAATGTGGCAATAGGTACAGACAGCGTCGCCTCAAACAACAATCTTAATATGATAAAGGAAATGTTCCTTTGCGCGCTTTTGCCGAAAGGTCTTCATAACGACGCCTCGGTGGTTTCCGAACGCGATATTTTAAAAATGGCTACCGTAAACGGTTACAAGGCACAGGGCAGAGAGGACAGCGGTGCAATAAAAGCGGGATACAAAGCTGACCTTTGCGTTTTAAACATCGAAAGCGAGCATATGTATCCGCAAACCGATATGATAAATAACCTTGTGTATGCCGCAGACGGTGCCGATGTTGTGCTGACTATGGCGGACGGAAGAGTGCTTTATAAGGACGGAGAATTCACAACGATTGATATTGAAAAGGTCAAAAGCACCGTAAATGCCGCAGCGAGCAGAATTATAAGCGAGGTAAAGAAAAATGGCTGACATCATAGAGCGAAACGCCGAATATATAAGGTCAAAAATAACCGAAATACCGAAAACAGCAATAGTCTTGGGCTCGGGGCTCGGCGATATGGGCGAAAAAATCGAAAACCCCGTGTATATAGATTACGGCGAGCTTGAAGGCTTTGCCGTATCGACCGCTCCCGGTCACAAGGGCAGATTTATCGTAGGCAGGCTTTCGGGGAAACCCGTTATTTGTATGCAGGGCAGGCTTCACTGCTATGAGGGTTGGGAGCTTGATAAAGTCGTGTTGCCGATAAGAGTTATGCGTGCCCTCGGAGCGGAAAATCTGATACTTACCAATGCCGTCGGCGGTGTTAATCTCGACTTTAAACCCGGGGATATTATGCTTATAACCGACCATATCAATTTTATGGGCAGAAATCCGCTTGTGGGAAAAAATGACGACAGCGTAGGCACACGTTTCCCGGATATGTCGTTTGCATATAATCCGTCACTTCGTGAAATTGCCGAAGCGTGCGCCGCAAAAACGGGTACCGACCTTAAAAAGGGCGTATATCTCGGCTGCCTCGGGCCGTCGTATGAAACACCGGCGGAAATTCGTGCATTTCGTATACTCGGAGCGGATGCAGTCGGTATGTCCACCGTTCCGGAGGTAATAGCTGCCAATCATTGCGGATTTAAAGTGCTCGCTTTTTCACTTATCACAAATATGGCGGCAGGAGTTTTAAAACAGCCGTTAAGCGAGGAAGAGGTGCTGACCACGGGTAAACTCAAGGCTCGCGAAATGCAAAAGCTTATTTCGGAGATACTTCTGAATTTGTGATTTTACGGTGCAAATCTTCTTCCGAAAGCTCGTTATAAATCAAAAAAACATTGACACAAAGCGAAAACTGTGATATTATAGTTTTCGCCTAATACGGAGAGATACCGAAGTGGTTATAACGGAACGGTCTTGAAAACCGTCGTACGGCAACGTACCGTGGGTTCGAATCCCACTCTCTCCGCCACTTAGAAGAGAAAGCGGATTTTCCGCTCTCTCTTTTAACAATCGAATAGTGTCATAGACGCTACCAATGCAGAAGTACTCAAGTTGGTGACGAGGCGCCCCTGCTAAGGGCGTAGGTCGGGTAACCGGCGCGAGAGTTCGAGTCTCTCCTTCTGCGCCAAAAAAGGTATCGGGATTTTCCCCGGTACCTTTTTTCTGTATAATGCAAAAAGGGTAGGAGACTCGAACTCTTCGTCCGTCTTTTTGCGGAAAACAGCCTCCCTTGTAAAGGGAGGTGGGCCTCGTTAAGGCAAGCCGGAGGGATTTTCTCAAAAAATAGATTTCAAAAAGAAAGTGCTTCGCTTTTTAATCCCTCAGTCATTTTCGATGACAGCTCCCTTTACAAGGGAGCCTAATTTAATCCCTCTGTCTGCTCATTTCGTTCGTAGCAGGTCCCTAACGGGAGAGAGCCTTTTTTACGATTGTTGACGTTTTCTGCACACAAACGGATATTATGTATAAAAAATCCCGCTTTGCTTGTCTGTTTTGTTATTTGGCTTGAATATAATGTGAAATAGTGATATAATTCAAAGCAGTCTACTTTTAATTTTTTTACAAAATAACAAGAAAGAGGTGCTTGTGGTGCCAGCTAAGGCTAAAAAGGTTATTAAGGTTATTTTAATTATTTTACTTGCGGCGGTTCTGATAGTGGGGGGATATGTCGCCTATGTTATGATTGATTATCACAGAATTGAAGATAATCAAGCCTTACAAATTAACGATGCAACGAGTGATGCTGCTCTTGTAGATACGGAATATAAGGTCATATCCTACAATATCGGCTTCGCGGCATATACTCCCGATTTCGGCTTCTTTATGGACGGCGGTACACAAAGCCGTGCCGAATCGGAGGAGTCGGTCAAAAATGTGATAAGCGGCGTCGGGGATTTTCTTAAATCAGAAGCTCCCGATTTCATCCTTATTGAAGAGGTCGATAAAAATGCGACTCGCAGCTATCACTATGACGAAGAGGCTGCTCTCAGAAATATGCTTGAGGGTTATGACTCTACATTTACCGTGAATTTTGACAGCCCGTATCTATTCTATCCGCTCAGCAAGCCGCATGGAAAATCGTATGCCGGTATGCTCACATTATCAAGATTCAATATTGAAAGCGGACTCAGACGCAGTCTGCCTATCGAAGACGGATTTATGAAATTTGTTGACCTTGACCGTTGCTATTCGGTATCAAGAGTTTCCGTCAGCAACGATAAGGAGCTTGTGCTATATACGCTTCATCTTTCCGCATACACTTCCGACGGCACAATCGCTACCGAGCAGCTAAATATGCTAATAAATGATATGCAGGCTGAGTATGAAAAGGGCAATTATTGTATCGCAGGCGGCGACTTTAACAAGGATTTGCTCGTCGACTCCGGAAAAATATTCGGAATCGACGGTGCCGACTATACTTGGGCACAGCCGGTAGATCCGACGCTGTTTGACGGTACCAATCTCAGTATGGTAGCTCCGTTTAACGAGGAAAAACCCGTTCCGTCATGCAGAAATGCGGACGGTCCGTATAACGACAATCAATTTGTCCTTACTGTTGACGGCTTTATAGTCTCAGACAATGTTACCGTTTCCGGCAGCGATGTCTACGATCTCGGATTTAAGTATTCCGATCACAATCCGGTATATATGACGTTTAAGCTTAATGGGTGAATTTGAGATTTTCGGTCGAGAATAAAGAGAGGGGCATTCCTTATGTCTGAAAAACACAGTTCGGCGTCAAAGAGTAAATTACTCGGCACGGTGCTTTTGATTTTGGCTCTCTTTGGGTTCTTTGTGTTTATCTATCGACTTTGTTACTATCACTACGAGTACGACCCGCAATACAGCCCGGTGGATTACGGCAAATACAATATCCTGTCTTACTTTACCGTGCAGTCAAATTTCTTTGCGTATGTGTATTTCCTGTGCGCGGCACTTTCGATATTCGGAGTTAAAAAGGCGGAGAAAATAGGCTTTAATCCTAATATTGGTGCTCTTGTTACCGTATATGTTCTCGTGGCCGGAATTACATATTGCGCCGGTATCCCAATGGGGCTTACTCCGCCCTTCAAGTGGGATACGCCGGCTCATTCGATGTCGAGCTTTATACAGGTGTATTACCATATGATAATGCCGCCGGCGGCGCTTATAGTATGGTTTTTCCCGTTTACCGACCGTGCAATAGGCAAAAAATGCTTTTGGCTGTCGGGAATTTATCCGCTTGTTTATTCGATTTTTTCAATGGTGCGCGGAAGATTTTCCGACCCTACATATTATCCGTATCCGTTTTACAATCCTGAATTTATATGGGAAACCGTTGCAAAAAATACGCCGTTCAATATCGGACTTTCATATTTAATTATAGCGGCTTTGCTTATTTTCGGCATATTGATTTTTGCGCTGTTGACTCTTCTTATCGCCGCTATACATAATAAACTAATCAAAAGGATAAAATGAGTTTTATAGTAAGCAGTGTTAAAAGTTACTTCGAACTCGAAAAATTGACAAAAAATTGACAAATTTTACACTGAAATAAAACAGATTTCACAAAAATTTTAATTGCTTTACATTTTATACTATGTTATACTGTATTTTACATCAGTATAAACGGGGGAGAATAATGGAGAAAAAAGAATCCAAGGCAGTTGAAACGACTGCTCCGCATCCGAACAAAATAGGCATCAAGGAGGGCATAGGCTATATGCTCGGCGATGCCGGAAACCTTTTTGTTTTAACTTATGTTTCGTCATTTTTAAAGGTGTTTTACACCGATGTACTTAAAATAGCGACAGATAAGGTAGCCACATTGTTTTTGGTTTCGCGTCTCTGGGATGCGGTAAACGATCCTATGTGGGGAACGATTGTTGCAAAAAGGCGCCCAAATAAGGACGGTAAATACCGTTCGTATCTCAAATGGCTCGCAATTCCGCTTGCTCTCTCGCAGCTTGTGTGCTTTATTGATGTTAGGGCGATAACAAATAAGCAGTGGGCACTGCTTTTGTTCGCGTATGTTACATATATAGCGTTCGGTATGCTCTATACCGGAATGAATGTTCCGTTTGGCTCTCTTGCGTCTGTTATAACCGACGATCCCGACGGCAGAACCCTTCTTTCGACCTTCCGCTCAATAGGCGGCGGAATCGGCGGAGCGGCTCCGCTTCTTTTGGCTCCGTTTATTATTTATACTAAGGTCAAAAATCCCGACGGATCTACATATAACGTTGCAAATCCCAACGGTATGTTTTGGTTTGGCGCGGCTATGGCGGCGTGTGCGGTTATATTCTATTATGCCTGCTATGCTAACACCAAAGAGCGTGTTCCCTCCGAGGCAGAGCCTAAGGTGGATATGAAAAAGCTGTATGCCGGAATGTTTAAGAGCCGACCGTTTATAGTTTTAGCTCTTACGGGAATACTGATAAGCGGCCAGCTTCAATTTGCTTCGCTCAATCAGTATCTCTATAAGAACTATTTCTGCAATACGAGCCTTTCCGTTATAGGTACAATAGCACAGTATTTACCTATGGCTGTTATGATACCGTTTGTGCCGAAACTCGTTAAAAAGTTCGGCAAAAAGGAGCTCAGCGGATTCGGAGCGTTTTTCTCGGCTCTTGCCGCAATAGCATGCTATATTATAAAGCCGAGACCCGATCAGGCAGGAATTTTTATTTTCTTGCTGTTCATTATAGGCTTCGGATATTCATTCGTTTCCATAACAAACTGGGCGGTTGTCGCCGACGTTATCGACTATCAGGAATATAAGACCGGAATTAAAAACGAGAGTGCGGTATACGCCGTTTATACCTTCTGCCGTAAACTCGGTCAGACAGCGGCTGACTACGGCGGACTTATGCTTCTCGGCAAGGTAGGCTATGATGTGCAGCTTATGTCAAACGCCGGCTATGTCGACGGCGTAAGCGAGGGAATACTCAAAATCTGCACACTGATTCCCGCAATAACTTATACTCTTATATTCCTGCTTTATCAGTTCGCATATCCGCTTTCGAAGAGCAAGCTTGAACCGGTTTACGATTATGTTCGTAATATGAACTGTGCGGCGCAAAGCAGAGAAACTTATTGAATATCATTTAAAAATCCTGTCGTGGTGGCTGAGCGTTCATAAGAAAGTATCGGGTTCTCGTATAAAAATCTCTTATGCTTTTGTCAAAAAGCCTCGCAAGGCGACAGTCTTGCTCCGTTTCCTGACTTCGGCATAAAAAATTCTATAGCTACGAAACTGCAAAGCACTTCAAAATGATATATTTTGATACAAGAAAAGGCAAACCCCTCAGATGCGTTTGGACTCATCTGAGGGGTCAATTATTACTGTGCAAAAAATGTTGTTTTGAAGCAAAACTGCCTTAGAAGCACTCTGTTTAATCGTAGAATTTTTTGTTTGGAAAAATATGTAAAATCGGCAAACCGAACCACATAAAAGGCTCCCTCAAATAGGGCGATTCCCCACGGTGTGGGAAACGTCGCGAAGCGACAAAAAAGGCTCCCTTGCAAAGGGAGCTGGCTGTAAGCAATGCGAACAGACTGAGGGATTAAAAAACCAAAGTATTTCTTATTTAAAATCTATTTTTTAAGGAAATCCCTCCGAGTTGCCTTAACGAGGCCCACCTCCCTTTACAAGGGCGGCAAATCCCTCCGGCTTGCCTTAACGAGGCCCACCTCCTTTTTATGGGAGGCACGTCGGCGAGAAAAGTGAATGGTAAAAAGTAAAATCGGCAAGCATTTTTTATGCTTGCCGATTTATGGCTGGGGTGGCAGGATTTGAACCTACGAATGCAGCAGTCAAAGTGCTGTGTCTTACCGCTTGACGACACCCCAATATTTACTTTTTTAAAATTATACCTTAATAAACGTAAATCTGCAAGAGAAATATCTTGCAGATTTAGAAAGTGGGGTGGATAGTCGGATTCGAACCGACGGTCTCCAGTGCCACAAACTGGCGCTTTAACCAACTAAGCTATACCCACCATATTAACTGGCGCGCTTGGAGGGACTCGAACCCCCGACCCTCTGCTTAGAAGGCAGATGCTCTATCCAGCTGAGCTACAAGCGCATAACAGGTACACTTTTAAGTGCTTGAATATTATATATGCAACAGGCGTTTTTGTCAAGTACATTCTTGTGATTTGTCGTCGAAAATATAGCATAATGGCGGCAAAGCCGAAACGACGGTTTATCGCCCTATTTATAAAAATATTATATTAAATCACCAAATGAGGTTTTTGCTCTTCGGATACCGTTAAATTATCGGGTATCTTTTTTTCTTCTTCTTCTTTTTCTTCTTCTCCTTTTTCGGGCTTTTTGAATTCCTCCTCCGGGAAATCGACTGTATTTTTGCAAATCTCATCAACCGGGAGTCCTTCGAACAAATTCTTTTCGGAAAAATCTATTTCATCGTCGCCGTTTTGGTTAAGCGGATTAAACATTTTTTACACCCTCTTACTTATCAATCAAATGTACATTGAGATGATTATACGTCATTTCAATGCCTGCATTATCAAATTCGGTCTTTATCCTCTCCATAAGGGCAAAGTGAGCGTCCCAATACTTCGGTGTTTCAACCCATGCCCTTACAACATATTTTATGCTGCTGTCATCGTAAGAGAGTACCGCCGCAAAAGGTTTTTCGGGGTCGTCCAAAAACATACCCGTATTTTCAACTGCGTCAAGCAGAGCCTTGCGGACTTTTTCAATGGGCGCGTCATATGACGCCGAAATTTCTATATCAACACGCCGCTTTTCCTGCGAGGTGTAATTTACTATTTTTGCCGCTATTATTTTGCTGTTGGGAACATATATTACCTTGTTGTCTATCGCCTTTATTCTTGTGTGAATAAGTCCCGTCATCATAACAGTTCCCGTAACCCCGTCAGCCTCGACATAATCGCCTATTTTAAACGGCTTTGCAACAAGTATCATAATGCCGCTTGCAAGGTTTGAAAGCGAATCCTGAACGGCGAGAGATGCGGCAAGGCCGACCACCGAGAACGCCGCCACAAGCGAAGTTGCGGAGACGCCGAGCGTATCTATAACTATTATTGCGGTTATAAAACAGAGAATAAATTTTATTACCGCCGTTATTATTTTCCCGAGTGTCGCGTCAAGGTTTGTTTTGCCGAGCACTCTCTTAAGCACCTTCATAATAATGCGTATCAGAAAGTAGCATATAACAAATACTATGACGGCCTCAAATATTTTCCCCACAGTAAATGAGCCGACTGAGTAATTCAGTATGCTTTGCAGCTTTTCCATTTTTTATACCTCGTTTAAAACGAATTATCATTTACACTATATTATGTTAGCAGAAAAATCGCAGCTTATCAAGTGCACCGCATAATTTATTGAAGATACAGTCGATTTGTGATATTATTTCAGGGAAAAGTAAAAGGAGAGCCGTCTTTATGCTTATAACCAAACCGGATTTTTATGACAGCTTTAAATGCAGGGCGGGTGAATGTACGGATTCGTGCTGTATAGGCTGGGAAATAGACATTGATGATGAAACAATGCGAAAATATGAGAATGAAAACGACTCTCTATCTGTAAAGCTAAACAGGTTTACAGATAGAGAGAAGCAATGCTTTATCCTGACAGAAGACGATCGCTGCCCGTTTCTCAAAAGCGACGGTTTGTGTGAGCTGATACTGACAAATGGCGAGGATATGCTGTGTGAAATATGCCGTGAACATCCGCGATTTTACGCGCGATACGGCGATTTTTACGATATGGGCGAGGGGCTTTGCTGCGAGGAAGCTGCAAGCTTACTTTTTCTCAATACATCTCCGCTGAAGCTGATTACCGAGGCAGAATCACGCGATGATGCCGCATATTTTGATGAAGGCCTGATTGATCCGGAAACGCTATATATGTTAAGGCAAAGCACTTTACATATGCTTTGCGACAGAACACAGACTCTTCATGACAGAATTCACTCAATATTTAAAAATTTACTTTTAAAACAGTACGGAAAAATCAACTTTGCTTTTCCGAGCGAGGATGAATTTTACGACATTTTAATTAAAGCGTCGAAAAAAACAGAGGCGTATGACGCTGATTTTACTCATCTGTTAAAGTGCCTGTGTGAAAACAAAGCCGAGGCTTTAAATTCACGAAAGACTTTTATATCTTATCTCGGCGAAAGAACGGCTGACTACGAAAAGCTCTTATCGTATCTTGTGTTCCGTCATTTTCCTAAAGCCGTGTATGACGGCGATGCTTTAGGCAAATTCTGCTTTTGCGTCGGCGTTACGGCGATTACATTTTATGCCGACGTATTGCTTTTTGCGGAGCGCGGAAAATTTGACCTTGACGACAGGATAAACAGCGTGAAATATCTCTCAAAGCAGTTTGAATACAGCGATGAGAACCCGGAAATTCTGTCCGAAGAGCTTAAAAAGAGAATATTACGGATATGAGTTTTACAATGAAACACACAATAAATCCCATCAGAGTCGGGAAAATAAAGGAAACGGCGGTCCAAAAATGGCTGTGCGTTTCTTTTTTTATTGTCAAAAGAGTTGTTGAGCACGGCCAATGCATCAGGGAAAACAGAATAAAGCAAACAGCGGTCGTATAAGTCCAACCGTTACAGATGAGAATGTCTTTTAGCCCTAAAAGCGAGTCAAAATCCGTAAGCGTACCGGTTGCCGTGTATGCCATTATCATTATCGGTACAACTGTTTCGTTAGCGGGAAAACCGAGTATAAAGGCTGTCAATATGACTCCGTCGAGCCCTATGAGCTTTGCAAAGGGGTCCAGCGCACCCGAAAAAGCAGATAACAGACTTTCACCGCGAACAGTTACATTTGCCGCAAGCCAGATTATAATGCCTGCCGGAGCGGCAACTGCGGCTGCTCTTCCGAGAACAAAAAGGGTCCTGTCAAAAATCGAACGCACTATGACCTTTAAGACCTGCGGCTTTCTGTACGGAGGCATCTCAAGAGTGAATGACGACGGTACTCCGCGAAGAAGTGTTTTTGACAGTATACGCGACGAAACAAATGTTAAGAGTACGCTGAATACAATAACAAGCGTCAAAAGTGCGGCGGTAAATACCGAACGGCATATGCCGAAGCTGCCGGCGGCAAAAAATATGGTTATAATACTTATGAGCGACGGAAAACGCCCGTTGCAGGGGACAAGGCAGTTTGTTATAACGGCTATAAGCTTTTCGCGAGGACTGTCTATTATGCGGCAGCCGGTGACCCCTACTGCGTTGCACCCGAAGCCCATACACATCGTGAGAGCCTGTTTGCCGCAGGTACCGCATTTTCTGAAGCCGTGGTCAAGATTAAATGCAACTCTCGGCAGGTATCCGAAGTCCTCAAGCAGGGTGAACAGGGGGAAAAATATTGCCATGGGAGGCAGCATTACCGATATGACCCAGCATAAGACCTTAAACATTCCGTTTACAAGCATTTCGCGCAGCCACACAGAAACGCCGGCATTTGTCAAAAGGAGCATAAGCTTTTGTGTGAGAAAACCGCTTGCACGCTGTAAAAGCTCGCTCGGGTAATTGGCACCCACCGCGGTAATCCAAAATATGAGCAGTAAAAGCAGCAACATTATCGGTATTCCCGTAAGCTTGCTTGTGAAAAGCTTATCTAATTTGCGGTCAAAGTCATGCTTCTTGTTTTGATTTGTTTTTACAACGCCGTCAACTGTATTTTCGGCTGTTTTAACTATGCTTTCGGGAATATCGTCTTCTATGTTTTTTCTTCCGCCGCACACACGGTACGCTCTTTCCAGCGCGTCCGAAATATCGCAGTCTTTTAATTTGTCGTCGCCGAATATCTCCTTAAATTCCTCCGTGCTTTTTTTCGGCTCTGTTAAAAGACGCAGCGCCATGTATCTTTTATTCAGCGGAAGATTTGTATTTTTTCTTAATGCGTCGCAGAGAATTTCTATTGCCTTTTCGGTGCTTTCACTGTATTTTACGGGGAAAATCGGTGCTTTTTTATCTGCCGACATTTTTTGAACCGCGACCAAAAGCTCCGGAAACCCCTGCTTTGTACGTGCACAAATGCCGACTGTCGGAACACCGAGTCGTTTTTCGAGCTTTTCCGTGTCAATTTCTATGCCCTTTTTCTTCGCCTCATCTAATAGGTTTATACAAACAATTATATTACCCGTTATTTCCATGGCTTGCAGGACGAGATTTAAATTGCGCTCAAGGCAGACCGCGTCACATACAACGATTACGGCGTCATACCGTTGAGATTGCAAAAATTTACCTGCATTTTCCTCTTCTTCGGAGTGTGAGCAAAGAGAATATGTACCCGGCAGATCGACCAAAACATATTCTCTTTCTTTATAAAGAAACCTGCCCTCTGCGGAGTCTACCGTCTTGCCCGTCCAATTACCGGTGTGCTGGTGCATACCTGTGAGCGCGTTAAATACCGTGCTTTTTCCGACGTTCGGATTGCCGGCAAGTGCTATTACTTTTTTATTGGGAATTTTTTGCTTTTTCAAAATATCACCCTATTTAAGAAGTATCTGCTCTGCGTCGGACTTTCGTATCGCAATGTATGCGCCGCGTATCATGTAGACTTTTATGTCGCCGGATATGCTGTCGAGAACACAACCGATTTCGGTGTCCCTTATAACTCCGAGATCCTGAAGCCGTCTTTTCATATTTCCTCCGTTTTCAACCGATAACACCCTTGCTTTTTCACCGACAGGCAAAAAGGCAAGGCTTTTTTTATGCTCCAAGGCTGTTCTCTCCTTTGCTCTGATATATACAGTATCATTATATTTTGAAAAAACGGTATTCGTTACCATATTGCGACAGCTTTTTTAATGCTTGTCCGTTAAAATGAAAGAAAACTCGGAAGGGATGAAAAAATATGTCCGTTGAAATTAAGACAGACGAAGATGTTGTTACGGCATTTTTATCAGGTGAAATCGACCATCATGTCGCTTTGCCCATACGCGAAAAAACAGACGCGGCAATTATTTCGGCACACCCTAAAAGAGTCGTGCTTGATTTTTCGGGAGTCACATTTATGGACAGCTCCGGAATAGGACTTGTGATGGGCAGATACAAGATATGCGAGAGTATGGGAGCCTCACTCGAAATTCACGGCCTGTCACGCCATGCATATAAGGTAATGTGCCTCGCGGGGCTTCAAAATCTCGCGGTGCTGAAAAAGAAAAAGGAGGCGGAGAAAAGTGAAACCGCTTAATGAACTCAAAATGCAACTGGAGAGCCGTTCCGTAAACGAAGGATATGCACGTACGGCGGTGTCGGCGTTTATTTCACAGCTTGACCCCACAATAGAGGAGCTGAACGATATAAGGACCTCCGTCAGCGAGGCGGTGACAAACTGTATAGTCCACGCCTACAAAAATTCGTGCGGAAAAATATACATAGACGTCAAAATTTTCGGCGACGGTAAAACTGTGACGAAAATACGCGACAGAGGTCGCGGAATAGAAGACATAAAAAAAGCCCGTCAGCCGCTGTTTACAACGCTCGGCGGTGACAGGTCGGGTCTCGGGTTTTCCGTGATGGAGAGCTTTTCCGATAAGGTAAGAGTGACGTCAACGCTCGGAAAAGGCACAACCGTAACCTTATATAAAACAATAAAGGGTAAAGAGCAATGGACCGAAAAGAGCTGATTGAGCAAAATCTCGGCTTGGTACACGCCTGTGCAAACAGGTTCCGCGGCAGAGGAATAGAATATGAGGAGCTTTATTCCGCAGGGTGTCTCGGACTTGTCAAGGCGGCGGACGGCTTCCGTGAGGAGCTCGGCTTTGCTTTTTCAACGTATGCCGTACCTGCGGTTTTGGGTGAAATCAGAAGACTTTTCAGAGACGGCGGAGCGGTAAAGGTCAGCCGCTCCTTAAAGGAACGCTCGCGCGAAGCCGTTAAGCTCAGCGAAAAGCTGACAAAAGAAAACGGCAGAGAGCCTACCGTAACAGAATTATCAAAAATTCTGGGGATAGACTGCTTTGCCGTATCGGAACTTTTAAATATTTCCTTGCCGCCCGTGTCGCTCACTGCGTCGGACGATGACAATGAACGTCAAACCGATGTTCCCGTGCCCTCGGGCGAAGATGCCATTCAGGATAAATTGGCTCTCGAAGAGGTTTTAAAAGCTTTGCCCAAAAAAGACCAAACCCTTATAAGGCTCAGATATTTCAAGGGGCTTACGCAAAGTGCGACAGCCGAAAAACTCGGAATGTCACAGGTGCAGGTTTCAAGAAAGGAGAGAGCCGTGCTTGCGATTATGCGAAAAAAGCTGACGGATGATTATTCTCAGTCGGCAACATAGGCTCTGACTCTGAGCGGGATACCGAGACTGTCGGCAAGCTCTCTGCATTTTTCAATATCCTCTTGTGGAATCACATCGACCACCGAAAAACGCAAATCCTGACCGTACTGTTTACACTCTTTTGCAAATTTGATGATGGCGTCAAACGATTTTTCACCGAATGCCGGAGCGCACAGCTCGCAGTATTTTTCGCTGCTGTATTCGTTAAGGCTTATCGAGATTTTATCGGTATTTTCACATAATTCCTTGGCTGTCGGCTTTTTGTTGAGCAGGTCGGAAAGGCCGTTTGTATTAAGACGAACCTTTAAGCCGAGATTTTCGTGAATGTATTTGCACGTCTTTATGAGATTGTCATATGCAAAAGTCGGCTCACCGTAGCCGCAGAATATAACCTCGCCGTTGTAGCCGGTAAAATCGTATTCGTCAATAGCTTTTTTAATTTCATCAAACGAGGGGTTGTGACCCGAGAACCAAAGCGTGTCCGCGTCGCCTACCGAATCCGAATTATTGCGGATGCAGAATTTGCATTTGCACGGACAGGAATTTGTGATGTTAAGGTATACGCTGCCCTCAAAGGTGTAAACTATGTCAGCCATTAAAAAGACTCCCTTTAGGATAATTTTGTTTTGAATTTAACTTTATCAAGTGCCGGAGCGGCAATATAGTAGATTATTGCACTGCCGACTGCCTGAATAATCGAGAACGGAACGGAGGTTAATGCCGTGGGGAACGAATATAAAAGTCCCTCCGCAAGAAGGTAACCGAAGATTGTTATAAGACCGGAAACAAGAGGCATAAACGCGGTGGTCTTATTAAGAATTTTGTTGGGGCTCTTCGTTGCGTGGCAGGTATAAACGAGTGCAAACGGCAGAGCGTTAAGAGCCTTAATTACTGCCGTAAACGGAGCCCAAGCGGCAGCGCCGGCAAGTATATCGGCACAAAAACCGCCTATTGCCGCAGCCGCCATTGCGTACGGAAGCGGAAGAATACATGCGGCAAGGTAAATCATACTGTCGCCGAAGTGGAGATAACCGTCGTTTATACCGGTGTTAAATTTGATGTATGCCGTCATTACGGCAATAAGAGCGGCAAAAACCGCAGCTTTAACAAGGTTTAAAAGCGCTGTCATTGATTTTGATCTTGTGTTCATAGTGGTCACCATATTCTTTCGTAGTGAAATATCCGAGAAGCTCGCGGTGCCGGACTGCAGGGCGCAATACGGCTCTTTGTGAGATGCTTTACATAAGCTTCCCCAAATATTTTTCAAAATTTACCCCGAAATTACGATCCGTGTTTTCTTCGTAAGAATCCCTTATGGCGCCTTCAAGGAATTCTACGGCTTTTTCGGTGGCACATAGCGGAGTTTCGCCTTTTACGGTAAGTCCCGCAACAGCCGCGGCAAACAGATCACCCGTACCGGAAAAGCTTCCGCCGTATTTTTTGGATGAAACAGTTTTAAAACCGCTTTTATCGGCGACAACGTTTAAAACGGTGTCGTCTTTTTTTATGCCGGTAACAATGACCGTGCTCAGAGTATCGTTTAAAAGGGACGATGCGGCTTTTGCTATATCGTCCGGTTCCGATGAAGAGAGAGCTTCGTAGCTTTCCCCCGTCAGAACACACAGCTCCGTGAGATTCGGAGAGATAATGTCGGCCCTTTTTGCGAGACGCGTTACGGCGTCGCACATAGCCTTGTCGTATATATCGTAAATTTTTCCGTCATCCGCCATAACGGGATCACAGAAAAAAACGGTGTCGTCATTTTGAAATTCGTCAAGAAAACGAAATATTTTTTCCGCCTGACGGTGCGATGCTATAAAGCCTGTAAGAATGCCGTCAAAGCGAACGCCGAGCTTTTTCCACTCGCTTGTGAAAAAATCCATTTTATCGGTAAAATCATCGCAGTAAAAGCTCTCAAAGCCTGTTTGATTTGACAGTACCGCCGTCGGCATCGGGCAGCATTCAAGCCCAAGAGCCGATATAACCGGTATAGCCGCCGTGAGAGAGCATTTGCCGAAGCCGGAAAGGTCGTTTATAACGGCTATTTTTTTCATGGTTTTTAACACCCTTCCGTTTTTTCGAGATGATTTTTTGCCGAAATACGAGTCGGTATTTAATACTTGCCCAACTCCTGATTTTAATATATAATATACCCGATGTGTCATTATTGAAATACACAAAAACTAAAATTTTTTAGGGGACAGTTATGGAGAATACTGTGGATTCCGGACTGAATAAGGAAAACATTCCGCTGTATATGCGAGTTTACGAATATTATAAAGACCTAATTACCGAGGGCAAGCTGTCGCCGGGCGCAAGGCTTCCGTCAATACGGCGGTGTGAAAAGGAACTGTCGGTAAGCCGCACTACTGCTGAGGCGGCGTATTTTCAGCTTGCGGCGGACGGATATGTTGTATCAAAGCCGCAGAGCGGGTACTTTGTGACGGATGTTGCGCGGCGTGAAAAAAAAGACGGCACGGTAAGAGGGATAAAAGAACTTGAGCCGAAAACCGACTATGATTTCACTTCTCTCTCGGCAGACAGGGAGAGCTTTGATTTCACGCTGTGGCGAAGATACATCAAAAGTGCTTTGAGGCAGGATGAAAGACTGCTGTCCTACGGCGAGGCGCAGGGAGAACGCGAGCTTAGGGAGGCTCTTTGCAAATACATCACGGAGCACAGAAATGCGGTCTGCTCACCCGATAACATAGTCATAGGCGCGGGCGTGCAAAGCCTTTTACATATAATATGCGCCGTGCTGCCGCGTTCGCAAAAGGTATTTTTCGGAGAGTCGGAATTTGAACAGGGCGCAGCGGTGTTTTCCGACCACGGCTTTAAATCATGCCGTACAAAAGAAGAGGCCGATATAATTTATGTGAGTCCGTCGCATATAAACCGCCTCGGCGACGTTATGCCGACAAGTGAAAGACTTCGCCTTATCCGTCTTGCAGACAGAGAAAACAAGCTTATAATCGAGGATGATTACGACAGCGAGTTTGGATATTTCAATCGCCCCACACCATCCCTTCAGGGACTTGACTGCGGCAGAAATGTAATCTATATCGGTACGTTTTCAAAGCTGCTTTTACCGTCTATCAGACTCAGCTTTATGATACTTCCGGACGCGCTGCTCGGCGAATACGAAAAAAAGGCGGAGCTGTATAACCAAACCGCCTCAAAGACCGAACAGATAGCATTGTGCAGCTTTATCCGCGACGGAAATCTGTCAATAAGAATAAGAAAAATCAAAAGACTGTATACCCAAAAAATGAAGCTGCTGACATCAGCCCTGAAAGAGGTTTTCGGCGATAAAGCCAATATCTACATCGGCGAAACGGGTTTTGTTTTAAGACTCGAAATAAAGTGCGCCATGTCGGAAAAAGAAATCGTGAAGCGAGCCCTTATAAGCGGCGTGGCGGTAAAGGAGAGCGGCACGGGAAAAAAATATCCGCAGATTTTGCTCTTGTGCTCGTCCGTGGCGTCCGAAGATTTTTTGCCGGCTGCAAAAAGACTTTACGGCAGTATATTCGGAGCATAAAAAACGTTAGTAAAACGCTGTTTGTATGTTGTATTACGCGTTTTACTGTGATAAAATATCAGCAATAAAAAGCAATACCGGGAGGCAAATATGCAGACAGACTTTTATGAGGACAGGCTCAGGGTGTTCCTTGAGGAGTTCAAAAAAAATACCGTGGTATACAGTGAAAAAATCGAAGGCTTTTTATATAAGCCGTGCGAATATAAAGTCGGTAACGAATTGCCCGTTGTTGATAAGAGCTTTAAGAGCTTTGAAAAAAATGACCGCTGGGGCGGAAAATATGATGCACACGCATGGTTCTATAAAAAACTGATTGTTCCGAAAGAACTGACAGGCAAAAATCTCGAGCTTACCGTCTCCACTCAGCTTGACGGCTGGGACGCGGTAAATCCTCAGTTTATAGCGTATGTTGACGGCAAATTGCAGCAAGGGCTTGATGTGAATCACCGCGAAATATTCCTTGATAATGCAAAGGGCGAATATGATATATTCCTTTACGCCTATTCCGGCAGAAACGACTGCTTGCTTGATTTTAACATGACTCTCAACGCGTATTACGAAAACGCACGCCGCCTCTATTATAAAATCGCCGTGCCGTATGAGGTTACGCTTTATCACGAGCCGTATGAAAAGGTCTATGTCGATATCGAAAACTACGTTGTCGGCGCAATAAATCTCATTGATATGCGCGTGCCCGGTTCAAAAGAATTTCTTGACTCCGTCGATACTGCCGAAGCATATCTCGACAGGGAATTCTACGGCAAATACTGCAAAAAAGAAGACGTCAACGCCGTCTGCATAGGCCATACGCATATAGACGTAGCTTGGCTCTGGACTCTTGCACAGACGAGGGAAAAGGTGTTGCGCTCTTTTTCGACCGTACTTGAGCTTATGAAAAAATATCCCGAATACAAGTTTATGTCGAGTCAGGCGCAGCTCTATAAATTCCTGAAAGAGGAAAGCCCCGAGCTTTACGCCGAGGTAAAAGAAATGGTACGCCTCGGCAGATGGGAGGTCGAGGGCGCCATGTGGGTAGAGGCGGACTGCAATCTGTCGTCGGGCGAGAGCCTTGTAAGACAGATATTATACGGCAAGAGCTTCTTCAAAAACGAATTCGGCGTTGATTCAAAGGTGCTTTGGCTCCCCGATGTATTCGGTTATTCCGCGGCCCTGCCGCAAATCCTCCGCAAAAGCGGCGTTGATAAATTCGTGACCTCCAAAATCGGCTGGAGCGAGACCGATAAAATGCCGTATGACACCTTCTTCTGGAAGGGGATAGACGGTACCGATATATTCACGTATTTTATGACCGCGCAGGATAAGGTCAGAGGTAAAAAGCCGGCGACAAACGTCACTTACAACGCAAAACTCAATCCTTGCCAGCTCATAGGCGGATATGATCGCTATCAGCAAAAGGATATAAACAACGAAGTGATGATAACCTTCGGTTACGGCGACGGCGGCGGCGGACCTATAAGAAAAGACCTTGAATATTACGATGTGCTGAAAAAGGGCGTTTCGGGAGTACCGTGCGCTAAAATGGAATTTGCCGGCTCATTCCTTGAGCGAATTAAAAAGAGAGCCGAAAAAAATCCGAAAACTCCTTGTTGGCAAGGTGAACTGTATCTTGAATATCACCGCGGAACCTATACCTCCATGGCGCAGAATAAAAAGCTGAACCGCCGAAGCGAATTCCTTTATGAAAATGCCGAAACGCTGTCCGTGACGGCGCAAAAGCTGCTCGGCAAAGAGTACCCGAGGGAGGCTCTTCACGGTGGCTGGGAGACAATACTTTTAAATCAGTTCCACGATATAATACCCGGCTCATCAATAAAGGAAGTATATGAGGTATCGCATCGGCAGTATGAGAAAATCGGTGAAGCGGGCAAAAGAATCAAAAACGACGCCGAAACCGCCGTCGCGGAAAATATAAGCACACGCGGCGGAGTGCTCGTTTTTAATCCGAACTCCTTTGAGGCGAGCGGCGAAACAAAGCTTGACGGCAAAACCGTGTACGTTAAAGATATACCTCCGAAGGGATATAAGGTTGTAACGGATGTCTGCAATACAAATTCCGTAAAGGTTACCGATAAATTCCTTGAAAACAGGTTCTTTAAAATAAAGCTTGATAAGACCGGAGCGTTTTCTTCTCTGTTCGATAAGAAAAATAAACGCGAGGTGCTCAAAAAGGGTGAGCGCGGAAATGTGCTTACTGCATACGAAGATATTCCGCGTGACTACGACAACTGGGAGATAAGCAATTACTATACCGACAAGTCTTGGGAAGTTGATTCCGTAGTTTCAATAAAACCGCTGTCGGACGGTGTCAGAGCCGGCGTCGAGATAACAAGAAGATTTCTCTCAAGCACCATAGTACAGCGCATATGGCTCTATGAAAACACGCCGAAAATCGACTTCGAAAACGATATTGACTGGAAAGAAAGCCATATACTTCTCAAAACCGCCTTCCCCACGGAAATAAATGCCGACAAGGCGACATACGACATACAATTCGGTACGGTTGAAAGACCGACTCACAAAAACACAAGCTGGGACGCGGCAAAATTTGAGGTGTGCGCGCATAAATTCGCCGACCTTTCCGAATACGGCTACGGTGTAAGCCTTTTAAACGACTGCAAGTACGGCTATGATATTCACGACTCGGTTATTCGCCTTACGCTGATTAAGTGCGGAAACTATCCCAATCCCGACGCCGATAAATGCAGGCACGAGTTTACATATTCGCTGTTCCCGCACAGCGGTGATTTCAGGGAGGCAGGTACGGTAAAGCTCGCTTATCTGCTCAATTCTCCGCTTGAGGCGAAAAAAATCGAAAGCCAAAACGGTACTCTTCCCGAAGAATATTCCCTTTTGTCGATTGATTCGGAAAATGTCATATGCGAGACAGTGAAAAATGCAGAGGACGGCGACGGCGTAATCGTGAGATTGTACGAGTGCTGTAATTCACGCGCAAATGTAAATCTCACGCTCGGCTTTGATTTCGACGATGTGTATTTGACCGACCTTCTCGAAAATGAAGAGAGAAAGCTTCGAAAACACGGCAGAACGGTAAATCTTACGTTGAAACCGTTTGAAATAGTAACTTTAAAGCTGAAATAAAACAGATTGCTTTTTTTCGAAAGGATAGGTGCTTAAAATGAAAAAATTTATGGACGACGACTTTTTGCTGTCAACCGATACCGCAAAGGAGCTCTTCAGGGCGGCAAAAGAAATGCCTGTATTCGATTGGCATTGCCACCTGTCACCGAAGGAGATATACGATAACAAAAACCCCGACGATATAGCTGAGCTGTGGCTTTCTTATGACCACTACAAGTGGCGCGCCATGCGTTCGTTCGGCATTGACGAAAAATATATCACGGGCGACGCCGACGGCTATGATAAGTTTAAGGCGTGGGCTAAAACAATGCCCTATCTTATAGGTAATCCGCTTTATCATTGGACTCATCTGGAGCTTCAAAGATATTTCGGAATTTATAAAACGCTGTCTCCCGAAACGTGCGATGAGATATGGGAAAAATGCAACGCAAAAATTAAAAAAGGCGGCTTTTCTCCGCGCGAGCTTATAGAAAAATCGGGTGTTGTGTGCGTCTGCACAACAGACGACCCGGCCGATACACTTGAATACCATAAGCTTTTGGCTAAGGATAAGAGCTTTTCGTGCCGTGTGCTTCCGGCGTTCAGACCGGAAAAGGCTCTCGGTATAGAATTGCCGTCGTTTCCGGAGTGGCTCTCCCGTATGGAAAAAACGGCGGGCGTAAAAATAGATTCTTATAAGACGTTAAAAGAAGTCCTTAAAGAAAGAATACATTATTTTGATTCCGTAGGCTGCCTTGCCTGTGATCATTCTTTTTCATATATACCATATGAAAAATGCGGCGAGGATGAGCTCGAAGAGATATTCAGAAAGGGTGCGGCAGGCGAAAAACCGACTGAAATTGAGTGCGACTGCTACAAAACCGACCTTTTAACAGAGCTTGCAAAAGAATACGCGGCACACGATTGGGTCATGGAGCTGCACGTAGGTGCTCTTCGCAACAACAACACAAGAATGTTTAAGAAAATCGGTGCCGATTCGGGCTTTGATTCGATAGACGATTGTAACACGGCTTCGGGGCTTTCAAAATTCCTCGACTCGCTTGACAGCCAAAACGCTCTCCCCAAAACGGTTATTTTTAATCTTAACCCGCGTGACAATTTTGTCTACGGCTCTATGATAGGTAATTTCCAGGGCAGCGGCAATTATTCAAAAATACAGTACGGAGCGGCGTGGTGGTTCAACGACAATTACGACGGAATGAGAAAGCAGCTTGCGACGCTCGCAAATCTCGGATGTCTCGGCAAATTTATCGGTATGGTGACGGATTCGAGAAGCTTTTTGTCATATCCGCGCCACGAGTATTTCAGACGTATTCTCTGTGAATATATAGGCGACCTCGTCGAGGAGGGAAAATATCCGCGCGATATGGAATTTCTTAAAAATATCGCGGAGGATATATCGTATAACAATGCCGCGGCTTACTTTGGCATTTGACAAGCCGAGGTTAATATAATAAAATACATAGAGTGAGCAGCCCGAGCAGTTGCGGAGCGCTTTGCGCGATGAGGAAAGTCCGAGCATCACACAGCAGGGTAACGGCTAACGGCCGCCGAGGGTGACCTCCGGGACAGTGCATAGAAATATACCGCCGCTTTTGCGGTAAGGGTGGAATGGCGAGGTAAGAGCTCACCGGAATGTCGGTAACGGCATTGCCAGGCAAACCCTACCCGATGCAACATCGACAGAAGTTGTCAGCTGGGCAAATACTTCGAAGGATGGCTTGAGCGTGCCGGCAACGGTACGCCTAGACAGATAACTGCTTTAAACGACAGAACTCGGCTTACAAGGCTGCTCACTCTTTTATTTCCGCCTCATATGATGATATGGGGTGGTTTTAATGTTAGAGGGCTTTTTCGGCGCGGTTTTTGTGGGACTTATAATATTGGGCGTCTTTGCCGTAGTATATGCTGTGCTGTTAAAACTGCTGCTGAAAGCAAAATACGAATACTATGTACTTATCCCGTCTAAGCATTGCGGGAAAAATGTGTCTGCGGCAGTATACGCCGCGAGAATGAAAATGAATCTCATAGGCGATGAGGATTACGGTAAAGTTATAGTGCTTGACACGGGAATGACCGAAAAAGAAAAACTCGGCTGCCAAAATATTTGCCGTGAAACAAATGGCATATATCTTTTTACCGCCGAGGATTTAGAGGAATATTTGAAATGAGCGAAACTCACGAAAAAGAAATAATAGAGGGTACGGTAGAGGACATAAGGTTCAGAAATGAGCAAAACGGATATACCGTGCTTTCCGTCGGCTGTGATGATGACCTTATCACGGCCGTCGGCGTATTTTCCGATATTTCCGTCGGCGAAACCGTAAAGCTTCAGGGTGAATGGACTTATCACACAACTTTCGGCAGGCAATTTAAGGTGGAGGCGTTTGAACGCAATATGCCGGCAACAACCGAACAGCTTTATAATTATCTTGCCGCAGGCGCAATAAAAGGAATAGGCAGGGCTACGGCAGAGCGTATTGTGGATATGTTCGGCGAAAAAGCATTCGATTATCTCGAAAGCAATCCCGAGATGCTCTCAAAGGTCAAGGGCATTTCGCCGGAAAAGGCAGAAAAAATCTGCGCGTCATATCGCAGTCAGTTTGCGATACGCAGCATTACCATGACGCTCGAATCGTACGGTATAGGTCCGCGCGAGTGCCTTGCCGCATATAAAGCGTTCGGCGGTGATGTGGTGGGCAAGGTCACGGAAAACCCGTACGTTCTCTGTTTGCCCGAGGTCGGCGTACCGTTTGACCGAGTTGAGACAATAGCTGACAATCTTCCGCACAGACCGAATGATTCATACAGGATAAAGGCGGGGATAGAGCATATTTTAAGACATAATTTATATGTTGACGGACACACCTGCATACCGCGTGATAAGCTTTTGCGCGTGGCTGCCGAATTTCTTAATACAAATGCAGATACCGTAGATATAATGACGGACGAGCTTTGTCATGAAAACCGACTTGTCTCAAAGGTGTTTACCGACAAGGAGTACGTCTTTTTAATTCAGGCATTTCGCGATGAAAAGAGTATAAGCGACCGCATAAAGGTGCTTTTGAATTTTCCGCCGGCAGGCCATTCGGCACTTGACAGCGAAATAGAGAAAATCGAAAAAGCCGATAATATATCGTATGCCGAAAAGCAAAAGCTTGCCATAAAGACAGCGGTGAACAAGGGCATACTGATTTTGACCGGCGGTCCCGGAACAGGTAAAACCACCACGCTCAAGGGCATACTTCGTCTCTTCCAAAGCGAGGGACTGGACATAAGCCTTGCGGCACCCACGGGAAGAGCGGCAAAAAGAATGACCGAGCTTACCGGCAAGGAGGCTAAGACCATTCACCGGCTTTTGGAGGTTGAGTGGGACGAGCATGACAGACCTACATTTAAACGAAATATCCGCAATCCGCTTGAGTGTGAAGCTCTTATACTTGACGAGCTCTCCATGGTGGATATAAGCCTTTTTGCGAGTCTTTTAAACGCATTGCCTCTCGGTTGTCGTCTTATTATGCTCGGCGACTCCGATCAGCTGCCTCCGGTCGGTGCAGGCAATGTGCTTCACGATTTAATTGAATCGCGCCTTTTGCCTGTGGTTGAGTTGAAGGAGGTTTTTCGTCAGTCCATGGGCAGCCTCATAGTCACCAACGCACACCGTATAGTGAACGGTGAAAAAATCGTGACAGACCGAAAGGACGGCGACTTCTTTTTGATGGAACGGCAGACCCCGGCTTTTGCTGCGAAAACGATAGCGGAGCTTTATGCCGAGAGACTGCCGCGCGCATATTCGTATTCTCCGCTCAGAGATATACAGGTGCTTTGCCCGTCGAAAAAGGGCGAGGCCGGCACGGTAAATCTCAACAAAATACTCCAGTCTCTTGTGAATCCGCCGTCGGATAATAAAAACGAGCTGAATTCGGGCTTTCGTCTTTTCCGCGAGGGCGACAAGGTAATGCAGATAAAAAACAATTACGATATCCATTGGGACAGCGATAAGGAGTCCGGCGAGGGAATTTTTAACGGTGACATCGGAATAATCGAAAAAATAGACTTAAAGAGCGAGACTGCGTTTATAAGCTTTGACGACAGAACCGCACAGTACGCAAAGGAGCAGATGACCGAGCTTGAGCTTGCATATGCCGTTACCGTGCATAAAAGTCAGGGCAGCGAATTTAAAGCCGTTATAATGCCCGTCGTAAATGTAATACCGCAGCTCTGTTACAGAAATCTGCTTTATACCGCCGTAACAAGGGCGAAGGAGCTTATGATAATTGTCGGGACGGAAGACGAGGTTGTGAAAATGGCGGCGAACGATAAAAAAACACGTCGCTATTCGGCACTGAAAAAGCTGCTGCTTAATGATGCCGCTCCCGCAATTCTCGGTACAACGGGTATTTAAAAGAGCTGAACGATTTTTAAGAGCAAACAAAAGAGCACCCCTTGGGCACTTTAAGTACCCAAGGGGTGTCTTTTTTCCTTGGATTATATCAGGCTTCTTCTCTTTTCTTTTTGATTATCACGCCTGCCGCGGCAGCTGCCGTAATAACGGCAAATGACGATAACGCAATACCGCGTTTTGCGCTTCCGGTTTTTGGAATTTTGGATGAGACCTTATTTTCGCCGCCTGAAAGTCTTACTTCGGCGCGCTCTTCGATATTCTCCGGAGTGTTTTCCGTTGTATCCGCCGGAGCTGTTTCGGTTACGGGCGCAGGCTCGTTTTCGCCGATTATAAGCTTTGCGGCGTCATTTATGAACGGATAATCCCTAATTTCATCGTCGCTTAAGTGCGTAAAGGTAAATGTTTTTTCCTTTATGAGCCTTTGCGGACTGTTGAGACGGTATCTGACCTTTATGCTGATGGGCTGAGTGCTTTTGGCAAAGCAGTGGTCGGTCATGGAAATTACCTCGGTGCTGCCGGCGCCTATTCCGGAATATGAATTGTACTCCGGGAAAAGGTTAAAGCCCTTAGCCGAAATGTCGAGAATATCTATTGTGTATTGCTCCGAGAGATTTGTAAATACAAGTGCCGTGTCCTCCGACGTGTGAAAGCCGGAGTTTGTATTGTCAAATCTCATGTAGAGACCGTCCGCCGGATTCTGGGCAAGCTCAAATTGCGGATATTTAGGATTTGAGTATATATCCTTTATACTGTCGCCGAACATAAACTCGAGTATAAACTCGCGAGAGTATGAGTCCCAGTTGCTTTGACCGTGGAACTGTCCCTTTATAAACCATGTGTTTTCCGGAAGATAGGAGCAGGTGGCGTCTATGTCTCTGTCGGGAGATATGTGCCAATGCTTTTTGTTGTTACACTGTGTTCCGACGGGAGTGTAATCCTCCGGGAACTGCTCTCCGAACGGAGCGCAGGCAGAGCCCGATGAAGTGTGCACGTCTATTATATAGTCGGAGTTTTTGTATGTACCGGTAACGCCGTTTATGCCCGTATTGGACATTATGGCTATCTGAGTGCCGGCTTTTTGTGCTCTTTTAAGACCCTCACTCATATTTGCGAGCGCGTTGTAGTGAAATTCGTCCGAGGCTGCTATCAGCGGAGCGGCCGCGACGGGGTCTACGTATCCGTCTCTTATAAGACGGGCTTTCACTTCGTCGTATACGTTAAGAGGGATAAAGTCCCATATACTGCCGAATTTGTCAATGTAATCCACAATGTATTTCTGCGCGACGAGATTGACTATTTTGTTGAGGTTTTGGTAACCGCCTGTAAGAGATGACAGGAACTCGAGTATCCATTCCCACTCGTTTTCGGAGCGGAAACCGATTTCGACAAACTGCAATATCGTCGGGAAGTCAAGCGTTATATCGTTGCCGAGCAACGGGTCGCCTACCATATTGGTTCCGCCTATTGCCGGAACATTGAGACAGGCCTTGTGAACCTTTGCTTTTTCGCCGTAATAATAGAGATAAGAGGCACCGCATTGACCGCCGAAGCTAAGGCCGTATATATCTACCTTGTCGGAACCCGTCAAGGCTCTTACTTCATCGATATATGCGTCAATATCCTTTGCGTATTGCGCCTGACCCTTACGCCAATCGTTGGTGTAAATGAATATGTAGTCGGCGGCATTTTCAACGCCCTGCTGTGTGAGTTTTTCCACGAAGCCGGTCATTATGGGTTTTTCGCCGATATACTCCTCCTGACCGTTTGCAATAAGCGTGGACATTCGCGTGGCCTCGGCGCCCTTCGGGAAGGTATCGAGGTTGTACTTCGATGAACCGTCCGCATTGCAGGCTATCGGGTCCATCACGTCGAGAAGAATCGTGCCGAGTGTGTCCACAAGCGGATCGGGGTTGCCTTTTGCATATTCCTTTGCGCCGTTTGCAAGCTCCTTGCCGTAGTCGTTTAAAACGTGCTCCTTGACCTTGTCAAAGTCAAGACCCCAGGCTTTTTCACCGGTGTCCTGATTAAAGAGCTTCGGACCGCTGTAGCCCTGCAAGAGAATGACCGGATAAACTTTTTCTTTTTTGCCGTCTGCCGCAAAGGCCGCCACAAAGAGCGAGCCTGCTGCCAGTATCAGCGACAAAAGTACCGCTAAAAACCTTTTCATTTTTTTACTCCTCCAAGCTTTGTGCATTTTATACACAAATTATTATTGATTATAACATTTTTAATTCAAATTGTAAATAAAATATTTTTCGTTCCGTATAACCCATGTTTGTGTTAAGTAAAATTCGGCTTTTCGCTCTTTTTTATTGACTTTAATACGCTTTGGTGTTAACATAATAAGGATATGCCAACCCGCAGGAGGGGATTTTATGAATATTTCAAGCTCACTTGCATCGCTTATAAGCGTGCCGTCGGATAATATTATATATGCCGTTATCTTGTTTGTTATAGGCCTTGTGCTTATAGTTAAGGGCGGCGATGTTTTTGTTGACGCCGCTACATGGATAGCTGAAGCTACGGGAATTCCGAAATTCATAATCGGCGCTACGGTAGTCAGCTTTGCCACGACGCTTCCGGAACTTCTTGTTTCGTCAATAGCGGCGGCAAAGGGGCAAAACGATATGGCAATAGGCAATGCCGTAGGCTCGGTAACCGCCAATATCGGCCTTATAATGAGCATTTCCGTTTTGTGTATGCCTGCCGTCATTAAACGCAGCTCCGTTGCATTAAAGGGCTCGCTTATGATTCTCGCGGTTGCCGCGCTTTTCGCATTTTCTTATGACCTTGATTTAAATCTTTGGCAGAGCATTATAATGATAGCGATATTTGCCGTCTTTATGATAGAAAACATCATTTCCGGCAAAAAATCTCTCTCCGCCGATTCCGGCGAGGTTGAGAAAACGGAACACACCGGGAAGCAGATGGCACTCAATATAGTTAAGTTCTTGATAGGTGCCGCGGCCGTTGTTGTGGGAGCCGATTTGCTCGTTGACGACGGTACCGTGATAGCTCGCCATTTAGGCGTGTCCGAGGCGATAATCGGTGTTACCATAATAGCAATAGGCACATCCTTGCCCGAGCTTGTAACAACTCTTACCGCCGTTGCCAAAAAGCAGTCGGAGCTTTCCATAGGCAACATTATAGGCGCAAATATCATTGATTTGACTCTCATTCTTCCGATATGTGCGTTTTTATCGGGCGGAACTCTTACGGTCGGCAAGCAGTCGGCGTTTCTTGATATGCCGGTTTGCCTGCTCGTCATAGCGATAGCCATAATACCTACGTTGATTTTCAAAAAGCTCAGCCGTTGGCAGGGCGCTTTGATGGTTTGTATTTATATCGGCTATGTGGCGGTGCTTGTCACGAATTCGTCCATGCATTATCTTCCGTTTTAAATGATAGGGGCTGTATTTTTTACAGCTCCTTTTTTTCGGAATTTTCAAAGGTCGTTTTTATTTTTATGTTTAATATTTGTATTGAAATAGAACCCGAAATATGATAAAATTTTCAATTAAGTAAAAGCATTTGTTTGAAAGGTCGGTGTATTGTTTGAAAGCGTATTTGATGCTTGAAGACGGTTCCGTATATGAGGGAACCGCAAGGGGCGATTTTAAAGAAACTGCCTGTGAAATAGTGTTTAACACTTCCATGACCGGATATGTAGAAATTCTTACTGACCCGTCGTATGCGGGGCAGGGAGTTGTTATGACCTATCCCATGATAGGCAATTACGGTATAAGCCGAGAGGATTTTGAGAGCGAAAGGCTTCAGCCGAGTGCCTTTATAGTCCATGAGCTCAGTTCCGACCCGTCAAATTTCAGATGCACCGATACAATAGAGAATCTTTTAAAGGAATACAATATCCCGTGCATATCTGGCGTTGATACGCGCGCCGTCGTAAAGAAACTGCGCGAGAGCGGAACCATGCGCGGCGTACTCACTTCGGATATCGGCGATAGGGAAAGGCTTATGGATGTCATTAAGTCCTTCCGCCAAATTGACCTTGTCGGCAGCGTTACCGCAAAGCAGACAAAGGTATACGGCGAAGAAAACACCGGTGCTGAAATAGCGCTTATGGATTTCGGAACAAAGCGGAATATAATAAATAATCTCGTGAAGAGAAACTGCATTGTAACGGTTTATCCGTCATTTACGTCGGCAGACGAAATAATAAAGACATCGCCCGACGGCATTATGCTTTCAAACGGCCCCGGCGATCCGTCGGAATGCGTCGATATAATCAAAGAGATAAAGAAGCTTTACGATTACGGCATACCGACCTTTGCAATCTGCCTCGGCCATCAGCTTATGGCACTTGCCAACGGCGGCGAGACCGAAAGAATGAAGTACGGTCACAGGGGCGCAAATCACCCGGTCAAATTCCTTAATGAAGACAGGACCTACCTCTCGTCGCAGAACCACGGCTATATGGTAAACGGCAAGGGGCTGCCGGATAACGCCGAAATTAACTGCATAAACGTAAACGATAAGACCGTTGAGGGAATAGTTTATCACGGAAAGCCCGTGTTCACCGTGCAGTTCCACCCGGAGGCCAACGCAGGTCCGCGCGATACGGCGTTTTTGTTTGACAGATTTTTGAAGATGGCAGCGGAGGGCAGATACGATGATTGATAAGACGATAAAAAAGGTACTTGTTATCGGTTCCGGTCCTATTATCATAGGTCAGGCTGCCGAATTTGACTACGCCGGAACTCAGGCGTGCCGCTCTCTGAAGGAAGAGGGGATAGAGGTTGTACTTGTAAACTCAAACCCCGCTACAATAATGACCGACGGCGATATAGCGGATAAGGTGTATATCGAGCCGCTGAATGTTCCCACGCTCACCAAGATAATAGAAAAAGAAAAACCCGATTCGATTCTTCCCACGCTCGGCGGTCAGACAGGACTCAACCTTGCTATGGAGCTTGACGAAAAAGGCGTTTTAAAGGCCAACGGCGTGCGCCTTATCGGTATCAAGGCGTCCTCTATCAAAAAGGCTGAGGACAGGCAGGAATTTAAGGATACCATGGAAAAAATCGGCGAGCCGTGTATCGAGTCGCTCGTTGTACACGACGTTGAGGCTGCAGTTGAATTTTCCGATAAGATAGGCTATCCCGTAATAGTCCGCCCGGCATATACGCTCGGCGGTACGGGCGGCGGAATTGCCGACGATGAGGAGGAGCTTCGCGAGATATGTTCAAACGGACTTCGCCTGTCGCGCGTAAACGAGGTTCTTATCGAGAAATGTATTGCCGGCTGGAAAGAGATAGAGTATGAGGTAATGCGTGACGGCAAGGGCAACTGCATTACCGTATGTAATATGGAAAACCTTGACCCCGTAGGAGTTCATACCGGAGACTCGATAGTTGTCGCACCGTCTCAGACCCTTATGGATAAGGAATATCAGATGCTGCGCTCCGCGGCTCTTAACATCATAACGGAGCTTGGCATAGAGGGCGGCTGCAATGTTCAGTTTGCACTTCATCCCGATTCATTCCGCTATGCCGTAATCGAGGTTAACCCGCGTGTTTCACGTTCCTCGGCACTTGCTTCAAAGGCAACCGGCTACCCCATAGCGCGTATTGCCGCAAAAATAGCTCTCGGACTCGGGCTTGACGAGATACCGAACGCGATTACCAAAAAAACATATGCTTCGTTTGAGCCGGCTCTCGACTACTGCGTCGTTAAAATTCCGAAGTGGCCGTTTGACAAGTTCGTAAACGCAAAACGTACACTCGGCACACAGATGAAGGCGACCGGCGAGGTTATGGCAATTTCACGTTCATTTGAATGTGCGCTGCAAAAGGCTCTTCATTCGCTTGAAGAAAACAAGACAAGCCTTTTGATGCCTGAGTATACCGAAAAAAGCTGCGACGAGCTGCTCGAGCTTCTTAAAAATATCGATAACACGCGTCTTTATGTTGTGGCGGCGGCGATTTATAACGGCATTTCTCTCGGCAAAATACATGACATCACAAAGATTGATATGTGGTTCCTGACGAGAATTGAAAATATCGTCAATATGGAAAAAACGCTTATGACCGGCGCGTGTGACCGCGACACTTTACTCGAGGCAAAGCGTCTCGGTTTTACGGACGACGTTATAGCAAATGATGTCGGCGTTTCCGAGGCGTCAATCAAAAATCTCCGCAGAATGTGGCATATCACTCCGTCATTCTCGATAGTTGATACCTGCGCCGCGGAGTTCAAGGCCGAAACTCCGTATTATTATTCGGATTACTGCGTTGAAAACGAGGTCGATACAACTCCGAAGAAAAAGAAGATTATCGTTCTCGGCTCGGGACCTATAAGAATAGGACAGGGCGTAGAATTTGACTATTGCTCGGTGCACTCTATTTGGGCGCTTAAAAAAGCCGGCTGCGAAGCCATAATCGTAAATAACAACCCCGAAACCGTATCAACCGATTTCGACGTTTCCGATAAGCTTTATTTTGAGCCTTTGACTCCCGAATACGTTACCAATATAGTCGAGGCGGAAAAACCCGACGGCGCAATAGTTCAGTTCGGCGGTCAGACTGCTATAAAGCTCACAAAAACGCTTAACGACCTCGGAGTCACGATTCTCGGTACCGACGCCGACCACGTTGACGCCGCAGAGGACAGAGAGCGTTTTGACGAGATACTCGAATACTGCGACATTCAAAGACCTAAGGGACATACCGTGTTTACCGTAAACGAGGCTCTCTCGGCGGCACATTCGCTCGGTTATCCCGTATTGGTAAGACCGAGCTACGTCCTCGGCGGTCAGGGTATGCAAATTGCCGCAAGCGACGATGACATAAGAGAGTTTATGGGCATCATAACCCGTACCATTCCCGATTTGTCCGAGCACCCCGTGCTTGTAGATAAATATCTTATGGGTCAGGAGGTTGAGGTTGACGCTATATGCGACGGCAAAAACATACTGATTCCCGGTATTATGGAGCACATTGACCGTGCCGGCATCCATTCGGGCGACTCGATTTCCGTCTATCCCGCGGTTACACTTTCCGAAAAGGTTCAAAAGACCATAGTTGATTATACAAAACGTCTCGCTTCCGCGCTTCACGTTATCGGTATGATGAATATACAGTTCATCGTGCTCAAGGAGGAAGTGTACATCATCGAGGTAAATCCGCGTTCTTCAAGAACCGTACCGTATATAAGCAAGGTAACCGGCATTCCGGCTATTGCACTCGCTACAAGAGCTATGCTCGGCGAAAAGCTCTCGGATATGGGTTACGGCACAGGCCTTTTCAGAAACAGCGGATATTATGCAATCAAGCTTCCCGTATTCTCGTTTGAAAAGATAATCGGCGCCGATACATCTCTCGGTCCCGAAATGAAATCTACGGGCGAGGTGCTCGGTATTTCGCAGGATTACAACGAGGCACTTTTAAAGGCGTTCGACGGCGGCGGAGTTTCGCTTCCTAAGGACGGCAAGATTATTGTCACCGTCCGCGATAAGGACAAGGCTGAGGTCTGTGAGATGCTTAAGGCATTTAAGGATTCGCAGTTTAAGTTTTACGCAACGCCGGGAACGCGTAAGGCTTTGCTTGAGGCAGGCATAGATGCGAAGCCCGTAAATAAGCTCACCGGAGAGAGCCCCAACATTATGGATATGCTCCATTCCGGCGACGTTTCGCTTATCATCAATACGCCTACTCACGGCAGACGTCCCGACAGAGACGGCTTTAAGCTTCGCCGAATTGCGGTTGAGAGCGGCACTTCCTGCCTTACCTCGCTTGATGCGGCAAAGGCTCTTATGGAGAGTACGTTTATAGTTCCGAGCGATAAAATGTCGCTTACCGATATTGCGACGCTCAAAATAACTCCGAATGTAAACTGACAATTCGGTTGTCGCTTAAAAAGACACCGAGACTTTACTTGACTTTTCTTTAAAAGGCTCTTGTGGTTCACAGGAGCCTTTTAATTGTAATTATGAATAATTTGTGAAGTTTTGTATTGCATATTTATACATTGTTTGTTATACTAAAAGGGCTATGTAAAAACCGTGGGAGTGTTTTATCACTTCCGAAATCTCATTAAGAGGAGTAAAACTATGGCAGATAAGAAAAAAATAAGCCTCGGCGGTATAGACAACGCCGCAGAGGAAAAGGGCTCTTTTATGAAGGCTCTTTGGCAGTTCATTAAGTTCCTTGTAGTAAGCGGACTTGTCACCATCATTCAGTTGGTGCTTGCAAACGTTCTTCCGCTTATCTTCGACAGCGTGACAGCCACTCTTCCCGCATTCCTTCAGGGAATCTTCGCACCGAACACAATCTTTGACGCAGCTACCGCAAAGGGCGTTGAGCAGATAGGTAAATATGTTGTCGGCGGTGTTATCGAAAACGGAACCGTCATAGGCGGCGTAGTTACTTGGGGCTATCTTCTTCCGTTCTTCCTTTCAAACCTTGTAGCCAATATCTACGGCTTCTATCAGAACAAAAAGACGACATTTAAATCTGACGCTCCCTGGTATAACTTCGCAATTTACATATTCCTTATGATTGCACTTATACTCTTCTCAACCTGGTTCCAGGGCTGGCTCGTCGGCGTTATCGGCAGATCCTCATGGGGCTGGTTACAGGCTCTCGCAAGAACTATTGCGAGTCTTGCGGCAGGCTTTGTTCAGATGATAGTTCTCTTCCCGATGGAGAAATTCGTTCTTCTTAAAGAAAAGAAGAAAGACGGCGAAGATGACGCGGACGCTGACAAAAAAGAGGAAGCTAAGGCATAATTCAACCGATAAAAAAGGTTCGCGTAAGCGGACCTTTTTTTGTTGCACATAAAATAAAAGCGGCCGTAAGAACCAAAGCTCTTACAGCCGTCTTTTTGTTATAAATACGGATTTCGATTGGCTATGTGGGTTATCAGAAAAGCCCCGACACATTCCCGTCGTCGTCAACGTCTATTTTATACGCCGCAGGCTGTTTCGGGAGCCCCGGCATTGTCATTATATCTCCTGTGAGAGCCACTATAAATCCGGCGCCTGCCGACAGGCGGACATCGCGTACCGTGAGTGTGAAGCCCTTCGGACTGCCGAGCTTTTGCGGGTCGTCCGACAGAGAATACTGCGTTTTCGCAACACAAATCGGGAGCTTGTCTTTGCCGAGCTTTTCAATTTCGAAAATTGCTTTTTCCGCATTCGAGGTGAATACAACATCTCCGGCGCGGTAAATCTCCTTTGCAAGAACATTCAGCTTTTCCTTTATCGAAAGCTTTTCGTCATATATGGGCTTAAAGTGAGCTTCTTTTGTCTCAATCGTTTTAACGACCTTTTCGGCAAGCTCCTTTCCGCCTTCTCCGCCGCGGGCAAATACCTCCGTAAGCGAAACCGGGACGTCTTTTTCCTTGCAAAAAGCTTCTATCGTTTCGATTTCCGCTTCGGTATCCGTCGCAAAACGGTTTATCGCAACCACAACGGGTAAGCCGTATTTTCTCATGTTTTCAATATGAGTTTCAAGGTTTACGATACCATTTTTCAGAGCGACAGTATTTTCCTTTGACAGCTCGGTTTTCGGTACGCCGCCGTTGTATTTCAGCGCGCGGATTGTGGCTACTATTACAACGCAGGAGGGCTTGAGGCCTGCACAGCGGCACTTGATATCGAGAAACTTTTCGGCACCGAGGTCTGCCCCGAAGCCTGCCTCGGTTATGCAGTAGTCGCCGAGCTTCAGCGCGAGACGTGTGGCGGTTACCGAGTTACAGCCGTGCGCTATGTTGGCAAACGGTCCGCCGTGCATTAAAGCGGGAGTGTTTTCGAGTGTTTGTACAAGATTCGGCTTTATTGCGTCTTTTAAGAGAGCCGCCATTGAACCGACTGCATTCAAATCCCTTGCGTATACGGGAGTACCGTCGTATGTGTATGCGGTGAGTATTGAGCCGAGGCGATCTTTTAAATCTTTGATTCCGGAAGAGAGGCAGAGTATAGCCATAATCTCGCTTGCCACCGTTATCATAAAGCCGTCCTCACGCGGTACGCCGTTTACCTTGCCTCCGAGACCTATTACAACGTTTCTCAGCGCTCTGTCATTCATATCAAGGCAGCGCTTGAAGAGAATCCTTCTCGGGTCGATGCGAAGTTCGTTTCCCTGCTGAATGTGATTGTCGATTATCGCGCACAACAGATTGTTTGCGGCTGTTATAGCGTGCATATCGCCCGTGAAATGAAGATTTATGTCCTCCATCGGTATTACCTGAGCGTAACCGCCGCCGGCAGCACCGCCCTTTATTCCGAAAACAGGGCCCATAGACGGCTCACGCAAGGCTATTACAGCTTTTTTGCCTATGCGGTTCATCGCTTCGCCGAGACCTACCGTGACGGTGGTTTTTCCTTCGCCTGCAGGCGTCGGATTTATGGCTGTTACAAGTATGAGCTTGCCGTCCTCTTTGTTTTCGTATTTTTTGAGCAGCGACAGCGGAAGCTTCGCTTTGTATTTGCCGTAAAATTCAAGCTCGTCGGCACTGATGCCGAGCTTTTCGGCAATGTCGGATATAGGCTTAATGTCGGCCTGTTTTGCTATTTCGATATCAGTTAACAATTAAAACCCTCCAAATGATAATATTCGATAGCACATATATTAAATTATAAATGAAAACACACAGTAAAACAAGCCTTATTTTTTAACCGGCACAGCCGCGTCAAGGTTGACAAGAACGGCTATTGAATGTATAATTTTTTATTATGTTGATAAGTGTGCCGTAAGGCTTAAGCCGTTTCGCTTAAACGGATAAGACCTGCGACACGTTAAGGAGATTTTTACAGTATGGAATGGACAGGTCTTAACGAATTAAGAGAAAAATACCTCAGCTTTTTCGAAAGCAAGGGCCATTTGAGACTGCCGAGCTTTTCGCTCGTACCGCAGCACGATAAGAGCCTTTTGCTTATAAACTCCGGTATGGCTCCCATGAAAAAGTGGTTTACGGGCGAGGAAACGCCTCCGCGTAAGCGCGTAACAACTTGCCAAAAGTGTATAAGAACGCCCGATATAGAAAATGTCGGCAAAACCGCGCGTCACGGAACGTATTTTGAGATGCTCGGCAACTTCTCGTTCGGCGATTACTTTAAGCACGAGGTAATTCCGTGGGCATGGGAATTTTGCACCAAGGTATTGGAGATGGATCCCGAAAAGCTCTATATCAGCGTTTATGAGGATGATGACGAGGCTTACGATATATGGACTAAGGATATAGGCGTTGACCCGTCACACATGGTTCGTTTCGGCAAGGAGGATAACTTCTGGGAGCACGGAGCGGGTCCGTGCGGACCGTGCTCGGAAATATATTATGACCGCGGCGAAAAGTACGGCTGCGGCAAGCCCGACTGCAAGGTAGGCTGCGAGTGCGACCGTTATATCGAATTTTGGAACCTCGTATTCACTCAGTTCGAAAATGACGGTAACAACAATTACTCGCGTCTTGCGCATCCCAATATAGATACCGGTATGGGTCTTGAAAGACTCGCTTGCATATCGCAGGACGTTGACAACCTCTTTGAGGTTGATACGGTTCAGAATATAATGAAGCACATTATGAAAATTGCCGGCGTGAAATATCACGATGATGAGAAAAAGGATATATCTCTTCGTGTTATAACAGATCACGTAAGAAGCACCACAATGATGATATCCGACGGTGTTATGCCGTCAAACGAGGGCAGAGGCTACGTTTTAAGACGTCTTTTGCGCCGCGCAGCACGCCACGGCAGATTGCTCGGTATTGACAGACCCTTCCTTTATGAGGTTGCCGAGACGGTTATTAAAGAGAACGATACAGCTTATCCAAGTCTTCTTGAAAAGCACGACTTTATCATAAATGTTATTAAAGCGGAGGAGGAAAACTTCGCAAAGACCATTGATACGGGCCTTAATATGCTCGAGGAAATGGTTAAAGCCACCGACGGTAAGGTTATGAGCGGTGCCGATGCGTTTAAGCTCTCCGATACTTACGGTTTCCCGCTTGACCTTACAAAGGACATTCTTGACGAAAAGGGTATGACCGTTGACGAGCAGGAGTATACGGCTCTTATGACCGAGGCTCGCAAAAAGGCTCGCGAGGCTCACAAGGACGCAGGCGCAGAGGCTTGGAAGAGCTCGGGCAATGCCACCAAGGGAATGGATAAAACCCCGTTCGTCGGCTATGAAACACTTTCGGGCGACAGCGAGATACTCGCTGTTGTAGTTGACGGCGAAAAGAAACAGGCTGCAACGGAAGATGACAATATAACACTTGTGCTTTCCGAAACTCCGTTCTATGCGGAAAGCGGCGGTCAGGTCGGCGACGTCGGCGTTATCAAGGGCAACGGATTTGAATTTACCGTTGAAAACACCACTAAAACACATGAGGGCGTAGTTCTTCACCACGGCTACATCTCGGACGGCGAGACTGTATCGTGCGGCGACAAGGTTCACGCCGAGGTCAATCGTTCTGTACGTGAAGCCACCATGCGTAACCATACCGCGGCGCATCTTTTACAGGCGGCTCTGCGTAAAATACTCGGCACTCATGTTGAGCAGGCAGGCCAGCTTGTAAACAGCGAGGCTGTCAGATTTGACTTTACTCATTTCTCGGCTCTCACGGCGGATGAGCTCAGAAAGGTTGAAAATACCGTAAACGAAGTAATAATGTCGGCCGTGCCGGTTGTTACAAGCGAAATGCCGATTGACGAGGCGAAAAAGCTCGGCGCAATGGCATTATTCGGCGAAAAATACGGCGATATCGTAAGAGTTGTAAAGGCAGATGATTTTTCTGTCGAGTTCTGCGGCGGTACGCACGTTAAAAATACGGGATCAATAGGACTCTTCAAAATAGTATCCGAGTCATCGGTAGCGTCTGGCGTCCGCAGAATAGAGGCTGTTACGGGCAATAATGTTATGAAATACATTGATAAGAGCAATGAGCTTATTGCCGAAACCGCCAAAAACCTTAAGCTTACAAATTATCATGAATTGGCGTCCCGTGCCGCGGCTCTCTCTGCGGAGCTTAAAGAAAAGGAACGCGAAATATCGTCTTTGGAGGCAGAGATTGCAGCATCGAAAACTGCCGACCTTATGAAAGATGCAAAGCAGATAGGCGGTGTACGCCTTGTCACAGCCGATATAGGCGAAGCCGGAGCCGATGCTCTTCGCTCGCTTTGCGACAAAGCACTTGAAAGCGGAGATGATATTATCGCCGTGTTCGCAGGCAAAAATACCGAAAAGGGCACAGCGTCGTTCGCTTGCCGCGTCGGTAAAAAAGCCATAGAGTGCGGAGCTCATGCAGGTAATATAGTTCGCGAGGTAGCACGCGTTGCAGGTGGTGCAGGCGGCGGAAAACCCGACAGTGCCATGGCCGGAGCAAAGGATATTTCAAAAATACCCGAAGCCCTTAAAAAGGCTTCCGATATAGTCGGCGCTATGCTTGCCTAAACGGAGGATGAAAATGGATAATTGCCTTTTCTGCAAAATAATAGCCGGAGAAATTCCGTCAAAAAAAATATATGAAGACGATTTGTGCTATGCGTTTTATGACATAAATCCGCAGTCGGATACGCATTTTCTCGTTGTTCCGAAGCAGCATATCAGCGGAGCGGATAAGATAACAGGCGAAAATTCCACTGTTGTTGCGCACATTTTTGAGGTGATTTCCTCTCTTACAAAGCAACTCGGCCTCTCATCCTATCGCATTATAAACAACTGCGGCGAGGGTGCCGGTCAAACGGTGATGCATCTTCATTTCCACGTTCTCAGCGGAGGTAATCTCGGCGAAAGACTCGTTTGATTATGAAACGGCCGCTTGCAGTTACGGGATTTACAATGCTCTTTACACTTCTTGTATTGAGCGGTTCAAATGATAAAGCGATAAGCGCAGTACTTTTGGCTGCGCTTATCGCTTTTGTTGTTTTTATGTGTATTAAAAAGGTGAGGCGAGATAAAACCTTGCCTTTTGCGGCTCTCAGCGCGGCGGTTGCCGTTTTGCTCCTGATGTCAAATAACGCATACTATTTAGGCAAAGCAAAGCCGCTAAACGGCAAAGAAGTAATCATTAGCGGTACCCTCTCGGATTTGCCGTACGAAAAGGACGGAAGCTTTTATTATGTGCTGAAAGCGGATACGGTGAACGGCGAAAAAAGCTCTCTGTCATTTCGTGTGGTATCAAAAGCTCCGCTCTGTATAGACGTGACGGACGAGGTCAGCCTTTCGGCAAAAGCATTCCTCTTAGGCGGCGACAGCGACGAAATACTCAAATACTATAAGTCAAAATCTTTGTTTCTCGGCGCGCATTCACCGGAAAATATAAGCATAAAAAGAGGAGAAAAGAAAAGCATCGGCACTATGTTGCTTTTGCTTCGTCAAAAATTGACAAGCGAGACACTGCGCCTTCTGCCGAACACATACGGCGGACTTGTGGCAGGGCTTTGCTACGGTGACAAGTCGAATATTCCCCGAAATGTCACTACGGCGTTCTCGGCAGCCGGAGTTTCGCATTTGCTTGCCGTTTCGGGGCTTCACCTGAGTGTGTGGTCCTCGCTTTTGTATATGATTATGCGAAAGCTGCGTGTGTCGCGCCGTATCTCTTCTGCGTCGTCAATCGTGTTCATTATTTTCTTCGCAATACTCACGGGAATGAACCCTCCCGTTGTAAGAGCAGGCACTATGATAGGCCTCGTATTTGCTGCCGATTTGTTCAAGCGAGAAGCTGATTCTCTGAATTCAATAGGACTTTCGCTTATTTTATTGCTTGCATTTAATCCGTATATGAGTACCTCTTTAAGCCTGTGGCTGTCGCTTTCCGCTACGCTCGGTATGATGTACTTCTTAAAGCCGCTGACACGGGCACTCGACAGACCGATAGCTAATGTAAAGCAAAACATCTTTACAACGGCGTACAAATCCGTATCGTCTCTCGTAGCTGTGAGCTTAGCGGTAACGGCAGCATCATTGCCTGTCTTTGCCGTCAGTCTGCCGACCGTCTCAACAGTATCCGTGCTTTCAAATCTGCTTATGGTTACCGTTGGCTCCGTTTGTATGACAAGCGGCGGACTCGGGGCACTTTTTATGCTCATAAAGCTTGATATTATAGGAAAACCGCTTGTTTTGCTATCGGGAATTACGGCGAAATATCTCACGGAAACAGCTGTTAAAATATCGGAATTTCACCACGCTTTGCTACCGATAGACTCGATTTTCACAAGAATCAGTATCGCCGCAGCGCTTATTGTTTTTGCAGTCGTTTTGCTGCTCGGATACAAAAACAAAACAGCTGTAAAGCGAATTGCCATTACACTTTTCTGTATGATATTTTTATCCGCAGCCGTAGTTTCAACGGTACAAAACAATAAACTGTGCATTGCTGCCGTGTCGGTGGGCGACGGATCTGCCGTTGTTATGAAGTACAAATATAAAACTTATGTCGTAGGCTGCGGCGGTAACTACTTTTCAGGCTCGGCGGTTTGTGATATAATAAATACATTGGGAAGTTCGAATATAGATTATATCATTTTACCGGAGGACAGCGAGAAAAGCCTTTCCGGTGTGAGACGCGTAAAGGAGACATACCGGATATCGTCGGCGGTTACGGCAACCGACCGCATAAAAGACGGTTTTTCCTTTGATTCCGTTGTTTCTTTGAACGGAAATTCTGCGGAAATTACCGACGGTAAGCTTAAAATCACCGTACAGGACAGCCGAGTTTATGTTTCCTTCGGTGACTCTCTCTCGGAGATATCATTCGGCGACGTCAATGACGGCTCGGATGCAGGGCTTTTAATTTGCCGAGGGCTTACGGGATACGAAAAATCCGATATAATACTTGTTTCAACCGATAAAACCGATATAGGGGCTTTACCGTCACAAAAGGTTATATTGACTTCACAAAACGGGACGGTGCTTTTTACCTTGTCCCATAACGGAAAAATGACATACCGGAGGATGGCATAATGCCGAGTCTTGACACAAAACAGCTCAAAGCGCAGCTGAAAGAAGAAAAATTTGAGCGTTCATATTTAATATACGGAGAAGAGGATTATTTAAAGCATTATTATTCGGAGCTTATAGCCTCAAAATGCGTTACGTCGGGTATGGAGGGCTTTAACCTAAAGCGATTCGATTATTCGCAGGGCAGTACCTTTGAAGAAGTGCGCGCCGCATCGGAAACTCTTCCGGCTTTCGGCGGATATGCCTGCGTTGTAGCTAAGGATTACCCCTTGGATTCAATATATTCATCGGATAAAAGCGCATTTGAATCGTTTCTCAAGGAGCTTCCGGACAGTACCGTGGTAATATTTTTACAAGACACGGTGAGCGTAGATGCAAAGCGCAGCGCAAAATATAAAAGCATCATTGCGCAGTTTCAAAAATACGGAGCGGAGATATGCTTTGACAGGCTTGATGTTACGTCACTTACAAAAATTATAATGTCGGGTGCCGCAAAGCGCGGCTGCAATATAGACCGTGAGACGGCGGCATATCTTATAGAGACAAGCGGAAACGACCTTACGATTCTGCAAAACGAGACCGATAAGCTGTGCAATTTCAAAAACGGGGATCAGATAACAAAAACGGACATTGACGAGGTGTGCGTAAAATCACTTGAAGCAAGCGTGTTTGACCTGTCAAGGGCTGTAACGAAAAACGACGGCAAAAAGGCGTTTTCGGTTCTTCATAAGCTGTTTGCGGAAAAGGAAAAGCCGGAGCTGATTTTAGGCACTATGATAATGGCGTTCGTCGATATGTACCGCGCCAAGGTTGCCGTGTCATCGGGAGAAAAAGCGAATTTTGCCGCAAGCTGTTACAATTACCGCGGCAGGGAATTCAGGCTTCGCAATGCCTCTTACGACAGCCGCAATATAAGCATAAAGACTCTGCGTAAAAATCTCGATTCGTTAAATGAAGCGGACAGAAAACTCAAAATCAGAGTAACCGACGAAAAAATAATTCTCGAAAAGCTGCTTGTTGAGCTGCTTCGGAGTGAACAGTAAATGATACAAATAAAGCAAGCCGTCATAGTAGAGGGCAAATATGACAAAATAAAGGTATCAAATATACTTGATACCCTGATAATCGAAACAGACGGATTCGGAATATTTAAGGATAAAAACAAGCAAAAGCTTATACGCCGCTTAGCAGAAACAAGGGGTATACTTATTTTGACGGACAGCGATTCGGCAGGCTTTACGATACGTTCTTTTTTAAACGGAATCGTTCCGAAGGAGCAGCTAATAAATGTGTATATTCCCGACATATTCGGGAAGGAAAAACGAAAGAGCGAACCGTCAAAAGAGGGAAAATTGGGCGTCGAGGGCGTAAAGAGCGACGTTATAATAGATGCTCTCAAAAAAGCGGGCGTTAAGTTTGACGTCGATGCCGAATCCCCTAAAAAAACACAGTCTGTTACTAAGACCGACCTTTTTCTTGACGGTCTTTCCGGCGGCAAAGACAGCGCCGAAAAAAGAGCAAGGCTTTTAAAGCAGCTTGATTTGCCGGAGCATCTCTCCGCTAATTCTATGCTGAAGCTCATAAATTCATTTATGGATTTTGATGATTACAAAAGAGAAATACAGAAGCTAAACGAAGGTGTAAAAATATGAAAATACTTGTGTTGTCAACAGGCGGAACAATAGGCTCTGCGACAAAGGACGGGGTTATGTCACCCGACAAAAACGCAACGGCACTGCTTGTACTGCTCTATGAGTCCTCGTTTCAGGACGTGGCGGAATTTGACTGTGAGAGCGTTTCGGATATTCTTTCCGAAAATGTCACCGAGCCTTTTTACGAAAAGCTTATAAACAGGCTGCTTGCGGTTGATACCGAAAAATATGACGGCGTAATCGTTCTGCACGGAACCGATACGCTTGCCTACACTTCGTCCCTTGCGGCAATGGTGTGCCGCAGTCTCCCTATTCCCGTGGGATTTGTCGGAGCGAATTATCCTCTTAAGCACCCGAAGAGCAACGCGTTTGTAAATTTCCGTGCCGCCGTGGAATATCTTAAAGCCGGCGGTAGGGGGTTCTTTGTCCCATACGAAAACAGCGACGGCAAAACATATATTCACCTTGCTACAAGGCTCACCGAAGCCGACTTCCTTCACGACGATTTCCATTCGCTCGGCGATGCCGTTTTGGCAGAATTCAAGGACGGTAAAATTATATTCTCAAATGATTCGCGTCTGCCGTCTCAGGAGGAGCTTTCAATGCCTCTTCCCGGTATAACGGACGGAGAGTTCGAGCTGTCCGGAAGAGTGGTGCTCTTAAAATCATATCCGGGGCTTGACTATTCCGAGCTTCGCATAAAGCATGATAATGTCTGTGCGGTTGTTAATGTTACATATCATACGGGCTCGGCACCCTGCGCGGGCGGCTCCTTCGGGCTTCCCGAATTTTGCGACGAGTGCCACAAAAACGGTGTAGACGTCTATCTTGCCGGGCTCAGAAAGACAGATGACATATACGAGACGTCAAAGCAAATTTACGAGCACGGTGCAGAGCCTATCTATTCAGTCAGCGTGCCGGCTGCCGTTTCAAAGCTTCGCGCGGCATATAATTCGTCTCTCGAAAATATTGATACGCTGATTTCAAATGATATTTATTACGAATCATTGCCGCAGGAAGAAAAATGAGACGCTACCGTTCGTTAAACGATTATCTTAAGGATACCTTCGGCGAAAAGGTGTATAAATTAGCCCTTGACGGCGGTATGACCTGTCCGAACCGCGACGGGACAAAAGGAACAGGCGGCTGTATATTTTGCAGCGAGGGCGGCAGCGGAGACTTCGCAGAAAGATATACCGGCAATATAGAGACACAAATCACCGATGCTATAGCCCGTATAAGCGGCAAGACTAAAGCGGAGAAATTTATAGCCTATTTTCAAAGCTACACAAACACCTATGCGCCGCGTCCGTATCTCGAAAAGCTGTTTTGTACGGCTGTCGAGGACGAACGCATAGCGGCTCTGTCAATAGGCACAAGACCCGATTGCCTGCCGCCGGATATAATCGGTCTTTTGGACGAACTGAACAAAATAAAGCCTGTCTTCGTCGAGCTTGGGCTTCAGACCTCGAATGAGGCAACGGGAAAACTTATACGAAGGGGCTATCCGCTGTGTGTTTATGACGAAGCCGTATATAAGCTTAAAGGCATCGGCGTAAATGTTGTGACGCATATGATAATAGGCTTGCCGCATGAAACGACCGAGGATATGAAAAATACGGCGCGCCATATAGCTGAGGTTCATTCCGACGGTATAAAATTACAGCTTTTGCACGTGCTTCGGGGAACCGCACTTGAAAAAATGTATCACGAAAAAGAATTTGAAACGCTGACATTAGACGAATACGTCGATATTTTGTGTGAAATTTTGCCGATTTTGCCGCCGCAAACGGTAATTCACCGCCTCACCGGAGACGCGCCGAAGAGCCTTTTGGTGTCGCCCTTGTGGTCGGCGGACAAAAAGAATGTATTAAACACTATAAACCGCGCCTTTGCGGAGCGGAATGTTTTTGAGGGCAGCGCATACGAAAATATCGCGGCTAAACCGTAGGCAAGTTCGGATTATTGTCGCTTGCCTAAATACTTTGTCTTGCTTTTCGGAAGAAATTTCGATTGCAAATATATTATTTTTAATAGAAAGAGGTAAAAGCTATGGCAGAACTTAAAGGTTCAAAAACCGAAAAAAATCTTATGGCGGCATTCGCAGGTGAATCACAGGCGAGAAATAAGTACACTTATTATGCGTCTAAGGCTAAAAAGGACGGCTTTGTTCAGATAGCAAATATTTTTGAAGAAACCGCAAACAACGAAAAAGAGCACGCCAAAATTTGGTTTAAACTCTTGCACGGCGGCTCGATACCTGATACCGCGGAAAATCTCGAGGACGCGGCTGACGGCGAAAACTACGAGTGGACCGATATGTATGCCGGTTTTGCCAAAGAGGCAAGAGAAGAGGGCTTCGATGAGATAGCCGACCTCTTTTTGATGGTTGCGGCTATTGAAAAGGAACACGAGGAGCGTTACAGAACGCTTCTTCTAAATGTTAAAAATGAAATGGTATTTTCAAAAGACGGCGACGCTATATGGCAGTGCTCAAACTGCGGCCATATCGTAATCGGACAAAAAGCGCCCGATGTTTGCCCCGTATGCAAGCATCCGCAGGCATATTTCCAGATGAAAGCCGAAAACTATTAAGCGAAATTCCAAATAATACAGCAAAGAGCGGTAAAGGCTTATACCTTTACCGCTCTTTTGCGCTATGCTGTGTATTTAAACTCTATGTATATGCCGTAAGCACTCGATTCGACAGACATTATATTGTGCGTGGCTTTGTCTCTTGTCACTCGAAAATCGGTGCCGCCGAAGGTGCCCTCGTTGATTATCCTGCCGCCGAAAGCATAACCGTCGCATTCGCCGTTTTTCAGAGCGTCAAAAACCTTTTCCGTAAAGCACAGTGCCGATGAGTCGGGCAAAGACACGATAACAGGCTCCATTTCGGGGCAGATAACCGTTGCTGTGTTGTCTTTAAGCGACACGGTGATGCCCGCTATGTCCGACGGCTCGGAATAGCTGAGCGTAAGACCGCTTTCCGATGAAAATGTGAGCAATCCCGTAAATGTAAAGTCGCCTTGCTTTGCAGTTATTTCGGCAGAAAAGGCGTCTGACGGCGGAAACACATATTTTTGACCTCTGCCTTTTTTACCATCCTTTCCTGAACATCCGCACAGCAGTAAAATGAGTGCAAAAAGAAGCGAAAGGATTTTTTTCATTAAATATACTCCTTCAATCAGCGCTCAAGAGACCTGAGTATCTTCGGCAGCTCCTCTGTCATCCTTGTGGGCGTGGTGCCCATCATGGAGTATTTGCTTTTTACAATATCTCCCGTCATTCCGTGTACGAATACGCCGCACACCGCCGCGGAAAAAGGCTTTATTTTCTGACAGATAAACGACAGTATAATACCCGACAGCATATCCCCCGAGCCTGCGGTTGCCATACCGGGATTACCGGTGAGATTTACGTAGAAGTCTATTCCGTTAGCGGTCACAATTGTGCGCGAGCCTTTGAGCACAACCACCGCGCCTGTCTTTTCGAATATGGCCTTGCAGGCGGCTTTTCTGTCTTTTTCGATTTCGCCGACCGTGCAGCCGAGAATTCTTGCGGCTTCGCCCGGGTGAGGGGTTATGACTACCGGAGACAAACAGCTCTTTATAACATTTATATTGTCTTTAAGGGCATTTATGCCGTCTGCGTCTATTATTACGGGCACGGCGGAGCTTTTCAGCACGGTTTCCGCTATGGCGGCGGTGTCGTGGTCGCAGCCCATTCCGCAGCCGATTAAAACGGCGTCACATTTGCCGAGCTCGTCCTCTAACTTTTTAGTGTTTTGCGATGAAATTCTGCCGTTATTGTTTGTCATAAGCGGCAACAGTATTTTTTCCGGACATGATGAGGTTACCGCGGGATATGCTTTGTCCGGAAAGGCGAGCTTTATAAGCCCCGCTCCGCTGTTTACGGCTGCCGAGGACGCTATGACCGCGGCTCCAGGCATATCGTAGCTTCCGGCAATAATAAGGCCTTTGCCGAAGTCGCCCTTGTTTGCGTTTTCTTTTCTGTGCGGAAATTTAGAGCGTATTTCATCGGGACTCAGGGTGTAAGCTCCCGTGTATTCGCTGAATATTTCCTCCGGGATTCCTATCGGTACCACTATAACATTGCCTGCGAATTCCGCAGCAGGGAATGTCACGAGTGAATTTTTCAGCGCCATAACCGCTATTGTCATTTGAGCCTTAACGGCAGCACCTTTTACATATCCCGAATCGGCCTCGATGCCACTCGGTATGTCAATGCTTACGGTGTATCCGAGGCTTTTTGATATAGCCTTGAAGATGTGCGCGTTCTTTTCGTCGGCGGCTCCCTTGAATCCGGTTCCGAAAACAGCGTCAACAGTAATGTCGGCTCCGACTATGAGCTCTTCACAAAGCTCGGTGTCATCGTCGTAAAGATAGATGCCTATATCCGTGCCGCGAATTCGCGACAGCATCTCGCCTGCGTCTCCGACGGACGGCTCGCGTGATGTAAGTACAACGTTGACATTATATTCATTTTCGGCAAGCTTTCGCGCTATAACATATCCGTCTCCTCCGTTTTTGCCCTTGCCGCACACAATGGTTACGTTTCGTCTTGTCGTCTTGTCGAATTTCTTGCGTATCGCCTTGGCGCAGGCACTGCCGGCGTTTTCCATAAGCCTTAAATACGATATACCGCTTTGGTTTGCCTTCGCCTCTATCTCTCTGATTTCATTTGACGGCAATATTTTCATCATAATATGTTTTCACCTTTCGTAACGCAGATTACAAATGCCGTGGCATAGTCGCCGTCGTGCGAGAGCGACAGCGAGAATTCGGCGTGTATTTTATCCGATACGGCTTTTGCTTTTCCGGACAGAAAAAGGTACGGTGCGCCGTTTTCCTTATGCAGAACTTCCGCTTCGCACAGGGAAAAGCCGCGTATTCCGGTTCCCAGGGCTTTACCGAATGCTTCCTTTGCCGCAAAGGCGGCGGCGAGACTTTCAAGCCTTGCGCCGCGTTTTTCAAATTCCGCACGCTCGCGTTTGCCGAAAACCTTTTCATAGAAGCCGGGCGTTTCCAACGCCTTTTCAAGCCTTGATATTTTTACAATATCGGTGCCGCAGTTTATCATGGTTTTCCTCCGTATTCGCTTTTGATTAATTGTATCATATTTTGCGCGACAGGTAAATAAATGTTGAAAAAAGTCTTTGTTATGCTATAATAATAGGCGTTTATGAGTTTAAAGCATACGGAGTGAAAAACATGGAAATCAAAATTTATGACAATGCCGAAGAAATAGGAAAAGAGGTCGGCTCGGAATTTGTAAAAGCCGTCAATGCAAAGCCGGATATCGTACTCGGACTTGCCACGGGAGCGTCTCCGATACCGACTTACAAATATATTTGCGAGCAGTATAAAAACGGACTTGTAAGTCTTGAAAATGTCAAAACTTTTAACCTTGATGAATATGTGGCTTTGCCCAAAAACGACAAAAACAGCTATTACACATTTATGCACGTTCAGTTTTTTAATAATACCGATATAAAAGAAGAAAATGTGCATTTTCTGAACGGCAACGCCGATGATGTCGATGAGGAGTGCCGCGCCTATGATAAGCTTATAAGGGATGCCGGAGGTATTGATATTCAGCTTCTCGGCGTCGGCAGAAACGGTCATATAGGTTTTAATGAGCCGTCAAATCATTTTACAAAGGGCTCGTTTAAGGTAAAGCTTACAGAGAGCACCATTGAGGCAAACTCAAAATATTTTGACGAAAACCCCATGCCGCACTATGCGCTTACCATGGGCGTCGGTTCTATTATGAGCGCGAAAAAAATTATACTTATAGCTACCGGCAAAGCCAAGGCAGACGCCGTAAAGGCTCTCGTTGACGGTGAGGTTTCGCCCGCTTGCCCGGCGTCGATTCTTCAGTTCCATCGCGATACCGTGATTTATCTCGATAAGGACGCCGCAAGCCTTCTTTAATTTAAATACAACTATAAGCTCCGAAGCACACAAGGCTTCGGAGCTTTTTTGCTGCCTTGCACAATGCGACAAATTACGGAGAGGTTTTATCGTATAATTACAAAAAGAACAGTATTGATTTTTTGCCTTGCGGAGTGATTAAAACGAAAATATATGTAGATGTGCTTGTTGTAATAAATATCTTTATAAACTATTTTTTGTTGTCGGCGGCCTCGCTGATTGTAAGGCTAAAGCCGAAAAGAATACGGCTTGCGGCAGGCGCGTTTACGGGTGGGGCATACTCTCTTGTGATTTTTTTGCCCAATATTCCGAATGTACTGTCTGTTTTTATGAATTTCTGTATGTCGGTGCTTTTGGTCCTTATTGCTTTTGCGCCGAAAAAAATTACGGTGTTCATAAAAGAATTTGCCGCTTTTTTTGCCGTGAATTTTATTTTCGCCGGACTTATGCTTGCCGTCTGGCTCGTTTTTAAGCCGAGCGGTATGGTGTATAACAACGCCGCGGTCTATTTTGATATAGATGTGAAGCTTCTTGTTTTGTCTACGGTTGTCTGCTATGCGGTTTTGACGCTTTTTTCAAAGCTTTTAAAACGAAATTCGCCCGACGACAAGCTTTTTGACGTAAAACTATGTAATAAAGGAGCGGCTGTTTTTACAAAGGCACTTTTTGATACGGGAAATCTTCTCTCCGACGGCTTCTCGGATACGCCCGTAATTATAGCCGAACGCTCCGTTGTGAAAAAGCTTGTGCCGGAGGGAATCTTTTCGTTTATTGACGGAGAAGCCGCTCTGCCGATAAATGCCGATGACGGAAGCATCAGACTGATTCCGGCGGGAACGGTAGGCGGTGAGAGTATACTGCGAGCCGTGCTCATAGATTCGGTTACGGTAATCGGAAAAAAAGAAGCAAGAGAAGTAAAAAATGTCATTTTGGCGGAGAGTAAGACGCCGTTTTCTTCAGGTGATTATTCGGTGCTTTTAGGGCCGAAAATTTTTGAGATAAGAGAGGGACACCAAAAAAATGAACGCGCTAAAAAAACTGCTGGCAAAGATTAAAAAGCTTTTCCTTTTAAATGACGTACACTACATAAACGGACCGGAGACGCTGCCTCCGCCGCTTTCAAAAAAGGAGGAGGAAAAGCTGCTGTCCGATATACTCATCGGCAACGGAAACGATGTCGAAAAGGCCAGGCAAGCCCTTATAACTCACAACCTGAGACTTGTGGTTTATATTGCAAAAAAATTTGAAAATTCCGGTGTGCCGGTAGAGGACTTGATTTCGATTGGCACAATAGGTCTTATTAAATCCGTAAACACCTTCAGACCCGAAAAAAACATCAAGCTTGCTACTTACTCCTCGCGCTGTATCGAAAACGAAATACTTATGCATCTGCGCAAAACAAATTCGCATAAGGGCGATGTTTCCATAGATGAGCCGTTGAATGTCGATTGGGACGGGAATGAGTTGCTTTTGTCGGATGTGCTCGGCAGCGAGCCGGACGAAGTAAATCGAAATATCGAATACGATGACGAGAAGAAGCTCCTTTTAAAAACGGTTGACGCCTTGCCGGACCGTGAAAAGCTGATTATGAATATGCGCTTCGGTCTCGGCAGATATAATGAACACACTCAAAAGGAAGTGGCGGATATCTTGGGCATTTCCCAAAGCTATATTTCAAGATTGGAAAAACGAATAATAGCGAGATTGAAGACGGAAATAGAAAAAGTTTCGTGAAAAATACGTCTTTGGAGCTGAAATACGGTGCGTTGATAATATTTATCAAAAAAGGCTGTTAATTTTGAGAATTTTGTGATACAATACTAAAGCTAATATATGTTTGTGGTGATATCTTTTGGTCTTTTCAAGTCTGACTTTTTTATACCTGTTTTTACCGCTGTGCTTTATTTGCTATTACATAGTGCAAAAAACATCCTCGCGCAACGTGATTTTGCTTGTCTTTTCTCTTGTGTTTTATGCATGGGGCGAGCCTAAATATATATTTCTGATGATTGCCACCGCGTTTGTGGATTACGTTTTCGGGCTTCTTATCGAACGCTTTCGCGGCAGATGGCAGTCAAAGCTTTTTCTCACTCTTGCGGCAGTTATAACTTTGTCTTCGCTCGCGCTTTTTAAATATTCTTCGTTTTTCAGCGAAAATGTTAATTCTCTTTTTTCGCTGAATTTGCCGAACCTCAAGCTTGCGCTGCCGATAGGAATTTCATTTTATACCTTTCAGGCACTTACCTATGTTATCGACGTATACCGCGGCAGCGTCAAGGTGCAGCCGTCGTTTTACAAATTGCTCTTGTATGTGTCTATGTTCCCGCAGCTGATAGCAGGACCCATAGTTCGATACAGCGATGTGGAGGAGCAAATAGAAGAGCGTACAGTCACGCTGAAAAATATTTCCGCCGGTGTTATGCGTTTTTCGGCCGGACTTTTGAAGAAGGCAATTATAGCAAATTTTGCGGGTCAGCTCACGGAAAAGCTCATAGGCGGAGATTTGACCGGGCTTTCAAGCGCGGGAGCGTGGATAGGTATAATCTCATACACTCTGCAAATCTACTTCGATTTTTCGGGCTATTCAGATATGGCAATAGGCCTCGGGCATATGTTCGGCTTTTCGTTCCCCGAGAATTTCAATTACCCGTATTACGCCGTGTCTGTTTCTGATTTTTGGCGCCGCTGGCATATAACGCTGTCGTCGTTTTTCAGAGATTACCTTTACATACCGCTCGGCGGTAATCGTAAAAACTGGGCGCTGAATATGCTTATAGTTTGGCTTCTCACCGGTCTTTGGCACGGTGCAAGCTGGAACTTTGTCCTTTGGGGACTTTATTATTTTGTGTTCCTGATGCTTGAAAAAATGTATATCGGAAAGATTCTCGAGAAATTGCCGCGAGCAGTCGGGCATATTTATTCGCTGATTGTTGTAATTATCGGATGGGTGTTCTTCTATTTCGACGACTTATCCAAGATTAAATACTTTTTCAAAGCGGCGTTCGGTGCCGCAAACGGATTTGTTACGCTTACGGAAAAGACCGTAATTGTAAATTATGCGGTACTGCTTATAATAGGTGCGGTGTGTGCTATGCCGCTTTTGCCGCGCATCAAAAATTTTGCCTGCTTTCTTTCAAAGACGCGAAGCGGAAAAGTTACCGTGGACGTATTATCGGTTTTGTTTGTGATTTTTTCGCTTGCAATTTCAACGGCGTCGCTTGTCGGGAACAGCTATAATCCGTTCCTTTATTTCAGATTTTAACGAAGGGAAGACCTTTTTTGCATATAAAAAGCTACTGTGCCGCGCACAGACACGGCTTATTCAGTCCGCAGTCAAACACGGGCAGGGCGGTTTTAAGCCTCGCTTTTGCGCTTGTTTTGACCGTTGTAGGACTTATATCGATATTCGATACCGATAAAACCGTATCCGAAGAGGAAAACAGAAAGCTTGCGGCAAAGCCCAAGTTTTCGTTCACGGCACTTTTTGATAAGAGCTATACTTCGGATTTTGATACATATTACGCCGATACATTTCCTTTCAGAGATGAATTTCTCGGACTCAACAGGAAAATATCGGAAATACTCACGGGGACCAAAGGCTCGGGAGACATTGTTCTTGTCAGCAAGCAGGATAAGGACGATTTTGCCGGCCAGGATATAGATTAGTGAAGTCTCACTAAGCTGAATAAAAACAAGGGGTGGATTTTTTATGAAGTACGATGTTGCCGTTATAGGCGGCGGCGTTGTCGGCGCTCTTATTTCGAGAGAACTCTCGAAATATGACGTAAAGGCAGCAGTGCTTGAAAGGTGTAACGACATTGCAATGGGAACTACCAAAGCAAACAGCGCAATCGTCCACGGCGGCTTTGATGCTGTGTCGGGTACCGTGAAAGCAAAGCTGAATGTTGAGGGTACGGCTATTATGCCTAAGCTTTGTAAAGAGCTGAATGTTCCGTACAGAAATAACGGCTCTTTGGTAGTCGCTTTTTCCGAAAAGGAAATGGAGCATGTGCATCTTCTGTATGACCGCGGAATTAAAAACGGCGTTCCCGAGCTCGAAATAATTGATTCAAAGAGGCTCCATGAGCTTGAGCCGAATATCAGCGACGAGGCAGTCGGCGCACTTTACTCAAAATCCGCGGGTATAGTATGCCCGTATGAGTTAACAATAGCGGCGGCTGAGAATGCTTGTGAAAACGGCGTTGAATTTATAAGAAATTGTCTTGTAAAGGCAATAAGCTTTAACGGCTCGGAATTTTTTCTCGATACCACGAAGGGCGATATAACCGCGTCATATGTAATAAATGCCGCAGGTACTCACAGCGACGAGGTTGCCCGTATGATAGGCGACGATTCCATAAAGATAGTAGCCCGTAAAGGTGAGTATTATCTTCTCGATAAATCCTTCGGCCATCTTGTTGACCGCACCGTATTCCAGTGCCCTAACGAAATGGGCAAGGGCGTATTGGTAACTCCTACGGTTGACGGCAACCTTCTTGTCGGCCCGTCGGCGACGGATGAGGATAATAAGGACGATGTGGATACTACTCCCGAGGGTCTTGAGTTTATTCTCTCTAAGGCTTTGAAATCCGTTCCGAACGTAAATGTCAGAGGCGCAATAACATCGTTTGCAGGTGTCAGAGCGCATCCTGTTACGGATGACTTTATCATAGGCTATTCCGATAAAAACGACCGCTTTATCAATGTTGCGGGTATAGAATCGCCGGGTCTTTCCGCTGCGCCTGCCATTGCAAAATATGTCGCGGAGCTTTTCGCCGAAAAGGCCGCTCCCCAAAAGAAAGCAGACTTTAACGGCAGTCGTCCGGCACCCGTTCGTTTCCGCAATATGACAAAGGAAGAGCGTGAAAAGCTTATTGCAAAGGATAAGCGTTACGGCAGGATTATCTGCCGCTGCGAGACCATTACCGAGGGCGAAATTCTCGACGCCATACACGCTCCCGTAGGCGCAAGAGACGTTGACGGGGTTAAGCGTCGCACAAGAGCAGGTATGGGCAGGTGCCAAGGCGGCTTCTGCGGCTCAAAGGTAGTCGAGATACTTTCGAAGGAACTCGGCGTTCCGATGAACGAGATAACAAAATTCGGCGGCGAGTCAAAGATTATCTTTGACAGGACGAAATGAGGTGGAATAATGGAAACGTGTTATGATTTAGTAGTTGTAGGCGGCGGCCCTGCCGGAATGGCGGCTGCGCTTGAGGCCTATGACAAGGGAGTTAAAAAAATCCTTATTTTGGAACGTGCCGATACTCTCGGCGGTATACTTGAGCAGTGTATACATACCGGCTTCGGCTTGCATTACTTCGGCGAGGAGCTCTCCGGCCCCGAGTATGCCGGCAGATTCATAAAGCAGGTTAAGGAAACCGACATTGACGTTAAAGTCGATACAATGGTTCTTGATATTTCAGACGACAACGTGGTAACTGCCGTTAACAATAAGGACGGGCTTCTTACAATAAAGGCAAAGGCTGTTGTGCTTGCAATGGGCTGCCGTGAAAGACCGAGAGGTGCGCTTTCAATAGCAGGCTGCCGTGCGTCGGGTATTATGACCGCCGGAACCGCTCAGAAATACGTTAATATTGACGGATATATGCCGGGTAAAACTGTTGTAATCTTAGGCTCGGGCGATATAGGTCTTATTATGGCAAGACGTATGACATTAGAGGGCGCGAAGGTTAAGGCTGTTTGCGAGCTTATGCCGTATTCGGGCGGACTTACGAGAAATATCGTTCAGTGCCTTGAGGACTTCGGTATTCCGCTTCGCCTTTCCTGCACGGTTGTCAGCACTCACGGCAAGGACCGTCTTGAGGGTGTTACCGTTGCCAATGTAGACGAGCATTTGAAGCCAATTCCCGGCACGGAGGAGTATATACCCTGTGACACGCTTATGCTGTCGGTAGGACTCATTCCCGAAAATGAGCTTTCAAAGAATGCCGGTATCGAGCTTGACCGTATAACAAACGGCCCGATAGTTGACGAATACCGTGAGACAAAGCACAAGGGCGTGTTTGCGTGCGGAAACGTTTTGCAGGTGCACGATCTTGTTGACTATGTAACAGAGGAGAGCCAGCTTGCAGGCGCAGGTGCCGCAAAATATATCCGCGGTGAAAAGAACTGCGACGAATTTGTAAATACAAAGGGCGAAAACGGCGTAAGATACATAGTTCCGCAGAGAATTTCCCACGATACCGATAAGGACGTTAAGCTCTATTTCCGCGTTGGCAGAGTCCTTAAAAACGTAACTCTCACCATTACCTGCAACGGCGAGGTTATCTATACCAAGAAGAAAAAGAAAATGTGCCCCGGCGAAATGGAATATGTTCCGATTAAGGCTGATATTATCCATTCTCTGCCCGTAGACAGCACCATGGTAGTTTCCGTAAAGGAGGATGCGTAATATGGCTAAAAAAGAACTTGTATGTGTTTCATGTCCTATCGGCTGTTCCATAACGGTTGAGCTGTCAGACAGCGGAGAAGTTCTTTCCGTTACGGGAAACACGTGTAAACGCGGTGACGCTTACGCGAGAGCCGAGTGCACACACCCCGAAAGAATGGTAACCTCCACCGTTAAGGTTGAGGGAGGCAGACTTCCCGTAGTGCCGGTAAAGACAAGCTCGCCTATACCAAAAGAGAAGATTTTCGAATGTATGACCGAAATAAATAAGGTCACACTTAAAGCTCCCGTCTCAATCGGAGATGTTGTAATCGAGGATGTTCTCGGCACAGGGGTAAATATAGTCGCCACAAACAATGACTGAATAAGATAAATAAAACCGCTTTTCGTTTCGGCGAGAAGCGGTTTTTGTTGTTTGTATGATTGATTATTATTCCTGCGGATAGTCGTACAGCGACTTAAATGTGTATCCCTGCTCTCTTGCCGAGTCGATAATTCTGCCGAGAGCCGCCGCATTGTCGGGAGATACCGCATGCAGAAGTATTACGGCTCCGGGGTGCAGCCTTGACATAACGGTGTTAAATGCAAATTCTTCGCCTTTTTGCTTTTTTAAATCCCAATCGGAATACGCCACAGACCAAAATACGCTTGTGTATCCGAGCGAACCTACCGCGTCGAGTGCGCTGTCGGAGTATTCTCCCATCGGGAAACGGAAAAACGGCGCGCTGTATCCGAAATAGGTTCTTAAATAATCGTCCATGCCCTTGATTTCGTTTGCCATTTGGAGTCTTGTTAAGGTCGGGAATGAGGGGTGGGTTACGGAGTGATTTCCGACAATATGACCTTCGTTTATCATTCGCGCTATGATTTCGGGATTTTCCTTTACCTGCGGAAGTGTGCAGAAAAATGCGGCGGTAACCTGCTTTTCCTTTAATGTGTCAAGAATTTTTGCCGTGTAGCCGTTTTCGTAGCCACAGTCAAATGTAAGGTATAATACCTTGTCAGTTGATTTGGTGTCGAGGCAAAACGCTTTGTAGCCGTTTGTATCAAAGTATTTTTGATTGTTTACGGATATATCGTTCGGCTTGCCGTCTTTCGCTATGCCGTAGCCGTAGCCGTGCTTTTCGGTCGAAAGACCGCGTGTGTTTTCGGGATCGGAAACGTTAAAATCGACAAGCGGCAGCGGAGCTCTACCCGTGTAGGTTTCGCCGTCTTTTAAAGCGGCGTCGCCTGATAAAACCGGCTTCGGGTCGGGAGCGGTCGTGCTTTCTGTCGTGGGGGCGGCGGTTTCGCTCTGCTCGGCAGCGGCTTTATCATTCTTTTTTCCGCATCCGAAAAAAGCTGCTCCGAGCACTATCAGCAATGCGGAAAAAATACAGAGAATTTTTTTCATTTTTTCTTCCTCCTATGTAACAAAGCGGCGAAAACCGCTTTGCTCAGAGAATGCTTTGATACGACTATTTTATCATATCCTGCATATTATCGACAATGGTATTTATGGTGTTTGCCGCCTTTTTTGCCGCCTTTTTCATCTTGCGTTTTCTCGAAGACGATTTAGCGGCGGTTGACATTACCGCGGCCGCCGTTCCCACGGCAAGACTCACGCCTACTGTTTTCATTGCCGAATTCATATTGTTATTCATTATTTTTTCCTCCGTTTTATAAGATTGTATTATTATCTTGTGCAAAACGGACGGTAAAAATACTGTTTAGTTCTTTATATTTTTGAAAAATATGGTAAAATTGTTTTTGAAATTTTTTGAAAACGGTGATGAAAATGATATTGAATGTGGTTATGGTCGAACCGGAAATTCCGCAGAATACCGGAAACGTGGCACGTACGTGCGCTCTGACAGGCGCAAGACTTCACCTTGTAGGCCCCATGGGTTTTAAAATCGACGACAGGAAGTTAAAGCGTGCCGGTCTCGATTATTGGCACCTTTTGGATATAACATATTATGAGAACCTCGAAGAGTTCTTTCGCAAAAATCCGGATAGCGGAAACTTTTATTATTTCACGACAAAAGCGACTCATCGTCATACCGATGTAAAATATCCCGACAATGTATATCTTTTCTTCGGAAAGGAAACAAAAGGCCTGCCGGAAAATCTTTTACACGATAATCCGCAGACCTCTGTGAGAATACCTATGCTTAATAACCCCGACGCGCGCAGCCTAAATCTCTCAAATTCCGTGGCGATAGGTGTGTACGAGGTTTTACGCCAATGGAATTACCCAAAGCTTCTGTGCGAGGGTAAGCTTCGCGACTATGAGTGGGATGTGTGACGTTTAATATGTAGGGTGCTCCTGATGCTTGCGGTAAGCGTCCATAATGTCTTTAAAGACCTCTCCGTTTGTCGGCGGCGTCCATGTTACGGCGTTTGCGCCGGCGGCGATTGTGGCCTTGATGGTTTCGTCTGTGGGACCGCCCGTTGCCATTATCGGTATGTCGGGATATTTTTTGCGGATTTTTTCGATAAGCTCCGGAGTTTTAGACGCCGCGGATACGTTGAATATCTCCGCACCCGCCTCAAGTCTTCCGGCAATATCGTCCTCCTCCGAAACCACGGTGACAATAACCGGTATGTCAAGAGCCTCCTTAAGCTCTTTAACGGTTGAATTAGGCGTCGGTGCATTTACAACAACGCCGAACGCGCCTTGGTATTCGGCGTGTCTGCCGAGGCCGAGAACTCGCTCGCCCTTTGTAAGTCCGCCGCCTATTCCGACAAATACCGGCGTGTCCGCTGCCATCATTACTGCCTGTGTGATGACAGGCTGCGGCGTAAACGGGTACACGGCAATAACCGCGTCGGCGTTGGAATTTCTTATTATGCTGACATCGGTTGAAAACAGAACCGATTTTATTCGCCTGCCGCATATTTTAATCCCGTTGCAGGTATAAATAGCTTCGGGGACACTGAGTCTGAAATCTCTCAAAAAACCTTTTACTTCTGTCATTGATTTTTTCCTCGTTTCGTAATATATTATAAAAAGAAATGTTTTAACGGAGTTGATAAATATGTTTAAAGAAATAAACGTGCGCGAGCTGGACCGTTCGCCGATACAAATGATAAGCGATGATTGGGCTCTTTTGACCGCAGGCAAAGAGGGCGATTGGAATACTATGACCGTTTCGTGGGGCGGCGTAGGAGAGCTTTGGGGCAAGGATGTAGTGTTTGTTTTTGTCCGTCCTCAGAGATATACCCTCGAATTTATGGAAAAATACGATGAGTTCACGCTCTCGTTCTTCGACGGCGAATATAAAAAGGAGCTCGGCATATGCGGTGCAAAATCGGGCAGGGATATTGATAAGGCTGCCGAGACGGGTCTTGTCCCGGAATATATAGATAATGCCGTCACATTCAAGCAGGCTAAGAAAGTGCTTGTCTGCAAAAAGGTAGCGTTTAAGGATATGACTCCCGACGGATTTTTGGACAGCTCAATAGAAAAGTGGTATACGAATAAAGATTACCACAGAATTTACGTCGGCACAATCGAAAAAACGCTTATTTCGGAATAATTTTAAAAATTTTAAAAAATTTTAAACTTTTTTGCAAAAAACACTTGCAATTTGAGAAACCTTGTGATATACTTACTCTCGCACTTGAGAGATGAGTTCAAAAACAAAGTTTCTCAAAAGTCGGTGTTTATTACGATGAGGGTCCACCCGTTCCCATTCCGAACACGGTAGTTAAGCTCATTCGTGCCGAAAATACTTGGCTGGAAGCGGCCTGGGAAAATAGGTCGATGCCGACATTTTGTGAAAGTAGTTCTCCAATAGGGGAGCTATTTTTTTGCGTTTTTTTACTCCGTGAATTTTTCACGGAGCTTTTTTAATGCCCTTTTTTCTATTCGGGAAACATAGGAGCGCGAAATTCCCATTTCTTCGGCGATTTCACGCTGCGTCATCGGCTTTGACATAAAAAGCCCGTATCGCTTTAAAATTATCTCTCTGTCGCGAGAGTCTTCCATTTCGTCGATATATTCGCGTAGCTTTTCTATTTTGATTTTTTTATCCAAATCATCTGCGATGGTATCGTCTGTATAGACAATATCCGAGAGTGTCAGTGGATTTCCCTCGGAATCCGTATCAATAGGTTCGCTCATGGAAATATCCTGAGCCGACTTTTTTTGACTGCGAAAGTGCATGAGTATTTCGTTTTCGATACAGCGTGAGGCGTATGTTGCAAGGCGTGTACCCTTGGTGTAATCAAAGCTGTTTATGCCTTTTATAAGCCCTATTGTGCCGATTGAAATAAGATCCTCTTGGTCGGAGTAATTTGAATAATATTTTTTAATTATGTGCGCCACGAGCCGCAGATTGTGCTCTATCAGGCGATTTTTGGCTTCTGTGTCACCGGAAGCCATTTGTTCAAGAGCCTTTTTTTCTTCTTTTGCGGACAGCGGCTTCGGAAATGACCCGGCATTTTCAATATGCAGAATCAAATAAAGCATTTTTGTGGTTATGGCGGATAAAAGCTCCAAAAGCATTAAAATCGACCTCTCTTTCATATTAAGAATATGATTGTGAAAAGCCGTATTTGCAAGTCCCGAAAGAATGCTTGCGAATTTGCGTGAAAACAAGACCGTAATAAATAGGCAGAGTATAACGCGCTTGTGTCGACAGAGTGTGTTTAATCCCTTTTTCGCGCTTAAAAGCAGACGTTATTGACAAATCTGTGCAAAAATATTATACTTTATTGTGAAAAAATGATAAATTGCGGAAGTAACATATATTGTGTTCTTTATAAAAAACAAGTGGGGGAAAATATGAAAAACAAGAAAATTTTAATAATATCGCTTTGTGCTGTTCTGATTGCTCTCGTAGCGGCAGCTTCGGTTATGCTCAAAAGGAACAGCATATCAAAGCACAGTTTGATTTATGCCGATGTAAATAATAGGTTGATTTCCTATAAAATATCCGAGAAAGCGGAAACCCGGATTTCTTTTGACGGATATTCGGAATATTTGCTTGTCGGCAAGTATATCGGCGGGGATTATTGCTGTGTTTCCAAGGGCGAAAATTCATTTTTTGATGTGCTGCTGATAAAGAACGGCAATATTGAAAAAACATATCAATTAAGCTTTTGCCCCGATGAAATTGCGGCAACCGACGGCGGCATTTATTGCTTGACAAACGGTAAAATTTACCGTTTAAGTACAGCGGATAATACCGAAAGCCTATATAAAGACAATGTTTATACCCATGATTACCGTTTAAATATGCTTATTACCGATAAAGGGGATTTGGTATATTCAAGGCAGGAAAACGACGGAAGCGTCTCTCTTGTGCTCGACTGTGACGGACAGGAAACCGACGTTTTTACATTTAATCCTGATGATACTATTGCCGTGGGACTTAATACAGATAACCGATTTTTATATAAAGACAAAAGCGGCAATTATAAGACGATGGCTGTGTCGGTTTACGGCGGTAAGCAGCAGAAATACGGCAAATCCGTTACATTTGTTCAAGCTTCGTCGGACGGCAAGCTTGCCGTCAAATATAAAAGACAGGTTTTGGGCGAGTGCTCCGATGTCTATATAGTTGACGGTAAAACGGGTATTGCCGTGTCAACAAATTTGGTCGATTTGGATATACCGTATTCGGCTGTTGTAGTGTAGATTTTATAATCTGCTCAAATGCGCGTAATTGGCTTTGACAGGTGCGTCCGTGTAAGCTTATATATGAATTCTTAAATTCATATAACTGTTCTGTTGGATTTGAAAGGAATATTATATGAAAAACAAGAAAAATAAGAAGGCTGTTACTGTTGTATCGGTAATTTTAATAGTGCTGATTTTGATTGCGATTGCTGTAATATCCGTGCACAAATACCGTGAGGCAACCATAAATAAAAACATTCAAAAAATCAATATTTCGTGGTCTGAATTTTATCCGATGAATGAAAATGATTTGAGCAAATTTCCCGCTTATACCGTTAACGACTGCGATGTTTTTTGTAAGTATAAAATCAATGATAACGGCACAGGCGATACTGTGGTAAGAACAGATTTAAAAATCAGTGACTATGTTCCGTATACAATCAAATACACTTTAAAAAATGATTCGGATTATAACATTGAAAGCACACATATTTGCGGACAGTATTCTTCCGATGTCGTTATTACAGAGGTTAATACAGATTGGGGCTATTGGTATGGTCCTTCCGTAAGCTCGCGCTCACAGCAAACTTTTGAATCGCTTGTTTGGGTAAAAAAAGATTTAACCCAAAGTCAGGTAGACGAAATTTTCAAAACATTGGAATTTGATTGCGATATATCGGTTGACTGTACATCCGGTAACGAATGGAATCCAAAGACTGTTACATTGAAATGCTCACATGAGTGAAAACACAATGGGCTTTTAAAATGTTACACTAAAAGGAGACGGGTATAATTATGATAAAAAAGGCAAATAAAAAAGTTGCGGTTTTAAATTTTGTTGTTTTATTTATTCTGATTCTTGTTGGTCTATTTGTTTTGAGCGTTCCCCAATTTGACCTTTCGTCATTGAGTGTCGCTTCATTTTACCTGTATTTTCCGAGTGTCGCATTATTGTTGGTATACTGTATTCTTTATCTTTCCTTTGCCCTTACCAAAAAGGAGCATTCCGCGTTGGGAAAGATATTAAATGTTTATACGGCGCTTATGATTGCGGCGATTGTTATTGCCGTGTGTGCTTCTCTGATTGTGACATTTTGCGGCAAAAACGGGAAAGCCGAAAAAGAAAGATTTTTAAATACTTTCGGTACTCAAGCCTTATTTGGACTTGACAGTGCCGACGCCGATTTATCCGTTGCAAGCTCAAAAGGGAATGAACATAACACACGTAATTTTGTATTCGGTAATACATATATTACCGACCAGAACCGTTCGTTTGTTTTCCGCGGCGAACAAAATAATGACGGCGGAGATTTTGCATTTATAAATATTACCGGAAGCGGTATACTTAATGTGCCAAAACCTATATGTGAATTATTATATTCATTTCATTTGCTTAACACTTTTGACTTGACGTATACCAAAGTCGAACAAATCAATGATGATGTACAGGGGTGTGCCCGTATCAGCGACTTTTCCAACGGATTCAAGTATGGTTCTTTTTTGTTTTTCAACGGTAAGTCGATTGTTTACTTAAACATTAAATATTCGGACAGCCTATCGCTTGATAAAGACTATGTTACAGAGCAGTGCGTTCGGTATCTTGAAAATACCCAATGATATACACAAACTGCCGAGCATTAACCGCTGTGCATCTAATTTGAGACAAAGCTGAATATCCGGCGAAAAGCAGGTGTTCCGTTTTTACCGAAAAAATACCCCTCCTGATGTGTACTCTGCATCAAGAGGGGATTTTTTGCTTTGCACCCGATAAAAAGTGTTACGTATCAGCACAATTGTAGTTAATATATATCTAAAATGTGTTGATACGTAACAAAACTGCCAAACACTACCTCTCAAATTTGCCTTCTGAATGCTTATTCTAAATAATAGCCTGCCTGTGCATTCCAGAGCTCTGCGTATTTACCGTTAGCCGACACAAGCTCGTTATGCGTTCCTGTCTCAACCAGTTCGGCGTTATCAAATACAGCGATTTCATCACAGAAGGCACAGCTTGAAAGCCGATGTGAAATATATATTGCTGTTTTGTTTTCAACAAATGAATTAAAATGATTGTATATTTCGTTTTCAGCTATCGGGTCAAGCGCAGCCGTCGGCTCATCAAGGATTACTATCGGCGAATCCTTATATAATGCTCTGGCAAGTGCCAGCTTTTGTGCCTCACCACCGGAGATTTCCACACCTGACTTATCTAAATCCTTATATAGATAAGTCCTTTCTTTTTGCGGCATTTCCTCAATTCTATTCTTAATATCGGCTTTTTCAAGAGCAGAATAAAGTGAGCTTTTATCACATTTACTACTTGCCGAAATGTTATCTGCAACTGTCAATGATAAGAGTTTATAATCCTGAAACACAACTGAAAAAAGGCTGCTCAGACTTTCTCTTGTGTATTCTTTGATATTGATTCCGTTAATCAAAATTTCGCCATCGTCAATATCATACAAACGGCAAAGCAGCTTAATAAAAGTCGTTTTGCCACTGCCGTTTCTGCCGACTACGGCAAGCTTTTTGCCGTCACCGATTTTCAGGTTAATGTGCTTAAGGGCATAATTATCGCTCTTTGGATATTTAAACGAAACATTATTGAATTCAATCTCAAATCCGTCAGATGTATCAAGTTCGCGGTTGCCGTAAACCATTGTACTCTCGGCTTCGAGTATTTTGAAATAATCCGCGGCGAACGGCAAAATTTCTTTCAGCTTACCGAGTGTGTTGGCAAGCATCATGATACCGCTGATGATTTGCATAAATGAGCCGCAGTACAATACAAGCGAGCTGATACCGAACAAACCGAATAGGCCTTTGACGCCGATAAACAAATATACGCCGAACCCGACCGTTGCGCCGAGTATGGCAATAAATGAGCTCGATTTTGCTGTTTTCATTGAAATCCTTCGAAGCGTTAATTCACCGTCTGTCAGTATCTTTTGCGTTGCAATACTGTCAACCAAGCCCTGTTCCTTATACAGCCGAATCTCCTTGCCCGTTTTGTAATCACCTAAAATGTCGATAAAGAAATAGAAAATGCGGTCGAGCTCGGCGTACTTTTCGTTTGCTTCAAGATAAGATTTATTGATATTTGACGCAACAATCAATATTACCACCGCCATAATTGCAATTGATGCAACTATAGTAATGATAAACAGCGGCCTTTCAAAGAAAGTATCGCCCGTTTTGACAAATCCGACCTTCAGAAGAGGAATGATGATAATAAACGAGATAATCGTGGTCAGCACGCCTCGTGTAAATTGAAGCGTTGTCCACATATAGTACGGAAGTCTCGCCCAACGGCTCTTTCCCGCTTCCTCGTGACGATGTAAAAGCTCTTTAAATTCACTGTCATTCAGCAGCGCATAGTCCGCATTATACAGCTTTTCTTCAACCTTTTTGTTTTCAAGGTCAAGAAGCATCATCCTGTGAGTTTCATTGTAATTATTAAGGAAGGATGCCAAGAAAAAGATAATTACATTTAATCCGAGAACTAAAACTATATTTGACACAATCGTTTTAACATCCGCTTTTTGGGTCAGCAGGGTTATTAATCTTGCTGAAAAGTAGATGTTGATAAACGGCTTAATACTGTCAATTACCGCCTGAAAGGCAGTAGCGGGAAGAAGGAGGGGATCAAGGGAATTAACCTCACGATACATTCTTTTTATCAGCCTTGCTTTACTCATTCACAGCCACCCCCATTTCCCTGTAATACATACTCTGGGTTTGGTACATTCTGTAATAAGCCCCCTTCTTTGCCATTAACTCCTCGTGCGTGCCGCTTTCCGCAACAGCTCCGTCTTTGATAAACAGAATTCTGTCGCAGAAACGGGTTGAGGAAAGACGGTGAGAAATAAAGAAGGAAATTTTATCCTCGGTCAATTCATTGTATTTGAGATATAGCTCATTTTCGCTTATTGGGTCAAGCGCAGCCGTCGGCTCATCAAGGATCAGAACCGGCGCATTTTTATAAACCGCCTTTGCCAAAAGCAGCTTTTGCTTTTCACCGCCGGAGAAATCGGCGGCATTTTTATACACATCTTTCACCATCAAGGTGTTCTCTTTTTCGGAAAGGGAATTGATTTTGTCGGTGATGCCTGCCTTATCAAATGCGGCAAACAGGCGTTCTTTATCGTATGACTGTTCTGCGGTAATGTTTTCTGCTATCGTCATTGGCATAAAGCAATAATCCTGAAACACAGCGGAAAACAGATCGAAGTAGCTGTCAGAGGAAAATTCTTTGCTGCTTCTGCCGTTAATCAGAATGTCTCCCTCACTCGGATAATACAGTCCGCAAAGGAGCTTAATCGCCGTCGTCTTTCCTGCACCGTTTTCACCAACGATAGCTATATTTTCACCCTTGTTTACCTTGAAGGACATATTTCGTATCGTTTCGGTATCGCTTGCCGGATAAGTGAAGAAAACATTTCTGAATTCAATTGAACGAACTTCGCCGAAGTCAACCTCCGGCTTACCCTCGCTTACGCTTTCTTCGACAAATTCACGGTACAACGCACAGTCCGTACAGCAACGAGAAATTTCCATGAAGCTAAAAACAAGATTCATTATCCAGTTAGAAAAACCCGTAATAATGCCAAAGCAGAAAATGAATTCTGAAACGGAAAGACGGTTTTTAAGCACCAGGTATGTGAGATATGCATAAGCGACCAACTCACGAACAAGATTCAGCAAGGCTCTCACGCCGCTGATTGCAGCACTCTGCTTGGTGTATTTTGCATTAATGTGTTCAATCTGATAAATAAAATCCGCTGCAGTCTTTACTAAATAATCCGAAAAGCCGTACAGCTTAATATCCTTTGAAGCTTCGGCGTTCTTGGAAAGCTTGTAGAAATACTCGAATTTACCCGACAGCTTTGAGTAATTATCGGTTGTTTCGCTCTGCTTCGTCTTAAGGATTTTAAGGAGAAAGAACTCACATACACAGGTAAGGAGTATCAACAAAATCATAAAGTAATTGACTTTGTAAAGGAGAACGGAGGAGGCAATAACGCCGATAACGCAAACGAGAAAATGAGCGCACTGCTCCACAAAATCCGCACCGGAGGAAAAGCGCGCATTATAAAATGCTTCGGCCCGCTTTTGCTTTTCTCTGCCTTCAAAGCTTTCAATATTGACATAATCGGTTGTAAGTGTTTTACGGAACGCTGCAACGGCATAGCGCATACGAACTATTCTTGCGCCGCCTCTGACAAGCTCCTTCATAAACGGGTCAAGCCATATTGTCAGCGTTAAAAGGAGGCTCAAAAGCGCAACGATGACTGTCATATCACCAACGGTAACGCCATTATCAATAGCGTCAATCATTGCTTTCGGTATATACGCCGTAACTAACGGCTGCAACACTAATGCCGGTACCCAAAGGAAAAAGAATTTGAGGCTTTTTTTATCCCATTTCAGCCAATTGGAAAGCATATATTTGAAATTATCCTTCATTGCTTCTCTTCTTTCATTAAGTATTATAGATATTACTCTGCTATGTGCTCTGAATCGGTAATGACCGATATTTCACCTGAAAATCGATTAGTTGCCGACACTGTAAACTGCTTTGCCGGTTAAGAAATTTCGCCGAACAGCCCTAACAACGACTTCGCTGCTAAGCTCAAAGCATATAAGGCTGTCGTCTTCGGTAATATAAGTTGTAATATTAAAGCTTCGGATAACGCACCGTCGCCCGTTCAATCTAACACGGCTGTGCCTATTAGTGTCACGTACCGCGAAATGCTGCGTATCGGTACAAGCGAAGTTAATATATGTCAAAAAAGTACTGATACGCAGCAAAAGCCTGCCATACCGTCATCCTATCCTTTTAGCTATGGCGGCGGTTACGGCGCAAACCTCTTTTGCGCCTGCTATTTTCAGCATTTTAGCACACTCCGAAAGCGTGGAACCGGTGGTCTTTATGTCGTCTGCAAGAAGTATTGTTTTGCCGTCAAGATATGAAAACTCTTCCGCTGTCGCGAATATGCCGAATACATTGCCGCGCCGTTTGTTTCCCGGGAGAGTGTGCTGGCGCGGAACATCATAGAGCTTTACGAGCATCTCCCGACACGGCAAACAAAGCTCCTCACCGAGCCGTTTTGCCAAAAGCTCGCTCTGGTTAAATTCCCTGTCGTGTTTTTCGGCTTTTGAAAACGGCACAAAGGTTATTATGTCAAATTTCTTTTCGCCGTATTGCTCTTTTACGGTTTTTGCCATATCCTGCGCGAGAGTACGTGCAACAAAATCCTTTCCCTCAAATTTCAGGCGGTGTATTGCGGTTTTGGCGGCACCCTCATAGTAAAACGGAGCGGCGACGGCGGAATATTCGTTTTTTGCCTGCTTACATGAGCAGTCCTCTTTGCTGTGACCGCAAAAACGGCAACACGGAGGCAAAATACGCGGCAGGGAGCTTTCGCAGCTTTCACAGACGTCTTTTTCCGGGACTATCAATTCTCCGCAGTATTTGCACCTTTTTGGGAAAAAGACGGAAAGAAGCCTATCCGCAAATTTAAGCAAAATATTCACCTCCGCAAGCTCAGGCTTTTTTTATGTCAAACCAAAATACAACTCCGTCGTCCGTGTTTTCGGCACCGTATTTTTCGCCGTGCAGCTTTTGTATTGCACCGACTATCGAAAGGCCGAGTCCGAAACGCCCCTCTGCGCGCGAATGTGACTTGTCGGCGCGGTAAAAGCTTATCCATATTTTATCCATATCATCGCTGTCTATATGACTTCCGCTGTTGTATACGCAAATCCGTATGCTGCCTTCGTTCGGGCTTTGCCCTTTATAGACTCTTATAATGTTGTCGCCCGAAACGTGTGAGCAGGCGTTCGATATGTAGTTGTTAAATACCATTCGTATTTTAACGCTGTCGCCGAGTCCGAAGCAGTTGCTCGGAATATCATTTATAAATTTGATTCCCTTGCTCTCAAATTTTAATCGGTTTTCTTCGCCGTATTCTTCAGCGGCTGCGCGAATGTCTATCTTATCCATACTGAGCTTGACGTTACCTGATTCATACATTGAAAGCTCGAGAAGCTGTAAAACGAGCATATTCATCTTGTGAGTTTCGTCGGTTATTATTTCACAATATTCCGAAGCACCTTTTGTGTCGCCGCTGTCGAGCATCAGCTTGGCACCCTCCGAATAGCCCTGTATTATTGAAATCGGAGTTTTCAACTCGTGCGAAACATTAGAGATAAAATCCTTGCGGATTTTGTCGAGCTGCTGTTCTTTCTCTATATCCTCCTGCAACCTGCGGTTTTTCTCGTTTAAATCGACAAGCGTGCTGTTGAGCGAATCGGACAGCTCGTTTATACTGCTTGCCAAAGTGCCTATTTCATCGTTTCCGCCGTATTCGCATTTCTTTGAGAAGTCCATATCTGCCATGCCGCCGGTGACGCTGCTCATTTCAATAAGCGGCTTTGTAAATTTCTTTGAGTAAAAATATATTGCAACAAGCGTGGCACAAAGAGCGAGTATGCTGGTTATAAGCATTACGTTTATGGCTGTATCGGCATATGAGTCTATCGTCGTTTTTTTGCTGTACATCTCAAGGTCTCCGCCGAATTTAAGACTTTTTCCGTAGACTATGAATTGCGTGTCGCTCATAGCGTTTTCCTGAATTTCAAAGAAAGAGCCGTCGGGGTTGTCGTGCCGATCCTTTATCACTATTTTACCTCCGGTTATACCGGTAGGCACGGCACCGTAGTAAAGGGGAGTGCCGTCCGACATATATACGTCTATGGTAACTCCGTTGTCTTTTTCGAGCAATGCGATTTTAGAGCTGTAATCGGCGGCAGAAACGTCGTAGGTGTCGATTTCCTCCGCAAGATACTGCATGGTACGCTTTTGATTGAGTATGTATATTGACGAGAGATACCATTTGTTGAGGGCGAGTATCAGCATTACGGCAATAAGAACTATGGCTCCGACCTGTAAAAACAGCCGCAGCCTTATACTTATGAAGCGCTTACTCTTAGTCTTCTTGCTCATATTCACTCCTCTATCTTATAGCCTACGCCGTATACGGTATGTAAATGCTTTGTTCCCCAGTCGCCGAGCTTTGTACGAAGCCTTGCAACGTGAGAATCTACGGTTCTTATATCGCCGTCGTAGTCAAAACCCCAAACATCGTCAAGCAGCTGTTCGCGTGAGTAAACTCTGCCGACAAAGCCGAGCAGCTTTATTAGAATACTGTACTCCTTAAGCGTTAGCGAAACGGCTTCGCCGTAGACCTTGACCTCGTGCGCGTCTTTGTTTACCGACAGCCCCCAAAGCTCGTCGGTGTCGGAGACAAATCCGCTCCCGGAGCGGCGCAAAAGAGCCTCCACTCGTTTCATAAGCACGGCCGGGGAAAACGGTTTTGTTACATAGTCGTCTGCACCGCTTTCAAATCCGGTTAATTGATCAAAGTCCTGACTTCTTGCCGAAAGCAGCATAATGGGCACGGCAGAGTGCCGTCTTATTTCCCTTGTCGCTTCCCAGCCGTCGAGCTCGGGCATCATAATATCCATTATTATGAGGGCGGTGTCTGGATTTTGGTTGAAAAGCTCTACGGCCATTTTGCCGTCCGCGGCCTCAAGCGGCGTGTGACCCTCTTTAATCAGGAAATCGCACACAAGTCGCCGTATGAGCATTTCATCGTCTGCCACTATTATTTTTGCCATTATGACATCGTCTCCCGTTTCCTGCCGACATATCGGCGCAAAAAAATAATCTCAAAAACAGCAGATGCCGTTACTGAGATTATTTTATCACAAACCGATAGCTTGTTTCAATATATAAGAGTTATTTAAGGTATTTACGAAGTCCCGTTTTGTTTATTGCTGCGCAAAGCGGCATTCCGGCGGCGTAGCATACCACGAGCTCGCCGAGACCTACAAATGCTGCCTGTATAAGAAAGCCCTTGAACGTAAAGCCCTCGGGCAAAAATACGGCTATTTCCGCCCCGACTATAACGGCGTTGAACACTACCGAAAAAACCGGTGCGAGAAGCGGCAGCCCCTTTACCTTGACCTTTCTCGTGAGATACGTAAATACGGCGGCCAAAAGCGTTGCTGCCGAGCCGCATATTATGTCCGTAATACCGTACGGACTTCCGAGGTTTGCCAAGAGACAGCCTATTGTAAGCCCGGGTATTGCGGCCGGTGTGTATGCCGCAAGAACCGTCAGAGCCTCGGAAAATCTGAACTGTACCGCTCCGTAGGCAAGATTTACGGCGGATGCGGCATAGGTCAGCGCGGCATAGAGTGCGGCAATTACCGCACCGCAGACGAGAGAGTTAACATCTTTTTTCTTATTCATTTTTCAAACTCCTTAGTTTTGATTTGGACATTTGCCCTGTCAGGCGGATCTCGAACTGACAACTTTGATTATGAGATTTTCAAAGCATTGAAATTGTATAATAAAAGAGCCTGCTCGTCAAGGAAAAACAAAAAGATTTTCCGTGAAACGGCTCAAATATTGACTTTTTTGCTTCTGTTTGCTATTGTTTTTATAAATAAAACGGTAAGGAGCGTTTGTCTTGAAAAATTACGTTCTCAAATATAACAAGCCTGCGGAGTATTCCGAAAACGGATGGCAAAACGAGGTTTTGCCCATAGGCAACGGCATGCTCGGTATGTGCGTATTCGGAGGTGTTTCCGAGGAGCATTTGCAGTTTAATGAAAAAACTCTTTGGACGGGAGGACCGTCAAAGAGCAGAAAGGACTATATCGGCGGAAATGTCGAAAACAGCTATGAATACCTTGAAAAAATCAGAGAAGCGCTGCGCCGCGGTGATAAAAAGGCCGTCCTTAAATTTAAGGATAAGCTTGTAGGCGTAAAGGACGGCTACGGGGCATATCAGAATTTCGGGGAGATAGTGCTCAAATTTCCTCACGGTGTTTTTTCGGATTATGAAAGACAGCTCGATATAACAAATTCCGTTTGCACGGTGAAATATAAGAGCGGCGGAGTTTCCTTTATACGCGAGTGTCTTGCGTCACACAATCCGTCGGTTATCGCCGAAAAAATCACCGCCGATAAAAATGGTGCGTTGAACACCGAAATTTCATTTTCGGCGTCTCACGAGACCGACAGCATAAGAGTGCAGGATAATTCCCTGATTTTGTGCGGCAGGCTCTCGGATAATGACCTCGCATACTATGCGCGCCTTTGTGTTACAACGGACGGTGAAATGGTAAAAGACGACGGTAAGCTCGCCATTAAAGACGCTTCATATCTTGTTTTTGCCCTCTCTGCCGGAACAAACTATAAAAACGAATATCCGAATTACAGAGGCGAATTGCCCGAAGACAAAGTAAATTCCGCAATAGAAGAATTTTTGAAAAATGGCTATGACGAGGTTAAAAAAGAGGCGATTGCCGAATACAAATCGCTGTTTGACCGTTTTTCATTTGAGGTTACAAGCTTCACAAGCACCGAATACACGGATAAACTCCTTTCTTCATACCGTGAAAACCCCGATTCAAAGGACGGGCGGTACTTGGAAGAGCTTTTGTGCCAATACGGCAGATACCTGCTTATTTCAAGCTCTGCCGAAAATGATGAGCTGCCTGCCAATCTTCAGGGCGTATGGAACAATTCCAATTCGCCTGCGTGGAGCTGTGATTATCATCTGAACGTAAATCTTCAAATGTGTTATTGGCACGCCTATGTCACGGGACTTTTCGGTGCGGCAAAACCGATGATACGCTATATGGAGTCGCTTCGTGAGCCGGGCAGAGTTACCGCGCGGTGTTACCACAATATCGTTTCCGATGAAAAAAATCCCGAGAACGGCTGGGTGTGCCATACTCAAAATACGCCCTTCGGTTGGACTTGTCCCGGGTGGGATTTCTACTGGGGCTGGTCTCCGGCGGCGTCCTCGTGGATGATGCAGAATTGCTTTGATTATTATGCGTTTACCGAGGACACGGACTATCTTCGCTCCGACATATATCCCATGATGAAAGAAAATGCTGTTTTTTGGCTTCAAAATCTTGTTTACAGTAAAGAGCAGGACAGATATGTTTCGTCTCCGTCTTATTCTCCGGAGCACGGGCCCATAAGTATAGGCAATACATACGAGCAGACGCTTATATGGCAGCTGTTTACCGATACGGAAGAGGCGGCAAGGGTTCTCGGAGACGACGACTTTGCGGTTGAGCTTGAAAAGGTACGTGTAAAGTTAAAGCCCATTACAAAGGGACGCTGGGGTCAGATAAAGGAATGGTATGAGGAGGACAAATGGTATAAGTCCTTGAAGCTCAGAAAGCTTAAATATAAGCTCCATTCCTGCCAAAACCGCCACAGACACGCATCTCATTTGCTCGGACTTTATCCCGGAAACGCGATAACCGATAAAACTCCCGAACTTATCGAGGCTTGTAAAGTATCTCTACTTGACAGAGGCTTCGGACAAAAGAGCGGCGCAAACGGCTCGGGCTGGGGCAAGGCGAATAAGGTAAACCTTTGGGCAAGGGCAAAGGACGGCAACAGAGCATATTCGATGCTGCGTGAGCTTATAAACAAAAACATCGCGCCGAACCTTTGGGATTTCCATCCGCCGTATCAGATGGACGGAAACTGCGGATACACAAGCGGTGTCTGCGAAATGCTGTGTTACAGCTCCGATGATATTATAGAGCTTTTGCCGGCACTCCCCGAGGAGTGGAAAAACGGCAGCGTAAAAGGGCTTTGTGCCCGCGGAGGATATTCTCTTGATTTCACGTGGGAAAACGGCGAAATAAAGAGTCTGTCGGTATATTCGTCCTGCGGCAAAAAGACGGCACGCATTAAAACGGGCGATGAAATCAAAACGGTGAAAACGGTCGGTTAAAAGCACCGAAAATTTACTCGTTGTATTTTTGAAAGGATTTGAAAACAGTGAAATATCTTGTTATAGGTGTCGGCGGAACGGGAGGCGCAATAGCCGCATACCTTACAAAGGCCGGAATAGATACAACTCTGATTGCGAGAGGCAAAAATCTGTCGGCTCTCAGGGAAAACGGCATTACTCTGAGCCTTGATAACAACGAATACACAAATGCCGTAAAAGCCTTTGATATGAACGGTTTTGAGAATGCTGTGAAATCCGGCGCAGCTCTTTCTCCCGATGTTATTTTTGTGTGCATAAAGGGGTATAGCATTACAGACACAATACCGTTTATAAAAAGCGTATCCAAGCCCGAAACCGTGGTAATACCGATACTCAATATTTACGGCACGGGCAGACATATGCAAAAAGAGCTTCCCTCTCTTACGGTGACGGACGGGTGTATATATGTTTCCTCAAGTCTTGTCTCTCCGGGGAAAATACATATGTACGGTTCGATTTTTCGTATAGTTTACGGGTTGCCTTCGCACAAAAAGGATGATTCGCGGCTTATAAAAATCGAAAGCGACTTAAAACTGGCAAACATAACGCCGGTTTTTTCCGATAATGTCGAAAAGGACACTCTCCAAAAATTTTCATATGTTTCGCCTATGGCGGGATGCGGTCTGTATTTCGGAGCAAATGCCGCCGAGATGCAAAAACCGGGAGCGGAGCGCGAGCTTTTTTCTGAGCTCATCTCCGAAATTGAAACGCTTGCGGCTGCAATGGAAATAAAATACGAAAAGAGCCTTGTAAAAATAAATCTCGATATTCTCGATGCTCTGTCACCGGACGCCTCCACCTCTATGCAGCGCGACATTGCTGCCGGTAAGCAGTCGGAAATAGACGGCCTTATATATGAGGTTGTGCGCCTTGCCGATAAGTACGGACTCTCTCTTCCGGCTTACCGTAAAATATCCGAGAAATTTCGGCTTGACGGCCTTAAATAATGAAAAGCCGCCGAAGCTTTTCACGGTTGACGAAACAGAGGGTTTGTAGTATAATTTTTCCTAATATATTATTTTGAAAGGAGTCCACAAATCATTATGGACGACGCAGGACCTGCGAGTATTATTCTTAAACTTTTTTTACTATTTATTCTTATTTTGATCAACGCTTTCTTTGCAATGTCGGAGATAGCTATCATTTCGCTGAATGACGCCAAGATGGAAAAAATGGCGGAGGACGGCGACAAAAAGGCAAAACAGGTATTAAAGCTTACCAAAAACTCCAGCAACTTCCTCTCGACCATTCAGATAGGCGTAACCCTTGCCGGCTTTCTTACTTCGGCTGTCGCGGCTCAGAACTTTGCGGTAATGCTGACCGACGCTCTTGCGAAAACATCTGTTGTTAAGGTAATTCCGGTCGGTGCGATAAGCGTAATTTCGACTATACTCATAACGCTTGTTATGTCTTATTTTTCACTCGTTCTCGGCGAGCTTGCACCCAAAAAGTTCGCTATGCAGAAGTCTGAAAAAATCTCCTTTGCAGTCACTCCGATACTTCTCGGCTTCAGTAAGATAACAAAGCCGTTTGTAAAGCTTCTTTCTGCTTCCACAAACCTTATAGTCCGTATGTTCGGTCTTGACCCCAACGCTGATGAGGAAACCGTCACAGAAGAGGAAATCCGTATGATGGTTGACGTCGGTCAGGAAAAGGGCGTAATTGAGGACAGCCAAAAAGAAATGATAAACAACGTCTTTGAATTTGATGATATTGACGTTGCCGATATAATGACTCACCGCACCGATATGGAGTGCGTTGACGTCGAGGATTCTCTCCAGGATGTGGTCAAAACCTCAATGGAGCACGGCTATTCGAGAATCCCCGTATATGAGGAAGACCCCGACAATGTTGTCGGTATTATATACATTAAAGACCTTTTAAAATATGTCGGGTCCAATCTGCCGAAAACAAAAACGCCTAAGGACATAATGCGCGAGGTATATTGCGTTCCCGAAACAAAGCGCTGCGGCGAATTATTTTCGGAAATGACCGCTAAGCATATTCAGATGGCAATAGTGGTTGACGAGTACGGCGGAACTGCCGGCCTTGTAACCCTTGAGGATATAGTTGAGGCTATCGTCGGTAATATTCAGGACGAATATGACAACGAGGACGAAGAAATATCCAAGATAAACGATACCACCTTTACGATAGACGGTATTACCGATATCGAAGAGGTTGAGGAAAAACTCGGCATAAAGCTGCCCGAGGGAGACTACGATACTCTCGGCGGATTTATAATCAGCCTTTTGGGCTTTTTGCCGGTTGACGGCGATATGAACACCGTTCAGTATAAAAACATCAGGTTTACCGTGTTGAACGTAGAGGAGCGCCGTATAGGTAAGGTCAAGGTCGAATTTTTGCCGGAGGAACAGCTCGGCGACGAAAAAACGACTGATGAAAAGTCCGAGGAAAAGGATAAGCGTAAAAGCGGTGACAAAGACGATGAATAATGTGCTTCTTCACTGCTGCTGTGCGCCGTGCTCGCTTTCCTGCATAGACCCTCTGCGAAACGAGGGGATAGAGCCGGTCGCGTTTTGGTATAATCCAAACATCCACCCTTGGAAAGAATACGAGGCAAGGCATAATTGCCTTATCGACTATGCTTCGAAAATAAATATGAGGGTTTTGGTCGAAGAGGATTACGGACTTCGCGAATTCGTGAAAAATGTTGTCGATGATATAGATAACAGGTGTACCTATTGCTATGAGACGAGGCTTCGCAAAACAGCCGAATTTGCGGCGGAACATGGTTTTAAGCAGTTTACAACCACGCTTCTCGCGAGCGTTTACCAAAAGCACGAGCTTATAGCCGCAGCAGGCGAGCGTTTCGGAAAAGAGTTCGGCGTGGAATTTCTCTACCGCGATTTCAGACCGAATTTCAGAGCTGGCAATCAAAGGGCAAGAGAGCTTGGCTTTTATATGCAAAAATACTGCGGATGTATCTTTTCCGAGGAGGACAGATACAAAAAAGCAATCCTCCGCGAAAAAGAAAGATTCCGCAAAGAACTTGATTCTTTTACATTATAAAACAAAGATAAAACGGCTTATAGGGAGCTTGATCCCGATAAGCCGTTTTTTTATACGTGATTTAAAATCCGACTACCTGATGAGTTCTCGGCACCGACGGCGGATCGCCTATTCTGCCGTAGACCCTGAGCGACGCTATTCTTTCCATATCTTCGTCGGAAATTTCAAAGCCGAATACATCGGCGTTGTTCCGAATTCTGTCGGGATTTGCCGACTTAGGAATGGGAACGGCACCCTTTTGCACTATAAAGCGTATGCAAAGCTGGGCTACCGAAACCTTGTATTTTTCGGCAAGCTCTATTAGGAGTTCGCGCTTAAATGCCTGACCTTGTATGAGCGGACTCCAGGCTTCGGGCAAAACAGAGTTTTCTTTGCAGTATGCTATCATTTCGTCCTGCGGATTTTGCGGATGCATCTGAACCTGATTTATCAGCGGATAATCGCCGAGATTTTTCTTTAAAATCTCAATATGCTCCGTCATAAAGTTACTTGTGCCGATGGCTCTTACCTTGCCGTCGTCGCGCAGTCTCATCATTGCGCGCCAGGTATCGCAAAGGTCATCTTCGAGGCGGTCCCAGTTTGTGACAAGCACCGGCCAATGTATTAAATAGCCGTCGAGGTAATCCGTACCGAGCTTTAAAAGCGAGCTCTCGCACGCAGCTATGGCTTTTTCATAGCCGTGATCGTCGTTTGGCAGCTTGCTTACCAAAAATATTTCGTCCCTTTTAACGCCGCTCTTTTTTATTCCGTCGCCGACGCCTTTTTCGTTTCTGTAAGCGCCTGCGGTGTCGATATGACGGTAGCCTGTATCTATTGCGGCTTTTACGGCATTTTCTGCGACTTCATCCGGCATTTTCCATGTGCCGAAGCCTATGCACGGTACTTCTACGCCGTTTCTGAGTATATATTTGTCCTGTAAGCTTTTCAAATTCTCACCTTCATTTCAAAGATGAGTATATTGTATCACAATATGCGGCGATTTTACACCTTAAATTATTTATCGCCGCTGTCGTTATATTTTATCATATTTCGGTTATGCCGCCTTTAAGAATCCCCACGTTGTCGCTGTATATTTTGTCAAACTGCGTAAGGGGCAGGGGGCTTTGACCTAAGCCTACCTCTATTGTGTATCCGGGTCTGTCATAATACTGTATAAACCAGTCCTTGTACCCTGCAAAGCCCGAATTATACGGTGTTTCCTCTACCGCATAGCCGCTGATTTGCCCGAAATATTCTGCGATTTCACGTGATTTTTGCGGCTCAAAGTCAAGGTACTTCCAGTATATGATTTCACCCTGGCTGTGGTATGACAGGGTAAGCGCAAAATTATGCTTCATTGTAAAATTAAATACAGCCTCGCTTTCGGGAGCGGAAAGGGGAGCCGTGCCGACAAAATCGCGCGGAGCGGGAGACGTAAAACCGAGCGAATACTTAATCTTTTTTGCTTCGTCCCAGCCTGCCGGATATTGAAGATTAAGGTCAACTCCGGCGATGTTCGCTTTCCACCCGTTCGGATACGGTATGTCGGGATAGCGTGCCGAAATTTTGAGTGTCTCATTTTTATATCTGTCGTTACGGAGTACACCGTTTACAAGGTCAACGCCGTCGGGGTTAACCATGGGAACAATATAAAGAGTTGCCTTTTTAAATAACTGTACCGCGAGAGTACCGTACAGCGAGCCTCCGTTTGCAAAGCTTTCCGAGTATTCTTCGACGAATTTTAAAAGTAGGGGAGTTGTTATCCATTCGTTTGCGTGGTGTGACGCGTTGTAAAATACCTCGTCTTTGCCCTGACCTATGCTTAGATACGGTATGCTTTTTCCCATAACGCTTTTTCCTATAACTCCGCCCGAAAGGAACGGATATCGCATTAAAAGTCCTTCGCAGATGTATGTTAAAAGCATATATGAATACGGCACGTCGGTGGGAACTACCGAAAAAGCAAACGGAACGGTTAAAATTGTGCCTATCTGCAGATTCAGCGGATCAACCGTCGGATTTGCAAGCATAATTTTTCTTATGCTTGTATTGTGCATGGCGGCAATCGAATAGAGCGAATCTCCCTTTTTTACACGGTGAATCGTGTACCCTTTGAGATACGGTAAAAGTGCGGCGTATGTTTTCGGACCGACAATTCCGTCGGGCGACAGAGAAGCGGCCTTTTGAAAAGAAATTACGGCATTTCTTGTATCGCTTCCGAAAATGCCGTCGATTTCACCATCTAAAAACCCGGCCCTTTTAAGTGCCAGCTGTATTATGGATGTTTCTGTTTTGTTGTTTTGATAATTCATAAAATGTTCGTGCCTCCCAAAACGTTTATTATATTATACGAATTCGGCGGCACTTTGTTGCAAAACGGCATAGCTTGATTTTTGCGGACTTATGAATTATTATAAAATAAAGATAATATGACGGGAGACGATATTATGACGCCTTGTGAGCTTTTGATATGCGCCGAGGACGCTATGGTAAATTCATATTCGCCGTACTCGGGCTTTTCCGTCGGTGCGGCGCTTATTACCGCAGACGGAAGAGTTTATAAGGGGTGCAATATCGAAAATTCGGCTTTTTCACCCACGATATGTGCCGAGCGAACAGCTTTTTTTAAGGCAATCAGCGAGGGCGAAAACGATTTCGAAGCTATTGCGATAGTCGGTAAATACAAAAACGGCGAATACAAGCACCTTTGCTATCCGTGCGGCGTTTGCCGTCAGGTTATGGAGGAGTTTTGCGGCGGTGATTTCAAAATAATTCTCGGCGACGGCAAGGGCGAATATGAGGTGCATACGCTCTCGGAGCTTTTGCCCGGCGGATTTGATTTACGAAATGAATAATTATTGAAAATCGGCACAAAATAATTCCGAAAATCGGAAGGGGAAATGTTTTTTGCTGATTTTTCTTAAAGCGTTTTTTGTCGGCGGACTCATATGCGTTATAGGACAAATACTGATAGACGTGACAAAGATGACGCCTGCAAGAATACTCGTTACCTTTGTTGTGCTCGGAGTTATCCTCGGTGCGACCGGAGTATATGATAAGCTCGTTGATTTTGCCGGAGCGGGGGCTACGGTACCGCTTACGGGCTTCGGTAATGTCCTTGTGAACGGAACCAAGGAGGCAATCCGTGAAAAAGGCTTGCTCGGTGTTCTTACGGGACCGTTGTGTGCGGGCTCCGCAGGAATTGCGGCGGCGGTGCTGTCGGGACTTGTGGTTTCGTTTTTTGCAAAACCGAAAAGCAAATAAAAAACACCCGTTCAAGGCTGAGTGTTCGTAAGAAGGCATTGGTTTCCTGCCTTCGGTATAAAAAGATTTTTACGGCTGCGAAACTGAAAAGCACTTTAAAATATTATATTTTTGATACAAGAAAATGAAAACCCCTCAGATGAGCCGGAGCTCATCTGAGGGGTCAATTATTATTGCACAAAAATATTGTTTTGACGCAAAGCTTCCTTATAAACACTCAGCCAATCGGGCGTTTATAATACGTTTTTATTTACGCAACGGTTTCGGAAACGAAGTTGTCGTCGCAGCAGGAGCATGAAACATAATTTTCAGCGTCATTGCCGATAACTACTTTTTTGCTGTCAACATATTTTTTCACTATTACATAAACGCCGAAGATAGCGCCTGCAACAGCGGCGATGATACCGATAACTTTAAGAACTTTTTTCATAGGTAAAATGCCTCCCTTAATTTTTGTAAAACTATGTGTTTATTATATACGTAAAAAAGGCAAAAGTCAATGAATAAAATGTAAATTTGACCGAAAAAGCAAAACACCCCGGTCTAAAGACCGAGGTGCATTAAAAACAACATTAAGCCTTGTTGAGTTTGCAAACGAGGGCTGACTTTTTGCGAGCGGCGTTATTCATATGAATAAGACCCTTTGCAGAAGCCTGGTCGATTTTCTTAACTGCAGCTTTAACAAGAACTTCTTTGTCGGCAGCATTTGACTCAATAGCGGCATTAGCCTTTTTGATAGCTGTCTTGAGAGCGGTGTTTCTTGACTTGTTGCGGTCTGCTCTCTTGTTGTTAACGATTACACGTTTTTTAGCTGATTTAATATTCGGCATAGTTTAACCTCCTTTGCGTATCACATTAGCGGAATATATAATACCATTCTTTCCGAAAAAAAGCAAGTTTTTTTTCATAAACAGCCTATAAAATTTATGCCGGTGCAAATAATATATCGTAAAGCGCGCCCGAAATTCGCAAAATGCGGCAAAACGGGCTGCAGCACACAAACATTTATCGAAAGAAAGGCAGCAGTATTTATATGATTTTCGGAACCGATCTCGCAATTGAGCGCAGAGAGATAACAAACAGCGGCAAAAATGACGGCGTGACGGTAAAAAAGCGAAGGGTAAAAAGCGCGTCGGTCACCGAAATAGAAATTACAACAGATGCCGGTGCCGAAAAGCTCGGCAAACCCGTCGGCACATATGTCACGGTGGAGCTGCCGCCGTTTTCATCGGAATTTGATGATGCAGACAGCAGAATGCTTGCCGTGAGAGATGAAATTAAAAAGCTGTTGCCGAAAAACGCCTCGGGAGTTCTTGTGGTGGGGCTCGGCAATTCGGATATTACACCCGACGCCCTCGGTCCCAAGACCGCAAAAGATATATTTTCAACGCGCCATATCACAAAATCGCTCGCAGAGGAGGTGGGGCTTCCGTCTCTTCGGCCTGTATCGTCCGCTTCTCCGGGAGTGCTCGGTCAGACGGGTATAGAAAGCGCCGAGATGATTCGCGGAATAATGAATGAGACTTCCCCCGACGCTGTAATAACCGTGGACGCGCTGTCGGCACGTAGCATAAAAAGGCTCGGCTGTACGGTGCAGATGACAAATACCGGTATAGTTCCGGGTTCGGGAGTCGGCAATCATCGCGCCGAGATAAGCCGAAAGACCCTCGGAGTGCCGGTAATAGCGATAGGGGTGCCGACGGTGGTAGATGCCGCCGCACTTGTCTATGATATAACGGGAAATGAAAATATACCGCAGCCGGAACGCGAAAGAGCCGAAAAAATGATGGTGACACCGCGCGAAATCGACGTTATGATAAGCCGTGCGTCACGCCTTTTGGCTCTTGCGATAAATTCCGCTCTGCAACCCGATATGGATATGAAAACTCTTCTTTCTCTCGTATAACATCGGAAAAACGCGCATATAATCTTACAAAGGTCATATGCGCAGCTGTGTGATATTGCCGTATCGTCCTAAGCCTTTTGTTATACGCCGTATACGGCTGCAACATACGGCGTATGACTTGCGAAAAAACAAATTGTGGCCGGAAAGGCTATGTAAATCAAATGAAAAAACGAAAAAGACATACGGGTAAAATTCCGAAAAAAAGAAATGAAGTGCTTGTCGCCCTGCCGATAATCATAATATTGGCATTTGTGTGCGGAAGCCGTTTCGGAAATGCCGTCGGCAGAACCGCCGTTATAGGCGCGGGACTGATGCTGCCCGAGGGTGCCGTTCTGTCTGCAAAAAGCAGTGCGGTAAGGTCAATCGAAAAAAGCGTTTCCGCGCAAAGCTCACAGCAAAACGCCGTAATTTCATTGCCGAGCGAAAAAAACGAGCAGAGCGAAAGCGTCGCCGGAAGCACTCCGACTGTTCCTCGCGATATAGTTAAAATGATGGCTGACGCCGAAAAACAATACGCCTCGGCAAATCATGACGGCACAATAGTCGAAAAGAAATTCGATGCGTCGTCCGCAACATCGACATATAAAAATATATCGGTACGAAACACAACGCCGTCGCACAGCATAAATATCGAAAGCTCGTTAAACGGCGAGTGTAATCTCGATATTGCCGATAAGAGCGCGCCAACGGTTCTAATTTTTCACACCCATACCACAGAGTGCTATCAGCTTATGGATAAGGGCTGGTATACGCGCGATTTTGAACTGAGGAGCGATGACCCGTCGCGAAATATGGTGCGCGTGGGCGACGCCGTTTCGGAGGAGCTTCAAAAGGCGGGAATAGGCGTAATACACGACACCGAGATACACGACAGAGCGTATACCGGTGCATATGACCGCTCGCGTGAGACAATACTTAAAATAATGGAAGAAAATCCGTCCGTAAAGATAGTTCTTGACGTTCACCGCGACGCGATTGAGCAAAGCGACGGGACGCGCATAAAGCCGACAACCACGGTAAACGGCAGAAAAGCGGCGCAGATAATGATAATTGCAGGCTGTGAGGACGGCAAGGTCACGTCGTTTCCGACATGGGAGCAAAATCTTACATTCGCGCTAAAGCTGCAGCAGACAGCCGAAACCATGTATCCGGGGCTTATGCGGCCGATATTGTTTTCCGCAAGAAAATACAATATGGACGTAACGCCGTGCTCGGTGCTGCTTGAGTTCGGCAGCGATTCAAATACAATAGCCGAGGCGGAATATTCCGGGCACCTTATGGGAAAAGCTATTGTCGAATTTATAAATTCCAACGTCTGAAGCATTAAATAAACGAAAGGAGCATTGTGCCGTATACGGAGATGACCCGTTGCGGCACAATGACCGTATTAAAATGAAGAAAAAAGACAGGATAATTAAAAAATATCTCGCGGTACTGACCGTTGTTTTGTGTGCCTTTGCGCTGTTTGCGGGAGTGTCTGAGTCGGCAAACAGAACGTCTCAGCTCACTCGCGGAGTATCGGATTCCGTTTATACCGAAAAGCAGATACTGGAGAGCGTCGCGAAAGAGGCGAAAAACGGCAGAGAATTTCTAAATGCGATAGATGAAAAAATAACAGAGATGATTTTCGGCTGAATACAGAAAAAAGATACTTTTTTGAGGGCTGTAAAGCTTTTTACAGCTCCTTTTTTATGGCGTTTTAACGCACAATGCCTTCTCTGCGTAGAATAGAAACAGGGGAGGCAGATAAAGTAATGAAAAGGAAAAACTGTGCAAAAAGGGTGTTCTTCTCTTTTGCTGTGTTCGTTATGAGCATTTCGGTGCTTGTTTTCACCTTTACCTGTCGTATGCGCCCCGTCATTACGAGGTACAGCGAGACAGTAGCCGAAAGAATACTTTTAAACTCGACAAACAAAGCGGTTGCCGAGGTCCTCGCCGAATCGGAAACAGCATATAACGATATAGTTAAAACAGAAAGAAACGCGGAGGGAAATGTAACTTCTCTCCACGTTGATACAGTTAAAATAAATTTACTTCAAAGCAATATTTCCCTTGCCGTATCCGAAATCGCCGCAGAAAACGAAACATTCAGCATATCTATACCAATCGGAACGTTTTTGGGAAGCGAATACACAAACGGCTACGGCCCGCGCGTGAAATTTAATGCTCAGCTGACCTCCGGTACGGTTGTGACATTTTCAAACGAATTCAGGGAGGCCGGGCTCAACCAGGTAATACACCGCATTGTTTTTAATATTGAGACAAGCGGCAGGCTTGTTATGCTCGGAAAGACTGACGGCTTGTCCGTAACAGCGTCCGCCGTTGTTGCAGAAACCGTTATAGTCGGCGTGCTGCCGGAGGCACTCACAAACGTGATAGGCTCGCCGAGCGAGCTTGCCGGAATTATAAACGACTACGGAGCGGCGTTTGATTAAGCGGGAATATCAAATATCAGCCACAAGCTCCACGGGACAGTGGTCTGAGCCTTGTATATCCGAGAGAATGTCGGCGGAAACGAGCTTGTCTTTGAGTTCTTCCGATACAAGAAAGTAGTCTATTCTCCATCCTGCGTTGTTTTTACGCGCGTTAAATCTGTAAGACCACCAAGAGTATCTGCCCGGCTCGTCAGGGTGAAAATACCTAAAGGTGTCTATAAAGCCGCTGTCTAAAAGGGTCCCGAATTTTTCTCTTTCTTCGTTGGTAAACCCGGCATTACCCATATTCGTTTTCGGATTTTTCAAGTCTATCTCTTTGTGTGCCACGTTTAGGTCGCCGCAAAGAATAACAGGCTTTGTCTTTTCAAGCTTTTTAAGATATGTCAGGAATTTTTCTTCCCACGACATTCTGTATTCAAGCCTTTTGAGTTCGCTTTGAGAATTCGGTGTGTAGCAGGTTAGAAAGAAATAATTTTCGAATTCGAGCGTTATGACTCTGCCTTCATTGTCGTAAAACGGCTCGTTTATGCCGTAAAATACGTCTTTTGGTTCCTCTTTTGTGAATATCGCAGTACCCGCATAGCCTTTTTTTTCGGCATAGTTCCAATAGCTTTTATAGCCGTCAAATTCCAGGTCGATTTGACCTTCCTGAAGCTTTGTTTCCTGTATGCAAAAGATATCCGCATCAAGAGAATCGAATACCTCCTTGAAATTTTTACCGACAGCGGCGCGCAGTCCGTTTACGTTCCATGATATCATCTTTTTCATTGCGGTAATTGCCCTTTCGGGTGCTCCTTTTTTATAATAATATTTGCTTTAGACGCGGCGCTGCAAAACGCAAGATGTATTTTTGCAGCCTACTGCCTTTTTATGTAGCCCGTGCCGAAGCCGAGCTTGTTTCCGCCGAGCATATATTCCTTTGCACTCTTTTGTAAAGAGGTATCTTCGCAGTAGTCGTTTATATCGCTTTTTCTTTCTCCGAATATGCGCTCTATTGCCTGCGAATCGTTTTCCGTCGAATATGCCGGAGTGAACAAGTCCATAAATTTAACTATGTTGCTGTCTTTTGCCATAAAGCTTCGGTTGCCGGGAAACAAAAGCCAGCTCTCACAGAAGAAGTAATCATATTCGTAATTCGGAAAATGGCTTCTGAAAAATTCCTCGGCACGCCTTACGGAATCCGTACAGCTCTCCCTTGTCAGCTTTTCTCCCTGAGGAATGTGAATGTATAAGAGGTTGTCGCCTCTTTTAAACGGCAGCTTTGTGTAGTCTGGCCCCATGGGGGCTTTATACATTTGGAATTGCAGCCTGCCTATTTTAAATAGCTTGCCCGATGCGTGATTATGTAGCCAACGGTAGTTTTTAAGACCGTTGTTTTGATTGTTTCCGCACCAGACGGCTACATCCTTTATCGTATCGTAAAAAACATCGTAACTTATTATTTTGCTCTTGTAAAAATCGTGAGTTCGCTCAAAGCTCTTTAAAACAACTGCGAGTCTTACCATATCCGATTGTCCCTTAAGTATGTCGGGAAATGGGAAAAACAGCTTCGAGAGCGCATTGATTTTAGCTTTGTTGTTTGTGCATATATCATCCGCTTTTTCGCGCAGCGACTGCGGCAGTCCTACTTTTTTTATGTCGTAATTCAAAATTAAGAACCTCTTTTACAGCAGCTTCTGAAGCTCGTTCAGCTTTTCCTGCGGCATTTCCTCTCTGTCGCCGAACGGGAAGAAAATATTTAAGCTTTCATATTTTTCTTTGCAAAGCTTGCGGAACGGCAAAAGCTCTGTTTTTTCAACGCAATTAAATGGCTTTAATATTTCGCGAAGCTTCAGAACATCGTCTTCGGTATCGTTAATGCCGGGAGTTATAACCTGTCGGATTATAACTCTTTTTTTTGCCTTTTCGCATTCCGCAAGAAACGCAAGCGGAGCGGAAAGGCTCACTCCTATGTATTTTTTATACAGGTCGTCACGTGAAAATTTTATGTCGAGCAAAACTATATCGGTTTTGCCGAGAAGCTTTTTTACGCTGTCGTTCATTATGACGCCGGAGGTGTCAAGAGCAGTACCTATGCCTTCCTCCTTGAGCCTTGTAAACAGCTCGTATACAAATTCGACTTGCAAAAGCGGCTCGCCGCCCGATACGGTAACTCCGCCGTCCTTGCCGAAATATGAGCGGTATCTTAAAATCTTCTTTACCGCGTCATCAACAAAAATATCTTCTCCGGCATTTTTGTCCCAAGTGTCCGGATTGTGACAGTATGGGCAACGCAGGGGACAACCCTGCAAAAACAGAACTGTGCGTACTCCGGGGCCGTCTACTGTACCGAGACTTTGAAATGAATGGACTTTGCCTGTCATAAATTCACCTTGCATTTTGTCGTAATAATGTTACAATATATTGTATTTGTTTTTTAGGAGTGTCAGCTTTGTCAAATTCAGTTTTTGCCGAAACCAAATATTTTATTATAGATATGGACGGCACTTTTTACCTTGACGGTAATATTATACCCGGTTCTGTTGATTTTCTCAATACGGTTAAGCAAAAAGGAAAGGATTTTCTCTTTTACACCAACAATTCGTCAAACAATGTCGAGGTTTGCAGAACAAGACTTCACAATATGGGTTACGATATTTCGCCGGATAAAATCGTAATTTCGTCTCACGTTACGATTGATTTCCTCAAAGCCAACAGGAACGGCAAAAGGGTGTACCTGCTCGGCAACGAACGGCTCACGGCTGATTTTGTGAATGCGGGAATTATTCTTGACGACAAAGACCCGGATATAGTGGTGCTCGGTTTTGATACCACTCTTACGTACGAAAAGCTGAGACGAGCCTGTCGCTTTTTGGCGGAGGGGAAGGAGTATATTGCGACGCATCCCGATTTCAATTGTCCCACAGCTGACGGGTTTATGCCCGACACGGGCTCTATGATGGCTCTTTTTGAGGCATCAACCGGCAGAAAACCCGATATGATAATGGGCAAGCCGCATAAATACACGGTCGATTATCTTACTCGGCTTTTGTCCTGTAAAAAAGAGGAGCTGTGCTTCATCGGCGACCGACTTGAAACCGACATACTGATAGGGCAGGCTAACGGTATACCGTCTGTGCTTGTGCTGTCGGGTGTTACGAGCCCCGAGCAATATAAAAAGAGCGATATTCGTGCGAGTGAGGTCGTCGGCTCGTTAAAGGAGCTTGCAACTTTGCTGTAAAGGCAATTACAATTACATATTTTCTTGTGTGTAAATCATATCACATTACAAAAAACAACCGACAAGCAGCAAACAGCGCCTTGCCGGTTGTTTTTTTGTTACAGAATTATACAGATAAGCCCGTTGCAGCCCTCGTTTATAACTCGTTCGAGCGTCTCTTGAAGCTTCATTCTCGCATCTGACGGCATATGATTGAGCTTGCCTCTGAGCCCTTCGTTTACAAGCTCGTGAAGCGATTTCCCGAATATATTTGACTCCCATATCTTTTGCGGGTCTTCCTCAAAGCCCTGAAGCAGATATTTTACGAGCTCCTCCGACTGGCTTTCGCTGCCGACAATCGGCGCAACCTCGGTCTTTATGTTGGCTTTGAGCATATGAATTGACGGTGCGCTGGCGGACAGCTTAACCCCGTATTTGCCGCCCTGCTTTACAAGCTCGGGCTCTTCAAGCGTCAGTTCGTCTATCGACGGCATCACTATTCCGTAGCCTGTCGCTTCCACCTCGTCAAGTGCGCACTTCAGCCTGTCGTATTCCTTCTTTACCGAAGCGAGCTCGCGCATTGTGGCCATAAGACTTTGCTCGTTTTCCACGGTAAGACCGGTTGATTCGGAAAGAACCTTATAAAAAAGCCCCGACCCTACGCGTACCGAAATAATTGCGCTGCCGCACCCCAGATCCATGCTGCTTACAGAACAGTCATCAGTATATTCGCATTCCTTCAGGCGCTCCGTCATTAAGGATACGTCGCGTACAAGCTCCATTTCGTTTGCCGCGGAAGCTACTGCGCCGAAAAGTGCTTTTCTCAGCCAATGGTCGTGCGGCAAAGCCGTCAGCCAGAACGGAAGCTTTACCGATACCTCGCGAATGGGAAATTCAAACAAAAGCTGCGTCATTATCTCTTTAATTTCTGTTTCGGTAAGCTCAAGGCAGTTTATCGGAAGCACGGGAACGCCGTATTTTTCGGAAAGCTTTACGGACAACTCTTTCGCGGGAGCCGCGTGTGGGTACATACAGTTTAAGAGGACTATAAACGGTTTGTTTAATTCTTGAAGCTCGCTTATTACGCGACCTTCCGCCTCTTCGTATTCGTCACGCGGAATGTCACTTATGCTGCCGTCTGTCGTTATGACAAGACCTATTGTCGAATGTTCCGCTATGACCTTTCGTGTACCGATTTCGGCAGCCTTGTCAAACGGCATTTCGTCCTCCGCCCACGGAGTGTGAACCATTCGCGGCCCGTCGCCCTCAATATAGCCGAGCGAGCTCGGAACAATATAACCGACACAGTCAATCATCCTAACCTTAAAGCTTGCGTTATCCGGAAGATTTATCTCTACCGCATTTTCGGGGATGAACTTCGGCTCGGTCGTCATTATTGTTCTGCCGGCGGAGGATTGCGGTAATTCGTCTACCGCTCGGTCGTGCTGACCGGCGTTATCTATATTCGGTATCACAAGGGTGTCCATAAATCGCTTTATAAACGTTGATTTTCCCGTCCTCACGGGACCTACGACGCCAACGTAGATGTCGCCGTCGGTTCTTTTTGCAATATCGTTGTAAATACTTGTTTTTTTCATTTTCGGCTCCCCCTTATGCACGCGGAATGAGCAGCCTGCATTTTTCGGTGACGAGCATGCCCTCAAGATTGTTTTCACTTATAATTTTGTCGGCTGTCGTGTTGTAATGTCGCGCTATATCCCATACTTTTTCGCCCTTGTCGGCGAAATATACCGTAAGTGCGGCTTCGGACGGCTTTTTCGGCCTTTCACTGTCAACGGTAATATCCGTAATGACGTTTACCGTGCTTACGGAAAAAACAGCTGCGGATATTGTAATTTCCACACGGGCGTCAAGAGTGTCACCGGAATTAAGTATATAATCAGATCCCGTGACGGTTATAAACGGCGAAAATTCCGTTCTTTCGCCCGAGAATTCTTCGCGGCGTCGGTATTCAAAATCAAATTGCCGTTCAAAAAACGATATTTCGTTTTCTTTGCTTACGGTGAGCAGATTAACTTTTATTGCGCCCGAGATTAAAAGCTCGTCTTTTACGCGTGAGGTATTGTACTCTATGCCGGCGACTGACATATCTAAAATTCTCTCGGTATCGGTACCCGATAAATCGAGCCGGCCCCTGCAAAGATGAGTGTCGGTAAAGCTGTCGTCAAGCCGCCGTATCTCCGTCGGTGTCAGCTTTGATTCGATTTCGTAATTTACCGAATATGCGTCCGTCACCATGCTCATTTCTTCGCTTTTGTATGTTTCGGTGTATGCGCGTATTTCGGCTCCTGCGTCCAAAAGGCGAAGAGCTCCTGCGGCGTCGGACTTAGCGGATACGGCTAAATCCGAAATCACAAGCTTTATTATATTGATGCTTTCGTCATCTGCTTTTTCGACTTCAACTATTTGATTTATCGGCATGGTGTGCTCGGTTGTTTGCAGCTCGTTGTCATTTGTCTCCGCAATATAGAGAGTTTTTACGGTAAGCTCGCCTTTAATAAGAATTTTTCCCGATACCGCCTTTGTATCCTCTATTACGGCACTTGCGTAGGAACGCACTATCTGCGATATCGACGGCTTTGCATCTCCGATTTCGTATATTTCGCTGACGGTGAAGCCCTTTTCCGAACAGCCGAGCATATTGCACACTTCATTCTTTTCGCATTTGGTTTCGACCCCGCCGCCGCGGCATGCGCAAATAAGTTTTTTACGCTCGCACGAATAGCATGAAAAGGTTATGCTTATGCTGCCGTGAATATCAAGTCGCCTGCCGGAAACGGCACGGCAGTTGACATATTCCGTTTTCGCTCTGACGCAGCATTCGCATTCCTCAACCGCTCTGTTTTCAAAAAAACGTGAAAAGGGGACGCCCTGCTCAAGGCATTGCAGCTTTCCGGTATCGCTCATGTATAGTACCGAGAGTCGACCCGTTCCGTCTGCCGTTACCCTGTCACCGGTTTTCTGAACGCTGCTTATATGTGCAGTCAGCGAACATTTTAATACTCTTTGAATATCGGGGAGGTATTCGGGCAGCGTTATATCACATTCAATAGGTTGCTCCAAAGCTTCCCGACAGGCTGTTTTTCTTTTTGAAACTTCATTCGTTTCCGCACAAAAATCCATTACTGTCTCTCCTCTTTGCTGAAATGTATTTTTCGTTTCTAAGAATATTTATTCAAATCCTGTCCGCAATATTACACCGCTGTGCAAATTGAATATGCAGTTGATTTTACAGCTTTGAAAAAATTTTAAAAAAATTTCAAAAAACACTTGCAAAAATAAAAATCTGTGCTATTATAATAATAACGATAATCGTTACTGATTATTGAGCGGTTACAAGCCGCAACGTAAAACGCAGTTAAAGCCGATGAAATAGACACGGCTTTTTACGGCGCACGTTATCCGATATATTAAGAACGGAGGCTGAATATTGCAGGAACAGCGTTACAGTCGGCAAAGGGAGGCAATCCTTGAAAATTTAAAAAGCAGGTATGACCACCCGACTGCCATGGAGCTTTATCTCTCCGTCAGGGAGGATATTCCGAATTTAAGCCTCGGTACTCTCTACCGCAATCTTACTCTTCTTCGTGACAGCGGCAAAATCATAAGCCTTACCCTCGGCGGGGAGGAGCATTTTGATGCTAATACGAATCAGCATTATCATTTCAAATGCACATCCTGCGGCAGATATTTCGATTTGCCCTCTGAGCCGCTTGACTCGTCCGTTACGGCACGTTGCTTGGGTGATTTCAAGGGCAGGGCAGAGGGTTACAGCCTAATCTTTTACGGCAAATGCGAAGAATGTTTAAAGCATTTGTCCGTGTCAAATAATAAAGATAATAATTAAATTCTTGGAGGAATTAAAAATGAAAAAATTTGTATGTCCCGTATGCGGTTATGTTTATGAAGGCGAAAATCCGCCTGAAAAGTGCCCTCAGTGCGGCGCTCCCGGTTCAACCTTCAAAGAGGTTAAAGAGGAGTCAAAATCTTGGGCTGCAGAGCACGTTGTAGGTATTGCGAAGGATGTTCCCGAGGATATCCTTGAGGGCCTTCGCGCTAACTTCACAGGCGAATGCTCCGAGGTCGGTATGTATCTTGCAATGGCAAGAGTAGCTCACAGAGAGGGCTATCCCGAAATCGGTCTTTACTGGGAAAAGGCTGCCTATGAAGAGGCAGAGCATGCCGCTAAATTTGCAGAGCTTCTCGGTGAGGTCATCACAGACAGCACCAAAAAGAACCTTGAGATGAGAGCCGAAGCAGAGAACGGCGCTACACTCGGTAAGTTTGAACTTGCTAAGAGAGCTAAGGAAGAGGGCCTTGACGCTATTCACGATACCGTTCATGAGATGGCTCGTGACGAAGCGAGACACGGCAGAGCCTTTGAGGGTCTTCTCAAGAGATATTTCGGCTAATTTTTTAAGCTTTGCCAAATAAATATATTGTTAGGAAGTGTTTGCTTTGAAAAAATATGCATGCCCATGTGGCTATGTTTACGATCCCGCAGTGGGAGATCCCGATAACGGCGTAGCTCCCGGAACCGCGTGGGAGGATGTTCCCGAGGATTGGGTTTGCCCCGTATGCGGTTTGGGTAAAGACTCCTTTACGGAAGAAGATTAATTTGGCTAAAGTCGGATTGCGTTTTAGTGCAGTCCGACTTTTCTTTTTATATGCAGTTTTGCTAATGTCGAAATTTGTTGATTATTACGTCTTGAACACGGTTTTGCGCTGTGATAAAATATCTTCAGAGATTTGTAAACGGAGGAGACATATGGAGAGACGCGATAAGATAAATTATTATCTTGATTTGGCTGAGGCGGTAGCTCAGCGAAGCACTTGCCTGAGACGTCATTTCGGTGCGGTCATAGTAAAGGATGATGAGGTTATATCAACCGGTTACAGCGGCGCGCCGAGGGGCAGAGAAAACTGTACTGATTTAAATTACTGTGTCCGTACAAGGCTTAATGTTCCGCGCGGCGAGAGATATGAGCTTTGCCGCAGTGTACACGCCGAGATGAATGCCGTTATAAGTGCGGCGAGAAATCAAATGCTCGGCAGCACGATGTATCTCGTCGGAATAGAATGCGATACCGGCGAATACGTAAAAGAGGCGAGCAGCTGCGCGCTTTGCAAACGAGTGATAATAAATTCCGGAATAGACCATGTTATTATCCGTGACACTCACAATGATTACCGCATAATCAATGTGAAAAAGTGGATTGACGATGACGAGACTTTAACGGGCAGCGTGGGATATTGATTACATAATCAGTATATAAAAAAGACGTGAAGCGAGATTTTTCTCACTTCACGTCTTTTATTGTTGTGATTTTGCCGAAGTGTCAGTTGTCGGCGTTTACCAGAATTTCGCCGTTTGCATCCGAGCTTTCGAGTGCTTTTTCCTCCTCGGTCATCTTGCGTACTCTTTCAAGGCGTCTCTCTTCAAGCTCTTTCATCATATCTTCCTTGAATTTGCCGTGAACGTTAAAGAATATAAGTATTATACCAAAGAGAAATCTTGCAATGGCAGGCATAAGGGCAAATACCGCAAAAAATCCCATGAGAACCTTCGGACTTGTGTCACGTAGTACGTTACCGAGTGCGTCCTTGTGCGAGGTGTAGCCGACGAAGGTTATGACAAGACCCGAGAGAAGTCCGGTAACGGCATTGGCAAGCTTTGTAAAATAGTTTGATACCGTTGCTACAAGGCCCTCATTGCGGACACCGTATTTCCATTCGCTGTAATCGTAAACATCGCCCTGCAAAACCGCCTGGCAAACACGGATTATACAGTTCGGCAGACCGCATATTGTCAGCATTATGGTAATGTAAACCATATTTGCGACTCCGCTGCCGCCGCTGAAATTCTTGTACCTTTCCGCACCGGAATAGCTTCCGAACGGAGCATAACCTATTATGAACATCAGCGTGTATGCTATGCCGCCGAAAATGCCGGCACCGATTGCGGTGTTTCTGGCACCGAATTTATGTATAAGCTTCGGCGTAATCGGCGTTATTATGAAGTTGGGAATGCCCGTGAATAAGCCGGCTATTGTGCCGTTTGCAAGGCTGCCCGTGTTGTGAAGCCAAAAGAAGCTTTCGGTAGAAGCTCCGACTGATTTGAATCCGTTGAAAAAGTTTGCGAGCATAAGTATAAACATAGGCTTGTTCTTGACCGCATTTTTAAACGAATCAAGAACGCTGATTTCCTGCATCTGCTCACGAGATGCGAGCGGGACTCTTTCTCTCATTGCAAAGAATCCGTATATTGCCGTGCCGCCGGCTATTACCATCATGGCTACGGCAAATCCGGAGTAGACGTCCTGCATACCGATGCTTTTCGAAATCTTCGGCATAAACGAAACAAATATCGGCACAAAAGCCGGAATCCACGTTCCGAAAAGCTCAAAGAACTTTGAAGTCGCTATAAGGTTGTCTCTCTCGCGAAGGCTCGGGGTGATATTGTAAAGAAGTATCTGCCAGGCATTGAAATATGACATACCTAAATTGTATGCGAATATTGCAATTACCGCCCAAACTATTTTTGATGTGTTGCCCGAGAGGAACTGCGGCGTTGTGAAAAGCATCAGCGTGGCAAGGCCCCAAATCGGTACGGTGATTATCATGTACGGGCGAAGTCTGCCCCAACGAGTTCTTGTTCTGTCAATAATAAGACCCGAAAGAGAATCGTCAACGGCGTCGTATATTGATTCAATAAAGACTATAAGACCGTAGGCACGTCCCGAAATTCCGAGAAAGCTTATCATAAAGAACTGCCTGTATGCGTTTACAAACTGGTCAAGGTTCTTTTGACCGAAGGTCGTAAGCAAAAACGCTACGAGCTCGCTCGGACGGATATAACGTCTGTTTTGCTCGGAGGCTTTTTTGACCTCTTTTTCAAGCTCCTGCTCGGACGGCTCAGCAACAGTTGTACTGGTGGCATTTTCTCCCAAAAAAATCACATCCCGGAAATTATTTGTAAAAAATAAAAATATTTTTATTATTTTAGCATAATGATTTCCTTAATTCAATAATTTTACGGTAATTTATTTTATATTTATCATATGGTGAACATCCATATGGCGAATATTGCCGCAAAGCACGCGAACTTTTTTACAAAAACCGGCAGTAATTGACTTTTTATGCGCACAATGCTAAAATTATTTAAATTGATTTCCAAGGAGGCTGTGTTATGCTCGAAACGGATACGGAAAAGAATTCATCATACGGCAGCAAGCCTGCTTTGCCGCGTGCGGGCGAGCAAAAAAAACGTGCCTGCGAGGAATTTCAATATGATTTTTCGAACGGCACAAAGCGAAGCGAGGCAAGACCCGAGGAAACATATTTTTACGGCGAAAATCAGCCGATGATGTTTGAAGAAGCTGTCAAAGCAAAGAACGGCGGCGGAAGCAAAAACGCAGAAAAGGGGCTTGCGGTGTTTTTGACCGTGGCGGCGGTGCTGCTTGCTTTGGTAAGTGCCTTTTCGATTTTAACCGGGTTCGGCATCATAAAAAATTATACAGGCCTTTTTGAGGAAACAACGGCTGAAGCCGCGGCGGATACCGACAAAGGCTCAAATTACATATACAACTCCGGTATTTCCGCAGAGACTTCGGAAAGCGAGACTTCATCCGGAGAGAGCATCACGACCGGCCAATGATGTTGTTTCACAATGCTTTTTATGCGAGCCGATAAAAAACCGCTCGCGGCAATGAAAGCTGCAAGCGGCACAAAAGCTTTTACGGCAAACGCTCTTTATGAGTAAAAGCTTCTGCATTAAATAATATGCTCCGAAATCGGCGATATATGCAATGAATTTTCCCTGCATATAAAAAAATTATAAAAAAGACTTGCTTTTTTACACCCAGTATGATAGAATGCTTTAGCATTCTGAAAACGAATTCAAATTTGAACGGAGGAAGAAAATGTCGGCTCTTGAAATAATTCTTGCTGTATTACTTATATTATCATCTGTTATACTGACCGTTGTTATCCTTATGCAGGAGAGTCGCCAGGCAGGCCTTTCCGGTGCAATCGCCGGCGGTGCCGATACCTTCTTCGGTAAGAATAAAGGCAGAACCATGGAGGCTAAGCTCAGCAGATTTACGAAATACTTCGGTTTATTCTTTTTTGTGCTTGCACTCGGTGCCACACTTCTGCTTCTCTTTTTCTAAAATATAAAAGCGGTAAAACGCTTTTTATATGAGCCATTAGCTCAGTTGGCAGAGCACTTGACTTTTAATCAAGGTGTCCGGAGTTCGAATCTCCGATGGCTCACCATTCATAAAACCCTTAAAAAGCTTGATGTTATAAGCTTTTTAGGGGTTTTATGCTTTGCCTTTTTTATGAAAATGCAAAGTGCCGAAATAGGAAAAAAAGTCCGTAAAAATGCCCGAAAAGTCCGTACATAATTAATGGGGGAGAGCAATCGAACTACCACTTAAATTATAGCTGTCTGCTCCTCTTCCTCCAAAATTCTGAATATTTATTTGTAACAATTTAACTTTCTCCTAACGAAGCAAAAAGGCACTGCATTTCTGCAATGTCCTTTAACCTGATTCTTTTTAGTGAATTACTTCTACCCCGTACTTTCTATCGAGTTCTTCCATTTCCTCTTGAGTTTTACAAGCACGGTATTCAGCCGCTATACGCAACTCTTCTTCAACCTCTGCATCAATTTGAGCTTTGTATTCGGGATTGTTATCGTATCTTTCATCAATTTCTTTTTCAATCTTTTCCATTTCGGCTGAAACAATAGCAGTAATATCATCTTTTTGAGTTTCAAATTCTTCATCGGTTAAGAATTTTTCTTGAGCCTTATTCATTAAAACTCTCCTTTCTGCAAATAAATTATAATCTATCCCTTTACACTTTTCAATCTCTCGGTAACCTTGTTTTCGTAGTAATACACAGGAATGTCCTTATAATCGTACTCAACCTCTCCGCCATATACTAAAATTGCATACGGTTTTATGCGCTTTATCATTTCATCCATACCGCTTCGCCATATTTGCATTGAGAAATCATTGTTTTTTACTCCGATTGTGCTTGTAGCGACAACCGAGCCTTCGGCGATTCCGTCAAAGCAGAAATCGAAGGTCTCTTTCTCTGCCCAGCTTACTGTCGGAATGACATCAATTCCTTGATCTTGGAAAAACTGCCCTATAAGGCGACTGCGAAATATGTTCCATATCTTCATCGACATAGGCATATCCATATACAAACTGAAATCGGGCGTTAAGAAGCACTCGAATTCCGACATTCTGTCCGTGTACTTGTGCGGACTGTTCCAAAGTCTCTCAAATTGATAATCGTCAACAAAACAGTGAATGCCTGTGTTCGTATTTGTACTTGATAGCATATAATTGAAGCCGATTAAGTCTGTCGGGATAATAAGGCACTTTTCAAGAGTCGGCATTTGATAAAATCCTGTTGTTCTTTCGAGGTCAACAAGGTCAAGATTATATATTCCGTAGGTGTTCTCTCTGTGGGACTTTTTTTCAATCTCGATTTCCTCATCTTCGTTGGATATGTCAAAATCAAAAACGGTCATATCAATATCAAATATGCCGTCAAGCTCAAGGTCGAGAAGTCCTTTGTCCCATTTTGCTTTTTCGCCAACTTTATTGTCTGCGAGTCTGAATGCTTTTATCTGTTCTTCTGATAAGTCATCGGCGACAACACACGGAACCTTTGACAGCCCGAGCTGTTTTGCCGCTTTATATCTTGTATGGCCGCATACGATAGTGTTATTTTTATCATTGACTATCGGTACCTTGAATCCAAACTCGTGAATACTTGCCATAACAAGAGGTACGGCATCGTCATTATCTCGCGGATTGTATTTGTAAGGCTTTATTTTGCCTATTGCAATTTCTTGTATTTTCATTTTCTGCTCCTAAAAAATGTGGCGGCTATATAAAATAGCCGCCCTTTGAAGAAAGGAGGTAATGAAAAAGTCCCTGTGGGTTTCATTCCACAATATTATAGTAACATATATACAACGGGAATTGTGGGAATTTTTCAACGGTTATTTCTCAAATACCTTCCTAACTTCTTGCTTACCGAGGTTCTGTCGCTGTGAATCTCGTTGGCTATTTTTTCGTAAGTCATAAACTGTAAGAACCGTTTTTGCATTATAAATTTTATTTCTGCGTCTTTAGTATTTTCAATAAAAGCACATATTTCTTGCTCTTTGGACAGCGCTTTTTCGATAGCTTCGTTATATTCATTTATAAGCGCTGTTCTTTTAATTGCTATTCTTTCAACCGGAGATGATACTAATCCGGTTGAAATACCGGTATAACTTATGCCATTAAGGCCATCTTCATTACTCAACTCGTCAATGCGTCGCCGCAAATATTCTATTCGCTTACGGAGATAAAATAAACTGTTTAGTTCTTCGTATGTCATACCAAAATCACCGCCCAACATATAAAAACGAGTAATTTCAAAAATACCTTTGAAATTAAATAAACGGATAATACCGCCGCTCCGATGAAAACAAGAATGACTGCAATGATTTCTATGTATTTTCTCATATCATCACTCCTTTTTTTGATAAATACTTATCCGATTTAGATTATCTGCGTCTACCGAGAATTTCAACAATTTATTCTTGTCAATATTTTTCTCTGTACACCCCATTGTTTATTCCTCCAATGCTTTTTCTGCTGCTCGACAATTTGAAATAATAAGCTCCTTTGCAATATCACCGCGAACAGTAAAGGTATATTCGTCACTTGGCAAATGTACCCATTCGGAACGGTTGGTGAAATCTTCACATTTCTCAGCGAACATTGTGTTAAACTCATCCGCATTATTTGCTGCCGCCATTTCATAACACGCCTTAAAATGCAGGCAATCTCGACAATTCATTCTGTATCGCTCCTTAACAATTCGGGGTTGTCGTGTATATTTCCGATAACTTGATACCCTTTATCTTTGAAATCAAATTCTTTTGCATATCCGTTGTATATTGTGTGCCTGAAACTTGAAACTCCATAGAACACAAAGCGAGTTTTTCCTATGCCGAGTTTTAATATATCTCCTTCAAATATAGGTTTCCCATTATTATCTTTCATTCCCGTGTATTGTCCTACAGTATTTTCATCAACATACAAGCAATTTGCACCACAGCAATTATATTCTTCACACTCGAATGTGCTTTCAACCATAACCATTTCACCGTGATTATCTTTCGTAGGCACACCATACGCCCACTCGCCGTTATCTGTCCGTTTACCTCTAAACAAAATCACTCTCATTATTCCTCACCAACCATTTCTTTTAAGAGATTGTCAACGCCTTTTGATGTAGCGACAGCATAAATTTTATTACCCATAACTGCCATTACAGTAGACTGTTTAAGTCTCTCAGCAAACTCCTTGTATGCTTCGGCTTTAAGTTTATCCTTTGCTTCGTTGTATAAGTTGGCATAATGCGTTTTTGTCTTTTCTGCAAGCATATCCCATTGGCGAAATTTTTCGTCGTTAGCTGATTTCAACCTCTCAATTTCCGACTTTTGGCGTTTGATAAGGTCAAGAGTCGCGTTTAACACTTGTGTGTACTTTTTTTGAAAACCTGTATATCGGCTCAATTCAGTTAAGGCTTTTATAATTTCCTCATCAGTAAGTTTCTTATCGGTCATTCCTCATCTTTCCTCTCTCCGTAACTACAAAAAGTGTCTGGTTTGTGTGTCATTCCATTGTTGTGACAATAATACCAACCATCTATCATAGTATCTTCAGTAGCCAAACGGCAATCTTTACAGCGCACAACAGGAACCACATCAGCCGTAGGCGTTAGTCTTTCGTCATTGATACCTCTGTGGCAGTCTTTGAAGCACTCGCATTTTTCAGCTTGATTTGAGAAGTCATAATATTCGTGATTTGCACCGTCAGCCTTTGAAAATTGTGCGCAGACTTCGTAATGTAAACAATTATCTTTGCAATTCATTTTTCCCCTCCGTTACGTACTCCATCTATTTCACAGCACATCGTATGCAAACGCCTATCGTCGTCAATCTCACAACGGGCATAAAAAGGGCAGTATTTACACATTGATTTTTTCCTTGTATTTTCGCAACGCAACCGCACCTCAATAAATTCGGGTAAATCGTCATATATTATCTTCATTCTTTTACCTCCTCAACATAGCACCAGCTCTGTGGCGGTCTTGTTATTATAGGTTTTTCACATTCGTATTCCTTGCCTCGATAATGAGGACATGGGACAAAGCAGTTATGATTGCATGGTTTTTCAAATTCGCTCAACTCTTTCGGCTCGTCATATATTTTAAGGTTGGATATGTGCCAGCCGTACACATCCCCGCCATTTGCATACTTCTCAATATCGCTATATGACAGCTGACACCGAGAGAGGAAGCCTTCGTCAAGCTTTTTGATTGTTAGGTTTTCGTCAACGATATTCAGCTCAATTCTTCTATTGTCATAGCCGCAACGTGCAATTCTTGTTGTTTCGTTGCATAGAAATTCACCGATAACCTTGCCATTAAGTCTTGTATAAAGCCCTGCACCATGACCGCCTATGAAATCTTTACTTTCCAGATAGAAGAACATATTACTGCGGCTTTGTAAATACTGCTGTTTTTCCTTGGTGCAATAGATATAGCACTTGAACGGTGTATTAAGTTTAGGCTTTGTCTTTCTAACTTCTACCGTTTTTGTTCCGTTTGCTATCAATTCACACCATTTCGGCTGTATGCTAATCAAAACTTCTTTCATATTGCCATCCTTTCCATTAAATCAGCCATTGTTAGTATATACGTATCGCAGTATTCGGGAAGATTTGCTCTTACGAGTGCTGTTGCAAATGGCGGTGGAACAGCATTACCGCAACGGGCAACTTGCTTTGATTTTGGATATGTATTACCGAGATAATCTTTTTCGATAACATAATCTTTCGGAAAGCCCTGCGCTGCATATAATTCTTTTGGCTGTAGCATTCTCATTCCGATGTCGTAAATAAAATATTCCGTTCCGTCAATGTTAAAAACGATGATTTCGTTATCGTTAAGATTCCATTCCGTGTATTCGTTTAACATCGCTCGGATTTTTTGCCAATATCCAAGCCATACATCTTCGGAATACTGTTTAACATACACTTTTACAAAACTAAAATGCATTGCTCTGGCTGTAATTGTATTGAGAGGTTCATTTATACTTTTGGAGTCCATGTGATTTCTCAATACTGTTAAAAAGCAGTCATTAAGGAAATGCCTTGGCTTGACCGTCACCGTTTGCAGTGGGTTTGTAACCGTGTTAGCATGATCCGCTCCGCTGTAATACTGCGTAAGGAAAGGAATTTGAACTCCGTATCTGCCCGAACTGTCAATTGTCATTATCGGCTTATTGATTTTCTGCCCTCTGACTTCGCTTTTTGCCGTTTCTGAATGGTACTGAATAAGCGAAGGGGCAATATAAGCAAAACCATGTTTCGATGTGATTGTTGGTATTTGCTTATCAAGTTTTTGCCCTCTTGTTTCTTTCCCACTATGGTTAATTTGTTCAAGATATGGTAAAACAAGATACTGCTTGCACGAACTGACAACAGTATTGAGCGGCTTGTCAATGTCATAAATGCGAGGTAGTTGACCGTTCCGCTCTCCGTTACCGATATGCACCAAATAAGGCTTTGCTTCTCGGATAACAAATTTATCGAGTCCTCTTGCTATCCTGCGCTGAGTGTTTGGAACTAGCGGTTTTGCTCTCTCAAAAATAGAAGGACACGGTAGAGAAAAGTCAATGCATTCTGCTGCTGATTTGTAAGGCTTTTTCTTTCCAGTGGTCACTTCGGGGCTGTCTGCCGGTGCGTGTGTAGCTTCGGGCCATACTATTGGGTTGCCATCACATCGAGCAATAAGAAAAAATCTTTTGCGTATTGTCGGTGCTCCGTAATCACATGCTTTAAGTTCTCTGTATTCGACATCATAATCAAGAGCCTTTAATTGCTCAATAAACTGATTAAATGTTTGCCCGACTTTGCTTTTAACGGGTTTCCCTTTTCGCACAGGTCCCCAAGTCTGAAACTCTTCAACATTCTCAAGCATTATCACTCTTGGCCGTACTTTTGCAGCCCAACGCAAAACAATCCAAGCAAGACCTCTTATTTTTTTGTCAACAGGTTTTCCGCCCTTCGCTTTCGAAAAGTGCTTACAGTCCGGACTGAACCAAGCAAGTCCGACTTTTCTTCCTCGGCATACTTCTTCGGGATTGATATCCCATACCGAAGCTTGATAATGCTCTGTGTATGGATGATTTGTTTTATGCATTAGTATCGCATCGGGATCGTGGTTAATTGCTATATTAACAGGGCGTCCTGTAGCAAGTTCAATTCCGGTTGAGGCGCCGCCGCCTCCCGCAAAATTATCAACGATAATTTCATCAAATAAATCAATTTGACCGTCCATTACTTCTTTTCTCCTTATTTGTTTAACGAATTTGTCCCACTTCAATTACTGTGTATCCCTGTTTATTCATATCAACATCCGCTTTCAATTCCAAGTCTATCACAGCAAAGCTATCATCCTGCAATATCCCGGCTCGCACCAAACCGTCAAGAATAAACTTGCCTGAGTAATTATCCGGGTCCCGTCTGCGTTTATCCTTGAAGTGATAGTGCAGAGTTACTTTTGCCCTCGCTATCGGGAAAGGCGGTTTTGGATTGCAAAAAAGATTGACATATCCTGCCCAATGCTTTTTTTCCGTCTGGTATTGAAAATTTTTGTCTTTTGAGCCGTTGCCGATGTACTTGTTGTTGGTTGGCGGCACTAAAGGGATAATGTATTCATAATTCATTGAGTGCTTTTACCTCTTCTTGAGTTGCTAAAGCTTTATTGTTGTACGATTCTAATAAGATTCTTGTGGATTTTGGCTGCGTTGCATAGTATTTTTCAAATCGCACCCGCTCAAACTTAAGGGCTTCGTCAGACAGGTCGCGGCTCAATCTTATCATCTCGCCTTGACTTCCGAGATACAATTTGAGGTCATGGGGCATTGTTTCCCATAGCTCGGCAACAGTAGCCCGTGCGTTTTCGCCTACCGTTTTTCCGTTTTCCTCAACAACTGTGTATGTAAAGCGTTGTTCCTCTCTTTCAACCTTGCGAAGCTTTGTAATAAGGAGAGAAAAGCGCTCATATGCGGATGGAGCATAGAGTTTGTGAGCCGTTTTAATTATGTCCGCCGGGCAGGGTGGAGAGGATATATTCTGCAAGCAATCTTTCAGACTTCCGATGACTAAAGAATCCGGAAAATCTGAGAATACGGAACACCAAATTTTCGCAAGAGCTTTCTCATCGGTGTCTTTCGCGAAATAAGGATAAATTATTTTGATTGCCATAAGGCATTCGGCTATGCATTTTTTAGTTGCCATTAACGAATTCTCCTAACGCTGCTGCCATTTTTTCTGTACCGCTTACTGCGTGTTGTTTGTTGTCGTAATTGCCTTCGAGGATTTTTACCGCATTGACCGGCTTTATAACCCAGTCAAAACTTGCCTTCCAATCCTTGACTCGTCCGCTTAAGAAATCCGAAGCCTCAACTTTGCCAAACAGCTGTTCCCAGTCTTTTATTTTTGAATTTTGTAAAGCCCTTCTTCGACTGTCGGTCATCTGAATGTTCGGAAGCGAGATGCATATTGAATTAAACAGCTCGATGATTTTTTGCAACTCTCCGTCAGGAGAGTTATATATTTTACTTTTTTTACTTTCTTTACTTTCTTTACTTTCTTCTTTTGTGTTCCTGAGTGGCTCTTGAGTGGCTCTTGAGTGGCTCTTGAGTGGCTCAATCGGTGGCTCTTTTTCAAACGTTTCATCTTGATATTTGCTGTAATTCAGCACTTTAACGAGGGTGTTTCGGTGGCTCGTTTGATAAGCGATTTTTGCGTCTGATTTTAGCAGGTCAAGGAAATGTTTTGTTTTTTTCCTTGACCAACCAAATTGTTCCGACAATTTCCGAATTGAAGTGTAAAATTCGCCTCTGTCAACCTCGACTATTTTCTTATCAATCAATAGTTTACAAGGTCGAAAACACGCCGAAAATAGAATGTATTCAAATGCTTGTCCGTAAGAATACGGACGATCTTCCCACAACCAACAATCCAGCAAAGAACGATACGCTTTGATGTATCCATATGCCGCCATTTCATTACTCCTTAGCTTAAATTAAAACGGAAGCCCGCTGTCATCTTCAAAATCTTCGCTGTTTGCGCTTAATTCGCCGTTTTGGCTGTTTTGAGTGTAATTACTCGTCTGTGTGTCGGAACTTTCATTAGAGCCGCTCTTGGAGCCACAAAAGGACACTTTATCTGCAACTATCTCAACTGCGGTTCGTTTGTTGCCGTTCTTATCTTCATAGGAACGGGTCTGAATAGAGCCCTGAACTGCTATCATAGAGCCCTTGTGGAAATAGCGTGTGACAAAATCAGCCGTCTGGCGCCATGCAACAACGTTGATAAAATCGGTCTGTCTCTCTTCACCGGATTTTACATATGAACGGTCAACGGCAACGCAAAAAGATGTAACCGATATGCCGCTCGGAGTGGTGCGAAGCTCGGGGTCGGCAATAAGCCGACCCATTATAAAAGCACAGTTAATCATTGGTCTTACCCACTTTTGCTTTAAGTTTAACAATGTCTTCGTTGCTTTTTATGTCGGTTTCAATAAGCAACCTGTTTGTAGGTGCGTTAATAATTTTACCGTCATAAACAAAAAGACTGAATCCGGATTTTTCATCTTGGTATACTTCGTTTACATCGTCTATGATGTATTCCTTATCTGTTCCGATTACGTTAATTTTTGTCATTGCTAACATTCTCCTTTATACTGAATTTGTGATAGAAGCTTTTTGTGCCGTCCTTTTTGGTATATTGAACTCTCTCTGTAAGGATTGGCACGCCGTCTTTTTTGAGCTGTCGGATTATGTCTCTCGGGGAGTTGATATTCAACACGCTCATCATTTGTTTATAAGTAATAGAACCGTTTGCTTGCATATAATTAAGCGTCTTGTCCGTTTGGCGTTGTATCATTTTCTTTAACTTCTCCCGTCTCTTCGTCAACATCGACATAGATCGTTTCGTCTGCGACTTCATACATATCTGAAGATATTTCCGATTTTATACTTTCATCCGATGAAATAGCTCTTACGAAATCGGATTTCATCGGAGCGTATTTCAAGACCTTTTTAAGAACGGTTTTCTTGGCCATTTCTTCAAAGTTTGTCTTCCACGGAGAGTATGCAGTTGAATAGGCTCTGCTGTATTTCTCTGCATGTTTTTTTACATCGTCCATAGACATTACTTCAAAGCCGTATCCGCCCGATTTCGTCCTGAATAAGGCATAAACCTTTATCGGGTCGCCTCTGTTGCTGTCGGCGGGAATGTGTAAAAGTTTCGGTTCAAGCCCGTACTGACACTCGAAGGTATCGTTCTCATAAACGACCTGGGCTTGTACAAGTTCAACTTCGCCGCTCCGGTAAGCAAGGTCAATTAAACCTTTGTATCCGATTTGGAATTGAACCTCGTCAACTCCGTGATTTTTATAAGGAATTAAATAAGCCTGTCCGAGAGGAGTGTTAGGTTCAAGACCGAGCTGTGCTGCATTCATCATCGCGCCGAGAAAGGACTTAGGGGTGCAATCTGCAAGCTTAGGATTTACCGAAATAGCCGAGAGGGTCATTCGAGTAAAACGTTCCGGTGTTATTACACTCGGCAATGCTTTGGCGATTTCGCCCTCCATAGACTTAATCAAGCCTTTCATTGATACGTCTTTTCTTGTTGTAGTTGCTACTTGATTTTGGATTTTTCCCACGATGTTCATTTCCTTTCGTTAATTTTAAAAGTTCTGTATTGTGATGTTTTATAATATCCCGATAGGTCTATGTCGGGATGATCTTGTGTGAACGCTTTTACATCAAATGAATTCCTATTTCCCGTTTTCCAAGTGCACTTGAAATTATCGGATTCGCCATTTTCGGCAGCACCCATAAAAGTCTTGATTTTATTGATTTTTTCTTTTTTTAAAGCTTCAAGGTCTCGGATATTCTGCGTTATGTCAAGGTATTGTCTCAGGTCATTTTCATAGCCGATAAGGCTTACTGTAGTACCGTTGTCATCCGGATACATTTCCGCTATTGTATCGGTGGTCGAATCAGAGCCGTCAACAGGAGGTTCTGCATCTGTGTCTATGTAATGCTTGAACCTTTTCTCTTGCTCCATAAGAGCTTGAATCTCTTCCTCGTCTCTTTCAAGCGTGAAGAAGTGTATTTCTCTGCAGTTAACAAGAACAGCGAGATAAGCCCTTTCAAGCTCAGTAACAGCAAGATAATGTGTCATCTGCGCATACCAAGCGTCGGGGAATTCTCCGCCCTTAATCTTCTTCATGTTAGGGAAGCTGTTTGTAGTCTTGATTTCAAGCAATGCTTTTTCGCCAACCACCATTCTGTCAACATTAGCTTCTGCCCACGGGTACTTATCGTTGACGAGCATGAAATTTTCTCTTCTGACTTTTTTCCCTGTTTCGTGCTCAAATTTTTTGGCAACAAACTCTTCAAGATAAGCCCCGACTTCTGTTGTTATGTTGCCTTCGAAAGGTAATGCTCTGCCTGTCTTTTCCGCCCAAAGAGTATAAGCACTCTTGTATGGATTCATTCCGATTATAGAGCCTGCCTCAGATCCACCGATATAAGCTTTTCTGAGATTTAACCATTCATCATGAGTTTTCCATTTGTATTTTGTTATCATTTCATTACTCCTAATAAGAATTTTAAAATCTTTGCTTTTAACCGCTGCTCGAAATCAATTACGTCCTGTTCATGAATGTAGCCGTATATAATTGCCAAAACAATAAGTAACTCAAAAAAAGATCTAATCATTTCGCTCATACGGTTACCTCTTTAAACTTGCCGTTGACGAACATCTTTGTTCCTCCTGTAATGTCTTCCAATGGTACGGCACTCCGTATTCTCTCAAATGCCACTCGTCAAATTCCTTACGATGCTCGGCATCTTCATAGTATCGGTAAACAGTCCTGTAAAGAATGCGAGCTAAGCGGTTCAACTTTTCTTGCATATTATTTTCGTCCATAATTACGCTCCTTTCTTATGTGAAGTAATCGCCGTTTCAGTACCTTGTGAAATCACACTATTCTCAAACCTGAACTTTTGAATTTCAAAAGTCAGTGCGTAAAAAAATATGGCTCAATTTCGCTTAACGGGATGTGTAACATCTGCATAATGGCTTCGATTTGCGGTACTGAGAAGTAAGTTTCTGATTTAAGTTTGTTCCTTAATGTAGTCTCGCTTATGTGAGCGAACGCTGCGACATTTGCTTGCGTCAAATGTAACTCTCTTATTCTGCCTAAAAGTTTGGAGTAATCGTACTTGATTGATTCCATTTTTTCACTCCTTTCAAAAAATAATTGACAAATAATGACTTACAATATATACTTAATATGGAATCCGCATTGAGAGCGTCGGCGGTCAGTTCCGCTCTCAATGGTAAAGTTACTGGGTTTCCGCTTCGTCCTGTTCGTGGCAGGACGATTTTTTTATCTCTTCTTTCAGTCTCTCGACTTCTAACAGAAGCTGTTGATTATGCTTAATCAACTCTAAAAGTAAATCTGCGTAAGTCATAGGCATCACTCCTTTGACCGCCTTGCAATCTCTTGATTGCAAAGTTATTATAACACTTTTGAAATTCAAAAGTCAATAGTTTTTCAAAAGTTTTTTTGCTTTTTTGGCAAAAAAACTTGCGCTTTTCAAAAAACAATGTATAATATTTTCGAGGTGAAAATATGATTAAATTTAGTGAGCGCTTAGATGAAGCACTCAAAAAAAGAGACGTTTCGCCAGCTGAACTTGCTCGTAGAATAGGTGTAAATGAGGGTACTATTTCTAATTACAGAAGAGGTAGGTACTCGCCTAAACAAAATCGTGTGGAAGAGATAGCAACTGCTCTCGGAGTATCAATCGCTTGGCTTATGGGAGCAGATGTACCCATGCATAAAGAAAAATCCTCTCCGGAATTATCCGAAGAGGAAAAGGGGCTGCTTGAACTATTCAGGGGTCTTCCCGAGGACAAGCAGAAGATGGTTCTTGAGATGTTGAAGGCTGCTCTTTCAACGAAATAATAATCTCAAGAGCCTTTATGAGAGCGTATTCTTTGTTAGGCGCAGAATGAATTATATCTAATAATTCATTTTCGTACAGTGTCATTTTTACGCTCCTTTCAGAACAAATGTTCGATTGAAGAATATCACAAGTTAATTTCTTTGTCAATAGTTCTCTGTACCAATAATGGGACTCAGGGCTGTAAGTTAAGTTTTATTGTAAACAGGAAAAGGAAAGATTTTGAGGTGGTATAATGCTCTCATTTGCGGAATTAAAAGCCATTATAAAAGCCAAAAAACAATTTGAAGTAAAAAATATCCCAATATATAAAAATGGCGTTATTTATGCTGTTTCAGGCTTTAGTAAGAATTCCTTATATGAACACAGAAAAATATATTATACTGCAAATATTATAATTTCTGACGGTAAGGTCTATAATTTGAATGATGTTGAAAGTTGTAAAACGCTTGTAGTGCCAAAATTCGCATTTCAAAATGGCGGACTGCCAAAAGTTACAGAAGATTTATCTTATGTTCTTTTGATGTATGTATGTAAACTGGAAAATATTAAGATATCGAAAATTCTTGTGCCAATTACATACAATATGATGAAAGCTTCACCTGTAGGTTATACAAGAAAAGATTTTATGAGGTTGGTTATTAAATTATGGAAAGACGGATGGCTTGACGATGGAGACAAATTAAAGGCACAAATCGATAATAAGAATGATGTTACAGAACAAGAACAAACTAATGATATATTGAAAAGAGCAAAATTATTTAATACAGATTTAGTTGAATGTTCCGTTCACTTCGCAACTTGTTCAGAGTGTGCAAAGTTGCAGGGGAGAGTATATTCAATTTCCGGTAAAAGCGAAAAATATCCTAAACTTCCGGATAGCGTATTGAAATATGGCGGCTTTCACAAAGGGTGTAGGCACGTATTTTTTCCAGTCATTGAAGGATGTTTTTCTATGTCAAAGTATTCAACGGATAGAGCCGAATTAGTTGAAGTTGACCCGGTTTTATATAGTAATAGACCGTTCGTTGATGATAGAACGGAAAAAGACAAAGAAGAGTATGAACATTATATTATTAAAAAGCAAAACGATATCGACTATGAAAAAATGCAAAGAAAATATTATGAATATAAGCATATATGCACGGGAAAGCCGGTGTCGCTAAAGAAATATATGCAAATAATGGGGTTTAAAAGGATAAAAAAATAAAAAATAAAAAAATAAAAAAACACCCCCTGCTGGAACAGGGGGCTGCATTAAAAACAAGAGTACGAAAATGACACTGTACGAACTCACGCCGTTTTCAATGCTACATTTATTATAGCATTGAAACCCATACTCCGCAAGTGTATTTTTGTACACAGAAGGAGGATATAAGGCAATGAATGTTGTTCTATATATGAGATACAGTAGTGACAGGCAAACGGAGCAGTCTATAGAGGGTCAAAAGAGGGTCTGTATGGACTTCTGCGAGCGACAAGGATATAACGTAGTGGGAGAATATATAGACCGCGCAACGTCCGCCTATAAAGAAACAGCGAAACGTACTAACTTCTGCCGGATGATACGGGACAGCAGTAACGGGTTATGGCAGGGGGTTGTTGTCTATAAGCTCGACAGATTTGCCCGCAATCGCTATGACTCCGCTACCTATAAAGTACGTTTGAAGAAGAACGGGGTCAAGGTTATATCGGCGACAGAAAACATATCCGACAGCCCTGAGGGCGTTATACTTGAGTCAGTCCTTGAGGGAATGGCCGAGTTTTACTCTAAGGAGCTCTCTCAGAAAGTTAGCCGAGGTCTGAATGAGTCGGCGCATAAGTGCAACAGCACCGGCGGCGCAATCCCTTTGGGGTACAAGACGGTCGACAAAAAGCTTACTGTTGACGAGCCAAACGCGCAAATAGTCAAAGAGGCGTTTGACTTATATGCAGGAGGGGCAACTATCTCCGAGATATGCGAGAAATTTAACAGTCAAGGTTATCGCACCAAAAAGGGAACTGAGTTCAATAAAAATTCGTTTAAATCTATGTTTAGAAACGAGAAGTATATAGGGACATATACATATAAGGATATTCGTATAGAGGGGGGTATTCCTGCTATTATAGATAAAGAAACATTCGAGACTGTACAAAAAAAGCTCTCTGCGAACGCACAAGCTCCTGCACGTGGTAAGGCGAGGATGAATTACCTATTATCTCAAAAGCTGTTCTGTGGGCATTGTGGGGCTAATATGATAGGCGATAGCGGAAGAAGTAAAACAGGGGAGACCTATTATTACTACTCGTGCAGCACTCGTAAGCGTTTTCACTCTTGCAAGAAAAGAACAATCCGCAAAGACCTTATAGAGCGTATAGTAGCTGAGAACGCTATGCGGTTAATCACCCCTGAAATGATTAACACTATCGCAGATATGGCTATCAAGTGTAATAGAGAGGATATAGAGAGTGACGCTATAATCCCAGCTTTGACGGCTGACTTAAAGGAGATAAATACAAGCATAAAAAATCTGCTTAAAATGGTAGAGCGTGGCGTTGAATCGGAGACTCTCGACTTGCGGCTCAAAGAGTTAGAAAAAAGAAAAAAGGACACCGAGTCAAGACTCGATGCCGCTAAGAGTGAATATCTCACATTGGATAAGACTGTCATTGTGGGTTGGTTATCTCAGTTCTTGAGTGGTGACATAGAAGACGAGGACTTTCGCAGACATTTGATTGATACGCTAATCAATTCTGTCACGGTATGGGACGAGCCTGACGGAGGATATAAGATAACAACCGTTTATAACCTAAAAGGGAACACTCAAACATATAGGGTTAATGCCGACGGTAGTTCGGATATGAAACGTAATTCTCCACCAAAGAAACGACAATTTTCGTGAGAAGATTGTCGTTTCTTTTTGTTTTGTATGTTTATCTTTTCGTTTTTCTTTTTTTGATTAGAAAGATAACGGACAAGAGAAAAATTATGCGGAAACCGGTCTTTGTCATCGGTAATGCATCATCCGTTTGCAGCTTTTGCCGAGCAATAGCACCGACGCCGATTGTTATCGTTTTTTCTGTTGTGTATTAGATTTAAAAAGAAGTTTCATAAAAACATTTTGAAATAATTATTGTTGACAAAATGATGCAATATATGTATAATATCAAAGTGATTTCCGTAAGGAAGAATTTAATATAGGGGTATAGCTCAGTTGGTAGAGCAGCGGTCTCCAAAACCGCGTGCCGAGGGTTCAAGTCCTTCTGCCCCTGCCAAAACAAAAAGACACCTGCGGGTGTCTTTTTTGTTTTGTTGTTAAAGCAGAAGAACTTGAACCACGAAATTCAAAAGTGCAAGCACTTTTGACAGTAAACAGTCCGGTGGACTGTTTATGCATTGAGTTGATTATAAAGCCCCTGCCAAAGAAAGCACCGAATTTTCGGTGCTTTTTTCTTTTATTTACGCTGTTTCACGGCGTTTTCACTTGCTTTTCTCATATAGATAAAACTAAGGCGCACGGTCTTTTCCGCACGCCGTCTTTTCATTTTCACACTGTTTTTTGTTCACTTTGTGCCACACAATCCACCCAATCCGTTTGGTACATCATCAAAAAAGCATCAATCACAATTCAAATCCGTTAGTAACGCCCATCAGCATATCCGTGTTTCGCTTGACATAATACATTTCGGTTATCTCCGAAGTTGTGTGTCCGAGTAAGTCTGCCACCTGCCTCGGTGTTAATGCTTTTGCCGTTCCGTCCTCAGCTCGTACTCCTGTTACAAGCTTTGTTGCGAATGTGTGTCGCAAACTGTGTAAGCCTTTTTTCTCGATTCCTGCCGCATCCAGTATGGAATAAAACCGTTTTCGCAAGTTCAACGGTCTTGTAAAGTTTCCGTCTGCATCGGGTATCAATGGTGCATCCTCACCGAAATATCGCTCGTTTCGTAATTCGATAATCGCTTGTATTGCAGTTTCGTTTAAGGGTACGATACGCTTGCTTGAAGCGGTTTTCAGCTTGCCAACTACAATTTCTCGTCCGCTTTTTCGCTCTGTTCCGTCACGCTTTTGCGCTTCTTTAACACCTCTTTGTATGTGTATCACTTTCTTTTCAAGGTCTATGTCGCTGTTGATTAAACCTAACGCTTCAGCAGTTCTCAACCCTGTGTTCAGCATAAGAATATATGCTGATGCTTGATTGTGTTTCGGCTTGCCTGAAGGGTACTTCTTGTATGCTTCCGCTTTGAATTTTTCAATTTCCTCATCGGTAAATACGGTTATCGTTTCGCATACGGGAAGCACTTCTTTGTTTTGCTTTGCAAGATAATTTGACTTTTTTATCGTAGGCACAGCGTTCATTGGATTCTTTTTTATGAACTCTTCACGCATAAGATAATCGAAGTATTCGTTGAGCAGATTGTATGTTTGCTTGACTGTTGAGAATGAATATCCCTTGTCGGTCAGCGTGCTAATCAATCGCTTAATGTCTGCACCTGTTATGTTAGAAACAATGAGTTTGCCCATGTAAGGGACGATTTGATTTTTGTATATCTGCTCGTTGCGGTCATAGGTTACTCGCTCAACATTCGGGTACTTAAACACTTGCAGGTAATTAAGCAGGCTGTCTTTTACAGTCTTGTTACCCTCAATGGCATCAATGATTTCTTCTTCGAACTTGGTTATGTAGTCTGTCATTTTCTTGTTGACTTCAGCTTTGGTCGTGCCGGAAAAGCTCTTGCGTTTTCGTTCGCCTTTCTCATCTTTGTACCAAACAACGCCACCCCATCTGCCGTCCGTTCGTTTGAATGCGTTGCCGTTTGTCAGCAGTTGTTTTTGCATTTTATCACTCCTTTCGCACACACAATATCACAAACCTTTTTCAATATCCAGACCAAAGATTTGTTGCTAAGCAGATGTGTTAATGATATAATAAATTATATTTTGTAATTATTCGGAGAACAAAAAATTATGAACGATGAAAAATTCATGAGACAAGCAATTGAATTATCAATGTCAGCTGTGGCACACGGTAATGAACCGTTTGGTGCAGTGCTTGTAAAAGATGACGAAGTTGTTATTTCAAACGAAAATCAAATTTATACAAAACACGATCCGACCTATCACGGTGAAGCTGGACTTATAAGAGATTTTTGCGCCCAAACCGGCATTACTGACCTTAGTAAATACACTTTATACTCAAGTTGCGAGCCTTGCTTTATGTGCAGCGGTGCAATGGTTTGGACTAAACTCGGTAGGCTTGTGTATGCTGCAAGCAACGATGATTTGGAAAAAATTTTAGGTAATAACGGCGGATGTAATTGCTCCAAAATTGTTTTTGATAATTCTTTTTGGCAACCTAAAGTTACAACAGGTATTTTAAGAGATGAAAGTATAGAAATTCTAACTGCTTATTTCTCGTTACACAAAAAAGGTTGATGCATATTTATTGCTTTCAAACGGCTCGTAGGATTCTCTACAAGCCGTTTTTAGTTTTAGTCCGACGAGTTACTCTATTTCAGAGCAAACTCGTCAATTTTTGCTCACAGCGTTGTCAAAATCCTTTGATTTTTAATCATCATACCGCAACGCTCAAGTGAATACGCAAAAGCCTTGATTTTCTGCGAAAAACAGCCTTTACTGCATACGAATTTCATATCATACGCAAAAGTATTACGAATCGAAAAGCCGACAGGCTTTGCCGGACGGCGTTTTCGGGCATTTCAACGCCCGAAAATCATACCCCTTTATCCTGCTTAAAAATCGACGGCTTGAAATCCGCTTCAAAATCGACTCAAAAGAGCCGAGATTTCATCCAAAACCGAGTTAAAAATCAATTCAAAAAAATCAAAAGAAAATTGCCATTTTTTCAACTTTAGGCTTTTAGATTATTTGTCATCAGTTCGTACAGTGGGGTACACTATATTTGATGAATTGTGTAGATATTACTTTGCTGTGCGTTTTCAAAAAATCTTTGAGTAATATCTATGTAGCCTTTTTCTTCAAGCGACTTGAGCGTGTTTCTGCAAGTGGTCGGACACATATTACACTTCTTAGCCATCTTCGGAACAGACCAAAAACTTACACCTTTGCTGTCGCCAACCGAAACAAGAAAACAGTAAATCATAAATTCGTGTGGCGAAAAGTTTTCATCAAAGATTTTGTTCGGCATATAGTAAACCTTGCCGTCGGTTTTGTAATTTTTATTTGCGTACATAATTTTTATCCTTTCTTAATTTCTTTTTGAATCCACAACTTGAATTCATCTTTCGGTACAACAATTCTTGTGCCGATTTTTATTTTTGGAAAACCTTTTTCATTGACAAGCTCGTACGACCTTGTGCGAGATATTCCAAGCACCTTTGCAACCTGCGACACCGATAACATCATCGGTAGCTCATCAAAACTTTTGTAGCTTTCTTTCATTGCGCTGCCTCCTTTCGTGTTATTCGAGAGATACTTTTTCAAAAAGAAAAAAGTATAAGTAAATTTGAAAACAAAAATTCACTCATAAAAAAGTCCCTCTACTATACAGAGAAAAATTTCCATTTTGTTCGGGTGTTTTTCAAAATTCTTTACACCTTGTTTACATTTAATTTCACCATAGAAAAAATACCCCTCTATAATACGGAGAAAAATTCAAGTTTTATTTATGTGTTTTGAAAGAAAATTTACAAATTATTTTATAAAAACAAAACAGAAATCGTTAATGAACAAGTGATTTATAAATGAGAAAAAGGCACAACTTACGGAGAAAAATTTCGTATGTTGTGCCTTAATTTTTTTGCGAAATTGAATGTACAAACTTAGCGAGCAGACCGGTTGGTTATCCAAACGGTAATTTTCTCGTTAGGGACACCCTAAACCCCGCTTTTTGTATTCGACTTTAATATTGAAAAAACGAAGTGGCTCAATGTTGCAAAGGAAAACATGATTGACATATAGTCAAAGAGATAAAGCAGTAGGTGTTCGTTATCGCCAAGGAGGAAAAACTGATTTTTCAAAAACAGGTAAGATGTTATATCCCGTTTGAAAAATGCGTAAATTCCGTATGCAAAAATGAGTATGAATATTATTTTGAAAGCAGTCTTCACTTTTGGTGAGAGTTGCTTTTTCTTTTTTATCATTAGCAAAATCATATTGAAATGAAGTCCGAGGTGGAGCGACATAAATATAAAGTCCCAATATGCAGAAAGCATATGGATTCTGTTCGCTGCATAGGTTGATTTTATATTCAAAAATGCAAACAGATGCCTTGAAACAATTACCCCGCTGACGATTGAGCCGACAAATGATATAAGCACAAGCAAAACAAGAATATTTTGAAAAATTCTTATAGGTGTTTGCCTGCCTTTTGTTAAATGCTTTGCCCAATTTATATTGAGTGCGTGATGAATGACAAAAAGCACGAACATAACAACACCAACTACCTCGTGTGCAGTTGAGCCTAAAAGCTCGTAGGACATCAAAAGAAGCAGAGCAAATGTCATTAAAATATCAATTATCGGTTTTAGCTTTAATTTTATTTTTCAATTCATAAAGTTTTATTTAATTACTCTCATCTTATCTAAAAATTTTTAAGTTAACACAGACTTGCTTTATTAAGTTCTTTATTCAACCTTTTCACAGCAGACTTCAAGACAAATTCCGTGTGTCTGCCTGATGATATGAAACAATAAATTTCGTGATATACAGCATAAAACGAGCATTTCAAATCCACATTTTTTGAAACCGGATATTTTGTTTTATATGTATCATAGAGTTTGAAAGACTCGCCTGTAAGATTTCTTAATTGAAACAAGTCATATTCTTTATCTGCCCATCTGCATTCGAGCGGGTCAATAATTGCGGTAATATTCAACTTACCGTCGCTCATAACATTCATTACATTGAGGTCACCATGAATAAGCGAAGCATGCTCGATGGGTTCACTGAAAATGTAATCAAAATTTTTCCAGGCTGTTTGCATAACTTTTATTGTTTTGTCATTTATTTTTCCGTCTGTATGCATCTTGAGTGCAGTATCAAGAATGTCTTTTGCGTAAGGCTTATAAAAATCCAGCCAACTGTCAAATTCGGGATTGTCAATACTGCCGAATTTTTCGTTTGTAATACTGTGCCAGTGTGCCAAAGCGTCAACAATATTATTTGCAAATTTTTGTTTTGTCCGTTTAGTCAAAAACAGTTTTTTGAAATCGGTAAAGCAATCGGTACCGTTAACATATTCCTCAACAATAAAATCCATATGAATCTCATCACCGGCATCAACGGTAAAATACACGGTAGGAATATGAATCAGTGTATCATTTCCAAGAAGATTTAATGCATTTGCTTCACTGATATGCATACCGCTTACACGACAAGCCTTAACTATTAATTTATACGGTGAAACAGGTATTTCGACTTTATATACATAGCCAAAAGAGCCTCCGCCGATATATTTAACGCTTGGCTTTTCACACGCATAGTGTTTGGAGATTATTGTATTAACAAAATTTTGTGTTTGCTCTTTGCTGTAATCTTTAATAACTTTTTGTTTCATATTTTTTTATTTAATTCTCCGGCCTCTTTGCTGTTCGTTGCCATTCCCATATATTCCATACCGTAAAGAGAGGCAAAGCGCTTCATCGTGTATTCGCCTGCGTCAAGCATCCACTTTTCGGGTGCCGCACCTTGGAATACAAAATATAGCTTTCTACCTAAGAGCTCGCTCTCGTCAACCTTGCCGTAAAAACGGTCTAAAACATTACGAACAGAGCCGCAAATATTGTGCCAATAAAGCGGAGAACCGATAACGATTGTGTCAGCCTCTTTCATTTTTTCAATCACTTTATCAAGTCCGTCATAAGGTAAAGTTTGACCGTATGAGCCGATTGTGAAGTTAGTTAAATTAAGTGTTTCGTATTCCTTGCCGTTCAAAAGAATTGAGGCAAGATTAGCAGTATTTCCGTTTTCGTTCGGACTGCCGTTAATAAAAAGAATTTTCATAATATTACCTCTCTTAATAATATAATGTTCGCCGAAAAGCCAAGACATAATGGTATCACCGTAACAGTAACCGCCAAAAGCACAACCGTAAATTTGTGGATTTTATTTAAGGTCAAGACCGTTTACCCAAGATTCAACCTTGCTTGATGAGGCACCTGAAGAAAATCTTTCGCCGTCCTGCCAATTGCCTGTGCCTGCCATATCTGCTAAAAGGTCACCACTCTGACCTAAGCCTGATGATGTTGATGTGCAAAACGGAATAACGGTTTTGCCGCTGAAATCATTGCCCTTAACAAAATTGTTTACAGGCCAAGCAGCAATGCCCCACCAAATTGGATAGCCGATAAATACTGTATCATAATCTGCCCAATTATCAGGCGTAGTCTTTGTAAGTGGTACATCACGCTTGCTTTCGTCGTTGTGCTCAACGCTTACACGGCTGTTGTCATCAGTCCAGTTAAGGTCATCACTTGTGTAAGGGTCGACGGGAGTAATCTCAAACAAATCTGCTCCGGAAGTGTCGGCTATAGTTTCTGCAACAGCTTTTGTGCTACCTGTTGCAGAATAATAAACAACTAATATTTTTGAATGTGTATTAGAATTTTGGGTATTTTCATCGGTAGATTTTGAAGTATCTGCCGTTTGTGAAGTGCTTGGGGTTGTATTTGAATTGTCGCTCGAATTATTAGAGCAAGCTGCGAACGAAAACACAAGCACGAATGCCAAAAGAATTGAGGTTAATTTTTTCATAATCTTAATCTCCTTTAATTTAATTATTTTTGTTCGTCAACCGGCGGTATCATCTCGGCATACTTTTTAAGCATTTCCGGTGTTGAGGTATAATATCTTACACCCTTATCAAGTAATGATATTTTTGCCATTTCTTCATCAGTAAGTGAAAAATCAAAAATATCAAAATTAGCCTTGATATGGTCGCTGTTCTTTGAACCCGGAATAACAATATTTCCGTCTTGAATATGCCAACGAAGAATGATTTGAGCTGTCGACTTACCGTATTTTTCCGCAAGGCTCTTAAAGAGTGGCTCATTGAGAAGTGCATTATCGCCGTGACCCAGCGGATACCAAGCCTGAATTTTAATATCCTCGTGAGAAAGGAATTTTTTAAGTTCCTTTTCCTGATAATATGGGTGAACCTCGGTTTGAAGAACGGACGGCTTAACCTCGCAGATATTTAGGATTTCGCAAATCTGCTCTTCGTTAAAGTTTGAAAGACCGATTGCACGAACCTTGCCGTCCTTGTATGCCTTTTCCATTTGCTTATATCCTGCAATGTAGTTTCCGGCAGGCTGATGAATTAAAAGCAAATCGATATAATCTGTTTGAAGTCTTTCAAGAGTTTTGTCTACTGCATCGTCCTGCTCGTAAAATGACGGCCAAAGCTTTGTTTCAAGAAAAATATTTTTTCGGTCAATGCCTGCGTTTTTCATTGCTCTGCCTACTGCTTTTTCGTTGCAATAAGCATTTGCTGTATCAATAAGCTGACATCCGTTTTTGAGAGCGTAGGTTGCAGATGCCTCTGCCTCGTCAGGTGTGAGCAAAAATGTTCCGATACCCTGCACAGGCATTTCTACGCCATTGTTTAATTTTATAAATTTCATACTGATTACTCCTTTTCTGCTTGAAAATTTAAATATCTAAAATTAGATTTAAATTAAATAGTTATTTGCATTCTTCAAAAATTTGAAGAATTTCTTCGTGTGTCATCTTTTTGTATGCACTCGGTACAATGCCGCATGAGTCTGCAATTTCTTTAAGGTTGATATTTTCATCAATTCCAAGTTCCTTAAAGGTTGTCGGCATACCGATTTCTTTAATGAAATTTGCTAAAGCCTCAACACCTGCCTTTGCAAGTTCTTCGTCTGTTTTGCCGTCTTTTGAAATACCCCAAACATTAACTGCAAACTGAGCAAATTTCTTTTCGCCTGCCTTACAAATATGTCTGTAATAAACAGGGTGAAGAACGGCAAGACCTGCACCGTGGTTGCAGTTAGTGTATGCGCCGAGCTGGTGTTCCATTTGGTGGCACTCAAAATCCGTCTTTTTGCCAAGTTTGATGATACGGTTTTCTGCCATCGTTGCGTCCCACATCAGGTTACTTCTTGCTGTGTAGTCCTCGGGATTTTTGATAGCGGCACGCAAATTGGTGATAACATTTTTCATAAGAGACTCGGATATATCGTCCGATACATTGCTCTCGTTCGGCTCGCTGAAATAAATTTCCATAATGTGTGAAAGCGTATCAAAAGCACCCGATACCATTTGAAATTCAGAAACGCTGTAAGTATATGTCGGGTCAAGCATGACAAATTTTGCGTTAAGCTGAGGATAATCTTTGCCTGTTTTGATTTTAAGTTCTTCGTTTGTGATTACGGCACCGCCGTTACATTCACTGCCCGTGCCTGAAACAGTAACGATCATACCAAGCGGCAACGGTTCAAAATCAATCACACCCAGTCTTGCCCAAAAGTCAGCCCAAATATCACCGTCATATTTTGCACCGAGTGAAATTGCCTTACAGCAGTCCATAACACTTCCACCGCCTACTGCAAGAATCAAATCTGCGTTGCTTTCTTTAGCAAGCTTAACCCCCTCAAGCACCTTGCTGTAGGTCGGGTTTGACGGAATACCGCTAAACTCAACAACTGCCTTGTTTTCTTTTTTGAGTACGGTTATAACCTCGTCATAAATGCCGTTTTTCTTAATCGAGCCACCGCCGTAGCAGAGCATAACCGTTTCGCCGTAAGCTGAAAGAATATTTGAAAGATATTCTTTTACACAGCCTTCACCGAAATATACCTTTGACGAATTTTCAAAAATAAAATTATTCATAGCTTTCTCTCCTATCCTGAAAATTTGATTTTATTATTTCATCGAGTGATACATTTTCATTCCTGTATCGCTCGTTTTTGTTTTTCTCGTGCTTAATGATAATTGCCTTTTGAGGGCAAGCGTGAACGCAGGCAAGGCAGTATTCGCATTTTTTGCTTCGCCTTTGTGCGTAATCCGTCAGCACAATTATATTGCCTGTCGGGCAAACCTTTTCGCATATCTTACAGCCGATACATTTATCGGTTATTTTAATCATCTTGCCGTTATTAAATGACGGAATGATTTTATTCAGCGTTGCCACTTGCTTGTGGAGTTTCCTGTCTGCGTCTGTTGCAGTTGGAACACCTTTTTTCATTAGTCTGATATTCTTGATTATATGTGCAATTTGAACATCTGTATCTTTGTCAATTTTCTTTTCTTCTGCCATATCAAAAACAGGCAGGTAATTATCAACGCAGTGAACGGTATCTATATAATCAAAGTTGATACCGAGAGCCTTAAACTCGTTATATGTAAACTCGGGGCAGTCGCTTGCACTGTTGCCGTAGGTTAAAATGAGATACATATATTTTGTATCAAACTTCGATTCTTTCAAAAACTCTTTTACCATATTCGGTATTTCGCCGCAATAAACAGGGCAAACAATACCGATTTGGTTGTCTGAATAGATTGACGAATTTTTTATAGCCTGCGGTATGCTGACAGGATATTCGTCAATACACTTTGCAACATAAAGGCTGTTGCCAGTTGAGGTGAAATAAAATACCATAATTACTCCCTCTTTTTTATCACTTTCGACCCACCGAAAACAGCGGACATATTTATATTATCAAGCTTATTATCAATCGCTGATACCTCATTGCTCGTTAATATAATATCTGCCACTCCTTCGTTGTTTTTCTTTTCAACTATATTATAAAAAAAACGAGACCTCGTATGAAGTCTCGTTTTGTTATTCAGTATATACCTTTGGGTTATAACTGCTTATTTAGTTTTAACTATATTCTTAGCTGCATCTAAAACCCGTCGAACATTTTCGCTTGGAGTCATCGAATGTAAAAGACCGTACGGAATGCTGTATTCCCACTCAACAGGAATAACTTTCAGCAAAGGATGAACATTTGCCCAACCCGGTATCGCAAGCAAAACATCGTTCGTGTTTTCGCATCTGTTAAATATGCTCATATTGTAAAAATCGAAATCAACAATATGTATCTGCGTATGATTTTGCCAAATATCGTCACGCAATCGGTCAACATAATTGCTCCAGCCGCGGTGCATAAGCATTAAATTTTCGCCGTATAAATCGCTGATTTGAAGCTTATCCTTTTGTGCAAGCTTGTGGTGAATGGATACGGCACAGCAAAACGGCTCACGGGATAATTGCAAGCCCTCGCATTTTCTGAGTTTAAGCATTGTGTCGTCAAATATTCCGCCGATAATATCAATGTTCTTTCCCAAATTCGCAAGTATTTCTTTTGCGTTTTCGGGTGTGTTCTCAAATGGAACAATTTCAAATTTTATATCCGGGCATTGCTCTTGAATTTTCGGCCACATTTGCATAAGTAATTGAGCAGGGGTTGTAGGCGACGAGCCGATACGAATAATATTTTCGCCCTCACTCATTGCGTTTTTCGCCCTGACAACACTGTCCTTGCAATAGCCGATAATGTACTTAGCGTCCTGATAAAGCGACTTTCCTGCGTTAGTCAGTATCAACCCACGGTGCGTACGCTCAAACAAAACCAAGTCAAGCGAGCTTTCAAGCAAATTGATTTGCTTAATAACGGCAGTCGGCGTGATATACAATTCCTCTGCCGCTTTGTTAAAACTTCCTGCGTCCGCAACCTTTATAAATGTTTCTATCTGTGGATTATACATCATCCCACCACCTACATAACAAAATTAAATCACAATCTGTTGTATACCAAAATGATAAATCTTTTTCTTAATTATACTTTAAAACTCTCAAAAAATCAAATTGACTAATAAATATCCGTATGAACACACAGGCGGTTATTTTAATTTTTAACTTTTTCATCTTATTGGGGTACAAAACGCTTCAGACCGTTGTAAACAAACTTATTGAGCGTATTGAAATTCACAACAATGAGAAGAAACATTCTCACAATAATGTTAAAGTGGATATTTATTTTACGGCAGTCGGGTTATTTGACATCCCAACAGAGCAGCAGCTTATTAATACAACGGAAAGAGTAAAACAGAAAAAAGCGGAAAAATACGCTTAAATAAAGAAAAGGTGTAACCTCCCTTTATCGGGATTACACCATAATTTCTTAAATACTGCCTTATTAGCCCATGGCTAAAGAAAAGTAATTTTAATTATGCATTATGATAACTGTCAATAACTGTAATCGAACATTCTTATTTATCCAATCAGGCTTGCCTATAAGTTGTGGCAATTCTGTTATGTTTATTCCTAATTCATTTAACACATAAGGCGAGCGCATATACTAATCGTTAAGTTGAATTTTAATCAAAAAATGTTATAATAAATACATAAATCCTACGAGAAATTTTAGTTTTTAGAGGTGCAATATGGCGCTTGAAAATATCGATAAAATGCCTAAAACAACTTTCAAGGCTGAAGAATTATAAAATTCATACCGAAAGGCTTTTATATTATTTGTCACTACCTCTTGTAGTGGGGTGCATTATATTTGAGTTATGATTCTTCTCAATTTCCAAGAGCATCAAAAAAGCATCAATTTTCATCAAAAACTATAAAGACAAAAACGAACAGCACTTTCAAATCTTGAAAGTGCTGTTTTTATGCGGATTTTGTGGGGGACTGTATTTTAACACGCGGCTTAACTGAAAGCGTGCTTTTCGCTCCAAAACCGCGTGCCGAGGGTTCAAGTCCTTCTGCCCCTGCCAAGCAAAAACGGCTTAAACACTGCGTTTAAGCCGTTTTTTATATAAATAATCAGGCGGAGCGTGGTCTAAAATACCACTTTTGATGCTCAAATTATGTTTCAAACTTCTCAAACGGTCTCAAAAATTCCAACAAGTCCGTCTGTTACATCATCAAAATAGCATCAATAATCTTTTATATTGTATTTTCAAATTCATCAATATTAACACTTTAATGGAGGCTTTTTATTTGAATAGATATGTATATTTAAGCGATTTGGATTCTGTTTGCAATAGTCAAGAAGAAATTAAATATGCTTTAGATAAAACATTATATGAAAACATAGTTTTAAATGGAGATATTGTTGTACTATCCTTTAACCAACTGGCTGACTCAAATTTCATTATATCATTTTTGAATGATAATGTAATGAAAGAGGTTTTGATAAATCTTTTTGAATGTGGAAGAATTGTAGTATCAAAATATAAATCTAAAGACATAATTATTTCATCTGCTGTCAGATATATAATGCAACAAATAGACAAACAAATCAAATCCTTAGAATTATCTGAAAATAACGATTTTATTTTTTCTGCTATTAACTGCCTAAACATAGAAAATAATAAACAAAAGATAATCATATTAACGATATTAAAAGAAACACTTATCTATAACGACTTAAATTATCTTTGTAAAGAACTGGGTTCTAAAAGTTTGTCGAATGAAATAGATATTTCCGAAAACGATATCCTACTGCTAAAAAACTATGCTGAATTTTTAGTTAGGATAAGTTTAGGCAATATTAGTTACATAGATGAAAAAACTGAAAAAATTACTAAATTTACTGAATGTGTTGATATAGCTTGTTCGGTTTTGAAAAGTACAGATTTAGATGTATATAATGAATTATCTGCGTTAAAGGAAAAAATCTCATACCAAGAACAATCACGCTCTAAATGGATAAAAGAACACAATAAGAATATTAAGGGGCTACAAGAGGTTGAAGCAGTAATAAATACTTGTTATAACTTGGCTGTTGAAAGCAGTATTTCTACTATTATTTCAATTGATGATACAGAAGATAAAGAGAAGTATTTTTTAAAAAGATATAACCAAATACTAAATAACTATCAGTTAAACAATCATCAATATTTTTCATCTAAGCAAAAAGATGAATTGTATGAATTTACTGATACTCAGAGAGAATACTGGGAAAGTGCAATTCGTATTATCAAAAATGAGAATTTCAATAACAACAGTAATAGTTCTTGGCAAGAAAACATTAAAGAATATAGAACAGCACGGAAAACCCGTTACTTTGTTGTATGGCTGCTGACATTGTCAATACTTTATTTTTCAGGACAAGTAATTGATGTAACACTTGATACATTTAATGGTTATGTGAGTATTTCGGGAATCATACTTGATATTATTGCGATAATTTTTGGCGATGCTGTTGGATATTTCTTAAAGGTTTCAAACTTAATTGAGTTATTTTTTGATAAAAAACAAAGGTTTGACATGAGAAATTGCAACAATATTGTAAAACACAAATACTATGATAAGAAGGTCCCAAAAGTATATGTCTCTAACAACAATAGATAAATATCTTAATTTAGTACATACTCGACCACAGTCTTTTACTCAAGGAAAATTGAAAATAATCACAAACAAAAGCATTCTTATGAAATATGAAAATCAGAACAAATGTGACCTTGGATTATTATATGAGAGTACATATCATTTATTGGTTAAAGATTTAGTAAGTGATGGCAATAGTTATTTTGCTTACGAAAGAATAATTAAACAAAATTCTGACAATGCTGTTGTAATAATTCCTATATATCAGGGTAAATTTGTATTACTAAACCAATTTAGACATTCTATGAGAGATTATCAGCTTTGTTTCCCGCGAGGTTTTGGAGAACCCAATCTCTCTATTAACGAAAATGCCATTAGGGAGTTGCGTGAGGAATTGGGAGTTAATGTATTATCATGCTCCGTGATAGGTAAGGTAATTGCAGATAGCGGATTGTGTGGTGAAAAAGTAAATATTTGTCTTTGCAAAATCACAAAACCAAAATTAATGTATAACTATGAGGGTATCAACAATATTAAAATTACAAATACTGAAGAATTAGTTTCATTAATTAATTCTGAAAAAATTAATGATGGCTATACTCTTTCTGCCTTTAGCTTATATATTGCACAAAAGAATTTTAAATATAATCATTTATAATTCAAACCCATCCGTTATCCCATTCAGCTTGGTCAAATCTCTTTTTACATAATAGAGTTCTGTAATTTCAGAAGTTGTATGTCCGAGAAGGTCGGCTACCTGTCTTGGAGTTAAGGATTTTATTGTCCCGTCAGGTTGCTTTATGCCGTTTACTAAATTTGTCGCAAATGTGTGGCGGAGGGAGTGCAAGCCTTTGGTTTCTATGCCTGCGGCTTTGAGGATTCTGTAATAGCGTTTTTTGAAGTTGACAGGTCGGGTGAAATTGCCGTTTTCATCGGGTATCAGCGGTGAGTCCTCTCCAAAGTAGAATTCATTTCTTAAATCAAGTATCATTTCGATTGCAGTATCGTTCAGCGGAACATCTCTTTTACTTGTGGCACTTTTGAGCTTGCCGACTTTTACTTCTCGTCCTTTTTCTGCCGTGACACCGTCACGCTTTGAAATTTCTTTAACACCTCTGTTTAGGTGCATAACCCTGTTTTCAAGGTCAATGTCGCTGTTAAGGAGTCCAAGTACCTCGCCTGTCCGCAATCCTGTATTCAACATAAGGATATATGCGGCGGCTTGCTGATATTTTTTCTTGCCGTTTGAAAATGTACTGAACGCTTCATCTTTGAATATTTTAATCTCTTCCGGCGTGAACACCGTTATGGTTTCGCTTGTCGGAAGATTTTCTTTGTCCTGTGCCGCCAGAAAGTTGCTTTTTTTAATCATCGGAGCACTTATCATAGGATTTCTGTTAATATATTCCTGATGTGTCAGATACTTAAAATATTCATTCAGAATATTATGCACTTTCTTAACCGTGGTGTAAGCATAACCCTCATTCATTTTGTCGTTGAGTAGTTTTTTGATATCCGCCGATTTAACATCTCCGACTACCTTATCTCCGAGATATGGATAGATTTGATTTTTCGCCGTACACTCGTATCTGTCGTAGGTTGTGTGTTCGACAGACGGAAACTTAAATACTTCAAGCCAGTTCTGCATACTGTCTTTCAGCCTTTTCTTTGTTTCCTGCGACTCAATTATTGAGTCATTAAACGCCGTAATATATTCCATCATCTTCTTGTTGACTTCAGCTTTGGTCGTGCCGGAAAAGCTCTTGCGTTTTCGTTCGCCTTTCTCATCTTTGTACCAAACAACGCCACCCCATCTGCCGTCCGTTCGTTTGAATGCGTTGCCGTTTGTCAGCAGTTGTTTTTGCATTTTATCACTCCTTTCGCACACACAATATCACAAACCTTTTTCAATATCCAGACCAAAGATTGTGTGTTTGCTTTTGTTGTTTTGGCTTCAAAAAACCATCACAAATCGCCCACAAGCCGTTTTTAGTTTTAGTCCGACGAGTTACTCTATTTTAGATTGAACTCGTCAATTTTTGCTTACAGCGTTGATAAAATTTCTTGATTTTCAATCATCATACGGCAACGCTTGAGTGAATACGCAAAAGCCTTGATTTTCTGCGAAAAACAACCCTTACTGCATACGAATTTGGAATCATACGCAAAAGTATTACGAATCGAAAAGCCGACAGGCTTTGCTGGACGGCGTTTTCGGGCTTTTCAACGCCCGAAAATCATACCCCTTTATCCTGCTTTAAAATCGACGGCTTGAATTTCGCTTCAAAATCCATTCAAAAGAGCCTAGATTTCATCCAAAACCGCATCAAAAATCAATTCCAAAAATGCAAAAGAAAAACCGCTGCTTTTTCGATTTTAGGCTTTTAGATTATTTGTCATCAGCTCTTACAGTGGGGTACACTATATTTGATGAACTGTGTATATATTACTTTGCTGTGCGTTTTCAAAAAATTTTTGGGTAATATCTATGTAACCTTTTTCTTCGAGGGACTTGAGTGTGTTTCTGCAAGTGGTCGGACACATATTACACTTCTTAGCCATCTTCGGAACAGACCAAAAACTTACACCTTTGCTGTCGCCAACCGAAACAAGAAAACAGTAAATCATAAATTCGTGTGGCGAAAAGTTTTCATCAAAGATTTTGTTCGGCATATAGTAAACCTTGCCGTCGGTTTTGTAATTTTTATTTGCGTACATTTTTTAACCTCCTTCCAAATTATTCGGTGAGTATCTTGCATCGTGAAAACACAAAAAGAAAAACACCATTCAAAAAAATCCATCTACTATACAGAGAAAAATTCGAGTTTTGTTGATGTGTTTTTAGAAAAATTTACAAATTATTTTAACGCAAAAGAGGTTTGTACCTAATTTGCCTTGCAGGTGTTTTTTATATGAATTATTTTAAAAATTTATGTTATATTTCAAATGTTTTTTGCGTTTTTATATGCTAAAATTATTTTGGAGGATTTAGTGTGAAAAATCACACTATCCGGATTGTATTGCCCTCAAAATTTGCCGATGGCATAATTTTGAGATGGCTGAAATCACCATTTACGCCTGTTCAGGCAACGCAGGTTATAGGGCGATTTTTAATAAACTATTTGTTGCCTGAAAGGCTATGGTGATTTGTATGAAAAAAATTATTGTGGTTTCCAAAACACATTTGGATTTAGGATTTACAGATTATGCAAAAAATGTTTATGTTAAATATTTAAACGAATATATACCCGGTGCAGTTTCTCTTGCAAATGAAATGAATACCGAAAGCAACAAAAAATTTATTTGTACAACAGGCTCGTGGATTATTAAAGAGGCGCTTAAAAATTCAACTCTCGAAAATAAAGAAAAACTTATTAATGCCCTTAAATGCGGAAATATAGTTCCGCATGCTTTGCCCTTTACAACTCATACCGAACTTCTTGATGAGGACTTGGCAGAATACGCCATTTCTATTGTTGATGATATTGATAAAATCAGGGGTAAAAAAACAATAGCAGCAAAAATGACGGATGTTCCCGGTCATACAAAAGCGCTGATTCCTTATTTGCAACGTCATGGTATTAAGCTTTTGCATATAGGAGTTAACGGCTCATCTGCCCTTGCAGATGTTCCGCCATGCTTTTTGTGGCGATACAATGGCTGCGAGGTTGTTGTTATTTATTCCGGCGATTACGGCGGCGCTTTTTCTTGCGATTTGATTGAAGAAGTTCTTTATTTTGACCATACCCTTGATAATCGAGGTACCCCGTTGCCTGAAAAAATAACAGAAAAGCTAAATAAAATTGCCAATGAATTTCCCGGTTATGAAGTGCAGGCAGGTACCATGGATGAAATCGCACAGCTGTTATGGGAAAAGCGAGATAAATTACCTGTTGTAACATCTGAAATAGGAGATACGTGGATTCACGGCAGTGCGTCCGACCCTTATAAGTCTGCTGCCTTAAGAGAACTTATGGCATTAAAAAAATATTGGCTTGCTGAAAATTCAATGGCAAAAGGCAGTGAGGAATATAATGAATTTTGTGATGCGCTTCTTTGTATTGCCGAACACACCTGCGGCATGGATATGAAAAAGTACTTTGCCGATTATGAACATTATTTGAAACATGATTTTCAAAAAGCAATGGAAAAGGATGTTGTTAAAATTCATCATCCGTTCAGGGATTTTCCTCAAAATATTTACACTATTGTTGCGCGGCATACAGGTGAATACAAGCATGGCTCTTACAAAACCGCACAAAACAGTTGGTCAGAGCAAAGACTATATATTGATAAAGCGGTGAATGCATTAAACCGAAATCATAAGGAAAAGGCAATACAGGCGTTAGGCAGGCTTATTGCAGGTAAGCCTGTTGAATCCAATGAAAGTTTTAATATAAAATTACCTATTATTTGCGGCAACAGTCAACTTAAAATAAATGAATACGGCGGTATAGAATTTCTTAGTATAAACGGAGTTAATTTTATCGAGGCAAATGGAAATCCCATAATTGAGTATCGCTCATTTGCCAAGGCTGATTATGATTTTTGGCTGTCTCATTATTCAAGAAATCATAAGGAAAATAAAAACTGGCTTTACGGAGATTTTGGCAGGCCGTTGTTGAAATATGTTGACGGAAAATATCCTACCGGCAGGTATTTTTATATATTTGAAAAAGCAGAAAAGTTTGACAACAGTACAGGTTGCTGCATTGTGGTTACATTAAAGTGTGAACAGCGGCTCTGCAAGGAATTGGGAGCACCGAAAACAGTTCAAATTACATATAAATTAAGCAAGTACGATTTAAAGTTTAATGTTTCTTGGTTTGAAAAAGATGCCAACAGGTTAACCGAAGCAATATATTTGCATCTTTATCCGCAAACAAATCAAATTATGCTAAAAAAATTAGGTGGCTTAATTAATCCTTTTGACGTTGTTGGTATGGGTGCAAAAAAATTGCACGCCGTTCAGTCTGTTCAATTTGAAAAAAAGGGTAAAACAGTTAATGTTTATAATCTTCATTCACCTCTTTTTTCACTTGGTAAAGGTAAAATATTGGAATTTGATGATAAATATGAAAATCCTAAAAAAGACGGAGTTTCATTTGTGCTTTACGATAATGTTTGGGGTACGAATTTTCCTCTTTGGTACAGTGAAAATGCAAGCTTTGACTTTGCAATATCAGAATAACAAAAAACGGCACATACTGTTATCAGTGTGTGTCGTTTTTTGTGTTAATTTGAGCTTTTTAAAATTTTAATTTGAAATTGCGACAGCAATGAATTCCGTAATCCAAAAACCGTACAAACGCCGACTGCTTGTTTTGCACACTCAAACGGTATACAAAATGGCGGTACTAATCCCTAATTTAAAATCAACCTAAATGGCATTTACAATGTTTTATACGAAAAAATAAGGAAAAGTGCAATCATGGCATCCTCGTTTATTTTGATCATTGTTCGGCTGCTGCGCTGCTTTTGCCGTTGTTTTCCTCTTCGCTTAATTTTTCACGCATAGCAAGCACTTTTTCATGAACTTCTTCTTTTGTTTTTCCTGTTAAGTTGTAGAAGAAGAACGGAACACCTGCAAGAAACATCATAATGCCATGAACTACTGTGTAAAAGAACAAAAGCATAATCTTTGTGTGAAGACTTTGTTCTTGGGCAACTCCGTTAACAGCCTGTGCATATTCAATAATCGGAATTTTTGTTCCGTAAAGAATTTTAGGTGCAAGTGCAGATGCGATTGTTCCTGATACCATTGTGCCAATGCCGATAATAAATGGCAGAGAAGCGTCAAGACGTTTGCCTGTGTGAAGTTCAATATCTTCAAGAACATCTGCTTGAAACATTGTCGGAAGCAGGTTTGAAGCACCGAATTGTAAGCCGATAAGGAACAAGAAAACAACAAACACAATTTGCAGTGCCGAGCTTGGGTGTTTAAAGTAAGTGTAGCCTACTGCAAATGCCGCTGTGTTTGCAATGACGGAATAAATTCCGCTTGCAATATAAAGCACTTTTGAGTTGAATTTTTTAAGCAAGAAGTTGATTATAAGCATACCAACTGCCGTTCCTATATCGGTAGGCAAACCGAAAAGAAGGAATTTGCCCGGTCCCAAAAGAGCTTCTGCAAGAAAAATGCCCATATATGTTGAAACGCCACGGAAGCTCTTTAAAAACTCTGAAATAATAATTGCCCAAGCGTACTTGTTTTTAATTACATCGCCGTATCCTTCAATAGGATTTTTCTTTTCATTGTTGTATGTAATTCTTTCTCTAACGGTTTTCATACCCAAAAGCATTGTTATAATTCCAAATACGCCGCAAAGAGATGCTACGCAAATGTAACGCAAGCCTTTGTCTTTAACCATAAATGCAAGAACAAGCTCAACAACAAGCGGTGCTGAGTTACCGACGGCTGAAACAATGCCTCTGAAAGACATTAATGTGTCTCTTTCTTTCATGTTAGGCGTCATAACAATGGCAACTTTGTTAACACAGTCGCCAAAGTTTGTGCACACAGCCCAAGCAACAGCAACAGTTACAAGGTAAATCATAAGCGTGGAATTTGTAATTCCTTTAGGCGCCCAAAAAGAAAGAACAAGGAAAATGCCTGTCGGTATTGCTACAAGAAGTGCAAGCGGTCTGAATTTGCCGCTTTTTCCTGTTTTTCTGCCGTCAATATACATTGCAATAAAGAAATTAAGAATAAACGGAATTACCGATGTTAATGTGTTAAATAACGAAACATCACTGTCCGGAAGTGATAAAACGTTAATTAAATAGTCGCTTCTGTAAGAACCTACAGCACCTGTCATCATTGTGTAGAAGAATACAGCCACAAGGTAAAGTATAAATTCCTGTGGTTTCATGTATTTTTGGTTTGATGGTTTTAAAGTTGTTTCCGGCATGATTTTTACCCCCTTTAATATCATAGATTTACTGAACATTTTGCCATTTTATATTAAGCGTGGTGTTATAATCACGCTGTTTTTCATCGCCTATTATTGAAAGCACAAATGTTGTTAAATCTTTTAATTGCTCGTTATTTGCCCCTGCTTTCTTTTCAATTATTTTCAGCACAGGTTTAAGCCTTTTAAGAAGTTTTGACATTGCAGCATACATCGGCGTTCCTTTAATATAAGGTTCATCGCCTACAAAAATATTGCGCACAAGTTCAACGCCAACATCTTTAACAAGTCTGTTTTCAATGCTTTTGTCAACTTTAAAACATAACAATCTGCCTAATTTTTTAAGAGTTAGCTTTTGCAAAAGTTTGCCTGCAAAGGTAACAGGTTTTCGCAGTTTCTCTTTACCTTCACTGCCTCCGAATTTGCCCATAAATTTGTCAAAATCATAAGCCATAGCATCAATAATATCGGTTATCATTCTGTCAAATCGCCATTGCAAATATTCACTTGCTGTTTTTCCGCATTTGTCCCAATCAAAATCATTAATTGTAAACGACTTTATGTCAATTTTGTTGTTAGGCGTAAATGTAACCTTTCTGTATGCACAAGGGCATCCTACAAAGCAACCGGTTTGTACATCTGTAATTGTGTTTTCGTTTTTGGTAGTGTAGTCGGTTACCGCCTGCGCGTGCATATGACCTGTAAAAATTAAATCAAGTCCTGCATCGGCAAATTGATTTGCACGCTTTTCCCAATCGGTAAGTTTTGCATCTTCAATAAAATTCATTACCGGTGAAAAAGGAATCAGCGGGTAGTGAGTCATTGCAAATATGTAATTTCCACTTTTATGTGCATCTTCAATTTGTTGTAATGCCCATTCCATTTGGTCATCCCAAAGGCCTTTGAAGCTTTTACAATCGCCGTCGCAATTTAATGCAAGCAAACGAATACCATCCGTTAACTGCACAACGTATGACATTGATTTTTTGTGCTCGCTTATTGCTTGGTCAAATCCGTAGTGGTGGTACATACCACGCAAATTTTCTCTGGGTGTTCCCTCAACAGGTATGCATTTGTTACCTACAAATCCGCATGGGTTTTCTGCATAATCGTGGCGTGCAGTTATTAAATAAACGGTTTTGCCGTTTTTTTCAAGATATTCAAGTTTTTTTATAAAGCCTTCATGGCTTGCCTGTTCGCCTCTGTAAACCAAATCACCTGGGATAAGAACAACGTTTGTTTCTTTATCATCTGCAATTTGTTTAAAACCGGCATCGATAATAGCTCCTGTTTCCGCAACACATTTTTGGTCGGTCCTGCTTCGTTCTTCATACGCTTCACCTTCGGCCCCTAATGACGCTTCAAAATAATGTGGGTCAGTAACAAGAAAAAATGAAAACGGTTTTTCCATTTTGATTACCCCCTTTAGTTGTATAAGTATAAAATACCACTTTAAACAGTGGGCTCAAAGTGGTAAAATCACATACAATGTTTAAAAAATCACACTATACATTTCTTCTCGTCAGCTTTCTGTACGCAAGCGGTGAGTATCCTGTGATTTTTTTAAAATTTGCGGAAAAATACTGTTGGTCGGTATATTGTAGTTTTTTAGCAATTTCGCCAACGCTTAAATTGGAATGGGCAAGGTACGCTTTTGCCGTTTCTGTTTTTCTTTCCAAAAAATATTGGTAGGGTGTTTTGCCATACTTTTCTTTAAATATGTTTATAATATAGTTTTTAGAATAGTTTATGTTTTTGCATAAGTCGTCTAAATTAAAATTAGTTTCAACAGCGTCGTCAAGCTTTGATTTTATTATGTGCGGCAAATCTTTATTATCAAGTAGATTCCTGTTGTGTATGTACATAAATATTTCAATAAGCAGCACAGTTATTTTATCTACCATCAAATCATAAGGAATATCTTCTTTTGAAATTCTAAATATTTCTTCGAAATAATTTTTAACATTACAATTTTTAAATAAATAGGTGTCTTCAGGTAAATAACAGTCAATAAAGCTTTCGGCAAGCTTTCCGTCAAAGGCAATCCAAAATTTGTGCCATGGGTCTTTACTGTCGGCAACATATCTGTGGTCGCTTCCAAGTTTTAAAAAGAAAATATCATCTTTTTCCGGGCGTAAATGCTGACCGTTAATATCAAGTGTGCCGCAACCGTCTGCAATAAATTCCAAAGAGCAAAGGTCTGAATTTGTTCTTACAATTTCGGTGGATTTGTTGCAATATGTTTCACCCACCATTCGCACAATAAGAGGTGAGCCTTCTTCAATGTAAGGAAAAAAGTTTTTAAAATCTTCAATCATAGTTATAATTTAAACATTTTCTTTAATATTTTCACTGTTAATAGGTTGTTAATAGTGATATTTTAATGATATAATAAATTCTCAAAGAAATCAAGCCTATGAATTTTCTCAACGGAGGGTAATATGTCAATCAATATTTTAAATAACATTTTTTCGCTCGAAATGCCAAACAGTCAATATGTTGTGGGAATTGATAAATACGGTTACAACCATTGCCTGCATTGGGGAAAAAAGTGCGATATTTTCGATTTTGAAATTGAAGATATAGGCGATGAAAATTCAAATCATTCCATGGCAGATGCATTTAAACAGGAATTAACGGTTTTTGGCGGCACAATGTATCGTGATTGTGGCATTAAAGCTACTTTTGCAGACAGATGCCGAGAAATTGAGCTTGATTTCGCAGGATTTGAAAATGATAATAATAACTTAAAATTGATTTTTAATGATAAACATTATCCTCTTTCCGTGTGTGTGAATTATCAAATTTGCAACAACAGTGATGTAATTACAAAATGGTATACAGTTGAAAATAATGGCAATGAAAAAATTGTATTTGAAAAACTTTTTAGCGGCGAAATTTCTTTACCTTCAAAAAAGCCTTATATTATTCAAAACACAAACGGTGCATGGGCAGGTGAGTTTTTAAAAGCAAAAAGCACATTGGAAACAGGCACACTTGTTTTTGAAAGCCGAAGGGGAACATCAGGACATAATCAGGCTCCGTATTTTATTGCATATCAAAACGCAAACGAAAATAAGGGCGATGTATATTATGCCGCTCTTGCTTACAGCGGCAATTTTAAGGTTGAGGCAAGCAGGGATTTGTTCGGTACAACAAGAATATTAATGGGAATCAGCGATTTTGACTTTTCTTTTGATTTAAATTCAGGTGAGAGTTTTGAAACTCCAAAAATCTTTTGTGGTTATTCTTCTTGCGGATTCGGCAATATGTCTCGTCAAATGAACAAATTTGCCATTGAAAATGTGTTACCTAAATCATTTAATAAAAAAATCTTGCCGGTTCTTTACAATTCTTGGGAAGCAACAGGATTTGATGTTTCTGCAGCAGGTCAAATGAAATTAGCTGAAATTGCGGCAAAAACAGGTGTTGAATTGTTTGTTGTGGATGATGGATGGTTTGGCGAAAGAAATAGCGATGATGCAGGTTTGGGCGATTGGTTTGTTAATGAAAAGAAGTTTCCTAACGGTCTTGATGAATTAATTGACTATGTAAATTCACTAGGCATGGATTTTGGTATTTGGATTGAGCCTGAAATGGTAAATAAAAACAGCGAATTGTTTCGTACTCATCCTGATTGGGCATATCATTATGATACAAGAACTCCACACGAATTGCGTAACCAGCTTGTGCTTAATATGACAAGGAATGATGTTAAAGAATATGTTTTTAATTGCCTTGACAGCCTTGTTTCAAATCATAATATTAAATACATAAAGTGGGATATGAACAGACCGTTTTCCGAAACGGGAGCAGAAAACCTTGAAAATCCTCAAATGCTTTGGTATAAGCATACAATGGCAGTTTATGAAATTGCAGACAGGTTAAAGGCAAAGCATCCTCATCTTGCTCTTGAAAGTTGTTCTTCAGGCGGTGGCAGGTCCGATTACGGCGCACTTTGCCATTTTGACCAGGTGTGGACAAGTGATAATACCGACGCTATAGACAGAATGGTTATTCAAAAAGGCTATTCTCTTTTAAACCCTATTAAAACAATGCGTGCTTGGGTAACGGATATTGCAGGCATTAATAAGCCTGCAAGTCTTGATTTTAGGTTTAATATTGCTATGCAGGGTGCACTTGGTATAGGCGGCAATTTAATCAATTATACCGATTCGGATATTGAAATTTGCAGAAAAAATATTGCCTTTTATAAGGAAATAAGAGATCTTGTTCAGTTTGGCAATCTTTATAGAATTATGGATATTGATGAGGATGAAATTCTTGTTAATCAGTATGTAAACGATGAGAAAACAAAAAGTGTTTGCTTTATTGCGGCAAACGGAACAAGATTTTTTAAAAAGAAAGTACCGCTTTTCTTTAATGGCCTTGCAGAAAATAAACGCTATGCTTTTGATTTTTGTAATATGCATTACGAAAAGGGCGGTGCATATTTAATGAATCACGGAATTGATATTGAAGTGCGTGGAGTAGATTATAATAAAATAATTGTTTTAAAAGAAGTTTAAACGGGTGCGTTAAAATTATGCGATTGATGAAAATGAAATTGTAAACCTTTCGTTTGCAATCAACCAAAGTGCACTTTTAAATCTTAATTTGACTCCCAAACTGACGGCTACACAATTAGAAGACGATTATAATGGTAGCGCTAAATTAAAAATCATCTTGATTTTCGGAACACAATTCCGTTAAAAACGGTCTAATTAACACATTTCATACATATCACCACTGCTTACGCCTTTGCTGTCGCCAACCGATACAAGAAAACAGTAAATCATAAATTCGTGCGGCGAAAAGTTTTCATCAAAGATTTTGTTCGGCATATAGTAAACCTTGCCGTCGGTTTTGTAATTTTTGTTTGCGTACATAATTTTTATCCTTTCTCAATTTCTTTTTGAATCCACAACTTGAATTTAAAATGAAAGCAAAACATTTGAACTAACCATATACTTTTAATCTCATTATAACACGCAAAAATAAGAATTAAATATGCCCCGCGGATTCAGTACACTTAATGGGACTGCGGCGACAATAATATCTAAACTTGGAACCATTTTTAACAAACAGCTTACTTGATAATCCCATAATGATATTTACTAAACTATACGGTGTTCCTAAAAACCTGTTCAAATCACTCAATTTTAGTTAGATGAATAGTAATTGACATCTATCTTTCAATAATATTTTTTGTATGTTATAATCTGTTTGCAATTGCAAAATATACACAGGAGGTTTTACTATGACTAGTAAAAACACTAAAACATTCACTATAGATGATTCTGAATACCAATTTGACTTTTCAGCGTTTAATATTATGTTTAATAAGCATTGTCAATTTTTTCGTGTCAAGAAAGGCGATTTTGAAGAAGAACTCGCTGAAAAATTAAATGTTTCATCAAGCGCAGTTCACAATTGGAGAAACATAAAAAATGGCCCTTCAGAATTAGAAATGATAAAGATATTATCCGACATATTTAAAATAGACTATAAAAATTTATTAAAAAAAATCAGAAAGGATATACCGAAAATGAAATATGAACAATATCAACTCGAATCAATAAAAAGAATTTATGATGCAATTATTATTTTTCTTGAAGAATTTTTAAACACAGACGGATTCAACGACTTGTGGCTCGAATTCATTGATAAAGGTATAAATAAAGAATTTATCGAAGACAAATTATATGATTACGCTATGAAACAAATTAATAACGTTAACTTAATTTTAAAACAAGAATATTTTTATTTACACAATCTAAGCATTTACGATAACCTTAACACCTTTATTAACGATGATCTTATAAATACATTTGATGGAAAACTAAGTTATGCATATAGATTTGAGTCACTTGTTGAAGATAATAATGGTAATCGAGGAACAACCACATCAGAAGATTATTTAAAAGCTTTAAATAAAATAGATGGTATTATCGAAGAAATCACAAGGTCATAACGCAATACGAGCTTTAGACGGATAATGTGATGAAAGCATAAGCAGTTTATGATGATGAACTTTAATTGCCTCAAAAAAATTTAAGGTAAACAAGTAAAAATTTATATTAATTTTTATCATAAGCAATGAAAAAAATCCAAAGTGACAAATAGCATCAATTTTCAACAAAAACTATAAAGACAAAAAGAAACAGTCACCGTTACGGTGACTGTTTTTTTAGATATGGTGAATTTCCTGATCCAAAGCATTTTTCGGCCAAGATTTTCTCAGTGCCGCATAGGAAATTATAAAGTTGGCAAGCCAACCTGCCGGAACTGCAAGCCATACAAATGCAATGCCGAAATGCGGTGCAAAAATCAATGCTACGGATAAACGAATTGCAAGGTTGACCATATTTGCAGTCAAAAACGGGCGCATATTTCCAAGTCCGCGAAGAACACCGTCTGTTGCCATTTTGATACCCATAAATATGAAAAAGTATCCAATCCATTTCATATAATCACCAGATACTTGATACGCTAATTCCGTTCCGTCTTTACCTAAGAAAAGTGAAGAAATTTGTGTGTGCATTGTTTCAATAATTACAAATGCAAGTACGGCAAAGCATACATCTAACAGCAAAGCGGCGCGGTAGCCTTTTTTAATACGGTCAATTTTTCCGGCACCGAAATTTTGCGAAACAAATGGTGACACAGCATTCCCGATTGATACAAATATCAGTGAAAAAACATTCTCTACTCTCATCGTTGCCGCGTAGCCTGCGAGTGCTTGCGTGCCAAACGGATTTACAACCGCCTGCACAATCATCATACCGATTGATACCGTAGATTGTTGAAGAATAGACGGAACGGCGATTTTAAGCATTAAACGCAGTTCGCTTTTGTCAAATCGATGAAACGGACTTGCGTATTTTCGCATTCGATAAAGAAAAATCAAAAGGGAAAGTACGGCAGAAATGCCCTGCGCAATAAGGGTGGCAAGAGCCGCACCGAATACTCCGAGTTTAAGACCGCCTACCATCCAAAGGTCCATGATGATATTCAATACAGATGAAAATATTAAAAGCCATAACGGAATTTTCGATTCGCCGATTGAAGTAAACATGGTTGACAGAATGTTGTACATAAATAAAAACGGAAAGCCCGCAAAATAGATGCGCAAGTACAGTACCGCATCCTCCATTATATCCGCAGGCGTTTGCAGTATGCTCATCATCCAATTAGAACCGAAAAATCCAAAGATACCGAGAAATATGCTTAAAAGCAAAAAGCTTATTAACGATGTGGAAACGATTGTTTTCATCTTGCCGTAATTTTGAGCACCGAAATAACGGCTTACAAGCACACCTGCGCCCACGCCTGCACCGAGTGCAATGCAAATAAAAACATTTGTAAGTGCGGCACAAGCCCCGACGGCCGCAAGGGCAGAGGAGCCGACAAATTGACCGACGATAATTGAATCGGCCATATTGTATACTTGTTGAAAGAAGCTGCCTAAAATCATAGGCATCGCAAAAACAGTCAAAGCCTTGAGTGGCGGATCGGTTATTAAATATTCGTCCTTTGTCATTTTAATATTCTCCTGAAAATCACTTGCGTTATCCTTTTAATTTATGTATCCGTTTTCTTGAATTGTAGCACAAAAGCAATGTTATATTTAAAAAGCCAAACAAGATACAGCTTTCTCAGTCTGCACCCTGTTCGGCTTACGTCTTTACTGAACAATCGCTCCCTGAGCGAACATTAGAAGTATATCATCGGCATAAATAAATGTCAATGAGTTATAGTCCTGAATAGCCTGACCGTTGATATTTAATAAGCAGTAAAAAGTGTAGTTTTAAATATAAATCAGAACAGAAAACAGCACACAACCAATATCCGGTGTGTGCTGTTTCAGTCGGCATTTAGCCGCATATTATTTTATGACGCCGTTTGTTACCTTGAAAGCGATGTTTTGTAAAAAGAATATAAAGCGGCGGAAATGAGGTTGTGTGATAAATCAGCACAAATTCCGAAAAAAGCCGAAAAAGGTGATACAATCAAGCTCATAAAAGGGGCGGAGGAATGAAATGACAGCTGTTCGTAATAAAATAAAGTCAATAGTTGCATTTGCGGTTATTTGCGTTATATTGTCGCTGCCTCTCGATGCTTTTGCCTCGGGTGACAGCGACTTTGTGTATTATATTAAGAACGGAAAGGTTTGCGTAAGCGGCTACCGCGGAGTGAACGACACGATTTTGGTACCCGAAAAAATTAAGGGCAAAACGGTGGCGGCGATTGACGATTACGCATTTTCGTCAAACGGAACCGTGGAATTTATCGGCTTACCCGATTCCGTCACCGCAGTCGGCAAAAACGCTTTTTCCGACTGCACGGCTCTGTCATATGTCAGCTTCGGCGCGAATTTAAACGAGATAGGCGACAATGCCTTTTCGGGCTGTTATTCCTTAAAAAAAGCAGAGCTTAAAAAAGGAGTTACATATATAGGCAAGGGAGCCTTTAAAGGGTGTTCGTCGCTTTCTTTCGCCGCAATTCCCGACGGAGTGGCATTTATCGGTGAGAAAGCCTTTTTCGGTTGCTCTGCGTTAGAAAAAGTTACGTTGCCCGAGAGCGTTACGGAGCTTCATACAAGCACGTTTGAAAACTGTTCGTCTCTTTCAAAAGTTGAGCTTCGCGGCGTAAAAACAATAGGGGATCGAGCGTTCTATAACTGTGCCGCACTTTCGGAGATAAGCTTTTCACTGTCTCTTAAAGAGATAGGGGCTTTTGCCTTTTCGGTAAATACTTCTTTGGAAAAAGTTACTTTGCCCCCAAATACCGAGCTTGTTTCAGACGAAGCTTTTTCGCGCTGTACGTCTTTAAAAACCGTTACTGTTTTCAGCGAAGCTCTGAAGATGTCGGCTACGGCATTAGACGGATGCACCTCACTTTATGCAATATACGGAAGCTCCGCGTTTTCATCTGAAGCGGCAAGCGGCATAAGAAATGCAACTGTGTCTTTCGATTGTGTGTCCGAGGAGAAAGAAACCGGTGTTGTAAATACGGCAGTCGGTGTTACGGTACAAACGCTAAAGGAAATATTGGTATTCAAAGGAGTTATCGATGCTGCGGATGAATTGACCGTGTTTGATGAAAACGGCAATATTTTGCCTGATTTCGCCGTTGTCGAGGACGGTGCAGGTATTCGCATACGCAAGGGCAAAACGGATTATTATTACGTTGCGCGAGTGAATTTCGGCGATGTGAATTCAGACGGTAAAACGAACAGTGCGGACGCTGTTATAATGCTTAAATATTCTGCGGGCTTAACAGGCTTGTCTCCGATAAAACTCAAAGAGGCCGATTTAAACCGAGACGGAGCCGTAGATGAGAGTGACGCGGTTTTGCTGCTTCGCAGGTCATGCGGTCTTATGGCATAATAAAAAAGCATCGCTGATTCTTTTTGCCAAAATCGCGGTGCTTTTAATTATTTTGTATTTTCTTTCAGATATTCCAACAATTCGTCTTTTCTGTTTTGGCACTTACCCTCTATAACGCCGTTAAGTAAAAAATCAAGCGAGCTTTTAATCTCTTTTCCCTCGGCAATACCGAAGGCCTTAATATCATCGCCGTTTATTGCGAGAGATTTTAAATTATAGCACTCGTTGTTTATCTTTATCTCCTCATAGAACGAACGCATATTTTTAAGCTTTTCGTCTATTGCGTGCGGATCGGCCTTTGCCCTGTTATCGGCACGCTTGATTTTTATAAGGTTAAGGTATGTTTCGTCTCCGAGACTGCACATCATTTTTTTTGCCTGAATTTTGTCGCGCGGGGATTTCATATCGTGTATCAAAACGAGCTTTGATACCTCGTTTATTGTATTATTGTCAAATTTCAGTCTTTTAAGAATGTCTCGCGTCTTTTTTTCGCTTATCACGGCATGACCTTTGAAGTGCGAAGTGCCGTTTTCGTCAGTAGTTTTGGCGTCGGGCTTTCCGAAATCATGGAAAAACATTGTAAGACGCAAAATTCTGTCAGTAAAATCTATCGCGTCTACGGCGTGAAGCGTATGCTCGAACACATCGTATTTGTGATATTTTGTGTGCTGCTCGCATTCTGCAAGTGGGGCAAGCTCCGGGATAAATACCTCTATAACCGCGTGATATTTCCGTATAACGTCGGTTGCGTATTTTCCCGTGATAAGTTTTGTGAATTCAACCTGTAATCTTTCTTTTGACACATCCGACAGCAGACGCCTGTTTTTCAGTATGCTGTCCGATGTGCTTTTTTCTATTGTGAATCCGAGCTCCGCCGAAAAACGGACGGCACGCATTATTCTGAGCGCGTCCTCCGAAAAACGGGTGTCGGGGTCGCCGACGCACCGTATTATTTTGTTGTTCAAATCGTCTTTGCCGCCGAAAGCATCAATTATTTTGTCGTCGCAATTACAGCAAAGTGTGTTTATTGTGAAATCACGCCTTGAGAGATCGTCTCTGAGGTTATCCGAAAATGATACCGTTTGCGGATGACGGTGGTCTGTATAGTCGCCGTCTATGCGATAAGTGGTTATTTCGAGCGGCATACCGTCAATTATAACAGTTACCGTCCCGTGCTTTATACCTGTCTCTATTATCCGTTCGCCGCAAAACACCTTTTCGGTTTCTTCGGGGCGTGCGCTTGTTGTGATGTCCCAGTCAAACGGTACTTTGCCGAGCAGACAATCACGAACCGCGCCGCCGACAGCATAGGCTTCAAAACCGCTGTTTTTCAGCAGGCATATTGCCTTATTCACTTGTTCGGGGAGCTTTATCATAATAATTCCTCAAAGTATGCTTTTGATTTCTGAGAGACTGTCGATTCTTATATCCGCGCCCACATTATCATACCCCGTGCCGTTGTGGTCATACCAACAGGTGGTGATTCCGAAGCTCTTCCCTCCGGATATATCGGCGGTAAGCGAATCGCCTATAAGTATAAATTTTGATTTGTCGGTTTCGTGCAGCTCATTGAGGCACCGCTCAAAAAATTCCCGTTGGGGCTTTTGTATGCCTATTCTCTCAGAAACAAAAAGGTGAGAGAAGCAGTCTATCATTCCGGCAAGTGTCAGTCGGTGCTTTTGCTGCTCAAACGGCCCGTTGCTTGCGGCACAGAGTATGTATTTTTTTGATAGATATTTAACCGTATCCACAGCTCCGTTTACAGGCTCGTGGCTGTCATATATCCCTTTTATGAATTCTTTTTCAAATTTGCGTCCGTCAAAAGTGATACCCATAACCGAAAAAACCATATTCCACCGTTTTTCGTGTATTTGATCCCTTGTGATTTCTCCCGTTTCGAGTCTTTGCCAGAGAGAGTCGTTAATTTTATGAAAAACCGACGGCATTTCTTTTTTGAAACCTACTCCGCAAGCTTTACAAGCGTTTGTCATAGCTTTTTCGGCACATTTGTTGAAATCCAAAAGCGTATTGTCAATGTCTATCAGAACATATTTAAACATATCGTAATCCTTCCTTCATCATAATAAAATTATATGATATTCACTTAATATTTTCAAGTGTTGAGCCGCTCCTTTACTTTATTTAAAAAATATTATAAAATAATAAAAAATAACCTTTACGTGGTGATGATTATGGAGCAAAGTAAAATTGAGCGTATAAATTTCCTTGCCAAAAAGCAAAAAGGTGAGGGGCTTACTCCCGAAGAAAAGGAGGAGCAGGCAATTTTGCGCCGCGAGTATATCGACTCTTTTAAAAGAAATCTTGTCGCAAATCTTGAAAATACGTATATCGTTGATGAAAACGGAAATAAACATAAGGTTAAAAAGCATACCGATGACGATAAAAGCTGACTTGAGCTGTCGGATTTGGGCGTATGAGCCCTAAATATCCGTTTGAAAAGGCAAATAACTTGACTTGACCGCTATATATAGTGTAAAATATATGGCGGTATTTTTCGGCAGGATTTTCCTGCGTGCATTTTTTCCGCCGCTCGGAATTTAAAAGGTGGTTTATTTAAATGGCAAAAAAAGCGGTATACAATGAAGAAAGTATTTCGCAGCTAAAGGGTGCTGACAGGGTTAGGCTTCGCCCTGCCGTTATTTTCGGCTCGGACGGTATTGAGGGCTGTGAGCACGCTGTATTTGAGATACTTTCAAATTCCATAGACGAGGCAAGGGAGGGCTACGGTAAAGAGATAACCGTGACCCGTTTTCTCGACGGCTCCGTTGAGGTTGTCGATCACGGCAGAGGTATGCCTATGGACTACAACGAAAAGGAAAAGCGCTGGAACTGGGAGCTGCTCTTCTGTGAGATGTATGCCGGCAGTAAATATAATACAAACAACGGCGGAACATACGAGTATTCACTCGGACTTAACGGACTCGGACTTTGTGCAACACAGTATGCTTCGGAGTATATGGATGCCGAGGTGCACAAAAACGGATTTCGCTATGAGATACATTTTAAGGCGGGCGAGCCCGTCAGCGAGCTTCAAAAGGAACCGTACAATAAAAAAGATACCGGGACAAGAATACGCTGGAAACCGGATATAAAGGTGTTCACCGATATTGATATTCCTCTTGAATACTATCAGGAGACTATATTAAGGCAGTCGGTTGTAAATGCGGGAATAAAATTCGTTCTTCGCAATCAAACCGGCGAAAAGAGCTTTGATAAATACGAATACTGCTACGAAAACGGTATAGTCGATTATATAAAGGAATTTGTCGGCGACGATGCGTTTTCTTCCGTGCAGTTTTGGCAGGGTGAGAGAAAGGGCAGAGACAGAGCCGATTTGCCCGAATACAAGGTTAAGCTCAATGTTGCGCTGTGTTTTTCCAATAAAAAACAGCTTAAGGAGTATTACCATAATTCCAGTTTTCTCGAACACGGCGGCGCTCCCGAAAAAGCTGTAAAAAGTGCGTTCGTTTCGCAGATTGACAGCTATTTAAAAGCAAACAGCAAGTATTTAAAGAGCGACAGCAAGATAAATTTCCAGGATGTGGAGGATTGTCTTGTGCTTGTTTCGTCATCCTTTTCAACTCAGACGTCATACGAAAATCAGACCAAAAAAGCTATAACCAATAAATTCATTCAGGAGGCTATGACGGATTTCCTCCGCCATCAGCTTGAAGTGTATTTTATAGAAAACAGAATAGACGCCGAAAAAATTGCCGAGCAGGTGCTTATAAATATGCGTTCGCGCGTCAAGGCCGAATCCACAAGGCTCAACATTAAAAAGACGCTTCAAAGCGGCAACAGTATGACTGACAGAATCGAAAAATTCGTTGACTGCCGCTCAAAGGACGTTTCGGAGCGTGAAATATTCATAGTGGAGGGCGACTCGGCTCTCGGTGCCTGCAAGCAGGCGAGAGACAGTGCCTTTCAGGCAGTTATGCCGGTACGAGGGAAAATACTCAACTGTCTTAAGGCTGAATACCCCAAAATATTTAAAAACGACATTATAACAGACCTTATCAAAGTGCTCGGCTGCGGCGTTGAGGTAAGCTCCAAGGCAAATAAAAATCTGTCTCTTTTTAATATGGATAATCTTCGTTGGAGCAAGGTCATAATTTGTACCGATGCCGACGTTGACGGTTATCAGATACGGACGCTGATATTAACGATGATTTATCGTCTTATGCCCACGCTTATAAAAGAGGGTAAGGTGTTTATAGCCGAATCTCCGCTTTACGAAATAACTTGCAAGGACGAGACCTGGTTTTGCTACACCGAAAAGGAAAAGCAGGATGCCCTTCTTGAAATCGGAGACAGAAAATATACCATACAGCGTTCAAAGGGTCTCGGTGAAAACGAACCCGAGATGATGTGGCTTACCACAATGAATCCCAAAACCCGTCGTCTTATAAAGGTCGAGCCGGATTATTCACCCGAGGCTGTCGCCGATAAATTTGACCTTTTACTCGGCGACAATTTACAGGGCAGAAAAGATTATATTGCCGAAAACGGTGCTCAGTACATTGATATGACTGACCTTTCTTAACGTTATCACGGCAAATCAGGAGAGTCGGAAAATGGCTAAAAGAACCAAGAAAAACGAAACAGACCGAAATTCGGAGGAACTTAACATAAACGCTCATATTCTCGGTGCAGGCGAGGTGGTAGAGCAGCATATAACCGATACGCTTGAAGTTAACTATATGCCGTACGCCATGAGTGTTATTATGTCGCGTGCCATTCCCGAAATAGACGGTTTTAAACCGTCACACAGAAAGCTGCTTTATACTATGTATAAAATGGGGCTGCTTCAGGGAGGCACTATAAAATCCGCCAATATAGTCGGCCGCACCATGCAGCTGAACCCTCACGGTGACGCGGCAATTTACGAGACGATGATTCGTTTGGCGCGCGGCAATGAGTCGCTCCTTCACCCTTATGTTGAGTCAAAGGGTAACTTCGGTAAATCGTATTCAAAAAATATGCAGTATGCGGCTTCGCGTTATACCGAGGCAAAATTAGCTCCGATTTCAGCCGAGCTTTTCCGCGATATAGATAAGGACACGGTCGATTTTGTACCGAACTACGACAATACCATGACCGAGCCAACGCTTTTGCCCGTTACATTTCCGTCGGTGCTCGTAAATGCCAATATGGGTATAGCCGTCGGTATGGCTTCAAATATTTGTTCGTTCAACTTGAAAGAAATCTGCGATACTACCGTGGCGCTTATAAAGGACCCCGACGCCGATATAACCGAAACGCTCAAGGCTCCCGATTTTATAGGCGGCGGTCAGATACTCTACGATGAAGATAAAATGAACGAGATATTCCGCACGGGTCGCGGAAGCTTCAAAATTCGCGCAAAGTACAACTATGATAAAAAGAATAACTGTATTGATATATACGAAATTCCGGCAACCACCACTACGGAGGCGATAATCGATAAGATAGTCGAACTCGCAAAGGGCGGCAAGGCTAAGGAAATTTCCGATATCCGCGACGAGACCGATAAAAAGGGTCTTAAAATAACAATCGACTTAAAGCGCGGCACAGATGCGGACAAGCTTATGAAAAAGCTCTATAAAATGACTCCGCTCGAAGATTCATTCGGCTGTAACTTTAATGTCCTTATAGCAGGAACGCCGAGAGTCCTCGGGGTGCGAGAGCTGCTTTTGGAATGGATAGCTTTCCGTACCGAATGTGTAAATCGCCGCGTCTTTTTTGACCTTTCCAAAGCAAAAGACAGGCTGCATCTTTTAGAGGGACTTCAAAAAATTCTTCTCGATATTGATAAGGCAATAAGAATAATACGCTCAACGGACGAGGAGTCCGAGGTTGTTCCGAACTTGATGATAGGCTTCGGAATAGATAAGATACAGGCGGATTATGTGGCTGAAATCAAATTGCGCCACTTAAACCGTGAGTATATTTTAAAGAAAACGGAAGATATAGAAAAGCTGAGAGCCGAAATCGAGGATATGGAGGATATTCTCGCAAGTCGCTCAAGAGTTAAAAAAATTATCGTAAACGAGCTTTCGGATGTCGTTAAAAATTACGATAAGCCGCGTCGCTCGGAAATAATCTACACGAGTGATATAGATGATGAATCGGAGCCCGATGAGGAGATACCGAATTATCCCGTCACGCTATTCTTTACCAAGGAGGGCTATTTCAAAAAGATAACTCCGCAGTCACTGCGTATGAGCGGTGAGCAAAAGCTAAAGGAAAACGATGAAATAATCGAGACCGTTGAGGCTGCAAACAATACCGAGCTTTTGTTCTTTACCGATAAGTGCCGTGTTTATAAAGCTAAAGCTGCCGACTTTGACGACAGCAAGGCGAGCGTTCTCGGTGATTATGTGGCTTCAAAGCTTGAGATGGAGCCCGATGAAAACGCCGTTTATATGGCGGTTACAACAGACTATAAGGGCTTTATGCTGTTCTTTTTTGAAAACGGCAAGCTTGCCAAAATAGACCTCTCCGCCTATGAGACTAAAACAAACCGCAAGAAGCTGATTAAGGCGTATTGTGAGAAATTCCCGGTAGTCAATATGTTCTGTGTGACTGAGGATAAGGAGTATGTTATGAAGTCCACCTCCGGCAGAATTCTTCTTCTCAATACCGGGGCAATAGCCGTCAAAACGACCAAGGATTCTATGGGCGTATCGGTTATGACTCTCAAAAAAGGGCATAGGGTATCTTCCGTAAAAGAGTATACCGACGGTGAGTTTGTAAAGCCTGCAAGATACAGGACGAGAACTTTGCCTGCCGCCGGTGCGACTTTGTCGGCTGATGATGTCGGCGAGCAGCTTACACTTTAACTTAGAAAATATACCGTGTTTCGAAATTCGTTTTTCGGAATTAGGTATATTTTTTTGTTTTTCGGGTGTCAACCGATAATGCATGAGTGTTGACTATGCATTTCGGATGTTGTATAATTCCGATATAAGTAAATGTCTGTTTCGGGGCTTAACGGAGGTTAATATGAAAAGACGAACTAAAATAATTTCGGCTGTTATGGCTCTCGCAATACTTGTATGCGTGTTCGCTGTACTTGCGACGTCGTTTGCCGTTGACACTTCTTCTGAAAGCGCATCCTTCAGAGTTGACGCTCAGATTATGGGCTATAACAGGGTAGAGGTAAAAATATATGCTCCGGCAGGGGCCGCGGGCGGCAGCTATACACTTAAATACGATTCCTCATATTTGAGGCTCGCAAAGCCAGATGCGGATAAAAACGGCGAGCAGACGTCTGTTACTTCGTACGAAAACGGCGGTACGGCAATAACAAATTATAATTTTTCACAGGATTCTTTAAGATGCTCGGCAGCCGCGCCGAAATCCTCTTCGACGGAACAACTGTACGGAAGTTATACTTTTTATTTTGACGGCAACTATAAAGAAGGCAGTATATCTGTAACTGCATTTGATATTTACAGCGGAGACGAAACTCCAAAGCTTCTCGGCTCTGATAAAACCGCAAAATGTGACTTTGACGTAAAGGCGGCTCCCGCGAACACAATATCGCTGAAATATATAGGAGATAAATATTACTATATGGTTAGCGGCAAAAATGATACTTCATACAGCGGGCTTGTAAATTATTACGGCACTTATTATTATGTCGAAAACGGTGTGCTGAACTGGGATTACTCAGGTCTTACTAAGTATTATGGTACTTGGTATTATGTCGAAAACAGTGTTCTTAAATGGAATTATACGGGTCTTACAAAGTACTACGGTACATGGTATTACGTCGAAAACAGTGTTCTTAATTGGAACTATACGGGGCTCACGAGCTACTACGGCACATGGTATTACGTCGAAAACAGCGTCTTAAATTGGAACTATACGGGGCTCACAAACTATTACGGCACCTGGTATTATTGCGAGGGCAGTGTGCTTAATTGGGATTACACCGGTCTTACAAAATATTACGGCACTTGGTATTACGTCAAAAAGGGCGTGCTTGACTGGAATTATACGGGATACACCTATTATTACGGCACGCGTTACTATGTCAGAAACGGAATTCTTGCGTAATACGCATTGTATTTGATTGTTTCTCGCTTGCTTAAAGACTGCTGCATACAAAATATTGCAAAACCGTTCATTCATTTGAACGGTTTTGTGTTTTTTTTAGAAATGTGTCAATACAACACTTTTGCATAAAAACTATTGCAATTATATACTGATTGTTGTATAATTCGAATAAACGGCAGGGCTTTATGCCGTAAAAATCAGGGAGGATATTAAATTTATGAAAAAATTCAAAAAGTTGATTGCGGTTGCATTGGCTGTTATTCTATCGCTGTCTGTAATGTCGGTCGTCGCTTTTGCGTCTACTACCGATTCACTTAAACGAACGGCTGACGGTACTTGGCTCTATATGGAAAACGGTGAGCATAATGCCTACTACACAGGCCTTGTTAAGTATTATGACACTTGGTATTATGTGGAAAACGGCGTTCTTAATTGGAATTATACCGGACTCACTAAGTATTACGATACTTGGTACTTTGTAGGAAACGGCGTTCTTAATTGGGATTATACCGGACTCACTAAGTATTACGATACTTGGTATTATGTTGAGGATAGTGTTCTTAATTGGAATTATACCGGACTTACTAAGTATTACGATACTTGGTATTATGTTGAGGACAGTGTTCTTAACTGGAATAAAAACGGTCTTTATAATTACTACGGCAATGAATGGTGCTATCTTACAAACAGTCAGATCGACACTTACTATACAGGACTTGTAAATTATTACGGCACATGGTATTACGTAGAGGAGGGCTTCCTCAATTGGGACTATTGTAGCCTTACAAATTACTACGGAACATATTACGGCGTGGTAAACGGGGTTCTTGACTGGAATTTCTCCGGTGTTTTAAGATACGGCACTACTCTTTATTATGTAAGAAACGGCGTTCTTGATTGGAACTATAAAGGCAAGGCGATGTATTGTACGGGCAAAACATACACCTTCAGAAACGGTGCCGCCATAGATTATGATGGCTATGTTGCCGACGCCGCACAGGCTCTTGCCCTCATAGAATATTATGAGGCTAAGTTGGGCAACACAGTTACATTGGTAGAAGCCGAGGGAATGCCGGACGATGTATACAACGGTGTGGCTGTTACAGTAAAAATAAGAAGTAACGACGGCTCGGAGGAATACTATACCGCTATTACCGGTAAGAACTTCCAACAGAACACACACCTTACAGGAATTATGGAAAACGAGGGCGACGGTTATCTGTATGTGATTGTTGTAGCCGGCAACCATGACGAGTATAACTCGGTGGTACTGTCAAATGACGCGATATTAGCTTATCTTGACGGAATAGATTCTTTTACCCTGTTAAATCCAATTAGTGTAAATTAATATTTTATGATATCGGATATAAAGCCGTATCCGTCCGCTGAAATATTTAATAACAAACACAGAAGAAGGTCTGTCGGTTTAACCGGCAGACCTTCATTTTGTCCGAAATTTATTGAAGAATCAGGATTTTATACTTCTTATTTCATGCCGTCTTCATAAGCCTTGATCATCTTCTTGACCATCTGTCCGCCGATAGAGCCGGCCTGCTTAGAAGTAAGGTCGCCGTTATAACCCTGCTTGAGATTTACACCAACCTCATTAGCAGCTTCCATTTTGAATCTGTTAAGAGCTTCCTTAGCTTCCGGAACAACGTTCTTGGAACTTGACATTTGAAAACACTCCTTTTCATTACAATTTGCGTTTGCATTACTATTTTTTACATTGAGCGTTTTTATATTAAATAAAATAAATGCTAAAAATGTTATTTTTTGTAACTTAATAAGCGGATATTTCAAATGCGTTGTTTGATTCTATATAAAACTCTTTTAAAGACGAGCTTATTATATGCGAATTGATTTTTGTATTTTTACTCGTTTCGGTGTGATTCTCATAAAATCGGCGGCTTAAAACCGTATTGCGCTTCGTTAAACAAAAAAATCTTGATAATAAAGCGATTGTATGTTAAAATATTTTCCGTAAATTTTGACAGAGGGTGAAAAATATGTCAGGGCACTCAAAATGGAGTACTATCAAACGTAAAAAGGAAAAGACCGATAATGCCCGTGCAAAGGTATTTACTAAAATCGGCCGTGAAATAGCTGTTGCCGTCAGAGAGGGCGGACCCGACCCTGCCGGTAATTCAAAGCTTAAGGATTGCATAGCTAAGGCGAAGGCTTGCAATGTTCCGAACGATAATATCGAAAGAATCATTAAAAAGGCTGCCGGAGACGGCAATACCGATAATTACGAAAGCATAATCTATGAGGGCTACGGTCCGTCGGGTGTCGCCGTAATAGTCGAGACTCTTACAGATAACCGCAACAGAACCGCAGGCGATATGCGTCATTATTTTGATAAGTTCGGCGGCAATATGGGAACCTCGGGCTGTGTTTCGTTTATGTTTACCCGTGAGGGCGTAATTATTATCGACAAAGAGGATGTCGACGAGGAAAAACTTATGGAAGACGCTCTCGAAGCGGGTGCCACCGATTTTCTCACAGACGGCGATGTTTTCGAAGTTCGCACAGAGCCTAACGATATGGGTGCAGTACGCGACGATCTTGAGGCCAAGGGTTATAAATACCTGACAGCCGAGGTCGATTATATTCCATCTACCTATACAAAGCTCGAAAGTGAAGAGGATATAAACAATATGGGCAAAATGCTCGAAATGTTTGAAGATAACGACGATGTTCAAAATGTTTTCCATAACTGGGAAAACGAGGACGATTACGAAGGTTGACAGATTTTGAATTTAGGGAATATTCTGTTTTAAATTCAATGCGTAATTTAAGTTGAAGACGGCTTGATTTGTTTTTCAAGCTGTCTTTTTTATTTTTCTTTCGGCATTTGTCGAACAAGGTATTGTAAATTAAAATAATACAAAATAATGTTCTTTCGTAGCATAAAAATATATTAACGTACAAACCTAAAAAATATACCTGATATGATTGACATTTGACAAAACTAATTATACAATGTATCTGAGGAAGATTTGAAAAACATATTTATATATATTTTTTGGAGGTGCTTTTAAATGAGAAAAACAAAAATAATATGCACCGTCGGTCCGGCTACCGATGAGGACGGAGTCCTTGAAAAGATGATAAAAGCCGGAATGAATGTTGCGAGATTCAACTTCTCTCACGGCGCTCATGAAATGCATAAAAAAAGGTTTGATGAGCTGGTGGCTCTTAGAGATAAACTTGATCTCCCCATAGCTACAATGCTTGACACTAAGGGTCCGGAGATACGTATAGGCTATTTTAAAGACCACAAAGCCGTAACGCTGAAAGAGGGCGATGATTATATTCTCACCTCGCGAGATATAGAGTGCGACGAAAAGCAGGCGAGCGTTTCCTTTAAGGAACTGCCGCAGGATGTCAAAATGGGCACGATTATCAGAATAAACGACGGTCTTGTATCTCTCAGGGTCGAAAAGGTCGAAGGCCCCGATATTTATTGTAAGGTTGTTGACGGCGGTGTTATTTCAGACCAAAAGGGCGTAAATGTTCCGGATACAAATTTATCAATGCCTTATCTTTCCGAGCATGATATGTCCGATTTGGCGTTCGGGGCAAAGCTCGGATTTGATTTCATAGCGGCTTCATTTATTCGCTCGGCCGCGGATGTTGATTATCTTCGTAATTTTACAAATTCCGTGGGATTTCACAAGGTAAAAATAATTGCAAAAATAGAGAATATGAGCGGCGTCAACAATATTGATGAAATTATTGCCGCTGCGGACGGTATTATGATAGCGCGTGGCGATATGGGCGTCGAAATACCGTTTGAGCTTATTCCGTCAATACAGAAAAAGCTCATCAAAAAGGCATATACGGCAGGTAAGCAGGTTATAACCGCAACTCAGATGCTTGAGTCGATGATAACGAATGCCCGTCCCACAAGAGCAGAGATTACCGACGTTGCAAATGCAATTTATGACGGCACTTCGGCAATTATGCTTTCCGGTGAAACTGCCGCCGGTAAGCACCCTGTCGAGGCTGTTGAAACAATGGCACTTATAGCCGAGACCACCGAGGCAGATATAGACTATCTCACTAAATTCAAAAATGATTCGTCTGAGTACGATAATAGCATAACAAACGCTATTTCACACGCCACCGTTACAACCGCTCACGACCTCGGTGCAAAGGCGATTATTACGGTAACGAAGAGCGGTTCGACTGCCCGTATGATTTCAAAGCATCGCCCGTCTTCTATGATAATCAGCTGCACGACCGATGAGACCGTTTGCCGTCAGATGAATATGTCTTGGGGTATGATACCTCTTATGTGCGAAGAAAAGAACAACTCTGATGCACTTTTCTCTCACGCCGTTGAGGTTGCACGTAAGCACGGTCTCATTTCAAAAGGCGATATCGTTGTAATAACCGCGGGAATTCCGCTCGGGATTTCCGGCACAACGAATATGTTAAAGGTTGAGCGCATAAAGTAATCGGTTTTTGCGTTTTTCTCATGTGTATATAAAAACAAATTATACCGAAAATATTAAGGCTTCGTTATTTGCGAAGCCTTAATATTTTATGTGCGGCGGTGATATATAAATGAGCGATTATGAGATTATAAAGTATATCCTAAACGATATAAACGAGGATCTCGACGATGAAGAAAAAGTGCATCTGCTTTTGAATAAAACGGTTTCAGAAAACAACGAGTGTAAAGAAAGCTTTGGGCAAAGGGCCTCCGACAGGCTCTCCTCTCTTGCCGGAAGCTGGACGTTCGTTATAGGCTTTACTCTGCTTTTGCTCGTTTGGATAACAGTAAATACGGTTTTGGCGGCAAAGTCGTTCGACCCGTACCCGTTTATTCTGTTGAACCTTGTCTTGTCATGCGTTTCGGCTATTCAGGCACCTCTTATTATGATGAGTCAAAAGCGACAGGATGAAAAAGATCGTCGGCGCAGCGAAAATGATTATAAAATAAATTTAAAATGTGAGATTCTGCTTAAAAATATGCATTATAAGCTCGACAGGATAATCGAATGTATTGATGAAAATCAAAATAAGGCAGAAAAGCCGTATGACGCATAATATATAAAAATCTCGTTTTTTTAACCGAATTCTTTGCATTTCTACAAATTGATGTTTTGCTTGCCCATTGATATAATTATAATCGGTATCGCGGTTATGCAATACCGATATTCTTTCTTTCAAGGTGAAATATATGCATATAAAACTACTTGCTCTTGATATAGACGGAACTCTTGTTACCACCGAAAAAAATATACCGGCAGGCAATAAGACGGCTATACGGAGATTTATGAAAAACGGCGGAATAGTCACAATAGCATCGGGTAGACCGATAAGCGGCGTTACGCGTTATGCCGAGGAGCTGGGGCTTAACGTCGGCGGCGGTTACATTATAACATATAACGGATCGCGCATTTTTGACGCGCGCACGGGTGAACTTTTGTACGAAAAAAATCTCTCGGCGGAGCAGAGTGCCCGTATTATAGATGTCGCCGAAAAGTATAATGTCCCGATAACCACATACAAGGGCGATACAGCAGTTACCGACAATGCCGACGACAAATATTTTTATCTTGAGGTAAATCTCAATAACTTGGGACTACAAAGAGTTCCGAGTCTGCGAAAAGAGGTTACTTATCCCGTGCCTAAATATCTTATAACGGGTGAGCCCGATTATATAACCGAGACAGAAAAGCTGTTTAAAAACGAGCTTAGAGGAGTTTCGGTATTTCGCTCCGAACCGTTTTTCCTTGAGATAACGCCTCTTATGGTAGATAAAGGTACCGCACTTATGTGGCTTGCCGACAGTCTCGGTATAAGGCGCGAGCAGGTTATGGCATGCGGAGACGGATACAACGATATTACAATGATAAGCGAAGCCGGTATCGGTGTAGCTATGGAGAATGCACAGGAGCCTGCGAAAAACGCAGCCGACTTTGTTACTCTTTCCAACGATGATAATGGCGTAGCGGCAGCAATAAAGAAGTTTGCTCTTTAATTATTCATGCGTTGATAATGGCTTTAAGGGGATACATAATTGGAAAACACATCTGAAAAAACACAGAATACAACTGAAATCAGCGACCAGAAAAAGGAAAAGAAAAGACTTAAAGCTTTAAAGCCTTTGCAAAAACTTAAAGCTTTAAAGCCTTCGCAAAAAATAATGCTGATTGCGGCTGTTTTTGTTTTAGCGGCGGCAATAGTATTGACGTCGGTGTTAATTGTCCGCGGCAATAAAAAGAAGCGTGCTGCAGTAATCGGCGAGACTCAGACCGAGGCCGCTGTTACCGATGCGGAGTTAGAAGTTTTCGGCGAGGATGAGTCTGTTTCGTCAGAGGAAGAAACCACCTCGGCAATTATGTTTGAAATTGACGAAAAAATGAAAAACGTGCAGGTTGCCACCGGTGACAGCAAAAAAGATGAGGACGCTGAAATCAACCGTGATTACGGTACCAATTCGTCGCGCCTTGCGCCGGCAAAATCTCCGCGGCTGAACGGCAGATTAACGGGCGTTCCGCTTTCATCAGACAGTATGTACACGTCCTCTCTGCTGCCTTTAAAATACGTGAACCGTGATTTTATGTCGGGACTTATCGATATAGACGGTACACTTTTTAATTTTGATTCGTCACACAACCCGATAAGAGGGCATAAAGCCATAAGCGATGTGCAGTATTATTTCAACGATAACGGTGCTCTTTCCTCTATGGTAGGTATTGATGTGTCTCATCATAATGGTAAGATAGATTGGGCGGCGGTGCGAGCTGCAGGCGTTGATTTTGCTATAATACGTGTCGGATTTCGCGGATACGGCGACAAGGGAACACTCAAGCTTGATTCACGCTTTAACGAAAATGTTGAGGGCGCTTTAAATAACGGCATACAGGTAGGCGTGTATTTTTACAGCCAGGCGGTTACGGTTTACGAGGCCGTTGAGGAAGCGAGCGTGGCTGTAAACTATTCGAGAAAATATAATATAACGTTACCCATATATTTTGATACGGAGTTTTCAAACAGTGAGCATTCGGGCAGAGCAGACCGCCTCACGGCAAGTCAGCGAACCAACATTGCCGTTGCATTTTGCGAGGCCGTAAAAAATGCAGGATACAAACCGGGAATTTATGCGAGCAAAACATTTTATACCGATGAGCTGAATTTTTCGCGTCTTTCAAATTATGAAATTTGGGTTGCGCATTATACGAGTGAAACCACGGATTTTAAATATGACTATAAGGTATGGCAGTATACACCCAAGGGTAGGGTAAACGGAATTCCGAATGACACCGACATAAACATAGCTTTGTTTGATTACGGCAATAATGACGATATGAGCGACAGGGGCGGCAGCGTGGCGTTCTTTGATTCCGACACGGATATTCAAAACGCTCTGAATGCGGAGAACAGCATAAAGAAATATCAGCTGTTCAGAACACAAACACTTTATAATTCTGCGCAATCGGACATTGATTTTGTTAATCAGCCGGAAGTAAAAGCAAAGCTTTTTGATGCGCTTGAGAATTTGAAAAACAAACTGGGATTTTTGGCGGAGCCCACCAAAAACAGCGAAAATGATGAAACCACCGGTGAGCTGAGTGAGGAATAGACGGATATAATATAGTTTTAAACTTCCTATTCCCGTGTGAGGCGAACTTAAAGCCTTACGGGCTTGTGTAATTTGATTGCGATTTGAGCCCTGCCTACAAAAATTTAGGCTTGCTTTAGTATATCTCGGCATCATCCTTAAAACTCGTTTTTCCTCCGATTTGCCTAAAAATTGAAAACATTTAATAAAAAATCAAAATACCACTTGATTTTATCGCTCCGATATAATATAATACTAAAGCACTTCGGGGTGTGGCGAAGTTTGGTATCGCGCTTGGTTCGGGACCAAGAGGCCATGGGTTCAAGTCCCGTCACTCCGACCAAAAAACGGTAAGTATCGTAAGATGCTTACCGTTTTTTTATTTATCCGCAACTTTTTGTAGCTATGAAATTGTTTTTGTGATACAATCATTTACAGAATATACTTTGACTTGTTAAGGAGCGCGCTATGAAAAGATTATTAAAAAACGGAACGGTAGTCAATGTCTTTACGGGTGAGCTCATAAAGACGAACGTTCTTTTTGAAAACGGAATTATTTTGGGCGTGGACGACTACGGTGACGATGAAGCAGATGAAGTAATCGACGTTGCCGGAAAATATATTTGCCCGGGATTTATAGACGGGCATATACATATCGAAAGCACAATGCTCACTTGCCCGGAATTTGCCAAAACGGCGGTTTCTCACGGTACGACCGCGGTAATAGCCGATCCGCATGAAATTGCCAATGTCAGCGGTAAAGACGGCCTTCGCTATATGATTGAATCAAGTGAGGGACTTCCGCTTACCGTGTATTTTGTAATACCGTCATGTGTTCCGGCAACAAGCTTTGACGAATCGGGCGCGGTTCTCTCGGCGGATGATATAGAGGAATTCTATTCTGAAAGTCGTGTTCTCGGGCTCGGCGAGGTTATGAATTATGTCGGCGTGGTTGCCGGGGACGGCGAGCTTGAGAAAAAAATTAAATCCGCATTGTCTCGCGGACTTGTTGTAAACGGTCATGCTCCGCTTTTGTCTGGCAAGCCGCTTGATAAATACATTTCCGCGGGAATAGGAGATGACCATGAATGCTCTTCGGCCGATGAAGCCAAGGAGCGCATACGCAAGGGGCAGAGAATAATGATAAGGCAGGGAACTGCGGCGAGAAATCTTTCGGGGCTGATTTCGTTGTTTGACGACCCGTGGGAGCAGAGATGTCTTTTGGTGACCGATGATAAACACCCGGCTGACCTTATCTCAAACGGCCATATAGACAGTATAATCCGCTCTGCCGTGCAAATGGGCAAAAGCGCCGTCACGGGTATAAGAATGGCGACCCTCCATGCTGCGGAGTGCTTCGGACTTAAAAATACAGGCGCGGTAGCACCCGGCTACAAAGCGGATTTGCTTGTCCTTGATGACCTTGATAAGGTAATCGTGCGCGATGTATACAAAAACGGAGAAAAGGTTGTTTCGAACGGCAAAACGCTTTGTTTTGATATGCCTAAAATAAATGATGCTCTCGAAAAGAAAGTGCGTAGCTCGTTTAATTTGCCCATGCTGTCTTCGTCTGATTTTGATGTCGATTATAACGGTAAAAGAAAATGCCATGTTATTTCCCTTGTGGACGGGCAGCTTTTGACCGATGATTTGGTATCGGACATTGATTTCGACTGCAATAACGGCATAGATATCGAGCATGATATATTGAAAATAGCCGTTATTGAAAGACATCACAACACGGGTCATATAGGAAATGCTTTTATAAAGGGTATCGGACTTAAGGAGGGTGCCATAGCATCTTCCGTGGCGCATGATTCGCACAATCTTATTGTGATAGGCACAAATACCGATGATATGGCGTTTGCCGCAAACCGTATACGTGAGCTCGGCGGTGGTATAGTTTCGGTTAAAAACGGAAAAGTCGTGGCCGAAATGCCTCTGCCGATAGGCGGACTTATGTCGTGTGAAACAGCGGAAAGAGCGGCGGAAGAAAACGAAAAGGTGCGCGAAAGCGTGTATTCTCTCGGTGTGCCGAAGGGCTTTGAGCCGTTTATGATTATGTCGTTTTTGAGCTTGCCGGTAATACCGCATTTAAAGCTTACCACCAAGGGCCTTGTTAATGTTGATACTCAGAGTGAGGTTCCGCTTGCGGCGGAATAAATAAACTGTATTTATAAGAGTTTTTGTTGATATTATGCCGTGTGAAGCATTCTTTCACACGGCATTTTTGCGCTTAATAAATTATTAATTTTCTTGTAATTATTTGTTGCTTGATTTTGTCGAACAGTATTATATAATGGAGTTGTAAATTAAATAAAAGGATGTAATTGCGGTGGAAAAGCAAAGGTTAAGCATAGTTGTAAAACAAAATAATTTGTTTAAAAAAATGATATTTGTTCTGTCATTGTTGATTATTTTAATCTCAATACTGCTTGCGGTGTTCGGAGTCAAATATAATAAAACCAAGCAAAATCTAAAAACGGTTGCGGCACAAAAGGCGGCTGTGGAGCAATCGCTGAGTGAACGGGAATCGTTATTTGCGGATGAAAAGGGCAGTCTGAACGGCGAAATATCAAAGCTTAATGAGCAGGTGTCGCTTAAAAGGGAACAAGAGAGCAGGGCACTCGCCGAAGCCAATGCCGGCAAAGTTGTTTACCTGACCTTTGATGACGGCCCGTCGCCTAACACTCCGAGGATAATCGATATCCTGAATGAGAACGGAGTTAAGGCGACTTTTTTTGTGAAAAACGGCGGCAAGTATAACGGGTATATGAAAAACATAACCGAATCGGGAAACCAAATCGCGCTTCATTCATATTCTCACAATTATCCGCAGGTGTATGCTTCGGAGCAGGCGTTTTTTGACGATTTGCAGAAAATATCCGATCTCGTATACAATGAAACGGGAGTCCGTACAAACATATTTCGTTTTCCCGGAGGCAGCAGCAATACCATAAGCCGCAAGTATTCGCCGGGGATTATGACGACGCTGACAAAAGAGGTGCAAGAAAAAGGATACTGCTATTTTGATTGGAACGTTTCTTCGGGTGATGCCGTATCAAGGGAACAGCCTAAAAACACTATAATAGAGAATTGTAAAAAAGTACCGAAATCCAATACAATAGTTGTGCTTTTGCACGATTCTGCGGTGAAAAACACGACTGTGGAGGCGCTTCCCGAGATAATCGCATATTATAAAAGTATGGGTTACAGCTTCGGCGTTTTAAGCGAAAAAACATATCCGGTGCATCAAAAAGTCAATAATTGATGTGTGCCCGATTTTTTTGTGTATATTCAATATGAACTAAAGCTTGCGGTTGTTATTTTGCACAAACATTTAAAATTGTTTTGATTTGTCTTTGGAGGTACAGCCGAATTATTGCAAAATCCCCCATATATCGTGTCAAAGCCGTTGACGAGGACAAGTTTTGTGGTATAATATGTTAACGGTACGAAGAAAAAACATTATTATATATCAATATTTGGGGAGAATAACTATGTACGTTAAAGATGTTCTTGTTCAAAATCAGGTAGGACTTCATGCTCGTCCTGCAACCTTCTTCATTCAGAAAGCCAATGAGTTTAAATCTTCTATCTGGGTTGAAAAGGAAGAGAGAAGAGTTAACGCAAAGAGCCTTCTCGGCGTTCTTTCACTCGGCATAATGGGTGGCACAAAGATCAGGATCATTGCCGGCGGCCCCGATGAAGAACAGGCCGTTGAGGAGCTTGTTAAGCTTGTTGAATCAGGCTTTGCCGAGTAATTTAAATATTCAATTAAAACGGCACACCGTATTTTCTTCGGTGTGCCTTATTTTTTAACGAAGGGCGGTGAGTGCTTTGAATCCGAAAATGAAAATACTCAGAAAAAAGGCGATGAGCCTGCCTCTTTTGCCGGGTGTTTATATTATGAAAAATGCCGATGGGGAAATAATATATATCGGTAAAGCAAAAGCACTTAAAAACCGCGTCAGCCAGTATTTCGGCTCGCAAAATCGCCATCCGGTAAAAGTACGTAAAATGGTGGAAAATGTCGACCGTTTTGATTATATAGTAACGGGAAGCGAATTCGAAGCTCTCGTTCTTGAGTGCAGTCTGATAAAACAGCATTCGCCGAAATACAATATTCTTTTAAAAGACGATAAGGGTTACAGCTACATTCGCATATCCGAAGGTGAATATCGCAAGATTTCCGCCGTGTTCAATAAAAAAGATGACGGTTCGGAGTATATAGGTCCGTATCTCAGTTCGTATTCGGTAAGGCAAAGTGTGGACGCGGCCAATAAAATATTCAAATTACCGCAGTGCAACAAGGTCTTTCCGCGCGATTTCGGCAAGAGCAGACCATGCCTTAATTATTATATTTCGCAGTGCTGCGGACTTTGTACGGGTAAAATAAAAAAATCCGATTATGACGAGGCGGTGGACGGCGCGATTGCGTTTTTAAAGGGTGACAGCCGCGATATAATCGCCGATTTGCGTGCCAAAATGGAAAAGGCGGCAGAGGAGCTTGATTTTGAACAGGCTGCAAAGCTGCGCGACCGCATTAACTCCATAGAGCGAATTAAAGAAAAGCAAAAGGTTGTTTATAAATCCGTCGAAGAGCAGGATGTGTTTGCAACCGCTGATATTGACGGCAGTGTGTGCCTTGCTGTTTTAAGGTTTTCAAACGGCAGACTTTTTGACAGCGAGCATTTCTTCTTCGATGACCCCGGTGATAAAGAGGGTATGCGCTCCGATTTCATCACGTCCTATTATTCTATGCGAGACAATATTCCGAAGCGCGTTACTTTAGACGGCGAGGTTGCCGACAGAGAGCTTTTGGAACAATGGCTTTCCGAGAAAAAGGGCAAAAAAGTTACGGTCTTTGTTCCGGCAAGGGGCGAACAGCTCGAAATAGTTAATATGTGTCGTAAAAACGCCGAGGAAAAGCTGGCGATTAAAAAGGGTAGAACCGGAAGAGAGATAGCCGTTCTCGACGAACTTAAGGATTTGCTCGGCCTCAAAAAGACGCCGGAGTACATTGAGTCCTACGATATATCGCATACCGCAGGGCAGGATTCTGTTGCGGGAATGATAGTTTTTAAGGGCGGTAAGCCTTATCGTAAGGCGTATAAACGTTTTTCCATAAAGAGCTTTGACGGTAACGACGATTACCGCGCTATGAATGAGGTTCTTACAAGACGCTTTTCCGAATACGAAAAAAGCAAGGATTCAACCGAGGGATTCGGTAAATTGCCGGACCTTATACTGCTTGACGGCGGCGTTGGGCAGGTCCATGCCGTAGAACCCGTGCTTCGTGAATTCGGACTTAAAATTCCGCTTTTCGGTATGGTAAAGGATAATCGACACCGCACGCGTGCCATTTCGGGTGACGGCGGCGAAATAGCCATAAATTCAAAACGACAGGTGTTTACGCTAGTTTCCGAAATACAAAATGAGGTACATCGATTTTCTGTGGCATATCATCACCAAAAGCATGCAAAACGCGGGCTTTCGCTATCTCTTACCGAGATAGAGGGCGTCGGAGAAAAAAGAGCATCCGCGCTTTTAAAATATTTTAAAACCATGACTGCAATTAAAAATGCTGAGGTCGATGAGCTTTCAAAGGCTCCGGGGATAACCTCTGCCGTTGCACAAAATATATATGATTATTACAGAACAAAGGATTGTTTAAAATGATTAACTCGGTTATATTCGATCTCGACGGAACTCTTCTTAACTCTCTCGACGACCTTGCAGACAGCACTAATTACACGCTCAGAACCGCGGGCTACCCGGAAAGGACGCGCGACGAGGTGCGCAGGTTTGTCGGAAACGGTATATATAAGCTTATCGAGAGAGCCGTTCCCACAGGCACCGATAAGGCGGAAATAGATAAGTGTTTTGATATATTTTGCCGCAATTACAAAAAAAATATGGCGAATAAAACAAAACCGTATCCCGGAATTACGGATATGCTAAAAACCCTTTATGAAAACGGATTCAAGCTTGCCATAGTTACAAATAAGGCTGATTTTGCCGCACAGGAGCTTTGCGGCGAAATGTTCGGCGATTACGTTAAAACCGTTGTCGGAAGCGTAAAAGAGCGCAGAAACAAGCCCTATCCCGACAATGTTTTGTTCGCTATGGATAAGATGGGTGCCGAAAAGAGCGAGACCGTATATGTAGGCGACAGCGAGGTTGATGTCGAAACGGCAAAAAATTCGGGGCTGAGTGTTATTGCCGTGCTTTGGGGCTATCGCGATATAGACGTTCTCAAAAAAGCCGGAGCGGAAAAAACCGCGAAAAATGCCGAAGAATTAAAGAATATACTCTTAAATTTAAAAAAATAGTGAAAACTGTTGACAATTGTGATAAAATAATGAAATAATATTAGAAGCATTTTATGGAGAGATCTTATGAGAGTTATTACCGGTATAGCCAGAGGACGTAAGCTTGTGACTCTTGAGGGTGAAGAAGTGGTGCGTCCCACTACCGACAGGGTAAAAGAGGCTATGTTCAGTATAATACAGTTTGATATTCCGGGGAAATCTGTGCTTGACCTTTTTGCGGGGTCGGGTCAGCTCGGAATTGAGGCTCTTTCACGCGGTGCCGAAAAGGCTGTGTTTGTTGATAAAAGCGCAGAGGCTTTTTCCGTTGTTAAGCAAAACCTTAAAACCTGCGGTTTATCTGATAAAGCAACGGTTATAAATTCCGACAGCTTTGGTTTCCTTCGCAGCACCGCAGAAAAGTTTGATATAATTCTCATTGATCCGCCGTATAACAGGCAAATGGCAGAAACAGCTCTGTCTCTTGTCGACGGTGTTTTAAAAGACGGCGGCATTGTAATGTGTGAAACCGATTACCGCGAGGAATTGCCGGAAGAAGTCGGTGATATTAAAAAATTTAAGGAATATAAATATTCCAAGACTAAACTCACTACCTATAAAAAGTAATTCGGAGGGGTTTTCTTGAAAACGGTTATATGTCCCGGCAGTTTTGACCCTGTTACAATGGGGCACCTTGACATTATCCGCAGAAGCGCGAAAATGTTTGATAAGGTCATCGTTGTCGTAATGACAAATTATCATAAAAAAAATAATTATGCCTTCACGTCGGAGGAGAGAGTTGAGCTTTTGAAGCGCTGTACCGCAGATATGCCGAATGTCGATGTGGACCGATACGACGGTTTGCTCGCCGATTATGCGCGCCGCAAAGAGGCGGTTGCCATAGTAAAGGGCCTTCGAGCGGTTTCGGATTTTGAGTACGAATTTCAACAGGCGCTCACAAATAAAAAACTCAATAACGAGCTTGAAACGGTATTTATTACAACGCGAGCCGAGAATATGTACTTAAGCTCCAGCGTGGTAAAGCAGGTTTGTGAGCTCGGCGGTGACATTAGCACATTCGTTCCTGCTGAAATACGTGAGGACATCATCAAAAGAATAAAAAAATAAACTGAGAGACAGCAAATAAGAGGTGTAAAACAAATGACTATTGAAAGCTTAATAGAGGAGCTTGAGCAGATTATTGATGAGGGAAAATCCGTTCCCTTTACTTCAAATCAGATAGTTGACGTCGAAAGGCTCAGAACCACTATCGAGGATATGAGGCTTAATATGCCCGATGAGCTTATGCAGGCGAGAAAAATAGCCTCCGAGAGAAAGGAAATACTTACTGCGGCGCAAAGCACCGCCGAGGGGATTATTACCGCGGCAAAGAAAAAGGCCGATGAGCTTATTTCCGAGCACGAGATAACGAAGGGCGCCGAGGCCGAGGCTGAAAATATTATGGCGGAAGCACGTAAAAAGGCAAACGGTATCGTCGAGCAGGCGAGAGGAACTGCAGCGGAGCTTACGGAGCAGGCTCAAAAGTGGTCAAACGATATGCGTAAAAGCGCAGGCGAATACGTTGAGAGGGTTGTATCTATGGCAGACGAGGGTCTTACCAACTCCGTAAATGAAATAAGACGCGTGCGTCAGTCTCTCAAGGCTGCCGCTCAGCACAAAAAGGCTCCCGAAGAGAGCAAGTAATTTTTGTTGCCTTATATAGTATTTTATTTCGCCTCGTTGCATATATTTGCTTCGAGGTGAATTTATATGTTCGTATACTCCGTAAAGAAAAGGCAGGTAAAAATGGCTCTGCTTGTGTTTTTTGTGGCATTGCTTGCAGTCGCGCTGATTATTGTTTCTCATCATACGGCAGAGGCAGGGAAAACGGCGGCGCTGAATATCAGAGCAGCTTCCTCCGAGGACAGAATCGCGTATCTTTCGCAGTTCGGTTGGAGCGTAAAAGAAGATCCGGTTGAGGTTTGCGAAGTGATTATTCCCGCGGAATTTGATGATGTATACGAAAAATACAATGAGCTTCAAAAGGAACAAGGCTTTGATTTATCCTTGTATGCGTCGAAACGGGTAAAGCGTTGGACATATGAGATTACAAATTATACGGGATATGAAAATACCGGCTTTATCCACGCAAATATCTTGGTGTATGACGGCAAGGTAATAGGCGGAGATGTTTGCTCAACAGAGCTTAACGGCTTTATGCACGGCTTTGCAAAGCCTGATAACACCGGCGAATAAATAAGGAGAAACGGATGAAAAAAGAGCGGATAGATAAGCTTATAGCAGGCAGCGGTAAACTCAGCAGAAAAGACGTGGCAGGTCTGATTTCTCACGGCAATGTTACACTTAACGGCAGGACTGTCAAAAGCGGCTCCGAAAAGGCTGATGCCGATTCGGACGAGATTAAAGTATGCGGTGAAATTTTCACAATAAAAAAACATATATACATAATGCTCAATAAGCCGAAAGGCGTTGTTTCGGCAAGCGACGGAAAAGGCGAAAGAACCGTTTGTGACCTTGTCCCCGAAAAACTTATGCGCCGTGGGCTGTTCCCCGCCGGCAGACTCGATAAAGATACTACGGGCTTTGTGCTGATAACCGATGACGGCGAGTTCGCACACCGTATTCTCTCACCGAAAAACCACATTGATAAAACGTACGTTGTGTCTCTTCGTGACAATATCGAAGAAGAGGCCGTTTCGTTGCTCGAAAACGGCATTACTCTTCGTGACGGGACGAATTTTTTGCCGTCAAAAATAAAAATACTCTCCGATAAAGAGTGCGAAATTACTATTTGCGAGGGTAAATATCATCAGATAAAGCGTATGTTTTGCGCCGTCGGAAACGAGGTTACAAATCTTCGCCGTATAAAAATGGGACGACTCTTCCTCGATGAAAGGCTGAGAGACGGCGAGTGCCGCGAAATAACAGCCGATGAATTAAAAATGATTTCCGAAAAAGAATAAGTTGATGCGGTATTTGCAAAGCTCCCTTTACGGGAGCTTTTTTGACGTAAAAGAACAGGACGCTCTCCGAAGGAAGCATCCTGTTTTGCTTATTTTAGTCTATTTAATGAATTTATGACTTTCCCTTACTGCCATACTGTCGCATCGCTCATTTTCAGGATGACCCGCATGCCCCTTGAGCCAAACAATATTAAGACTGTGCTTTGATATGAGTGTCAACAGCTCATCCCATAAATCGGAATTCAACGCCGGCTTGCCGTCGCTCTTTTTCCAGCCCTTACTTTTCCAGCCCTCTGCCCAGCCTTTTGTTATGGCGTCCGCAACATATTTTGAATCCGTATAAAGAGTTACGTCGCACGGCCTTTTAAGCGCCTTAAAGCCCTCTATTACCGCGGTCAGCTCCATTCTGTTGTTTGTGGTGCTGCGTTCTCCGCCTGACAGCTCTTTTTCAGCCGAACCGAAACGCAAAATTGTACCCCACCCTCCGGGACCGGGATTTCCGGAGCACGCACCGTCGGTGTACATTTCAATTTTGTCAAGCTCTTTTTTCATGTGTTCACATCCGATTTGCTATAAAATCACACGGATATTTTAACATTAAATTCGCATTAAAACAACAGATTATTTTATAGCGACGGGGCAATAATACTTTTATGCATATATCCCTCTTTTTCCCCGAAGTGCGGAATACGTATGAAAGGTTACGGTGGTTTTGTGAAAGCGGTAATAGCATCTGAAGTCAGAAACGGATTTTTTAATGATGATTTTTTCGGTACGCCTAAAATTCTTTTGCCTTTACTCGGTAAACCGCTGCTCGGCTATATGACCGATATGCTTTCTTTTTACGGAATGAACGAAATTGTACTTTTGCTTGATGCGCAATCGGAAAAAATAAGCGAGTATTTGAAAAATAATCCGACTTGCGGAGCAAAGGTTAAGCCGGTTATCGGGAAAAGTATAAACGACGCTTTAAACTCACTTTTCTGTTCTGATGAAAAAGAGGATGATAACGTTTTACTGATAACCGACAACGTGCTTTTTGATTTTGATTTGAGCGAAGCCGAAAAATATCACCGAAGTATGGGGGCAGATGTAACCGTAATAATCACGCATTGTGACGGAGTTACCGGAGAGAAGCTTGTTTTCACGTCACCGACCGGCAGAATTACGGGTTTTTCGGGGAGCGTCGGCAGGTGCGGCTTTCTTACGGATAAGGCGGACACGGGCATTTATATAATTTCCGGCAAAATATTAAAAATGCTTCGCGACCGCACAATCACGGCTTTTTCAAATGAGATACTGCCTGAATTGCTCTCACAAAATAAAAGTCTTTTTGCATTTCGGTGCGCCGGTTACAGGCGCGGTATAAATACGGTATTATCATATTTAAAATGTACTCGCGATATGCTTGACGGAAAAACAGTATTTCCTCTGTCGGAAATATGCGACGGCATATATTCAAACGGCGAACTGCCTTGCGGCAAATACAATATTACGCCGCCTGTGTTTATAGGTGAAAATACCGAAATTTCGGACGGAGCGGATTTAGGACCGTATACCGTAGTGGGCGACGGCTGTTTTATAGGCGAAAAAGCATTTGTTCGCGGCAGTATTATGCTCAATAAATCCGCAGCCTTACGCGGAGCCGATATATCGGGAGCCGTTATGGGTGTAAATTCGGTTGCGGAGGAAAACAGCAAAATGTCTTTAGGCAGCGTGCTGTGTGAGAAAACGACCGTCGGCAGAAATATGGCGGTGGGCGAAAATGTAAAAGTCACACCGAAACCGCACGGCAGTATTTCCGCGCCCGAAAGTCAGCCGCAGGCTTATTATTACGCCGAAAATATTGCCGCTTTAGGCAGCCCCGGTACCGATTCGCTTTTCGGCGATTTTGATATAGGCCTGTTTTGCAAAGTCGGCAGAGCCTTGGGCAGCTGTGAGTTCGGTACGCGAACAGGAATAGGGTACGATGACAGCTTTTCTTCCGCAGCGGCGGTAAAGGCCGTTACGGCGGGACTTATATCCTCGGGCTCGCACGTGTTTGATTTCGGCAGATGCTTTTTGTCAGAAGTCGCTTTTTTCTCTTCTTTTTGTTCTCTCGGCTGCGGAATTTACATTTATTCGGAAAAGAACGGTATTCATTCGGCGTTTTACGGAAACGGCGGATTGCCGTTATCGCCCGATTTCGAGCAGGAACTTGAGTGCCGTGCGGAAAACGGCGAATTTCGCCGCTGCTCGGCACAGAATATGCGAGCCGTCTCCGATATGTCAAGCATGAGCAGTATGTATCGCCGAGAACTTTTGAGACAATCTGGAGATATGCTTTCGGGTATTTCGGCCAATGTAATGAGCGATGATAAGGACATACTTTTACTTATGGAGGATTGTCTTTTATCACTCGGCTGTGGTAAAGGCGATGACATCACGTTTAAGATAACAAGAGGCGGCACGGAGGTTTCGGCATTTTGCCGTGAATGCGGGTGGATCAATATGGATAAGCTGCTTTCATTGTGCTGTCTGTATGAGTTTCAATGTGGTCATGATGTTGCCGTGCCGTATGATGCTCCGGCAGCTATAAATGATATGGCGGACGGATATGAAAAGCGTGTTTTGCGGTACCCCGTGCAGGCGAAGACGCCTGTTCGCGATGAACTCAAATATCTGTCATCAAAACAGATTTTTTTGCGTGACGGGCTGTTTATGGCGGTAAAAATACTCGGTATAATGCGCGAGACCGGATATTCTTTCCCAAAACTGCTTTCACAGATACCTGAATTCTTTGTAAAACACAAAACCGTCAGCTTTTCCTCCGTTCCCGAGGATATTTGCAGAGCTTTCCCAAATGACACCGTTTATCCGTCTCATAACGGGGCGGTAATGTATCGCAGCGGCGGCAGAGTGCTGCTGAAGCCGTCTGAAAACGGCAAAACAATCGAGATAGTCACAGAGGCACTGAACTATGAGGTGTCGTGTGAGCTGTGTGATGATATTGAAAATAAACTGAGAGATTTAGGCTCTGTTCTCAATTGACATCCGAGGCAAAAAATAGTATTATATTATAATCCATGATTATGCGGTGGAGTGGTGCCGTATCTTGATTAGGATTTTACCTGCTTTTTGTACGTTTTGAAAAGCAGGATACATATATTCATTTTTTATTAAGGAGATATTTAATGTTAAAGAAAAAAACAGAGAGACTTATTCCGCAGTCGGATCAGCCTAAAAAGCAGGTCAGCCGCGGAAAGGTAACTGTACCCAAAAACTCGAAGCAAAACGCTCTCTCTACCGAAAAAAACAGTCTTGAGAACCGCAAAACAGCAAAAAAACCAACTTCCGGCAAGAAAAATTCCGCCGGTCAGAAAAAACAAAATCCGCAAAAAACAAAAAATCAAAATTCAAAAACACAGCAAAAATCCGTTCAGAAAAACGGTACTTCAAGGCCTGTGAAAAACGAACGCAAGACAACCAAAGCAACCGGCAACTCAAAGGGCCAGAGTAAGCGCCGCGGCAAAAAGAATAATGTGCCGCTTAAAATTGCGTTTCTCGGCGGACTCAATGAAGTCGGCAAAAATATGACGCTCTATGAGTGCGGCAACGATATGATGCTTGTTGACTGCGGACTTGAATTTCCGGATACGGAAATGCTCGGTGTAGACCTTGTAATACCGGACTTTACCTATGTAACCGAGAATGCAAGCAAAATACGCGGTATAGTCATAACCCACGGTCACGAGGACCATATAGGCGGTCTTGCGTATCTTTTAAAGCAGGTTAACATTCCCGTGTACGGAACGCGCCTTACAATAGGCCTTATCGAGGGCAAGCTTAAAGAGCACGGTATTTTAAAGCAGTGCAGCCTTAATGTTGCAAATCCGGGCGACCATATAAAGCTCGGCTGCTTCGACGTTGAGCTGATACACGTAAACCACTCAATTCCCGACGCCGTAGCCCTTGCTATAAAATCACCCGCCGGAACCGTTATACAGACGGGCGATTTCAAAATTGATACAACTCCTATAGACGGCGGAGTCATTGATATAGCTCGTTTATCTCAGCTCGGAACGGAAGGCGTGCTCGCACTTCTTTCCGATTCCACAAACGCGGCAAAGCCCGGCTTTACCGAGAGCGAGAGGAAGGTCGGCGAGACGTTTGAAACGCAGTTCAGAAAAGCTAACGGCAGGCGTCTTATCGTAGCAACCTTTGCGTCGAACATTCACCGTGTGCAACAGATAATCGATGTTGCCGAAAGTCTCGGAAGAAAGGTCGCTCTCTCCGGCAGAAGCCTTGAAAACGTTGTTTCGATAGCAGCCGAGATGGGTTACATCCGTATTCCCGATGGCATACTTATAGGAATCGACAGTATTAACCGCTATCCTGCGGATAAGCTTGTTATTATAACCACGGGCAGCCAGGGCGAGCCGATGTCAGCACTTTACAGAATGGCGTTTTCCGAGCACAGACGTGTTGCTATCTGCCCCAATGATTATGTAATAATCTCTGCAACACCTATTCCCGGTAATGAAAAAATGGTCGGCAAGGTAGTTGATGAGCTCTTAAAGCAGGGCGCAGAGGTAGTGTACGAAAAAATGTATGATGTTCACGTTTCGGGTCACGCCTGTCAGGAAGAACTCAAAATAATGATGAGCATTACGAAACCCAAGTATTTTATCCCCGTGCACGGCGAGCAAAAGCATCTGCGTAAAAATGCCGGACTCGCGAAAAGTGTCGGAATACCTCCTCAGAACATCCTTATTGCCGACAACGGTAAGGAGGTTGAGTTGACGGAGGATAAAATAAGAATTTCAGGCGATGTACCGGCGGGTATGGTCTTTGTTGACGGCTCAGGCGTCGGAGATGTAGGCTCGGTTGTGCTGCGAGACAGAAAGCGACTCGCCGAGGACGGTCTTATAATTATTGTCGCCACAATAGATAAAGAAACGGGAGATGTTCTTTCGGGACCCGAAGTTATTTCACGCGGCTTTGTTTATGTACGCGAGTCAGAGCAGCTTATTGATAAGGCGAGACGGCTTTGCGACAGCGTTATAGCCGATTGTATGTTTGAGAGAGTTCGCGATTGGACTACCGTTAAAAATCGCCTTCGCGACGAAGTCTCTCACCTTATGTACCACGAGACCAAGCGTAGTCCCATGATACTTCCCGTTATAATGGAAATATAACTGTTTTTTATTTGCTTTTTACAGAGTGCCGCGGTTCGTCGGGCTTTAATAGTTAAAGCTTTGATTTTACGCCGCAGTGCCAAAGGGAGTAAAAATGAAATTCAAAATAAGTCATCTTGTAAAAACCTATCCGATTACATTTTTTGCGGTTATTGCGCTGTTTACGGCTTCAGCTGTGACGGCGGCAAAAGGAGTGCTTTTGCCTCTCGCCATAGGCGAGGCGGCTCTTTCCGTTGTGCTTGCGGTTTCCGCAATCCTTAAAATGCACAACGAATTTCGTATAATAAAAAATGCGGTGATTTCACTCAATGCGTCGCTGTCGGATAAGGATATGTTAAAATATTTTCCGCTTCCTGCCGTAATATGCAAGACAAACGGGAAAATTCTTTGGTTTAACGACCTTTTTAAAGCTGCCGTTATAAGAAACCGTCAGCCGAGAGAAGACAATATATCCGTTTTTATAGGCGGTAAGGCTTTGTCGGAGCTGGCCGCAAAAAAAACATTTTCAGCGACTTATGACGGTCGAGATTACACCGTTATAAGTGAAACGCTTGACTTTTCCGGAGAGTCCTGTACGGTTTTTTACTTTGTGGATGATACCGACCTTAAGAGTATAGTCAGAGAATATCGTATGTCAAAGCCGGCCGTAGCTCTTGTTGCGGTTGACAGCATAGACGAGTTTTACAGAGTGTATAAAGAGAGCGAATATGCCGAAATAACAAGTGCTGTTGAAAGACTTACCGAAAACTGGTTTTCTGAATTCAGCGGCGTTTTCCGCAAACTCGGAACAGGGCGATTTATAGCAATAGTACCAGAATCCGAGCTTGAAAAGATGATTTCAAAAAAATTCAATGTGCTTGAAAACGTCAGAAGCTATACTTATAACGGTGCTACCGTCGGAATAACGCTTTCCGCGGGCGTCGGCAGGGGAGATAATTTAAGTGACGCCGAAGGTGCCGCACGTCAGGCTCTCGATATGGCTCTCGGCCGCGGCGGCGATCAGGTTGCCGTAAAGGATAACGATAAGTATACGTTCTTCGGAGGCGTTTCAAAGGGCGTTGAAAAGCGTACAAAGGTTCGCACAAGAGTCGTGGCTTCCGCTATGTCGGAACTCATAAGAAATGCGTCTAATGTAGTTATAATGGGTCACAAATTCTCCGACCTTGACAGCGTCGGTGCCGCATACGGTATGTACAAGGCGGCTTTGGCGCTCGGTAAAGATGCAAAAATAGTGGTAAACAGAAAAACAACGCTTGCCCAACCTCTTATTGACTATATAGGAAAAAGTGACGATGATTGCTTCGTTTCTCCTTTAACGGGGGAACGTCTCACGGTCAAAAAGACCTTACTTATTGTAGTCGACACTCACAAGGCGGATTTCGTTGACTCGAAAAATGTATATGAAAAAGCTCAAAACGTAATAGTTATAGATCACCACAGGAAAACAGTTGATTACATAAATAATGCTGTTATTTTTTATCACGAGCCGCATGCTTCTTCAACGTGTGAAATGGTAACGGAGCTTTTGCAGTATATCAGCAAGCATCCTGTTGCAGACTCAGTTTGCGCAACGGCCTTAATGTCGGGTATTATGCTTGATACAAAGGAATTTGTTTTAAGAGCCGGAGTACGTACTTTCGAGGCGGCAGCATATCTTCGCTCCCGTGGAGCGGACACCGTAACGGTAAAATCATTTTTTGCAAATTCCATGGAGTCAAGAAAGCTTCGCGGTATGGTTGTTATGAATGCAGAAATGTATCGTGCTTGTGCGATTTCGGTTACCGATATTGAATCTGACGATATACGTGTGGTTTGCGCACAAGCTGCGGATGAGCTTCTTTCTGTAAGCGGTGTCGATGCGTCATTTGTTATATTTAAGACTGATGATATCATAAATATATCGGCGCGTTCCATGGGCAAGGTAAACGTCCAGCTTATAATGGAGGCGCTCGGTGGCGGAGGACATCAGACCATGGCGGCGGTTCAACTCAAGGATGTTACCGAGAGTCAAATTAAAGATATGCTTAAAACCGCCATTGATAATTATTACAGTAATTTATGATTTCGGTTCCGAAAAACGGGTGCCGTATAAAAGAAAGGATTGATAAATATGGAGGTCATTCTTAAAAAAGATGTAAAGGGACTCGGCAAAGCCGGCGAAAAAGTCAAGGCGTCCGATGGTTATGCCCGTAATTTTCTTTTTCCTAAGGGACTTGCAGTTGAGGCAAATGCTCAGACTCTCACGGAGTTTCGCAACAGCGAATCCTCCAAGCAGCATAAGATAGAGGTCGAAATAGATAATGCAAATAAAGCAAAGGCAAAGCTCGATGGCAAGACTGTAAAACTTAAGGCTAAGGCCGGTGAAAACGGCAAGCTTTTTGGTTCGGTTACGGTTAAAGAAGCTGCAGATGCAGTCGGCAAACAGCTCGGCGTTACCGTTGACAAGCGCAAGATGTCTATGGCTGACATCAAAAATTTCGGCACATATACGGCAGAGGTGAAGCTTTACAACGGAATTACCGCAAAGCTTTACGTTGAAGTCGGAGAATAAAACATAACCGGATGTGAAATAAATGGACAACCTGACTTTTGACAATTTAACAGAGCCGTATTCGCTTGAATCGGAACAGGCTGTTTTGGGCTCCGTGCTTATAGACCCGCAATGTCTTTCGGATGTAATGACGGTACTAAAGGCTGAGCATTTTTATATTCCGCAGCACCGCGATATCTATTCGGTTATTGTAACGCTTGACGCTCTCGGTTCAAAGATAGACCCGTTGATAGTTCTTGAGGAACTCAAAAAGAACGAAGTTTATAACGATGCCGACGGCAAAAATTACCTGGCACAGCTTGCTCAGGCAGTACCGTCAACGGCAAACGTTATGAACTATGCCAAAATCGTTAAGGAAAAGTTCACTCTTCGTGAGCTTATGAATGTTTCGCACGATGTACTTCACCAGTGTTCGGAACAATCGGAAAATGCCGAAACTATACTCGATTCGGCGGAGCAGCGCATATATAACATTCGTCAGGGCAAAACAACCGACGGACCGACTAAGCTCGGCGATATAGTGATAAATGACGTTATCCCCAACGTGACATTGCTTGCAACTCCCGAGGGCAAGGACCGAAAGGGTATTCCTACGGGATTTTCCGTGCTTGATAAATATATGACCGGACTTAACAAGTCCGACCTTATTCTTATCGGAGCTCGTCCTGCGATGGGTAAAACAAGCTTCGCGCTGAATATTGCACGCAATGCCGCGGTTACTTCGCGTAAAAAGGTTCTTTTCTTTTCACTTGAGATGTCAAAAGAGCAGCTTGCACAGCGTATTCTTGCCACCGAAGCGAGAATTGAAAGCTCAAAAATGAGAACGGGCGACATTTCTCCCGAAGAGTGGGTCAGAATTGCCACGTGCTCCGACGCGCTTTCAAAGGCGGAGCTCTATTTTGACGATACGTCAAATATAACCGTTCCCGAAATGAAAGCAAGAGTGCGCCGCCTTAAAGATGTTGACCTTGTAGTTATTGATTACCTTCAGCTTATGACCGGAACGAAGCGTACCGATAACCGTGCGCAAGAGGTAGCTGAAATTACAAGAAGCTTAAAGCTTATGGCAAAAGACCTTAAAATACCGGTGGTTACCTGCTCACAGCTTAACCGTCAGTCGGCGTCGGGCAAGGGCAAGGACCACAAGCCCACTATGTCGGAGCTTCGTGAATCGGGTTCAATAGAGCAGGACGCCGATATAATTTTACTCTTGTACCGTGAATCGTATTTTGATGAGGACAAGGGCGAAAGCGTTGTTGCAGACGAGAATAAGGCGCAGGTCATAATAGCCAAAAACCGTCACGGCGGCACTACCGACGTAGACCTTAACTGGAACGGTCAGTATACCTTGTTTACGACTGCGGAGTATAACAGAAATGAACCGTGACGTATTATCGGCAACAAAAAAATATGATATGCTGTCTTACGGCGATAAAATCGTTGTGGGGCTTTCCGGCGGAGCGGACTCGGTGTGTCTTACACATGCTCTTGTTTCACTCAGGGATTCGCTTTCGCTTGAAGTCGAAGCTGTTCACGTAAACCACGGTATACGCGGCGAAGAGGCTTTGCGAGATGAAAAATTTTGTTCCGATTTTTGCAAAAGCCTGGGAATAAAATTGACCGTATTCCGCTTTGACATACCGCTTGAGTGTAAAAAGACGGGCGAGAGCGAAGAGGAGTGCGGTAGGCGAAAAAGGTATGAGTGCTTTAAAAATACGGCAGGCGAAAACGCAAAAATCGCAACGGCACATAACCTTAACGACAGTGCCGAAACCGTGCTTTTGAACATTGTACGCGGCACGGGCTGCAAGGGCCTTTGCGGTATACCGCCGATACGCGGCAATATAATAAGACCGCTCATTATGACTTCGCGCGACGATATTGAATTGTACTGTAAAGAAAATTCTCTTGATTTTGTTACCGACAGCACAAATCTTCAAAACGAATATAAGAGAAATGTTATCAGAAACGTAGTTTTTCCGACTCTGCAAAAAATGAATCCGTCCGTTCTTTCGGCATTTTCCCGACTTACTGAAAATGCGACGGATGACGAAAAACTGATAGAAGAAATCGCAGAGCTTAAATACTCCGAATGTAAAACTTCGCTCGGCTTGGACGAAGAGAAGCTTTCGGGTTATCCCAAGGCATTGCGCCGCAGGATATTAATGAAGTTTTTAAGCGAAAATATTAAAAAGGATATATCCGCCGTCCACATATATGACGCCGAAAATACGGTGGGTACGGCTAAAAGCATAACCTTGCCGGGTAAAATAATACTTGCTCACAAGGACGGTTCGCTCGTCCTTTCCGAAAAAACAGAGGAGTATTTACCATTTTCCGTAACGTTCAATGTAAAAGACGGCGTCGTGGAATATCCGTACGGTAAGCTTAAAATTCAGATTTTCACTCAAAAAGATTTACAAAATCTTAACAAAGTACTATTGGATAATGCCGTGGATTGTGATAAAATAGGCAATGTTCTTTCGGTGCGGAGCAGAAAAGAAGGTGATAAATTCTCTTCTGCGCGCAGAAAGAATACAAAGACGCTTAAAAAGCTGTTTAACGAAGCGAAAATTCCGCAGCCGAAGAGAGTTTGTATACCGGTTGTCAGCAGCGGAGAAAAAACCGTTTGGGTTGAGGGCTTCGGTACATCATCTGAATTTCGCGTCGATAAAGGTACAAGAAAATTTATAATTATAACAGGTTTAACGGGGGAGAATTAATGAAGGTAGACTATAAGAATGACATTGAGAGCGTTCTCTTGTCCGAAGAGAAATTAAAGGAAATAGTTACGTCGCTCGGTAAGCAGATAAGCGACGATTACCGCGACAGCGGCAGGAAATTACTCTTGGTCAGCGTGTTAAAAGGCTCGGTGGTATTTATGGGCGACCTTATGCGCGCCATAGATATTCCGTGCTGTATAGACTTTATGTCGGTATCGAGCTATGGCTCGGGTACTTCAACAAGCGGCGTAGTCAAAATAATCAAGGACCTCGACACAAATGTTGTTGAGGGCGCAGATTTGCTTATAGTTGAGGATATTCTCGACAGCGGCAAAACGTTGAGTTACCTTAAAGATATTCTTCTTCGCCGCAATCCGGCAAGCTTTAAGATTTGTACCTTGCTTGATAAACCGGAGCGACGTCTTGTAGACCTCAAGGCTGATTACAGCGGCGCTGTGATACCGGATGCTTTTGTTGTAGGCTACGGCCTTGACTATGACGAAAAGTACAGAAATCTTCCGTATGTAGGCATATTAAAGCCTAAGGTTTACGAAAAGTAACAACCGATAGTGCAAAATTACAACTCTGAGGAGTGATTAGTGAATTGAAAAAAATTGACTGGAAAGCAATAGCTCCGTATATCGTAATTCCGCTTATATTTGTTTTGTGTATTTCGATTTACGCAACAATGGGCGATACGCAGAGAGATAAAAAACAATATTACGAAATAGTTGATTTGTTTGAAGATAACGAGGTGTCAGAGTACACCTTGAATCTTGCAAGCGGAAGCTTGGAGTACAAGTTATTCGGGGACGACGGCACTACTTATAAATATACCGTGCCGAATGTTTCGATGTTTGTTGACGATATTCACGACAGCGTTGTTGAATATAATAAGCAAAATCCCGATAATCAGATTAAAATGGATTACAAATCGGGTAATTCGGGCTCGTGGCTTGTAAGCCTGTTGCCTACGGTTGTCATAATGATAGTGTTGACCGTCATTATGCTGCTGATGTTCCGCAAAATGAATCAGTCATTCCAAAACGAGAATAACCGCACACTCTCTTTCGGAAAAGCAAGGGTTAAAGATGCCAATGACGGCAAACAGAAAAAAACCTTTGATGATGTAGCGGGTGCCGATGAAGAGAAAGAGGAACTCGAAGAGATAGTTGAATTTCTTAAAAATCCGTCGGCATTTAACGCGCTCGGTGCAAGAATACCGAAGGGTGTGCTCCTTGTAGGACCTCCCGGCACAGGTAAAACTCTTCTTGCAAAAGCGGTTGCCGGTGAAGCGGGTGTTCCGTTTTTCTCAATATCGGGTTCGGACTTCGTTGAAATGTATGTCGGCGTAGGTGCGTCAAGAGTCCGTGACCTATTTGATCAGGCTAAAAAGAACTCTCCGTCTATAATATTTATAGATGAAATTGATGCCGTAGGACGTCACAGAGGTGCCGGTATGGGCGGCGGTCACGATGAACGTGAGCAAACCCTTAACCAGCTGCTTGTTGAAATGGACGGCTTCGGAGAAAATCAGGGAGTAATAGTTATAGCGGCAACAAACCGTCCCGATATACTTGACCCTGCGCTGTTAAGACCCGGTCGTTTTGACCGTCAGGTAACTGTTTCGTATCCGGATATTGACGGCAGAGAGGCTATTTTGAAGGTTCACGCGAAGCGTAAGCCCTTAGGACCCGACGTTGATTTGAGGTCAATAGCATCGCAGACTGTCGGTTTTACGGGTGCCGATCTTGAAAATTTGCTTAATGAGGCAGCTCTTTTGGCGGCAAGGCGCAAAAAGAAAGCTATTACAATGCCCGACATTGAAGAGGCTGCAATGAAAGTCCTTGTCGGAACAGAAAAGAAGTCGCACCGTATGACAGAGCGCGACAAGAAAATTACCGCATATCACGAGGCAGGTCATGCCGTTACCTCGTATTATCTTGAGCATAAGGATCCTGTAACGCATATTTCGATTGTTCCGCGCGGTATGGCAGGCGGCTTTACCATGTATCAGCCTGAAAAAGACGAGATGCATCTTATGAAGTCCCGTATGCTTGACGATATAGTCGGGCTCCTCGGCGGACGTGTTGCCGAAAAGATAATTTTCAACGATATTTCAACAGGTGCGTCCAACGACATCGAAAGAGCCTCCGATACGGCTCGTAAGATGATAACAAAGTACGGTATGAGCGAAAAACTCGGACCGATAACCTTCGGTACAGGAAACGATGAGGTTTTCCTCGGAAAAGATTACAATCATATGCGCAATTATTCCGAGGCGGTTGCCTGCGAGATAGACGAGGAAGTTGAGAAGATAATTCTCAAGGCTTATGACCGTACAGAGTCAATCTTAAACGAGCACATTGATAAGCTTCACGCCGTTGCAAAGGCTCTTGTCGAGAGAGAGAAGATAGACGCCGAGCAGTTTAAAATTCTTATGGAGGGCGGAACTCTTCCCCCTTATGAGCCAAAGAGTGAAAAAGTTGAAAATAAAACCGAGACTGTCGAAAAAGACAAGCCGTCAGCCGTTGATGATAAAAACGCGGATGAGGCGGTAAAGGACCTTGAAGATAATTTCAACGACGAAAAGAAATATCTTACGAAGGATGTAGCCTCAGAAGCGGAAAAGGAAGTCGATTCGGATGAAAAGAAAAATTCGTCCGATGAAACCGGTAAAGATAACTGATTTTATAAAAAATGAAAGCGTGTCCTTTTGGACACGCTTTCGTTTTTCCCTGCTTTATAAAATTCTTATTTTTATATAAAGATGCCGTTGAAAATTGCAGGCCTTAGTGTTACAATTATTTATCACGGAAGGGGAGCAATATGAAAAAATTTCGTCTTGAAAAAATTGAGATTTTGCCCGAAAAAAACGCAAATCCTATATACAATGAACTTGAAAGCAAAGCTCATACTGCATATGAGGCGGAAAAACTGTTCTATACCTGTATCGAACAGGGAGACACAGAGCGTCTCAGCTATACCATGGACGAATTTTTTAGTAATGGGCTCGTAATAGGCAAACTTTCCGAAAACAACTTGCGTCAAATGCAGTATTGGGCGGTAAGCTGCATAACCCTCGCTATACGGTATGCCATTGAAGGCGGGCTCTGTGAATCCGAGGCATATGAGATGAGTGACAAAATGATACGCCGCGTCGATTCCATGACTTCGTCAGAGAGTATACCGCCGTTTTTGCAGGAAAAGGCAATAGAGCTTACAAATCTTGTACGCTATTCATCAATAGGCAAGGATTATCCGCCGCCTGTGAGAAAGTGTATAAGCTATATCAAGGAAAATCTTGAAAAAAAGCTTACGCTCGGAGGGCTTTCAAAGGTGTGCTCTTTGTCACCGGATTATCTTTCCGCGTTGTTTAAAAAAACGACGGGTCAGAATATCAGCCGTTTTATTTTGAGACAAAAATTGGAACTTTCAAAATCATTGCTCAATGGCAAATATGATTACAGCGAGATAAGCTGTTATTTGTCATTTTGCTCCGAGAGTTATTTCATATATTGCTTTAAACGAGAGTATGGTGTGACTCCGCGTGAATATGCTAAGGCATTAAAATATTAAAAGGAGATGCTTATATGACTCAACTTGAAAAATTCTTTAAAAACCTTAAGGCAAGCTTTTTTGCTTCGGCGGCAATTTATCTTGTCACGGGAATGCTTCTTATGATTTTTCCCGAGCAGATAGCTAAAGTGGCATGTTATCTTTTCGGCGGTCTTTTTGTTCTTGCGGGCATTTATCTCGTAATTAAATTCTTTTCATGCCGTTCTGTTTCGTCGCTGTTTTCTATAACTCTTGTCAGCGGCATTATAATTGCCGCAATAGGCATTTTCCTTATGTTTAAGCAAGACGTTGTTTACTCTGTAATTCCGTTCATTTTCGGTATAGTCGCCATAATTGACGGACTTATCAATATCCAACGTGCCGTAATGCTTGCTCGCAATCATTTTCCGATGTGGTGGCTGTCGCTGCTTTTCGCCGTTGTAGCGATTGTGCTCGGACTCATTATGGCGATAAGACCTTTTGAAACTGCTATGTTTGCGTTCCGCTTTATCGGTATCTGCTTTGTTTTCAACGGTGTTATGGATATGTGGGGCACATACAGCTTTAATAAGTTTGTTAAAGATACAAAGGACGATTATGTTATCGAAGCAAAGACAGAAGAGAAGAACGGAGAAAACAAATGAATTTTACTAAGCTTAACAATAACGGTCTTGTTGACGGGTTCGGAATACTGATAAAATGTGAAAAAAAGACAAGCTCACGAGGCGGAGCATATCTTGATATGATTCTTTCCGACAACGACGGCGAAATTTCCGCAAAGCTTTGGGACTACAATGAAAATACACACGGAAAATTTGAAACCGATATGTTTGTCAAGGTTCGCGGTACAATATCACAGTATAACGGTGCCGATCAGCTGCGCGTTGAAAAAATGCGTAAAGTAACACCCGAGGATAATGTGGATATTACCGATTATGTCAGGCACGCGGGGTACACCGGCGAATATATGTATAATAAGATCACGGAGACAATAAACGCTTTTTCAGATGAGGATTTGAAAAAGCTTGTCGGTACAATCTTTACAGAAAACAAAGAAAAGCTTTTGAAATGGCCGGCGGCATATAAGTTGCACCATGCCATACGCGGCGGGCTTTTAATGCATACTCTGTCTATTGTGAAGCTTTGCGAGGGCGTATGCGAGGTTTATCCGTTTGTGGATAAAGATCTTTTGCTGTCGGGTGCCATTCTCCACGATATAGCCAAGACCCTTGAGTTTAACGTGGGGGAAACAGGGCTTGCGAACGGATATTCCGTAGAGGGCAATCTTATAGGTCACCTTGTTATGGGTGCTATGATGGTACGAGAGGCAGCCGACAAGCTCGGAACTGATAAAAAACGTGAAATGCTGCTTGAGCATATGATTTTGTCTCATCACGGCGAGCCGGAATTCGGGGCAGCGGTAAGACCGCTCTTTCTTGAGGCAGAGCTTCTCTCTGAGCTTGACCTTATGGATGCGAGAGTATATCAGATACATGAGGCAATTACACCGCTTAAAGAGGATGATTTCTCCGGCCGGCTTTGGGCACTTGACAATCGAAAAATATATAATCACGGACTTGCCGATAATAAAAAGGATGTAGATTTGGACTGAGTTTAACAAAAATACGTCGACGCTTTAAAATTTGTGCATATTTTTGTTAAATTTGAGACAACTAACTATTGAAATATATTTACCTTTGAGTTACAATAATACGAGTGAATAAAAATTCAATATTCCAAAGGAGAGAGTTATGGATCAAAATTGGATGAATAATACGACCGTTATCGTAACCGGCGCGTCAGGCGGTATGGGCAAGGGAATTGCCGAATCCCTTATCGTTGATCATGGTTGCACCGTTATCGGTATCGCTCGCAGCGAGGAAAAAATGAAAAAGGTAGTTGAGGAGCTCGGTCCCAATGCCGAAAAATTCAGCTATAAGCTTTTCGACGTATCGGTTGAGCAAAATTGGATAGATTTTGCAAAGTACCTTGAGGATAATGACATTCATCCCGACATACTTGTCAATAATGCGGGAATTTTGCCGAAGTTCGACAGATTTGAACATTATTCAATGGCTGATATCGAAAAGGCTATGAATATCAATTTCTATTCGGCGGTTTATTCGATACATACGCTTCTTCCGATGATTCTCAAGTCAAAGACTCCCGGAATCATCAACATCGATAGCTCGGCTTCTCTTATGTCTCTTGCAGGTACTTCGGTATATTCCGCAAGTAAGGCTGCTCTTAAGTCTCTTTCCGAATCACTCAGAGAAGAGCTTCGCGGCAAATGCTATGTCGGCATAGTTTGCCCCGGCTTTACAAAGACCGATATATTCAGAAGTCAGGATGCTTCCGACGCAAAGGGTCAGAAGATGCTCAATGCTGTCAGCACCTCCTGCGACAGAATGGTAAAGATGATAATGCATGACATCAGAACAAGACGTCCGCTCGGCGTTCATGGCTTTGACGCTGCATTTATGAATTATTTCGGCAGACTTATGCCGGTACTCGGCGGCCATATTTTCAGCAGCGTTATGAAGATTTCAAAGCTTCCGCTCTTTGACCCCGTATTCAAGGACTGATTTAGTTTTTAATTTAGCAAAAATATATAGTTAGACAGGAGAATTGCTATGAAAATCTTTATGATCGGCGGTACAGGCCTTCTCGGCTGTGAAGCTGCCACGACTCTCATTAAGAGAGGTCACCAGGTAAAGAGCGTTGCTCTTCCGCCTCTTCCGGAGGGAGCTCCCATTCCGAAGGAAATGGAACTCGTTTTCGGCGATATCAACAAGAAGACGGATGAGGAAATTGAGCAGATGCTCGAAGGCTGTGATTGCTTTATCTTCGCAGCAGGCGTTGACGAGAGAAAAGAATTCCCGGCGCCCGTAATGGATTATTACTACAAATACAACATTGCTCCGCTTGAGAGAATCTTCCCGCTCTGCAAAAAAGCAGGCGTTAAGAGAGCTGTTGTTCTTGGTTCTTACTTCTCATATCTTTCTAAAATCAAGCCTGATATGAATCTTGAAGAGAGAAACCCCTACTTCAAATCTCGTCTTATTCAGGAAGATGTTTGTAAAAAGGCTAGCGATGACAACTTCAGCGTAGCAGTTCTTGAGCTTCCTTACATATTCGGTACTCAGCCGGGCAGAAGACCTGTTTGGACTGTTCTTATTGAGCAGATTTCCGGTATGGACAAGCTTCCTTTCACCCTTTATCCGAAGGGTGGCACAGCAATGCTTACTTGCCGTCAGGTTGGACAGGCTATTGCCGGTGCCGCAACCAAAGAGGGTGCCAAAGGCTTTGAGGCTATTCCGATCAGTATGTACAATATGAAGTGGGATAAATTCCTCGGTATTGTATATGAGGCTCGCGGAATGCATAACAGAAAGATTGTCGGCATACCTCCGTTTATGATGAAGCTCGGTATGTACGGTATTGTTAAAGATTATAAGAAGAGAGGCATTGATTCCGGTATGGATCCGCTTCAGCTTCCCTACATTATGGACTATGATCTCTTCATAACGGATAAGTACACCCGTGACCTCGGCGTTGAGGATGACGACATTGAGGCTGCTATAACCGATTCTATCAAGGTTTCTCAGGAATCCTATGAGGGCAAGGTTAAGCTCCTTGATATGAAGGGCGAATAATCTGCATTTTGCATCGAACAGAGTACGGTTTTTCCGTGCTCTGTTTTTTTATGTTGTAAATTATTACAAATCAAGCTGTCTGGCAAAACACACAAACAATAAATTTTATAATTAGCGTTTATGTACACAAATTCAACGTTTGTGAACAGTTTGTTAACAATTAAAATAAATTATTGACTGTTGGTCATTTTTGGAGTAGCATTTTGAAATGTAAAAAGTGACTAACGGTCATTTTAAAGAGCGCAGAACTTTAATTTGCGGTGGATGATAAAATTCTGTTAAGCCTCAGAAATTCAACCGAAAGAGATAGTGTAAAATGCCGAGTGTGGAAGAAAACAAGCTTAAAAAACGTAATAAAATTTTAGATGCCGCATATAACCTATTTGCAAAAAACGGTATAAACACCACACCGATAGATGAAGTTGTCAAATGTGCAGGCGTGGCAAAGGGTACGTTTTATCTCTATTTTCATGATAAATACGACCTTATGGATCAGATAATTCTTTATAAGAGCGCAGCGATTATAAAGTCTGTTATAGCGCAGATGAAAAATATAAACACCGATAACAAAATGGAGGCTATCGATCAGCTCACATTTTTTGTTGACGCAATTATAGATTATATGATCGAAAATAAAGAAATGCTTTCCGTGATAAGCGAAAAAAGCTCAATATTGTATTCGCTGATAATCGATAACGGCGACGATAACATCAAACTCGATTTTGATTATCTTACAGATATAATAGTTAAACTCGGAAATCCTCCCGAGAATGCCAAGAAGCTGTTGTTACTCGTTTCTACAATGATATTTACAACCGCTTCGAATGCCATTCTTTCGAGATCTCCGTTCACCATAGAAGAAATACGACCGGAAATTCATCTGGCCGTCAAAAAAATGTTAGCTTAGTAAATTATTATAGCAAAGGGGAGATACGATGATAGACAAAATGGCAAGGGGAATTGCAAAACACCCAAAAACAGTCCTCATAGTTTGCCTTATATTATTGATACCGTCGATAATATGTTATCTTAACACATTCGTAAACTATGATATTTTGTCTTATCTGCCGGAAGACCTTAATTCGGTACAGGGCGAGCATATCCTTGATAAAACATTCAATAACGCTGCAAGTGCCATTGTTGTTATTGAAAACGAGGATCAAAAAACCGCTGTCAAGCTGAAGGAAGAAATTTCCGAAATCGACGGAGTAAGCAATGTTATGTGGGTCGATGATATCGCTGATATATCGATTCCAGAGGATATGCTTCCCGATGACTTAAAGAACGTCTTTTACAGTAAAGACGGTAATGCCACACTTATGATGGTTCAATTTACGCAGGGCGGCGCTTCCGAGTCAACAATGGATGCTATAAAGTCCATACGTAAATGTATGAACAAAAATATGTTTATGAGCGGTGTTTCCACAATAATGTATGATACTAAGGCACTTGCCGACGCGCAGGCTCCGCTGTATGTAGTTATTGCAATAGCGCTCGCTCTTATCGTTTTGATGTTTACCCTGAAATCGTATGTCTTGCCGTTTGTGCTTCTTATGGCACTGTGTACCGCGGTTGTATATAATATGGGTACAAACATTTTCTTCGGGCAAATATCATATATTACACAGTGTATAGCGGCTATACTGCAGCTCGGCGTTACCATGGATTACTCGGTATTCCTTATGGACCGTTACGAAGAGGAATGCAAGCATAATGACGACAGAACCATGGCAATGGCTTCGGCAATAAGCAGTACGTTTGTATCGCTGGCAGGCAGCTCATTGACTACGGTATTCGGCTTCCTCGCACTTTGTTTTATGAGCTTCAAGCTCGGTCTTGACATAGGCCTTGTAATGGCAAAGGGCGTATTGCTCGGTGTTATCACGGTTGTTACATTCCTTCCGGCACTTATACTTTTGCTTGACGATAAAATCGAAAAGACAAGGCATAAGAGCTTGGTTCCTCATTTCGGCAAGCTTAATGAATTCACCCTTAAGCATCGCCGTGTAATTGCAATAATCTTCCTTCTTCTTATAATTCCCGCATACGGAGCTTCGAAGAGCGTTAATGTATACTACAATATGGATAAGGCTCTTCCCTCCGACCTCGCGTCTATCGTTTCACTTCACGAAATGAAAGATAAATTCAATATGGCAACTACACATTTCATTATAGTAAGCGATGATATACCGAGCCAGAAGCTTGAAGCTATGGAGCAGGAAATTGAAGATGTTGACGGTATAACAAACGTAGTTGCAATGAACGAGTTTTTAGGTTCTGCAATACCCGCCGATATGATTCCCGATGATATTCGTAATATCTGCATTAAAGACGGTTATCAGCTTATGATGGTAAATACAAGCTACGCTACGGCAACCGATGAAGAAAATGCACAGATAGATACGCTGAAGAGTATTGTATTGAAGTATGACCCGAACGGTTATCTGACAGGCGAGGGTGCTATGACTAAGGATCTTGTTGATGTAACGAACCGAGACTTTATAATAACCAATATAATTTCCGTCGCGGCAATATTTATCCTTATAGCGATTATCTTCAAGTCAATATCAATACCTGTAATACTTGTTGCGTCGATAGAGATAGCAATATTTATAAACGAGAGCTTTTCGTTTATATTCGGCGAGACGATACCGTTTATCGCGCCTACAATAATCGGTTGCGTACAGCTCGGCGCAACGGTTGACTATGCTATACTCATAACCTCGAGGTTCCGTGAAGAACTGAGAAAGGGTCTGTCTAAGGATGAAGCCATCAGAAAGGCTGCCAACGAATCCGACCGTTCGATTTTCCAAAGCGCAATGGTGTTCTTTGTTGCGACCTTCGGTGTTTATCTGATTTGCGATATAGAGATAGTCAAGAGCATTTGCGGTATGCTTGCACGCGGTGCAATCATAAGTGCGTTTATAATAATCTGTACTTTGCCGCCCATACTTTATATCTGTGAAAAACTCATAAACAAAACTTCGTTTAATTGGCGGACAATGCCGAAAGAAAAATTTAAGAAATCAAAGGCAAAAATAAAAGCCGTCAAGGCTAAAAAATCGGAGGCAGCAAAATGAAAAACACAAATAAAATCAAAAGTATAATCTGTGTTTTGCTTGTTTTCTCAATGCTTTGTGTCACCTTTACCGGTTGCTCGTCCAAAAAGGACGACGACACGGTAGCCGAGGTTGATAAAAAGACCGAGGAAACTATTTACACAAACAGAATCAATAATTATAAAAAAACCGAAACGGTTTACGCTACACTTGATAACTCCGGTGCGGTTCAAAATATATCCGTTACCGATTGGATTCACACCGACACCCCCGAGGTTTACCTCAGAGATGTTACGGACCTTGAAAATATAACAAATGTTAAGAGTGATACCGAACCCTATTTTAAGGACGGCGGCTTGTTCTGGAATATGCCGACTACCGACCTTTATTATCGCGGCACAAGTAATAAGACGCTTCCTGTAAGCATCTCAATTAAATACTATCTTAATGATGAAGAAATAGCCGCCTCCGATCTTGCCGGCAAGAGCGGTAAGGTAAAGATAGAAATACAGATGACAAACAACATCTTTAAAACCGAAAAAATCAACGGTAAGGATGTTAAGGTTTGCAATCCCGTGCTTGCCGTCGGCGGCATGATTCTTCCCGAAACCAACTTTCAAAACGTAAAAGTGGAAAACGGCATTTCTCAGGGAGATGGTTCAAAGGAAGTAGCTGTGGTGGCCGGCTTCCCCGGAATTAACGAGACGCTTGGCTTAGATTCCAAAACTCTCAAGGACGCTGCCGATATCACCTTTAACGATAACTTTACAATTACCGCCGATGTAACGGATTTTGAACTTACAAATATGTATTTTGCGGTCCTTCCTCTTTCGGCAGTAAGTAATAATATGGCTGTTCCTTCAAGCGTTGATGATTTAAAATCAAGCCTTAATCAGCTCAAGGAAATTGAATCCTCGATTAAGTCAATAGATCCCAATAACGTCTTATCGACTCTTATGTCAAATCCCGACAAGCTCGGCGAGCTTGCACAGATGATAAATGATGCAACATCGCTTTATGAGAGTAATAAGCCTCTTATTGATGTTCTTTCCAAGAACCTTACTCCGCAAAATATAGAAACGCTTAAAACTCTTCTCGATTCATCAAGTAATTCCGACCTCCAGAAGATGATAAAACTGCTTTCTGATCCCAATGTACAGCAGTTCTTAAGCCTTCTTCCGTCGGCTTCAGGTGAGTTTAAAGACGCACTTCCGCTTCTTCAGAGTCTATCAAACGATATGCAGGATCCGGAGGTACAGGCCGCAATAGATAATTTGCCTGATACCATGAGTAAGATTTCGGATATCCAGAGCGAACTTGATAGCAATCAGGAGCTTCTTAACAGTCTCAGCACTCTGTTAAATGAAGACAATATGACAAAGATAACAAATCTGATGAATTCCGTCAGCGCGGCTGATTTTGCATCAAAGCTTGAAAAATACGGTGTGCTTACCGATAATTCCGATGAGCTTTTACAGAAAGCCACCAAAATGATTGAATACGGTAAAGAATATAAGATTTACTCTTCGGTTGCCGACGGTATAGAGTCAAGCGTAATGTTCGTTATGAAAACACCGAGTATTGAAAAGGCTGCGGAGGTTAATACTCAGGCAGAAAGCAGTAAACAAAATTGGTTCCAAAAGGTGTTTGGTAAAAACAAGTAAATAATTGCTTTTAAAAACGCGTTGCTTATTTTAGAGCAACGCGTTTTTTTGTGTGAAAATGCACAAACGGAGAGCCGCAAATTTGACGTTTGCAATTTGAAGTTTACTTTTTAACCAATGTGCAATATGAAGAATTAAGCACTTCTGACAAAGATATTTTTTCTGCAAAAAAAGAGTTGACTTTTGCTGTAACCGGAAGTAAACTATGGGCGTAGGGTAAACGATTACCCGTTATTTGTTACAAACTTAGCAAACGATTGCATAATTTTTCGGAGGTATTTGAATTGAAAGGGAAAATTTCAATGGTTGAGATTGCCGAAATGTCTGGTGTGTCCATCGCCACCGTTTCGCGCGTTTTAAATCATAACGGCAGATTTTCCTCAGAGACCGAAAGAAAAGTTATGAATATTGTTAATAAGTACGGCTACAAGGTGAATCTTAATGCCAAAGGGCTAAGAACCAATAAAACGCAGAGCATCGGTGTTATTGTTCCTGACATAACAAACGAATTCTTTGCTAAGATTATCCGTTCCATAGAGACGTCTCTGTTGCAAAAAGGCTATACCGTTTTTGTGTGCGACTCTAACGAGGACAGCAGCACAGAGGACAAGCATATTTCTTCGCTTGCCGCCAAAGACGTTGACGGTATAATCTATATCAGTACAAAGAGCGATGTTAAGCAGATATATAAAGATTACAAAATACCGGTAGTTCACATAGACCGTCGGCCTGAGCATGCGGGTACCCTTATAATTTCAGATAATGAGATGGGCGGTTTTTTAGCTACGGAGGCTCTTATAAAGGATGGCTGTAAGGATATATTGATGCTGAGCGACAAAAACTATTATTCTACCACACGAAACAGATATAAAGGTTATGTTGACGCTCACAAAAAGTATTCTTTGCCGCTTAACGAGGGAAATGTTATAAAAACGGATGTCAGCTACGCTTCATCTTATGACGCGATAAAAAAAGTCATAGCCAACGGCAAAAAGTTTGACGGAATTTTTTGTAATAACGATATGATGGCAATCGGTGCTTTGCAGGCGCTTAAGGATTCCGGAATATCTGTGCCTGAAAAATGCAAGGTCGTCGGATTTGATGACATTACTCTGTCAGAGATATGTGATCCGCCGATAACCACAATACAGCAGGATACCGATATGTTCGGTAAAAAATCAGTTGAAACTCTTTTAAATCTAATCGAGAATAATGAGACAAAAAACAAAAATGATATTTATGTTATTCCCGTAAAGCTTGTTAAAAGAACAACCGCATAAAAAATCAGCTAACATATGCAAACGGGAAATATTATTTCCCGCATATTTTGGAAAAATGAGTAAACCTTTACCCAATAAAATGTATATACTATTCACATACGGACACAACTAATATGTGAAAATAATAGACTTCAAGGAGGAAAAAATGAGCGCATTAGTTGAGATGAAGGGCGTCGTTAAAAAGTTTCCGGGCGTAACGGCACTTAAAGATATAACATTTGACATACAGCCCGGCGAAGTACATGTGTTGCTCGGTGAAAACGGCGCCGGAAAGTCGACACTTATGAAAATTCTCAGCGGCGTTTATCAGCCCACTGAGGGAGAAATAATTGTCGGAGGAAAAAGCTATAAAAGGCTAACTCCCAAGGATTCCGCCGAAAACGGCATCAGCGTAATTTACCAAGAACTGAGCGTCATAAATGAACTTTCCATTCAGGAAAACCTTTTTGTCGGTAAGTTGCCGATGAAAAAATACGGCCCTGTTAAGGTCGTAGATTATAAGTATATGAATGAGCGTGCAAAAGAGCTGCTCTCGAAGGTAGGATTAAAACGAGACCCCAAAACTCTTGTTGAGGATATAAGTATTTCCGAAAAACAGCAGGTTGAAATAGCCAAGGCACTTGCCGCCGACAGTAAAGTAATCATAATGGATGAGCCTACTGCGTCTTTGACAAGTGAGGAAGTAAATCATCTGTTTAAGATAGTTCGTCAGCTTAAGGAAGAGGGCAAGGGAATAGTCTTTATTTCTCACAAGCTCGGTGAAATTATTGAAATAGGCGACAGGGTGTCGGTGCTGAAAGACGGAGCTTATGTCGGCACGAGAGACGTAAAAGGTGTTACGGCAGACGATCTCGTTACCATGATGGTAGGAAGAAAAATTCAGAATACTTATCAGCATGAGGATGCTCCCGATACCTACGAGAATACAGAAGTCATTTTTGAGGTTCGTAATTTGTCTCGTAAGGATCAAAAGGTTAAGAATGTCTCGTTTAAACTTCATAAGGGTGAAATCCTCGGATTCTCGGGACTTGTCGGTTCCGGCAGAAGTGAAATGATGAATGCAATATTCGGGTCTGAGCCTCGCTCGGCAGGAGATATATTCATTCACGGCAAACAGGTTAAAATCAATAGTCCTTACAGCGCCATAAAGAACGGTCTTGCAATGGTAACCGAAAATCGTCGTGAGACAGGCTTCTTTTATAACTTTGATATTAAGCAGAATATTTCGATTCTTCCGTTTATCAAGACTTCAAAGGGAAAAGGCACCATAGGTCTTACAAACAATAAATTTGAAAAGGAATGCGCAGAGGAGCAAAAGAAAAACCTGAATATAAAATGCGCTTCAGTTGATCAAAATATAACAGAGCTTTCCGGCGGCAACCAGCAAAAAGTCATACTCGGAAAATGGCTTGCCGCAGATTCTCAAATAATTATTTTTGATGAACCTACAAAAGGAATCGACATTGGTTCTAAAAGCGAGATTTACACTTTGATGCGTAAGCTCGCCGATGAGGGTAAGGGCGTACTTGTTGTATCATCAGAGCTTCCGGAACTTTTGGCGGTGTGTGATACCATAGCGGTTTTCCGTGAGGGTAAGATCGTACAAACCTTCCCACATAAAGACGCAACAGAAGAAAAAATAATTATGGCTTCAACTGCCGACCTTAAAGAAAGGACTAATTAAAATGTCACAGTCTAAAACATTAAAAAAAGAAAAATTAACCTTTAACACGATCTGGCAGAGGTACGGTACGTTTGGTATTCTTATAATCCTTCTTGCCATCTTGGCCATACTGAAACCAACATACTTTTTCTCAAGCTCTACGGCGCCTCAGATTTTGGCACAGAGCTCGGTAAATATACTTATTGCAATGGGTGAGTTCTTTGCAATTCTTATTGCCGGCATCGATCTTTCGGTAGGATCTGTGGTAGCCCTGACCGGAATGTGTATGGCAAAGTTAATGGTGGCAGGGGTAAACCCGATAGTTGCTGTTCTTCTCGGAATTTTGCTCGGTGCATTCCTCGGTTTCCTTAACGGGTTACTTGTAAATGTTACAGGACTTCATCCGTTCATCATTACGCTTGGCACACAGGCAATTTATCGCGGCGTTACGCTTATAATCTCAAATTCAAGTGCGGTTTACGGCTTCCCGGCAAGTTTTACAAGAGTTATTTCAAAATCTGTTATAGGTATTCCTCTTGTTGCGATAATAGCGGTTATTGTAGCTTTGATCCTTGCATATCTCACTAAAAAAACGAAGCTTGGTCGTAATATCTATGCACTCGGCGGAAACAAAGAATCCGCTTGGTATTCGGGTATAAACGTAAATCTTCACACCCTTATAGTTTTCATTATTTCCGGTATTTGCGCCGGTATAGCCGGTGTGGTTCTTCTCGGTCGTGTAGGCTCGGCAGAGCCGGCAGCGGCAACAGGCTTTGAGACTTATGCAATAGCCGCTTCGATTATCGGCGGAACAAGCTTCTTCGGAGGAAAGGGTAAGATCTTCGGAGTTGTAATGGGCGGTCTTATCATCGGCGTTATCAACTTCGGTATGAATATACTTTCACTTTCGAGTACGCTTCAGCAGGTTGTAATGGGCGCTCTTATCATCGGCTCCGTTGCTCTTGACCGATTCGTAGCTAACAAGAAATAACCGTGCAGCTTAAAGGAGGTATTTTTATGGAACCTATGTTTAACCCGTCGCTCATGTGTATGGATCTTCTTGATATTAAAAATCAGACGGAAATATTAAATGAGCGATGTGACCTCTATCATGTCGATATAATGGACGGACATTTTGTGAAAAACATCACTTTGTCTCCGGACTTCGTAAAGGCGTTTTCAACAATCGCCAAAAAGCCTATTGACTGCCATCTTATGGTCACCGATCCCGATGATTATATTGAAGTTCTAGCTGAAAACGGAGCAGGCTATATTTGTCCGCACGCTGAAACTATAAACACCAATGCTTTCCGTATTATGAATAAAATCGAATCATTAGGATGCAAAAAAGGCGTGGTTTTGAATCCTGCAACCCCGCTTTCGTATATCAGAGAATATATTGACCGCATAGATAAGCTTACAATTATGACGGTGGATCCCGGATTTGCCGGACAGCCTTTTATAAAAGAAATGCTCGGCAAAATCAGAGAAGCTAAGGAGCTTAAAGAAAAATACGGTTATAAGTTTTTAATCGAGATTGACGGTTCTTGCAATCAGAGGACGTTTAAGGAGCTTTACGAAGCCGGAGCTGAGGTCTTTATTGTAGGCTCGTCCGGACTTTTCTCAAAGGACAAAGACCTTAAAAAGGCTTGGGACATAATGAGAGAAGAATTTCGTACAGCAACAGGAGCATAGTATTAAAAGCAATTTTTAAAGGAGGTGACCGACCATTGGATTTTACAATCGGTATAGATATCGGCGGTACGAACTTTCGCATCGGAATGGTCGGCCGTGACGGTGAAATTATCAACTTCGAAAAAAATTCAAGCAGAATTTTTGACAAAGGCGATGTAATCGAGACCCTGTATCTTAACATTTCGGATTATGTGAAAAGATATAACGCGGCAGATTCGATAAAAGCGATAGCAATTGGATTGCCGTCCATGGTCAGCAAGGATAAAAAGACTGTTATATCCACTCCTAATCTTAAGGGATTTGATAATATACCGTTCGGAGATACGCTCAGCAAAAAGCTTGGCATACCCGTATATGTTGACCGCGATGTAAATTTTCTTCTTCAAAATGATATTGTTACATTGGGTCTTCCGAAAGATTCTACTGTTCTCGGCTTTTATATCGGAACCGGCTTTGGAAATGCCATTTATTTAAACGGCAGCTTCTACTGCGGACGCAACGGAGCGGCAGGAGAGCTCGGGCACATACCGTTTCCGAATATTGAGGAAAAGTGTACGTGCGGAAATGTCGGGTGCAGCGAAGTAATTTGCTCAGGCAAGTATCTTGAAAAGATTACCGCGGAGCTTTTTCCCGAAACCGATATAAAAAATGTCTTTTTCGAACACGGCGACGATCCGAGAATAATCAAGTATGTTAAAGATCTTGCTATTCCTATAGCTACCGAAGTCAACATACTTGATCCCGATTATATTATAATCGCCGGCGGAGTGGTATATATGAAGAATTTTCCGAAGGACATTTTGATAGATTCGGTACACTTTCATACACGAAAGCCTTACCCCGAAAAAAATCTCAGAATCCTTTTTTCGGAGCATACACAACAGAGCGGAGTTTACGGGAGTGGAGACTTTGCATGGCATCAGCTTAAACAGTAGTTTCGACTGCTGAAAAAATAAGTAAAAAAGAGAGAGGAATTTATTATGAAAAGGAAAATTTTAAGTATCGTTATGGCATTGACGGTAGTTATCGGCATTGTTTTCGCTGGTTGCGGAAGTAAGACCGACGACAAGAAAACGACCGACGGTTCGGGCTCTTCTTCCGGAACCGCAGAATACGCAATCATTCTTAAACCGCTTTCTAACGATTTCTGGGCAAATATGAAAGCCGGAATAGAGAAGGAAGCTAAAGAACTCGGCGTAACCGTTGATGTTTTCGCCGCGCAATCCGAGGATGATACCGAGGGTCAGCTTAAAATTCTTGAAAACTGCATATCCAAGGGCTACAAGGCCATAGGTGTTGCACCGATTTCCCCGACTAACCTTATTAACGGTATAGTTGAGGCAAACAAAAAGGGTATTTATGTAATGAATATTGATGAAAAGATTGATATGGATACCCTTAAGAATGCCGGCGGAAGTGTTATAGCTTTTGCTACAACCGATAACGAAAAAGTCGGTGAAAAAGGCGCAAACTATATAATGGAACAGTTAAAGGACGGCGGCGAGGTTGCAATAATCGAAGGTAAGGCAGGCAACGCATCCGGTGAGTACAGAAAGAACGGTGCAACAACTGCATTTACCGCAAATAGCGCATTCAAGCTTGTTGCTTCTCAGCCGGCTGACTGGGACAGACAGAAGGCTCTTGATACTGCCGCTTCAATGATTCAGAAATATCCGAATCTTAAGGCTATATATTGCTGCAACGATACCATGGCTCTCGGTGCTTTACAGGCAGTTAAAAACGCTAACAAGCTCGGTCAGATAATGGTAGTAGGTACAGACGGTGCAGCCGAAGCCATAGACAGCGTAAAAGCAGGCGAGCTTTCAGCAACGGTTGCTCAGGACTCAGCGGGAATCGGTGCTGTTTCACTTAAAACGATGGTTGAGACAGTAAAAGCAGGCAAAGCAATTGATGTTAATGCTACTCCCGAAACTATCCCGGTTGATTCTTATATAGTTACAAAGGATAGCTAAAAAGGTGTTTTCCATCCGTTTATTAGATAAACGAACTCCCTAACTCACAAGCTCAGACAGCACCGATTTTTCGGTGCTGTCGAGCTGTATAACGGAATATTGAAAGAGGTTTTAATATGAAAATAGCAATAGGTAGCGACCATGTAGGATACGAACTTAAAGGCAAGGTTATTGCTCACCTGAAAGAAAAGGGTATAGAGGTAAAGGATTTCGGAACGAACAGCACAGAGCGTACCGATTACCCGATTTACGGTGAGGCTGTGGCAAACGCGGTAGCATCAAAGGAATTTGACAAGGGTATACTTATATGCGGTACAGGTGTTGGTATTTCTCTTGCGGCAAATAAGGTTAACGGTATCAGAGCGGTAGTTTGCAGTGAGCCATATTCGGCACTTCTTTCAAGGCAGCATAACGATACCAATATTTTGGCTTTCGGTGCAAGAGTTGTCGGACTTGACCTTGCACTTATGATTGTTGACACTTGGCTCTCCGGTGTTTATGAGGGCGGAAGACACGCGCGTCGCGTGCAAATGATATCCGACATTGAAGAAAGACAGAAAAATAAATAAGCTTTTATTTAATTAAACAAAAGGAAGCCGCAGAAACTGTGTTTTGCGACTTCTTTTTTTCTTGAATTAGAGCTTTTTTTCTGATACAATATCAGCGTGTTTTCTACGGAACTGTAATGTTTGCAGCGATTGGTTTTTATTCTGTAAATGGAAAGGCTATGTAAGAATTATGAGTAAAATGTCAGAAGTAATGCCTAAATGGGGGCCTTATTCAAAAAAGTACAGCGGTGTGTCAAGAGTCACAGAGCACGAAACGGAAAAAGGCGTCAGGTTTGATTTCATTTCGCTTCCCGCAGTTTCAAATACCGATGCCAAGGCCCCGAATGTGACTATACCGGTGGGTGTGCATCCTTGGGATGTAAAAAGTGATTATTCTTTTTATTCTTACAGACAGGACCTGGAGTGGAAGGATGTTATTTATTCCGACGTTTCTTTTACAAAACTCAGCGATGAGAGTGTGCTTGTCAGGACAGAGATTTTCAATAATTCAGAGCTTATGCAAAATTGCCTTGTCAATTATTTCTCTTCGCTGCAATTTCCGTTTTTAACATCATACAGAGTTTCTCTTCCCAATAAATCGCTTATGTTTGACGCGCTTGATTACAGCGAGTTTACATATAAAACAAGCCGTCCGTGGGATAACGAAACTATGGACGCCATGCATAAAGGCGAGTTCTTTGACGATCGCTTTACTTCTCACAGAGGGCTCGGAGACCGTGACGACAACCGATATATATTGCCGAAATATCCGCGTCTCGGAGAAGAAAAAGGCGACAAAATCGTATATAAAATAAAAAATGATTTAAACTTTTCAGATGCTGCTTTATATGTCAGATACCGTACCGTTGATAATAAGCCTTCGGCTTTTACCGTGAACGGTGACAACGTTGTGTTTCCGCCTGCACAGAATATGGGTGAAATCACGATACCGATAGGTAATGTGGATAAAGGGGATTATACTCTCGTTCTCGTTTCCGAGGGCGAAGGCGGCATAGAATTTGATTTCTTTGCAATATGCGAAAAAGACGAAACCAATAAAATATTAGTTGAAGCAAAAAAGAATAATTTTGTCCCGGATGTTAAGGCTCGCGACGAAATAAACGGTAAAACCGTTGAGATAAAATACGAGGGCGTTGAAAAGCCCTTTGTTTTGAGAACATTTAATGATGAAACAAGACTTCGCAGCATACCTTCCGGCTGTCTTGAGGATGTACCGACTCCCCGTATATCTCAACCGGATAAAAGCTTTGACAATATGATGGAAACTTTTTCCGGAGAATTCAGTTGGAAACACAGCGACGAGGGATACTATCAGAATACTCTTGTCCACACCTTGTACATAGAGCCGGGGAAAAGTCATACCGAATATGCGGTTATTTCGTATGGCGGTACAGAATATGAAACGCCGGAAGATTATGAAAAGATCTATTTATCGGCGTCCGGCTCGGTTGAAAAGCTAAGCTATAATGACAGCGGAAAAAAATATGAGTTTTCAAACCGCCTTTTGCGAGCTGCAATGTTCCAAAACACCGTGTATCCGCTTTATCATCACGGAGAATATGTTATACATCACACTCCCGGCAAGAGGTGGGATTCCTTTTACACATGGGATTCGGGCTTTATAGGACTTGATATGCTTGAATTTTCACCGAAAATAGCGGATTATATCCTCGATTTGTATTTGAGCGATAAGGATAATAAGGACTATGCGTTTTTGCTGCATGGTTCTCCTGTGCCCGTCCATCTTTATCAATATTATGAAATGCTCCAAAAAACATCTGATAAATCCGAGCTGTATGATTATTACGACCGAGCAAAGATGTTTTATGATTTCCTTGCGGGAAAAATAAACGGTTCAACCACCGCTAAATTTAAGAGCGGTCTAACAACTACATTTGAGTATTTTTACAATTGTTCCGGTATGGACGATCTTCCGCCTCAAGTTCTGATGTACAAAAATAATTTGCAGCTTAAAACCGCACCGTGTATTTCTTCTTCACAAGTTATAAGGACGGCAAAGCTTCTCTCTGTGATAGCTGAACATCTCGGTAAATCCGAAGATGTAAAAGCCTATTCGGAAGATATAAAGAGAATATCAAATGGGCTCCAGAAATATGCGTGGGATGATGAGGCGGGGTATTACTCATATGTAATTCACGATGAAAACGGCGAAGCAAAAGAACAACTGCGCTCTGATTCGGGCGAAAATATGAATAAGACTATGGACGGTATATATCCTCTTATAGCCGGAATAACTACGGACGAGCAGACTGGCAGAATTCTGTCTCATTTGGAAAGCGAAGATGAGATGATGAGCAAGGTCGGTATAAGTGCCGTTAATATGAAGGTCGGCTATTATGCCACTAACGGCTATTGGAACGGCAACGTATGGTTTTCGCATCAATGGTTTGTTTGGAAAACCATGTTAGATATAGGTGAGGCTGATTTTGCATATAAAATAGCCAAGGTCGCGCTCGATTCGTGGAAACGTGAGGTGGAGTATTCGTACTATACTTTTGAAATGCTTTCGATAACTACGGGCAGAGGAGGATGGTTCCATAATTTCGGAGGACTTTCCGCTCCCGTGAACATTTGGGCTTCTGCATACTTTAAGGCGGGCACGTTTAACCTCGGCTTTGACAGCTTTTGTGAAAATTACAGCTTCGAAAACGATTTCACTCATTTTTCCGCTGACGTTTCGCATTATAACGGTAAAGACAGCATAATGCTTGTTGTTATGAATGACAAAAATAATTATGTGGTAACAGTTGACGGAGAAAAAGCCGTTTTTAACGAGCGGGACAAAGGAACATTTGAAATAAAATTACCCTCCGATAAAAAACGTGTAAAAATTGAAATTCAGCTTGTGTAATCCTCTACAAGCTTTTGTGCTTCTTCATCGGAATAAGCCGTAACACCTACTATTATAAGCTCCCTGTCGCTTTGCGGCAGGGAATTTGTATTTACGTCAAAGATTTCCACCGGCATAGAGTATCCGCGTTTAAATAAAGCTATTTTACCGTTATAGTCGGTTATGGTGTAAAGTGCTGCAACGGTAGTTTCTTCACTTTCCGTAAAGCTGCTTTTCTTTTTAGGAGATTTTAAAATTATCACTGTTACGGCACCTAATAAAGTCAGAGCAGCCACCGATGCGGCGATACATTTAAGTAAGGCTTTTTTCATTTTATTCACTTCCGTATATTATTTTTGACAAGAATAGGAAAAATATAATATTTTTTCAAAATTATGATGAAATAATCAACGGTTTGTGTTACAATAAATCAGTATAGTTATATCGTATCCGATCTTTTAAACGGAGGACTTTAAAATATGACTCAAAAGCGACGCGCAGTCACAAAGAGAGTACCTAAAAACAGAAAAAAACGCAGTAAGGGCGCAACGGTTTTGTTGTCGGTTCTTTTTACCGTTTTGCTTACCGCGGTTTTTGTATGCTTATATCTTCTTGTGTTTATGGTGTCTTACGTAAACGGCGACAGTAAGATAAATCTTGAGGAATATAAAGAGAATCAAGATCAAACCACAATTATATATGCGTATGACACCAACAACGAAGTCACGGAGCTTTCGCGCCTTCACGGTGAGCAAAACCGAGTTTGGGTAACATACAGCGAAAATCCGGATGAAAGTGTTATACCGCAAAATCTTGCGAATGCGTATATTGCACTTGAGGATAAGCGTTTTTACGATCACGGCGGTGTCGACTGGTTCAGAACATTATCTTCGGCGGTTAAATACCACTTCAAGCAGGGCGGTTCGACCCTTACTCAACAGCTTATTAAAAATCTTACGGGAGAAAACGGCAAAACCGTAAATCGTAAATTTTATGAAATACTGTCTGCGCTGAACCTTGAGAAAAATGCCTCCAAGCAGACCATACTTGAGGCGTATATGAATACGGTCTATATGAGCCACGGCTGTTATGGCGTACAGACCGCCTCAGAAAAGTATTTCGGGAAAAATGTGCAGGACCTTAATCTTGCGGAGTGTGCGTCTTTGGCGGCAATAACTCAATCTCCGTCAAAATATGATCCGCTTATTCACCCCGAAGAAAACAAAAAACGTCAAAAGGTCTGTCTTGACAATATGCTTAAGCAGGGCAAAATAACAGAAGACCAGTATAATGAAGCAATAAATTACACAATGGTGTTCACGAACAGTGAGGGCTATGTGCCGAGCGAAAACCTTACAAGCGCTCAGCAGCAGACCACTACCACCATCCAGAGCTACTATGTTGATTACGTTATTCAAAAAGTTATTGCCGATCTTATGGATAAATACGGCTATACAAAGCCGCAGGCGTCTACGCTCATTTATTCGGGCGGACTTCGCATCTACTCCGCTGTGGATATGAATGTTCAGAATATTCTCGAAAACGTATATGTAAACAGAATATCATTCCCGTCCTATAATAAAAATGTTCCCGATGCTCAGTCGGCTATGACAATTATGGATTACAGCGGCAGAGTGCTAGGTATGATAGGCGGAGCCGGAGAAAAGACCGAAAACCGCGGACTTAACCGTGCGGCAAATTCGTATAGGCAGCCCGGTTCATCAATAAAGCCCCTCTCTGTTTACACACCGGCAATAGAGGAAAAATATGCTTATTGGAGCACAAGAGTTAAGAACTATGGTATTCCTCACTATTACAGCGACGGCGGAGTGGGTCCCGTCAACTACGGTAATGACCCCGGTTCTCCCGATTCGTATGTAAACGTACAAAAAGCTATTTGTAAGTCTTACAATACAGTACCGGCGCAGCTTCTTAAAAAGATGGGTTATGAATTGAGCTTTAAGTATGCCAACGGCAAATTCAGACTCGATCATCTCTATGATGTTGATAAGAACGCCTCGTCGCTTGCCGTAGGCGGTACAAGTAAGGGAGTATCAACTCTTCAGATGGCAGCCGCATATGCCACATTCGGAAACGGCGGTAAATATTACGACCCGTACTGTTACTATAAGGTTACAAATTCAAGCGGTACTATGGTATACCTTCAACACGACGAGACCGATGGCGATCAGATTATGTCTCAGGATACTGCGGATATTATGAATGAGCTTCTGCAAACCGTTGTTACCGATACGGCAGGTGAAGCTACTGCGCGCAATTACGGTCTTAACAATATGAAGCTGTTTGCGAAAACCGGTACCACAACCGAGGATAAGGATCGTTGGTTCTGCGGAGGTTCACCGTATTATGTAGCTGCAGTTTGGTATGGCTGCGATACTCCTAAGCAGCTTTCGAATTATGTTTCGGGCAATCCGGCGGGTAAAATATTTGATGAGGTTTTGAACAGAGTTCATAAAGGACTCGCTTCTAAAGATTTTACAAAATTCTCATCTATTGTTGAGCAAAAAGAGTATTGTACAAAGACGGGCTTGCTTGCGGGCAGCGGATGTTCGAGTCGTGCAACCGGTTGGTTCTCAAAGAGCAATATGCCGGGCTATTGTACATCTTGCTCCGGCGGCGGAAGTAAGGATGGCAAGATCGAGGGAGAGACCAAAAAGACAACCGACGGTAGCACTAAGCCGGCAGAAACAACAAAGGCGGCTGCTGAGACGACAAAAGCTCCCGAGGCCACAAAAGCCGCAGAGGCTACCAAAGCTCAATAATCAAAGGAGTTTTTATGGGCAATTTGCTGTTTAAAAATGCACACGTTATAGACCCTTCACAAAAGCTTGATACTGTCGGCGACGTTCTTGTCGTCGACGGTAAGATTGCCGATTTTGGCAAGGCTTTAAGCTGCTCTGCCGATAATATCATTGATGCTTCGGGGCTTGTTTTGGCACCGGGGCTTATTGATTTACACGTGCATTTGCGTGACCCGGGTCTTGAATATAAAGAGGATATAATTTCCGGATGCCGTGCGGCGGCGGCCGGCGGCGTGACAACGGTTTGCGCCATGCCTAATACAAAACCGGTATGCGATAACGCAGAAACGGTAAAATATATACTTGAAAAAGCGGCTAATGCCGATGCTCACGTTCTTCCAATAGGTGCCATTTCCGTCGGCGAAAACGGTGAAAAACTCACCGATATGCAGGCTTTAAAAGAAGCCGGTTGCTGTGCTTTTTCGGATGACGGCGTTCCGGTTAAAACCGCAGAGCTTATGCGTGAAGCACTCAAAGAGGCAGCAAGACTCGATATGCCTGTTTTTGCCCATTGCGAAGAAAAAACAATTTCACGCGACGGCATTGTGAATGAATGCGATGTGGCAAAAGACCTTAATATGCCTCAGATACCGGTTTCGGCAGAAGACGTGGGAACTGCGCGCGAGACAGCCCTTTTAATGTCAGCCCCCAAAAATGCACGGTTGCATATTTGTCACGTCAGTACGGGCAATTCAGCACTTCTTATAGCCTCTGCAAAGAGAAACGGATTTAATGTAACTGCTGAAACTTGTCCGCATTATTTTATATTTAACGATGAAAAGCTTTTGTTAAAGGATGCGGATTATCGAATGAATCCTCCGCTTCGCAGTGCCGTGGATCAGTTTTCCGTTCTCTACTCGCTTATTGACGGCGTAATAGATGTAATTGCAACCGACCACGCACCTCATTCACCGGAAGAAAAGGCAGATTTTTACAAAGCTCCCAACGGCGTTATAGGTATGGAGACATCTTTTTCCGCTTCATATACCGCGCTTGTTGCGTCGGGACTTATCACTCTTTATGAGCTTATTGATAAAATGGCGTGTAAACCGGCCGAGATTTTAAACAGACCGATAGGTACGTTAAAAAAGGGAAGTGCTGCGGATATTATTTTGATAGATGAAAGTGAAAAATTTACAGTAGACATAAATAAGCTTCACGGTAAATCCAAAAACTGCATCTTTAAAAACCGTGAGCTTCAAGGCAAGGTAAAAATGACCGTTCTCAGCGGCAGAATAGTATATAATGATTTAGGAGATTGACAAATGGCTTTTGACAGACTTATCCGTGCAATTGACGAAAAGAAAAATCCTACTGTGGCAGGGCTTGACCCGAAGCTTGACTACGTTCCCGAGTTTATAAAAAAAGACTCGCGTGAGAAATACGGAGATACGCTTGAGGCTGCGGCAGATGCGCTTTTGACATTTAACAAAGGGCTTATAGATTCTCTTTGCGATGTTGTGGCGGCCGTAAAGCCGCAATGCGCCTATTATGAAATGTACGGGTGGCACGGAGTAAAAGCACTTTATGACACAATAGCTTACGCAAAAGAAAAAGGCCTGTTTGTAATAACCGACGGTAAAAGAAATGATATCGGCACTACCATGGAGGCGTATGCCGCCGCACATATCGGTAAAACAGAGGCTTTCGGTAAAACCTTCGAAAGCTTTTCCGCCGATGCCCTCACGGTTAACGGTTATCTCGGAAGCGACGGTATAAATCCTCTTTTAAATATTTGCAAGGAAGAGGACAAAGGTATTTTTGTGCTTGTGAAAACTTCTAATCCATCCTCCGGTGAGCTTCAAGACAGATTGCTCGGCGACAAAACCGTCTACGAAACTATGGGTGAAATGTGCGAGAACTGGGGCAAGGATTCTATAACGGATTACGGATACTCGTGTGTCGGTGCGGTTGTCGGAGCAACTTATCCGAAACAGCTTTCAAGTCTTCGCAAAGAATTGCCGCACACATTTTTCCTTGTACCGGGTTACGGTGCACAGGGCGGAGCCGCCAAAGATATTGCAGGTGCGTTTGATGAGAACGGACGCGGAGCCGTAATAAATTCCTCAAGAGGTATAATGTGCGCATACAAAAAAGGCGGCTTCGATGAAAAAGATTATGCCGTTGCCGCACGTAAAGAAGCTATCAGAATGAGGGACGAAATCAATTCCGTTTTATAAAGGGTGATTTATATGAAAAATAAAAAGGCTTACCTTGTTTTGGCTGACGGAACCGTATTTAACGGAATTTCTATGGGCAAAGAGGGAACAGCTTTAGGGGAAGTTGTTTTCAATACGTGTACGGCTTCTTACGGAGAACTGCTTTCAGACCCGACATATTACGGTCAGATAGTGGCGCAAACCTATCCTCTTGTAGGCAACAGAGGCGTAGAAAAAAGAGAAAACGGTTCAAAAATAATGGCAAGCGGCTATGTTGTGCGTGAATGGTGCGACACCGGCGATCTCGGCGAAGAAACGCTTGACAGCTATTTAAAAGAGTGCGGCATAGTAGGAATCAGCGGTATTGATACACGCCGTCTTACGCGCGCCGTCCGCGACAAAGGCTATATGAAGGGCGCTATAACCGACAATCTCAATGATTTTGACGTGCTTATTAAAAATATCAAGAATTATACAATTTCCGGGGCGGTTGAGGCTGTTACCGTAAAAGAGCCGCAGAAATTCACGGCGGAAAATCCGAAATGCAATGTTGCGGTGATTGATTACGGTTCGCCGCGCAGAACTCTTGACGGCTTCTTGTCTCGAGGCTGTAGTTTGACCGTCGTCCAGGCTGACTTTACGGCTGAGCAGTTAAAGAACATTTCACCGGACGGTATTTTCCTTTCCGACGGTCCTGCCGATCCTGACGATAACCCAAAGCTTATAGAAAATATCAAGGAGTTTAAAAAACTCGGTGTTCCGATGTTCGGAATAGGTCTCGGCCATCAGATGCTGGCTCTTTCGGAAGACTTTAAAATTGAAAAAATGCCGCAGGGGCACCGCGGCTCAAATCAGCCTGTAGTTATAAAATCTACCGGAAAGCTTATGGTTACAGAGCAGAATCACGGCTATTCGGTTGAAGTTTCGAGCATCAGTGCCGATAAAGCCGATATTACAATGATAAATGTCAACGACGGCTCCTGTGAGGGACTTGAGTACAAAAATTTCAACGGTTTCGGGGTTCAGTTTACACCGGACAGCGACCGCGACAGCAGTACATCCTGGATATTTGACCGCTTTGTTGATATGATGGGGGAATGAGTTATGACAGAAAATAAATATTCAAAAATACTTGTTCTCGGAGCCGGCCCTGTGGTTATAGGCTCTTCCTCTGAATATGATTATTCGGCTGTATCTGTTTGCAGAGCGTTGAAGGAAGAGGGCATTTCAGTAGTTTCGGTAAACTCAAATCCGGATACAATAATGACAGATAAAAATGTTGCGGATACAGTTTATATTGAGCCATTAAACGGCGAAACAGTAAAGAAAATAATTGAAAAAGAAATTCCCGATGCCATTATTGGCACTACGGGAGGAGAAGCGGGGCTCGAAATTTGCCTTGAGCTTTTACAAAACGGTTATCTTGATGAGCACGGTACCAAGCTTCTCGGAATTAAGCCGGAAACCATAAAGGCAATAAGAAACGAGCAGGCTCTTCGAGATACTCTTGAAAATGTGGGCGAACCGTATGTATCCGCAAAGGTGTTGCCGACAGATGCGGAATGTGTGACATTCGCCGGTGAAATCGGTTTTCCCGTACTTATAAGTCCGGCATTCACGCCTGATTTTTCAGAGCCGATACGTTGCGAAAATGCAGATGATATTTTGTCAGGCTTCGGCAGTTGTGCCGAGCGGTCTCTCGTAAACGAGGTATACGTAAGAAAATGCGTCGATGATTATAAAGAAGTGGAATTTGTCGCAATGCGCGATTCTTTCGGCAACTGCATAAGCGTAAGCAGTACCGAAAATATTGACAGCGTCGGCATTCATTCCGGCGACAGTATTGTTGTTATTCCTGCGCAGACTCTTACAGACAGCGAAACCGTAAGGCTTCGCAGAGCCGCAAGAAAAATAGCCGATTATTTAAATATTGAAGGAAGCTGCAATGTCCGTTTTGCAATAAATTCGGACGGCAGCGAGTATATGGTTTTGGCAGTTGAGCCACAGCTTAACCGTACTACCGCTCTTGTTTCAAAGGCTACGGGTTATCCCATAGCGCAGGTCTCTGCCAAAATTGCTCTCGGATATAAGCTTTACGAAATCAAAAACGATATAACAGGCGTTACCACAGCGGCAAATGAACCCGCCATTGATTATTGTGCCGTAAAGGTTCCGAGATGGTCTTTTGAAAACTTCGATGCCGCCACCAGAAAGCTCGGCGGAACTATGCAGGCTACGGGTGAGGCACTCGCAATCGGCACTTCGTTTGAGTTGGCTCTTATGAAAGCGATACGCTCGATGAATCCGCGTACCGAATCTGTATCAATGCCCAAAATGAAGCAAAAAACCGACAATGAGATAAAGGAGCTGCTGTTAGGCTCCGATGATGAGCGAATTTTTGCTGTTTACGAAGCTATAAGACGCGGATTTGACCTTGCTGAAATACAGTCTCTTACAAGAATAGATAATTATTATCTAACTAAGCTCAAGAATATAGCCGATACGGAAACATCTCTCGGTAACGGCTTTTCGGATGATTTGTATTTCCGTGCAAAAACTCTCGGTTTTCTCGACAGTACAATTGAAAAAATAACCGGTGAGGAGATTTCGGCACCCATAGCTGCAGGATATAACACCGTAGACACTTGCGCAGCCGAATTTGACGTTAAAAAGCCCTATTTCTATTCTTCGTTTGACGAGGATAACGAAGCCGCAATGTTCGGAAAAGCGCACCCGACATCGAAAAAGAAAATCCTTGTAGTGGGTTCCGGCCCTACATCCATAGGTCTTGGAACAGACCGCGATTATGCGGTGGTAAACTGTATAAATACACTTAAGGACTTCGGTTACTCCACTATTTTGCTTAATAATAATCCTGCGGCTGTTTCCACAGATCCGGGAGTTGCCGATACACTTTATCTTGACCCCATTACAGACGAAGATGTCAGAAATGTTGTGCTCACCGAAAAACCGTACGGAGCTGTTTTGCCGTTCGGCGGTGGTAACGCCGTCAGAAAAGCCGAAATGCTTCGTTCATTAGGCGTTAAGGTTTTCGGTTCGGATGACGAGGCTCACCGCAGACTAAAAAACAAAATCGAGTTATTTGATATCCTTGATGATCTCGGTATACGTCACACAAATAACCGACACGTTATGATTGGTAAGGGTGCCGAGGTGGATGTCCTGTCTGATGGCAGCGATATACTGGTTCCGGGAATTTGCGAGCATATTGAAAAGGCCTGTGTAAATCCCGGTGACACTACTACGGTTTTTCCGTCGATAACGCTTACCTCATCGGATAAAGCAAAGATATACGAATATACCGAAAAGCTTTGCAAAGAACTTAAAATTAAAGGGCTTATAAATATCCAGTTTGTTATATATGATAACGAAGTTTATGTTTCGTCGGCAAGCGTCGTGGCAACGCGAAACGTGCCGTTTATGACTAAGGCATCTGGGTTGCCGATAGTTGCCATGGCTACGCGGCTTATGCTCGGCGAGACGCTCGGTGATATCGGTATGGGATGCGGTATTTTACCGGAGCCTACAAGGTATTTTGTCAGAGTACCGGTATTCAGCTTTGAAAAACTTCAGGGTACCGATGTTCAGATAGGTGATACCGAAAAGTCAACGGGTGAAGTCATGGGCATAGCAGATACATTTGACGAAGCTCTTTTGAAGGGCTTGATAGCTTCGGGAATGCGTATAAAGCGCACAGGCGGAGTGCTTGTTTCCGTTGCCGATACTGATAAGAGGGACAGCGTTATGCTTGCCGGTGAATTTTTAAAACAGGGCTTTAAGATATATGCTACCTCCAATACTGCTAAGCTTTTAAATTCAAACCATGTTGCGGCAAATTCCGTGCGTAAAATACATGAGGGCGAGCCGAATACAATGTCGCTTATTAAGAATAATAAATTATCATATGTTGTTTCAACTGCGGAGCAGGGGCCTAAGGTGAATGAGGACGACATTCGCATACGTCGTACCGCTCTTTTGCGCCGTATTCCGGTATTGCCGTCGGTTGATACTGCCTTTGCATTTGCAAAGTGCCTCGAAAATAACAATATTCTTGAAGAAATAAAGGTTTGCAAGCTATAATTATAGGTGAATGATTTATGTTTCAAAAATCGTATAAAATCCTGTCGACCGAAAAACTGAATAATACAACTTTCAGCTTTGTTATTTCCTGCCCGGAGCTTGCCGAAGAAAGCTGGTGCGGAAGATTTGTAAATGTCTTATGCGGAGAAAAGACTCTGCGCCGCCCGATTTCAATTTCTGAAATTGACAAGCAAAACGGTACAATAACAATCGTATTTGAAGTCCGCGGAGACGGAACAAAATGGATGTCGGAGAGAAAAGCAGGGGACGAGCTTGATATTTTAGGACCTCTCGGCAACGGATTTTTCCCCGATAAAACAAAACGCGGAATTTTTATCGGAGGAGGTATAGGCTGCCCCCCTATGCTCGGTGCTGCAAAAGAATACGGCAGCGATGCAGAGGTGATTCTCGGCTTCAGAAGCCAAGAAAATGCAATACTTACAGATAAGTTTAAGTCTGTCGCTAAGCGGGTGGAAATCACAACAAACGACGGTACCCTCGGCGCAAAAGGCTTTGTTACCGATGTGCTTAAAAATATGGTTCAAAACGGCGAAAATGCCGTAGTTTATGCCTGCGGACCCACACCAATGTTAAAAAGCGTTGCTGCGCTTTGTAAGGAAAAAAACATTAAGTGCTACGTTTCGCTGGAGCAGCGTATGGCGTGCGGAATAGGTGCTTGCCTTTGCTGTGCACAAAAGACTCGCGATAAAGACGGCGAGCATATGAAACACGTTTGCAAAAACGGACCTGTTTTTGATTCCGAGGAGGTCGTATTCTGATGGCTGATTTAGGTGTTAATATAGCCGGAGTTCATTTAAAAAACCCCGTAATTACAGCGAGCGGAACTTTCGGATTTGGGCAGGAATATGCCCGTCTTTATGATATTTCGCGTCTCGGAGGTATATCTTGCAAGGGGACTACGCTGAAAGAACGCCCGGGAAATCCGGTTCCGCGAGTTTGTGAAACGCCGTCAGGCATACTCAACTGCGTCGGACTTCAAAATCCGGGTGTTGACGCGTTTATAAAAGATGACTTGCCTTTTTTGGAAAAGTCAGGTACCGTTATAATCGCTAACATTGCAGGAAGCGCAGAAGAAGATTACGTTGAAACCGCATCAAGGCTTAACGGTACGAGTGTGGATATGATTGAGCTTAATATTTCGTGTCCTAATGTTAAAGAGGGCGGAGCTTCTTTCGGAACAAGTGCCGCGAGCGTCGAAAAGATAACGTCGGCTGTCAAAAAAGCATCCGAAAAGCCTCTTATGGTAAAGCTTACGCCTAACGTAACCGACATAACCGAAATGGCTCTTGCCGCAGAGAGTGCCGGTGCAGATGCCGTTTCTCTTATAAATACGCTTACCGGAATGATTATTGATATAAACACAAAAAGACCGCTTCTTCGCAATAATACGGGCGGGATGTCAGGTGCGGCGGTTTTTCCCGTGGCGCTTCGTATGGTTTGGCAAACCGCATCAAAGGTTAAAATTCCCGTTGTCGGTCTCGGAGGTATAACAAAGTGGGAGGACGCTGTACAGATGCTTTTAGCCGGAGCAAGTGCGGTTCAGGTCGGTACCGCAAGCTTTACAGACGCATTCGCACCGCTTAAAATTATAGACGGTATAAACAATTATCTCGACCAAAACGGGTATAAGAGTGTGTCCGAGATAGTCGGAAAGGTTGAACCATGGTAATACTTTCGGTTGATTACGGCGATGTCAGAACTGGAATTGCCGTTTGCGATAAATTCGGTATGTTGGCGTCACCCGTTAAGGTTATTGTCGAGCGCGACAGCGGCGCTTTGGCAGATGAGATAACTGAAATAGCCACAGAAAAGAAGGCTGAAAAAATAGTATTGGGGCTTCCGAAAAATATGGACGGTTCAGAGGGCTTTCGTGCCGAGGCTTGTCGGCAACTGGCAGAGCTTATTTCAGAAAGGATTAATCTTCCGATAGATTTTGAAGACGAGAGATTGACTACCGTTTCGGCGCATAATGCGCTGAACGCCACAAATACCCGTGGTAAAAAGCGTAAGGCGGTTGTTGACGCTGTTTCTGCAGTTATAATTCTTGAAGATTACTTGAGAAAAACGAAAAATCAAAAATAAAATCAAAAGCAGCCCGTATGTCATATGATATACAGGCTGCTTTTGGCAAAAGGACAAAATTAAATTGTTTAAACACAATAGAAATTTGTATCCCATCCGGGAATGTACGGATGATGTCTGAAGTATATTTTATATTCGGGATTTACCTCGAGTATTTTTTCGGGCAAAATAAATATATCTTCGATTCTGTGGTATGCCGCAATGTTGAGTTTGGGCTTCAACCTTTTCAGCGTAATTTCGGCTCCGTCAAGCATTTCGCTTTCCGCTCCTTCGATATCCGCTTTTATATATGTAATGCTTTCACTCTTTGAAATTTCATCCACCGAAACAGTATCTGTCTTTGCTTGTGCGGCATTTAAAAGATATGAATTTCTGCCGCCTTTTCCAGCAAAACCCATAGTCAATTCTCCGCTCCAAATGCCCTTGTTCACAAGAGTTATATTGCTCATACTTTTTGTGTATTCCATAAGCTTTTTAAAATTTCGCGGAGCAGGTTCGACAGCTGTTATACTGCCGTATTCGTTGCCGGAGAAATACAAAAATTCCTTTATTGTGTCGCCGTTATAAGCACCGAGATCAAGGTAATTTTCGTTTTTGCCGAGCCTTAATATATCGCTAAACACTTCTTCTTTATCGCTCTCACAGGATAGAAGTATGTCTAAGTCTCCGCTGTATTCAAAATTGACAAACTTAAAAAACACATCTTTGGATTTTTCGTCTGCAAGCAGCGAATAAATGTTACAGATGCGGCTTTTGTTGCGTTCAAAAAATTCTCTGTTTGCTATGCCGTTTCCGTAAACCGACACGCTCGGTACAAAAGTTTTGTGCTTTGCCGCAACGCTTTTAATGTTATCGGTGACCGATTTAAGCTGAGAACCGAAGCATATTACACAGTAAAAATCGCCGAATTCATTTTCGCAGTCAGAGAGACTTTTAACTTTAAATCCGCGGAAGCTTCTGTCCCTGACAAAGCCGTCACTTGCCATAACGGCAGATATTTTTATACCCAGTCTTTCAAATTCGTCAAATATTTTATCGGCGCCGTTTCCGGTTCCGTAGCAAACTATCGGACGGTCGGCGTCTTTTAATTTTTCCCATACAGAAGGAGATCTCAGCATTTTATCAAGCATTATAACCACTCTTTTTATTTCTGCAAAAGTTCGGTATTAATTGTAACACATAACGTGAGTTTTCACAAATGTTGTTATTTACTTTGATAAAAAAAGATATTATAATATAAGTGATGAATTCTAAGGAGGTATTATTATGAACGATATTAACTCTCTTTATAAATTATGGTGCGAAAAAGCCGTGAATGATAAAGACCTTATTCCGGAGCTTAAATCAGTTGAGGGAAATCAGGATGAGATTCTCGACAGATTTTATAAAAATCTTGAATTCGGTACGGCAGGTCTGCGCGGAGTTATAGGAGCCGGTACAAACAGAATGAATGTTTATACCGTTAATCAGGCAACACAGGGCCTCTCGGATTATCTTAACAGCGAGTTTAAAGAGCCGAGCGTTGCCATTGCCTATGATTCGCGTATAAAATCGGATGTATTTGCACGTTCCGCGGCTTCGGTGCTTGCCGCTAACGGTATTAAGGTATATATCTATCGTGAACTTGTACCGACTCCGATGCTGTCATATGCGGTTCGCAAGCTTCATTGCAGCTCGGGCATAATCATAACCGCAAGTCATAATCCCTCAAAGTACAACGGCTATAAGTGCTACGACCCAAACGGCTATCAGATGACCGATGCAGCCGCCGCCAAAACCTATGAGTTTATAAGCCGTGTTGATGTGTTCTCGGGCGTTAAAACCGCCGACTTCGAAGAATGCGTCAAGAGCGGAAAAATTGAATATATCAGCGATGAGGTTTATGAGTCGTTCTTTACCGAAGTGCTGAAAGCAAGAGTCAATCCCGGCATATGTGAAAAAGCGGGACTCTCGGTAATTTATACTCCGCTTAACGGCACCGGAAACAAGCCTGTCCGCAAAATTCTTAAAATGATAGGCGTAGAGGATGTAACCGTTGTTCCTGAACAGGAATTGCCCGACGGAAACTTCCCGACCTGCCCGTATCCCAATCCCGAAATCAAACAGGCCTTTGAGTGCGCAATAAACCTTTCAAAAACAAAAAAGGCAGACCTTCTTGTTGCAACCGATCCCGATTGCGACAGACTCGGCATTGCTGTGCTTGACGACGGCGAATATAAGCTTATGACCGGTAACGAAGTGGGAGCAATGTTTACAGAATATTTGCTTGAAACTCTTACTGAGCAAAATAAACTTCCGAAAGCTCCTGTTGTTGTTAAAACAATAGTTACTTCTCCGCTTATCTCGGCCATTGCTGCTACCCACGGCGCAACTACGGCAAACTTGCTTACCGGATTTAAATATATAGGAGAGCTTGTTACAAAGCTTGAAAGTAAAAATGAGGCTGACCGTTTTGTAGTCGGTATGGAAGAATCCTACGGCTATCTCCGCGGCTCACATGCAAGAGATAAGGATGCCGTTGTAGCTTCGATGCTTGTTTGCGAAATGGCGTCATACTATAAGCTTAAAGGTATGAGTCTTTATGACTTTATGCAGAGCATATACAAGAAGTACGGCCTTTATCTTAACACTCTTCTCAATTTCGGCTTTGAAGGTGCCGCGGGAATGAAAAAGATGGCTGAAATGATGGATTCTCTTCGCGCTGACGGCCTTAAAAATATTGCGGGTATGGATGTCATAACATCTTCGGATTATGAGGCAAGCATCGAGACAAATCTTAAGACAGGCGAGAAGGCTAAGATTACTCTGCCGAAATCAAATGTGCTTGCATACACCCTTGAGGGCGGCAACAGCGTAATAGTTCGCCCGTCGGGAACAGAACCGAAGATAAAGATTTATATTACGGCAGTAGGCAACACGCGCGATGAGGCTAAGACTGTTACCGATAAGATAAGCGACGATATGGAAAAAATACTCGGTATTAAGAATTAAAGGAAGATTCTGAAAATGATGCAAAAGAAATGGGCCGTTCGTGTTATAGCCATAGTATTGGCTGTGCTTATGGTGGCAACAACACTTACGGTTTTGCTTAATGTTTTTTACTTTAAATAATTGAAATAACACGTCGCATTTGTCGCGGCGTGTTATTTTATATGTAAAATTTGTCATTATTGCTCGCGTTGTGTAATGTACACAAAAAGTGTGGTTGACAAATGCTTAAAATATGCTATAATAATTAAGCTTGCAGTTTTATTAGCAATGTTTAGCCAAGGGGTGTGCCTGTTTTGACTGATAATGATGATCTTCTGAGGTTGGTCAAGCTGGCATCTTCGGGCGATAATGAAGCTTTATCTCTGCTTGTATCAAAAATGATTCCCGATGTGCGTCGTGAGGCTTCCAAGTTTTCCGGAGCTGTCGGCGTCGATTCAGACGATCTTTTTCAGGAGGGTATGATAGGGCTCTTGTCTGCCGCGCGTTCCTATAAAACTGATTGTGGCGCGTCATTCAGAACTTATGCCTCGGTTTGCATACGTAACAGAATCATTTCGGCTGTAAAAAAAGCGTCAGGCGGCAAAAGTGTGCGTCGTGACCTTTTGGTTCCTTTGGAAACAGAGCTTTTATCTGTGCCGGAGCTTTCTTATGATGACGGTCTTGTTGTTAAAGAGGAATGTGACAGGCTTTTTGGCTTTATCGAAACACATCTTTCCGAAAGAGAACGCAGCATTTTAAAATTATTCCTTAGCGGGTTAAGCTATGGCGAAATAGCCCAAAAACTCGGTTCTTCATCCAAATCCGTTGACAATGCGCTTCAAAGGGTTAGGCGAAAGCTGAAGAAGTATAACTAAGGCGGTAATTAATACTTCATCAAAAGCCCTTTTCTCATTAGGAGAGCATTTTTGCGGCGGTGCAATTCCGCTTAGGGTAAAAATAATTTTTTTCAAGCGAGGTAGCAAAATGTACGAAGACAAAACCCTTATTTGTAAGGAATGCGGTAAAGAGTTCGTTTTTACAGCAGGTGAGCAGGAGTTCTATGCTGAAAAAGGCTTTGTAAACGAGCCCCAGAGATGCAAGGCTTGCCGCGATGCAAGAAAGAACGCTGCTAAAGGCGATAGACAGATGTACACAGCAACTTGTGCACGCTGTGGCGGCGAGGCAAAGGTTCCTTTCCAGCCCAAAGATGATCGTCCTGTTTATTGTAGCGAGTGCTTTGCAAAGATGAAAGAAGAGCAGGCATAATTTTAACATAAATTAAATATATATGTTTCGCTGAGTCTGTTCGTTAATTCGGGCAGACTTCTTCTTTTTGTATTTTTTTGAAAAATTTATGCTATTATAAATGTGGTGATATAATGAAAAAGACTGTTTCTGTTTTGCTTGTTGCAATCATGCTTTGTACATTTTCTTTTTGTGCCTTTGCGGTGGATAATACCGCATCCGTAAATATAGTTGAAACCGCAAGTAACGAATATACGGTTTATCTCGGATTTATCGATAACGGTAACGAGGTATGCGGCGGCAGTATGAATTTAGTATATAACAGCGACAAGCTTAAACTTGTTGATTATTCGACGGACTCCGAAAGGTGTATGATGCTGATAAATCCGGACTATCAAAATAAAGGCAATACTGTTCGTTTTGTTTTTGCCTCGGCCAACGCTTTAAGTAATGGGGAAAATTTGGCAACAATAAAGTTTTCGTCGAGCGGTGACAAAGTTACATTGTCGGATTTTTCGGTATCCGAGTATAGACTGTATGATGTAAATTCGTCCCTCATAGCCAACGAAAAGTCGGTTTCTCCTGTTATTTCGTTTAATGCTTTGTCTGATAAAAACAGTGTTGACACATCTGTTGTTGCGGATGGTAAGAATACAGATTCTGTTAGGGAAAGCACCGATTTTTCAAGTAATGATTCATATTTTTCACCTGAGTCGATTGCCGAAGACATTAATAATGTATTGCCGGACGAAACTTCTGCTGGTACTCCGGTAAAACATTCTTCGGTAAAACATTCTTCCAAAAGCCGTAAAGCGCTTATCATATCGCTGATAGTTTCATTGGCTCTTGTTATTATTGCCGCAGTTATAATTTTAATTATGCGGAAGAAAAAAAGGTAATCGGATTTAAAATAAAAAATATAATTTAGGGCTTGCAAAATCCCCCGTATTATGTTAATATATTCGGGCAGTAAAAAAGCATACGATTTATCGGGGTGTGGCGCAGTTGGTAGCGCACTAGACTGGGGGTCTAGGGGCCGCAAGTTCAAGTCTTGTCACTCCGACCATAAAAGGATTTAGCATAAGCTAAATCCTTTTTTAGTTTTATTGGCTTTTGTTTTTGTAGAATCGGAAAGTGAGATGTGATAAAATAATAATTATTGTTGAGCGAAAGTAATTAGCTTTTTGGAATATATTGTTGCATTTCCCAAAAAAAGCTCGTTTGGTTTTTGATTGTTGAGAAATTCTTGCATCGTAACAGGTGTTTAGTATAATTAATATATGAAACCGTGAAAGGGGTTAAAAATTATGAGCAACAAAAAAGAACGTCGCAGAATAGTAAAGGAATTGCTTGACGTTACGGATAAGGAATTTACGGATGAGGAACTGATACATCAGCTTATCAACACCGAGCTTTCTAAGGATTCGGATAAAACCGACAAACTCACTTTCGGTCAGCGTGCGGCGGATGCTGTTGCGCGTTTTGCCGGAAGTTGGGCGTTTATATTCAGCTTTATAGTTATAATGGTTATTTGGATGGTTCTGAATATAGTACTTAAAGATAAGGCTTTTGACGCATATCCGTTTATCCTTTTGAATTTAGTGCTTTCTTGTATTGCGGCAGTACAGGCTCCGCTTATTATGATGAGCCAAAACAGGCAGGAGGCCAAGGACAGAGAACGTGCGGAAAATGATTTTAAAGTCAATTTAAAAAGTGAACTTATAATCGATGATTTGCACAGAAAGATGGATCTTGTTCTTGAAAACCAAAAGAAGATAAATCGCCGCCTCGATCTTTTGGAACAGGCGGAAAATATAAGTCCCGAGCAAAAAAAGAACATCGTTTCTTCGTCGAAAAAAACACTTCCGCAGGATAATGATTCTCACACATAAAAGTATTATATTGAGCAATGAGATTTTTTTGGGGGTGAAAAATTATGACAGAAAAGGATTATTTAAAACAAATTGATTACGTTATCGAATCGGGACCTTATACCGACAGTTGGCAATCTTTATGTAAACATAAAACACCGGAATGGTATAAGAATGCTAAATTTGGAATTTTTATTCACTGGGGAATTTACAGCGCACCTGCATTCGGCAATGAGTGGTATTCGCGTGAGATGTATGATAAATCAAAGCCGGCATATCGGCACCACCGTAAAAAGTACGGTAATCAAAAGGACTTTGGATATAAGGACTTTATACCGATGTTCAAAGCCGAAAACTTCAATCCCGAAAAGTGGGCGGAGCTTTTTAAAAACAGCGGCGCAAAATACGTAATGCCGGTTGCTGAACATCACGACGGCTTTGCCATGTATAATACCGAGTTTAACCGTTGGAACAGTGTAAATATGGGACCGGAACGAGATGTTCTCGGAGAACTGAAAACGGCTGTGGAAAATGTCGGACTTGCCTTTTGTGCGTCAAATCATCGCGCCGAACATTATTTCTTTATGAATATGGGCAGAACATTTGACAGCGATGTGTGCGATGAAAGATATGCTGACTTTTACGGCCCTGCTTATTATTGTAAGGAGCTGTCATCCGATAAAATGGGTGTAACGGCATCAAACTGCCGTTCTGTACCTCCGACGGAGGATTTCTTAAAAGATTGGCTTGTCCGCATATGTGAGCTGATAGATAAATACAAGCCGAAAGTTGTTTACTTCGATTGGTGGATACATAACAGGGCGTTTAAACCGTATTTAAAGAAATTTGCGGCATATTATTATAACCGTGCCGCAGAATGGGAAACCGAAGTTACGATAAATTATAAGCTTCAGGCTTTTGCTCCGGGAAGTGCTACGTTTGATGTTGAACGGGGAGCTTTGACAGATATTTCGCCCGTACCGTGGCAGACTTGCACTTCAATAGCAAAAAATTCATGGGGATATACCGAAAATAACAAGTTTAAGTCGGCATACCATGTTATATGCGATTTAATCGATATTGTAAGTAAAAACGGTGTTATGCTTTTAAATGTCGGCCCGAAACCCGACGGCACGATTACAGATGAAGAAACTGCGGTTTTGAATGAAATCGGCGATTGGCTGAAGACTAACGGTGAGGGGATATACGATACGGTCCCGTGGAAAACCTTCGGCGAAGGAAAAGTCAATACAAAGGACGGGTCCTTTAAGGATAATAAGACAAAAAAGTATACCGAAAATGATTTTCGTTTTACATATAAGGACGGAGCGGTTTACGTTTTCCAAATGAAACCGACACATGACGGTGTAATAAGAATTAAGAACTTTAAAAAGATAACGCAGGACGCAATTGTATATTCGGTAAAGCTCCTCGGTAATCACTCACCGATAATAATCAGCCGAACCGAAAAATATATGGAACTTAAACTTACGGAAATTCCGCAAACGACCTTGCCGTTATGCTTTAAAATTGTTCTTGAATAAAAAGAGTCTCAATGATTGCTTATAGCAACCGTTGAGACTCTTTTTTTAGCTTATTCGGTAATTTCGGCATCCTTTGTAAGTCTGCCGTGGTATATAGCGTTTGATATATTTGTCGGTGATAAAAAGACCTTGAGCTGTTTAAACTTTGTATCAAGCTTATTATTACTGAACGGTATGTCCGAGAGGGAATATGTCGTAATACTGTTTCTAAGCTCGGTAGTTGAAATAGACGTGTCATTTTTAATCGTTACAGTCTTTTTCTGACCCGGAAGCAGGTCGAAAAAGTTATCGCTGAACGGCAAAGTGCTTTTGCTGCTTTCAACTTTGACAAGGCGAGCATATTTGTCGGATGACACAGTAACATTCAATCCGTCTGCCGTTTCCTCAAAAACGGTTTTAAGCTTGGCTTTTGGCAAGTGAAGCTCGTTTTCGCGGCAGAAAAGAATAGCTTTTTGCTGAATAAGGGCACTATTTTCATAAAGTCTTACTGCAATGCCTGTTCTTTTTTTATCGTATTCCGAGCAAATGAACGGAACATTTAAATCAAAAACAACAGAATTTTTTACGGCACCGACGGTTAATGTTTTTTTGTTTGTTTCAAGAGTTCCGTTTTCAAAATCAAATATTTCATATTCCGCATCAACTGTTTTGCTTTCGTTTAAATCATTCAGCACAAAAACACGTATATAGTCGCTTGTATTCTCAATCGATATGCTGAGCGGCGCGTTAAAGTGCTTTGCACCGTATTGTAAGGCCTTGTAATTGCCATAGTAATCAAGACTTGACCAAGAGCATACACCCCAGCAGTCATTAAACTGCCAATACATTGAACCGTTGCATCTGCCCTTGTTTCTGCGCCAATGTTCGGTGGCATCTGCGATACATTCGTTTTGCGTTACCTGTGACAAATAGACATAATCCTTGAACTCTTTTGGTAAATTAAACCTTGACGCAATATAATATATCATTTTGTCATTGCCGTTGGCGCATTTTTGGTGAGACTTAAACACATCGCTCGAAAGGGAGTAGTCGGAAGGCTTTGCAAACTTTTCGATAGCCTTCATATCAGGCAGGCTTTCAAAGCCGAATTCGCTGCAAAAACGTGTCATACGTTTGCGGTAATAATTCATCGGCTTCAAACCGTGCCATACGCCCCACAGATGGGTGTCGCCTACATTGTCGCTTTCTACTCCTACGTTATGAGATTCACCTACAGGCGAACCGGGTGTGTATGGAGTGTTTTTGTCATATTTTCTTATTTCGGGTTCAAGTATATGATAGAAGAATTTCTCGGTCCATTTGACATACTTTTGCATATGTACCCAAGCCATATGCATATCTTCAATTTCATTGTTTCCGTTCCATACAGCGAGAGAGGGATGATGACAGAGGCGTTTTACATTGTATTTAACCTCTTCTTTTACATTGTCAAGAAAGTCATTATCAAAGAACGGATAGGCTTGACAGGCAAATTGAAAATCTTGCCAAACAAGTAATCCTTTTTTGTCACAGAGATTATAAAATTCGTCGCTTTCGTAGTATCCGCCGCCCCAAATGCGTATCATATTTATATTTGAAAACAGGGCTGTGTCAATTAAATATTCGAGCTTGTCGGAAGTAAACCGCGTTATGAAGCTGTCGGGCGGTATGTAATTTGTACCCTTGATGAAAAGAGGGACACCGTTTAATCTGAATTGGAAATTTCTTCCGTATTCATCTTTTTCTCTGTTTAATTCAATTTTTCTGATTCCTATTTTTTTAGAAGTGGAATCGGCTTCTTTGCCGCCGGATACTACTGCTGCACTTATTTCGTACAATGGCTGCTCTGCTTTGCCGGATAATTCGTATGTCCACCAAAGCTCAGGATCGGTTATTGTAAAGTCAGCTTCTGTGCCGCTTTTTTCAAGTGTGCTGCCGTCCGGCAATACAACCTTTAACGAACATTCGTAATCTTTATATGCCTTTATATCGGCTCTTACGGAGATAACGGCAGTACCGTCGGCATTGAGCGCTTGTGACGCAAAAAGATAATCAATTTTTGCACCGTTCACAAACTCAAGACTTATTTCCTTTGTTATACCGCTACACGGCAATACGGGACCCCAGTCCCAACCGAAATGGCATTGCGGTTTGCGTATATGAACAATACCGTTCTGACCGTTTGAATTTACGGGAGTAGGACAGGACTTGTATTTTTCTTTAACATAATTTACCGGGGAACGAAACAATATTCTTATTTCGTTTTCACCCTTATCAAGACGTTCTTTTATTGATACGCTGTAAGCTTTAAAACAATTCCTAGCTGAAAACGCAAGCATATTATTTACAAAAACATCACATATTGTATCAAGCATTTCACAGGTCAGCAGTATATCATCACAGTTTAATTCTTCATCGGTTATTTCAAAAGTCTTTTTGTATTCCCAATTTGTTTCGCCGACCCAGTATACATCCTTTTCATTAAGGCCGATAAATGGGTCCGGAATATCTCCGTTTGCCATCAGGTCAAGATAGTTGCAGCCGGGTACGGTGGCTTCCTTGTATGGCTTATCACCGACTTTTCTGAATTGCCATTTCCCGTTTAGTGTCTTTTTCATTTTCCAAATCCCTCTCTTTGAAACATCATTGGTATTATACTTTATCCCTCCGTATATTGTAAATGCTTTTATGCGCTTTTTATTTTATGATTTTTTACCTGTAAGTTTAAATGCAACTCTGCGGCGGATATTTCTATTGACAATTTAATATATTTCATTTAAACTGTAATGGTATTTTGTGCATTATGCCAAAAACAAGAAGAGCGTTAGGGAGCTTTTTATGGAGAAGTCAAAGAATAAAGTCGGTAATGTTTTAAAATCGGTAAAAGAGCATTGGAAAAATCCGCCTGAGGGCCGGTATATACCGTATAAGGAGATTTTGTCTTATTCGATAGGCGGTATCGGAGTCAAATTTGTATTGTACACGGTCTCGTATATCGGACTTTCGGCGACAAGCCTTCTTGCCGGAGCTGCGTTAGGACTTAAAAACGGAGATCTTGTAAAGCTCAATCTGATAGCAACGGTAATTGGTATGTTTTTAGGTCCGCTTCGCGGTATGATAATTGATAATACGCGCAGTAAAAACGGTAAATTCAGACCGTATCTTATCTATGCCGGTATACCGTCGGCAGTTGTAACCACGGTGTTTGCTTTCTTACCGTTTGAAAGCATGAGCTATAACGGAAAACTATGGTCGCTGTTTATTACCTATATGATGCTCCAGCTTTGTTATCCGTTTTACGACCAAGCGTATACAACTCTTGTGCAGGTTATGAGCCCGAATTCGACGGAGCGTGCGGATGTCATAACAATATCGACATTTATATACTCTTTGGCACCCTCGGTAATGGGCTTTGTTGTACCGATAGTTGCCGGATTTGCCGGCGGACTCGAGCATATAAATGCCTATCGCGTAATTATGCCTGTTTTTGGCATAGGTGGTGCTCTTTTGGGGATTTTCAGTTATGCCGGAACTAAAGAACGTATAATTGTATCCAAGGATTATTCCCCTAAAGTACCGTTTTTCAAAGGAATCGGAGCAGGTATCCAGAATAAGTACCAGTGGGCGCGCTCAATAACTTCATGGTTTATTCTTTTACAGGCTGGCGTCGGCAATGTTACAACATGGTATTTTTATTACGGTATTAAAGATACTTTAGGTCTTACAACGGAACAACAGGGCGTTTTAAACGGCACTCTTACAACAATTATTGGAGCAGCTGCAACACCGGCTATGCTTTTGTCTCCTTTTTTGATAAGAAAAATCGGTAAACGCAATTTGTTCATTATGTATGTTGTTTGTTCTGTTTTCTGCTTTGCCGGTATGTATGTTTTTATAGAGCAAATATGGGTGCTGTTTGTTTTTATATGGCTTAGGGGGTTTTTCTCGACATTTACGCTTATAACCGATGGCGCTATGAATGCCGATGTGCTTGATTATCAGCAATACAAGACGGGGGAGCGCCTTGAAGGGCTTATGAGTCAATTTGTAGGTATAATCGGAACATTTGTTTCTATGGGTGTAACTTATCTTATACAGACGATAATAATGCAAAATCATTACGGTCTTGTGAATAATTATGATGACCTTTACAATGTGTCTTTCAGAGAGCCGCTTTCAAAAGGTATGATTGCTCTTGCGGCGGTGGGATATGTTATTTCACTTATTCCTTTTATTACAATGTACACTCTAACAGAAGAGGAACACGAGGCACATATTTCCGTTCTTAAAATCAGGGCGGCACTCGAGGATTATGCGACAGAATGCTTATCGGAGGGTGAGCTTGAAGAAGCCAAAAATATTTATGCCGATGCAGTAAACGAACTCGAGATTTGTCGTGACAGAATAGACAAAGTAAAGGGCAAGGAGAAGAGAAAGCTTAAAAATAAAATGAAAGCTCTTCAAATTGTTATAAACGAAAAAGATCGTTTTAATGACCCTAAAATGATAAAGAAAACCGAAAAAGCAAAAGAGCTTTTGTCTCATTCGGTAGAAGAGCTTTACGGAATATCAGAGCCCTCGATGGATAAATACAACGCCGCAAATGCAATGAGCGAGTCTACAAAAGAAGAAATACGTTCAAAATCAGCGGCACTTAAAGAAGCGTCAAAAGAGCTTGATCATTTCCATAAAAAAGCATATGCGTATATTCAGGCGCGAAAGCTTTTAAAGCAGCTTGAATACTATTCGCATTGGTCTGATATCTTTAGTTCGGAATCGGTTGAGATTTCGGAATGATTTCAGTTCCGTATTTCAGAGCGGTGTTTAACAACACCGCTCTTTTTAAGAAAAAGTTGTCAAAATGTTAACAATTTTTATTGCACACTTTAAAACAAAGATGTATAATAATTTTCGGTGATGTGAAATGAGTAAATCAACAATTATTGCAGTTGCGGGCAAAGGCGGTGTAGGCAAAACTTCATTATCGGCTACTATCGTCAGGTGCCTTACAGAAAAGTATCCTGATAAAAAGATACTTGCCATAGACGCCGATCCGGCAGTAGGTCTTTCGACCGCTCTCGGAATAGACGTCAAAATGACCATTGATGATATTCGTAAAGAGATTATAGCTTCCGTGGACGAGGGCGATACCAGAGGAGCCGTTGAGCTTTTAGGCGAAGCCAAGTACCGTATTTTCGATGCTCTTGTCGAGACAGACGGATATTCGTTTATTGCTGTTGGAAGACCCGAGAGCGCGGGGTGCTATTGTAAAATAAACTCATATCTTAAAGAGGTTATCTCCATACTTTCCGACGAATTTGACTATGTTGTTATTGACGGTGAGGCGGGAATAGAGCAAATTAACAGACGTGTTATGGAGAGAGTAACGCATCTTATCTTAATAACGGATCCCAGCAAAAAAGGCTGCCAAGTAATAAAAACAATAAAAGGTGTTGCCGATGATCTTGTTATGTATGATAAAATCGGTGCAATAGTTAATCGTATGACGGACGAGTCTTTAAAGGATTATATTAATATCGACGGTGTTGAAGTTCTCAGTTATATTCCAAATGATACAAATCTCGCTATGTTTGATATACAGGGCGAAAATGTATTTAATTTGCCGGAATCTTCACCGGTGGTAAAGGGAGTACGGGAGACTTTAACTAAAATAGGGGTGCTGTAATGAAAGATCTGAAACATCTGATTTATTTTGAGAATCTGCTTCAGGAGGCAAACAATGAACTTGTGCAGCGGGCAATAAGCGATGGCAAAAAAGCGATTGCGTATACCTGCTATCATATCCCGGAAGTTCTGCTCAATGTCGATAATTGTTTTTCGGTAAGACTCAGAGCTCCGAGAACAGGTTCTATGGATATTGCAACTTATTATCTCAGTTCGTATCTGTGCGGATATTCCAAGGCTCTTTTGGAGCGCGGTATTGAGGGCGGTTATAATTTCCTTTCCGCTCTTATAGGCTCGGAATCATGCTCGGAAATGAATCGTACATATGAGCATTTTATGCTTTTGAATCTTGTGCAAAACGATAAATTCTTCGTTTCCATTGCCGATATTCCTTTTAAAATTGAGCCGCATACAGTCAGGCATTATACAGAGCAGATGAGAGTCAAGGTGCTCGATAAGCTACATGATGTTTACGGTGTTGATACAAGCGATGCTATGCTTCGTAAAGCTGTTGAAGAGCATAACGAAGTTTGTCGTCTCATAACAGAAATAGGTGAATATCGCAAAGAGGAAAATCCGCGAATAACGGGATATGAATTTCACGTCATAAATCTTGTTACATATTGTTGCCCCAAGTATTTGATAATCGACAAGCTCAGAGAAACCGCAGAGGAGCTTAAAACAAGGGTTCCTGACGAAAAGAAAAATTATCGTGCTAAAGTTGTTGTCGTGGGTTCTGAAATGGACGATCCGGATTTCACAAAGCTTATCGAAGAATCCGGTGCTCTTGTAGTTGCCGATCGCTTTTGCTTCGGTTCGCTTCCAGGCAGAGAAGAAATAAAACTTAACGATACAGATGATGTTTTATCTCAGATTGTATTGCATTATATGGAAACATGCCAATGTCCACGTTATATGAGCAAGGAAAAGGTGCAAGGCAGAAAAACCTATGTTCGTGACCTTGTTAACACGTATCACGCAGACGGTGTAATATATGAGCAGATAAAGTTTTGTGAATACTGGGGATACGAAAGGGCACTTGCATCACATATAATAACAAATGAATTCGGAATTCCGTCGGTTTCGGTTGACAGACAGTATACGGCAAGTGCATCCGGTCAGCTACGAACTCGTGTTCAGGCATTTGTAGAAAGCCTTGAAATTAAGAATATTCAAAAAGCAAAGGAGGCGAAGTAACGTGGCAAATCAGCCTAAAAATCTCGGTCTGTTGCATGAAGATAAGACCGGACTTTTAAAGCACCGCGAGTGGCGTGGGCTTAAAGACACTATGTATGATTACTATCGTTGGCTCATAACTTGGAAAGATATGATAGTTATGGTTTTAAAAGCACCCGTGTCGACGATAAAGGGCCTGTGGAATTATCGCTGGATGGCAAGTTATCTCGCGGCTCCTGCGTGGATAGACCGTCATACGGAGGGTACGCGCGGAACACACCTTCGTATAGCACATCTTCATTTTAACGCGATGATTAAGCATACATGTAATATGATACATATGCTTTTTAAACATGATAAGCATTTTCATCCGAATGACAAATTTTCAGATAAAACAGTTTGTATGGATGAACTTTTCTCTTTTGAAATAATGGCGGGTTTTCCGAACTTATATGGTGTTCCCGTACAGACTATACCGATTTTTTTGTCATCGATGGTTGATCAAAACATAACGCCGCCGTATCTTGATATAACCGAGAGTTACGGCGTTCCCGCCGATGTTTGTCCTCTTCCCTCCGCGGAGGCGGGCGTGGCAATAAACGACGATTACCCGATGTTCGGTAAATGCTTTTTATCATGCAATATGCCGTGCGACGGCTCAACAATGAACTCGTCATATATCGACAGGCGTTTTAATCTTCCGTCTCATGTTGTTAATGTTCCGCTTAGATACACCGAAGAAGAAGTACAGAAATATGCCGTTGACGAGGTTAAATCTTGCATCAGATTTATCGAGGAACAGACAGGCGAAAAGTTTGACTGGGACGCATATTTTTCCGCTATGAAGATATACAACAAACAGCTTGAATATGAGCTGCAAAAATGGGATGTCAACAAAACCGATTATCCTCAGATGACCGGTGCCACATTTTGGCTGTACAGACTTTTTTACTTCCATCTCTCCGGCGGAATCGATAAGATATTTATTAAAACCGATAAAAAGGTTAATAAGCTTATGATGAAAGGCTATGAGAGAAAAGAGCATGTTTCCAAGGAAATGCGACACAGAGCTATAGTTTGGTCATGTCCTGCAAACTATTATACGAGCCTTGCAAATTGGCTTGAAAATTGCTGGGGCATAAATGTTGTTATGGATATGGAGACGATGATATCTTATATAATGTATGATACCGAGGATAAAGAAAGATCGCTTGCCACATATGCAAAAACTCTTCAGCGCACCACAATGCGTAAGCATACCAAGGGCGGTTATCAAAACGTACTTGATGAACTTTGGCGCATTTGCGATGAATATAATGCCGACACCGTAATAATGTATAATCAGATTTCATGCAAGGGAATGGATGGTCTTAACGGTATATTTGATGACCAGGCAAGAGAAAGAAATATCAATTTCATTTGGGTTGATCAGGACCTTATGGATCCAAGAACCGTTTCGCGTCGCGATATGCGTGAGCAGATCAATAAATATATGACAACTGTTCTTCAGGAAGAACCCGTTGACCCGACGCTGGTTGATTTCGATGATACAATGGCTTGGTAAAAAGATAGGAGAGTGTTTATGAAATATTTTGGCGGATGCGACGTTGGTTCAACGTATGCAAAATGTGTAATTTTAGATGAAAACGGTAAAATTATTGCCGATGCTACCGTAAGAAGTAAAATAAATCCGGTGAAGAGTGCCGAGCTTGCTCTCGGTGAGGCTATATCGAAAGTCCCGGAACTGTCTTCTCCAGAGGAGCTTACGTATCTTATAGGTACCGGATACGGCAGAAATAAAGTTCCGTTTGCCGACGAAAATATATCTGAAATCAGTTGCCACGCAATGGGTGTACATGTCACAGACCCGAGTGTAAAGGCGATTATAGATATCGGCGGTCAGGATGTAAAGGGAATTGCAATAGACACCGACGGTACGGTTAAGAATTTTGCAATGAACGATAAATGTGCCGCAGGCACAGGGCGCTTTTTTGAGGCGATGGCAAACGCATTTGAAATGTCACTTCCGGATTTCTGTAAATTGTCTCTCCAAGCAAAAAATACTATTCCTATAACGGCACAGTGTACTGTATTTGCCGAATCAGAGGTAATTTCTCTTGTAGGCGAGGGCAAACCCATGGATGAGATAGCGGCGGGTATTCAACTCGCAGTTGCCAAACGTTGTTTCGTTATGGCAAAAAAAGCAGGTGCTACCGACAGCATAACGCTTACCGGCGGTTGTGCTAAAAACGAAGGTCTCAAGCGTGCTATTGAGCACGTTCTGAAAATTAAGGTTGTTGACCTTCCAATAGACCCTCAGCTTATGGGCGCGCTTGGTGCTGCCGAGTATGCAAGGCAAAAGGGGATGGCATAAATGAAAGCTTTAATTATAATTTTAATTGTTCTTGCAGCGCTTTTTGTGCTCACATTTTGCATCTATTTTTTCAATCTCGATATGAAACTTGTTCGTAAGATATATGATGCGCTCGGCAAACATTATGATTCGCTTGAAAAGGACAAAAAACTTTAATGAAACTTTATGACAAGCTTATCGGGCAAATAGAAAACCTTTTGCCGGAAAACGGCAAAAGGTTTTCTTACAGTGAACCGACGCTTAAAATAAAAAAGGACAATTCAATACTTTTATTGAAAGAAACGGCGTATGAACTCGGCGGAAGTCAAAAGCCGTGTGTAAGCACGGTCGCGGTGAGCGACAGTATAAAGTTTGACAATTGCACATATCTTTACGGAAAAGATATTCCGGAAATAAGGTCTGATTGCTGTTTCGGAAAAATAGTTTTTCTTGAAATCAAAGATATTGGTGAAGAGCAATCGGCTTTTGATAAGATAAAAGAACTCGAACGTCTTAAATATAGCTTTTGCCCTGAGGAATTTATGACAAGAGCATCTGCATTTAATATGCGGGAGCAGATAAGAGTCAGCAAAAAAGCGGTAAAAAACGGTGTGACATTCTCGGACTACGGCTCATCGCTTATTAAGGCTTATCTTGAATTCCCTATGGTGAAGAGTGTGCAGATAATATTTATTACCGATTTCGACCGTTTTAATGAACTCGGTATGATTTGTGATAAAGTAAGGCAAACAACCGATGCTCTGAATCACATACTTGACAATGTGCTTCTTGATTGCAACACATGCAATTTAAAATCAATTTGCGACGAGGTTGAGGGTATGAAAGAACTGCATATGAAAAACGCTGCAAAGAAACAGTAAAAAAGCAGGCAAGGCCTAAATGCTTTGCCTGCTTAATTTTTATTTGAATTCGTTTTCAACAGCCTTTTCAAGTTCTTCTTCTTTTTCTTCTTCAATTTCAAGGCGGATAAACATAATGATAAAGCTTATAAACAAAAATGCACATGAAAACCAAATCGAGCGTATACCCCATCTGTCTGCCGCAAGACTACCGAATCCGGCACCTACAGCAAACATGAATATAATGCTGAAATATTCAATTGCCTTTATAAGCAGTATTTTTTTACGTGTTTTAAAATAGCCGCACAAAGCTTCCGCGCCGCTTCTCATATTGCCGATGCACATTGTGCTTGCATAGGCGTTTCCGCGCAACTTGCGGAATGTTTGAACCTGCATTGCCGCTACAAAAGAAACAAGAGCATTAGCGAGTATGTTTAAGTTAATCGGGATAAAACCGACGGCCAAAAGTATAACTATTTCAAATGCTAAAACTATTTGACGCCAATGTATCTTTTTGTAATTTTTAAAGAAAATATGCTGTATTTCGGCAACGCATATCCCGAATACAAAGGAAATTACCGGTATAAGATAATGTAATATTAACCCGAATTCTCCCTCAAAAAAATGTGTGCTCATAAGCACAATATTTCCGGTTTGAGCGTTTGCAAAAACCTTTCCGCGGCAAAGATATGTATAAGCGTCCTGAAATCCTCCGGAAAGAGTCAGAAAAATTGCATTTGTAAAGGTGTCTGACATTTGATTAGATTTTAATCTTTTTGCCATTTTGGTTTTAATCATATTTTACCTGTCCTCTAACAAAGTTTGACAATCCCAATCTTTATTATTATAATACATACATATCTATATTTAAAATATGTTGTTGATATGGCTAATATGTAATTTTTATATTGAGAGGAATTAAATGTTGGTAAATTACGAATATTATAAAATTTTTTATTACGTTGCGAAATATCAGAATTTCACAAAAGCTGCGGTTGAGCTTGATAATAATCAGCCCAATATATCAAGGTCTGTTAAAAATCTTGAAAACACACTCGGATGTGTACTATTCAGTAGGACAAGTCGCGGAGTTAAGTTGACACCCGAGGGTGAAACCCTATATTCCCATATAGTTCCTGCCATTTTACAAATTGAAGCAGGAGAAAAAGAACTCCTGATGCAAAAAGAACTTAAAGGCGGCATTATTTCAATCGGCACTACCGAAACTGCTCTGTCCGAGGTGTTGCTTCCGGTTCTTGATATGTTTCATAAGAAGTTTCCGGATATTCGCATAAGGATAAACAATTCCACAACGCCGGCGGCTATGAACGCGCTTAAAAGTGGCTCTGTTGATTTTTCGGTCGTAACATCTCCGGTTGAATATGACGATGAGTTTGAAATAGTTAATATTAAAGATTTCGACGATGTACCCGTTTGCGGAAAAGAAATGGCTTTTTTGAAAGAAAGGATAATCGGCATTGGAGAGCTTAAAGAGTATCCTCTCATAAGTCTTAGCAAAGGTAGCTCGACATATGATTTTTATAGCAAAATATTTGCCGAAAACGGGCTGAAGTACGATCCCGATACTGAAGTTGCGACAGCCGATCTTATATTACCTCTTGTCAAAAACAATCTCGGTATAGGCTTTTTGCCGAAAAATCTTGTAAAGAGCGATCTTGAAAGCGGCGAAATATTTAAACTTAATTTAAAAGAGAAAATTTCGTCAAGACAGATTTGTATTGCCGAAAATAAAAATGTCAGTCTCGGCGTTGCTGCAAGTGAGTTGAAAAATATGCTGCTTGATTATAGCCACCGCTTCGGTAATTAGCGTTTTATAAACATATTAATAATTTGCTGTTGCTTTACTGAAAAAAGAAGTATAAAAATGAATAAAAATTTCGATAAAATCTGTGCTTTTTATTGACGAATGCACGCAAAACAATTATTATTTATTTATTATTTTTTATTGAGAGGATGATTTTTTTGGGAGCGACAACAGAGAAACATATGAATTTTAAAGAAATTGCGGCATATTCGCTCGGCCTTTTCGGGTTTCAGGCGATAGTCGGTCTTTTGAATTCATATCAAGCGGAATTTGATGCATCTATTTTAGGAGCTGACATTGCGGTTGTCGGCATACTTATTCTTGTAGCCAAAATATTGTCTGCGGTTTTTGATCCGGTTGTAGGTAGTATGATAGATCGTTCAAAAAGTAAACGCGGAAAGTTTAAGTCTATGATATTGAAGTCAATTATTCCTCTTCTTGTTATGACGGCAGCCGTTTTTATTAATGTTCCGTTTAAAGAGAATCGCACGGCAACGTACATTTGGATATTTGTTACATATCTTGTATGGAGTCTTGCTATGACGCTCGGCGATGTACCGTCTCAGGGTATTGCTTCGGTTTTAACGCCTAACCCTACAGAGCGCACAAATGTAGTGTCGATATCAAACACATTTAAGCAGATAGGTTTTTCGGCTTGTGTTGTTATTGTGCCGATAGCTTGTCTCATAATTCCCGGAGGGTCAAAAGTATTTGTTAAATCCGGCGAAACCGATATGCCTATGATAGCTCCGGAATATCTTTGGACGGCTATTCTTACGGCTGTTTTCGGCTGTGCGTTATTTGCACTTATACCGCTTTTAAACAAAGAGCGCGTTCCGTATGTATCCGGTGAAAAAACTACTGCCAAGGATATGTTTAAAGCTCTCAAAGACAACAAGCCGCTTATGCTTGTTATTGTATCATATTTCCTCGGATTCGGCAGACAGATGTCAATGGGTATACAAGTGCAGGCCGCTAATACAATACTCGGCTCACAAAATCTTGTTGCGGTACTCGGTATAGTTACTGCTGTCGGCTCTATGATAAGTATGGCGATTTGTCCATTACTTATCAAAAAGATGGGTGAGAAAAAGGTATATATCCTTCTCTCGGTATATGGCTTTGTTGCATCGGCACTATCGTTCGTTGTAGGGCACTTCTGGTTCAAAAATCCCGATAATACAGTGCTTACTGTATTATTCTATGCATCGCTGTTTTTAATCGGCCTTCAGTTTGCCGCTGTTACGCTTATGCCCATGATAATGACAGCCGATTGTGTTGATTATTATGAGTTTGAGACCGGCAAACGCATGGAGGGCGCAGCATACTCTATTTTAACCCTTACCATAAAGGTTTGCCTTGCACTAGGAACTGCTCTAGGCCTTGTGTTTATACAGGTATCGGGCTATTCAGATACTGTTGCTCAAATTGCTGCCGGTACTGCAAGCGGATTTAGTGAGAAAACAAAAGACATTGTGTTTTTTGCTTATACCGTGGTGCCCGGCTTTCTTGCTCTCATTTCTATATTCCCGATTTTTAAATATGATATAGTCGGGAAGAAAAAACAAGATATAGCCGATGAGCTGCAAAAAAGAAGAACAAAAGCAACTGCGGAAATCGATAATTGAGATATATTAAGCTTAGGGCTGTACCGTTGAAAAAGCGGTACAGCCTTTTTGCTTCTATATATTTAAAATTCCATTGTTTTCATGATATTTTCCGGAAATCAGAAGAATTCCGGCCGCAGTTAGAAGAGTGTGAATGTCGGTAATATCTGATGTTTTGGATTTTATTTCACACGGATATATATTTTTCCCGGATAAATCCTTGATAATCGTTTGTATTCCGAAATGAATTTCTTCATCATTTAAGCTTGACAGTGTTATATCGTCTTTGAAATCTGTCCCAATGTTCAGCCTTTGTTTTATCCCGGCAGAATCATTATATATTAACGCTTCGTTAATGATATCGCCGTTTTTTGATATTTCCACGGAAATTGTATTTTTTAAACTGTTGTCAAGTTTTGCACCGATGTCTGTAATTACATATTCGGGTGTATCAATATAGCTTGCCTCTATTATATTATTTCCGAGCCGCAATACGCCTCCGTGCTTGCTTAGCAGCTGAGAAAGTTCACCTGATAAACGGCTGTTAAAATCCTCGGAGACTACAATAAGCTTCACTTTATCACCCCGAAATATTATTTTCAAATAACATAAGGTTATTCAATGGTTAGAAACGTTTAAAATACTAGCTCAAAATATTAAAAAAATGCTAAAAAGCTATTGGAAAGTCGGTAATAATAGATTATAATATTACATTATAACAGTTAAATAAGGGAGGCTATGGGTTGGCTTCAAAGTATTCCGTTTCATTAGATAAACTAATAAAAGAATTCGGCTTTGAAACATTGTATTTGCCGGAAGACGCACACGACCTATCCGTTACATCGCAGGACGTTAATAGGCCGGGTCTTATTCTTGCCGGACGTGATGATTATTTTGACCCGGAACGTGTGCAGTTTTTGGGGCTTTCGGAAATAGAATTTCTTAAAACTCTAAGCGATGAAATGCGTTATGAAAGTCTTAAACGGCTTGTCGAAACTCAACCGCCGTTTATTTTAATTACACGAAATTTAGAGATCCCGTCGCATCTTTCTTCACTTGTAGAAGAATACAAGGTGCCGCTCTTACGTACCGGTGAATCCACATCGAGCTGTATGTCTGCGCTTATTTCTTTTTTGGGAACAGAACTTGCCGAAAGGATAACACGACATGGAGTGCTTGTAGAAGTGTACGGCGAGGGCGTGCTGATTGTCGGCGACAGCGGCGTAGGTAAAAGTGAGACTGCGATTGAACTTATCAAGAGGGGGCACCGTCTGATTGCGGATGATGCCGTTGAAATTCGTAAGGTTTCTTCAAAAACACTTGTCGGTTCTGCACCGGACAATATCAGACATTTCATCGAACTTCGTGGTGTAGGAATTATTAATGCTCGCCGCATTTTCGGTATGGGAGCCGTAAAGCTTACCGAAAAAATAAATATGGTGGTTCAACTTGAGCCTTGGGATTCCGCTAAGGTTTATGATAGGATGGGCCTTGATAATGACTATATTTCAATTATGGACATCAAGGTGCCTGTTACTGTTGTGCCTGTAAAACCCGGCAGGAATCTTGCGATAATCATTGAAGTAGCCGCCATGAATAACAGGCAGAAAAAAATGGGATATAATGCCGCACGCGAGCTCCTTCATCAACTCGGCATGGAAGAGGGCGAGTCAAAGGATGAAGAGCTTGAAATTTGGCAAAATTATTAAAGAGAATATAAAAACGGAGGATTATGATGTATAGAATTGGTGTTGATCTCGGAGGAACAAACATTGTAGCCGGAGTTGTTGATGAGTATTATCGTATAGTGGGCAAAGGAAAGATGCCTACTGCTTGTCCGCGTCCGTCATGGGAGATAATCAACGATGTTGCTTTGTCAATAAATATGGCTCTCGAAGAAGCAAAAATTTCGCTTGATGAGGTTGTTTCTATTGGCATAGGAACTCCCGGCTCGGTAAATAAAAAATACGGAATTATTGAGTATGCCAATAATTTAGGATTCGATAATGTTCCGGCAAAAGATATTCTTCAATCTAAGTTCAGCAAACCGATTTATCTTGAAAACGATGCTAACTGTGCGGCACTCGGCGAAGCAAAAGCAGGTGCCGGCGAGGGGGTTGCAAATTTTGTTGCAGTTACTCTCGGTACCGGTGTTGGCAGCGGAATTGTTGTAAACGGCAAGCTGCTCAATGGCTGTAATGATGCAGCAGGCGAGGCCGGCCATATGGTTATTTTTGCTGACGGAGAGCAATGCACCTGTGGCAGAAAAGGCTGTTGGGAGGCATATTCCTCAGCAACGGCACTTATTCGCCAGACGAAAGAAGCTATGGGCAAAAATCTCGATTCTGCTATGTGGACTCTTGTTGACGGAGATATAAATAAGGTCGACGGCAGAACAGCCTTTAATGCTATGCGCAAAAATGATCCGGCAGGCATAAAGGTTGTTGATACATACATACATTATCTTGCGATGGGTATTACAAATATGATTAACCTTTTCCAACCGGAAATACTCTGTGTGGGCGGCGGTATCGGTAATGAGGGTGAGTCACTTCTTGAACCTGTACGTAAAATTGTAAATCAAGAGCATTACAGCGTGCACAGCGTTGTTCAAACAAGAATATGCTCTGCTAAGCTCGGAAATGATGCCGGTATAATCGGAGCAGCACTTCTTGACGAATAATTTTGAGGGGAAATTATTTTGCTAAGTAATATAAAAGCTGTTGCAGATAAGTTTGGCTGCGAATTTCGCGAAGACGCTCCTATGAGCGATTATACGTCGTTTAAAACCGGTGGGCCTGCCGAGCTTGTTATAATGCCTAACAGCATAGAAGCTCTTTCGGCACTTATAACTGCTTGCCGTGAGAGCGAAATAAAGCCGTATATCATAGGAAACGGCAGTAATATACTTGTATCTGACAGCGGTTTGCGTGGAGTTGTTTTAAGGCTCGCAAAGGGTTTATCTGAGCTCAAGTGCCTCGGTGACGGTGTGATATATGCCGATGCCGGTGTTTCTTTGTCAAAGCTTTGTGCTTTTGCTCTTTCCAACAATCTCTCGGGACTTGAATTTGCCTATGGAATTCCCGGCACAGCCGGCGGAGCCGCATATATGAATGCCGGAGCTTACGGTGGGGAAATGAAAGATGTTCTGTGCTCTGTGTCGCACATAAATTTTGACGGTGAGGTAGGGTGCTTTGAAAAAGAGAGCTTAAAGCTCGGCTATCGTTGCAGCGCGTATACCGACAGTAATCTTATTATAACCGGGCTTACACTTAAACTGAAAAACGGCGATTATGATGAAATTAAGGCTGCAATGAATTTAAATCTCAATAAGAGGAAGTCTAAACAGCCGCTTGAATACCCGAGCGCAGGCAGTACTTTCAAGCGCCCCGTGGGATATTTTGCCGGTGGACTTATAGAGCAGTGCGGTTTAAAAGGATACAGTATAGGCGGCGCCGCGGTTAGCGAAAAGCATGCCGGTTTTATAATAAATAAAGGCGGCGCAACAACTAATGATGTTTTAAGTTTGATAAAATATGTACAGAATAAGGTGTTTACCGAAACTGGTGTGCATCTCGAAACGGAAGTGAAATATATTGGGTAAGAAATCAGCAGAAAAGACAGAGCTTGTTATTGTTACGGGACTTTCGGGAGCAGGAAAGTCAAGAGCAGTTGACGCTCTTGAGGATATAGGCTTTTTTTGTGTTGATAATATGCCTCCGAAGCTCATACCTACTTTTGTCAAGTTGATTTTTAATTCTAACGAAAAACGTGACAGGGTAGCCATTGTTGCCGACATCAGACTCGGTGACTCGTTCTCTGATATTTTCGGAGTGTTGGATGAGTTAAAAGAAGATGAGATTAATTACAAAATTCTGTTTATAGATGCGGACAACGATGTAATTATGCGCCGTTACCAAGAGACAAGGCGTAAGCATCCTCTTGCCGATGAATTTAATACACCTTCAATACTTGAAGCCATCCAAAAAGAACGTGAGATATTGTTGCCTGCACGTTTACAAGCGGATTATATAGTAGATACGTCGAATGTTACAAGCTCCCAGTTTAAGGAGCGTATTGCAAAGCTTTTTCTTGATAATGCTTCGAGTTCTCTTAAAATTTACAGCATATCATTCGGCTTTAAATACGGCATACCGAAGGAAGCTGATTTGGTGTTCGATGTCAGGTGCTTACCCAATCCGTTTTATATTCCCGAACTTAAAGAGCATACCGGGCTTGAGACTCCCGTGCGTGATTTTGTTATGAAATTTGACCAGTCAAAGGCTCTCGAGAAAAAGCTGTTTGATCTTCTTGACTTTTTGTTGCCTCTTTACAGAACGGAAGGAAAAAGTCAGTTAACTATTGCGGTCGGTTGTACAGGGGGAAAACACAGGTCTGTTGTATTTGCCGAAGCAATAAATAAACATATTCTTGAAAACGGAGCTAATTCAAGCGTATTCCACAGAGATATTAAAAGGTAGTGCTATGACTTTTTCATCCAAGGTTAAAGATGAATTATTAAATGTTGAGACAATAAAGCCTTGCTGTATATTGGCTGAGTGTTACGGGCTTCTGCTTTTCGGCAGGGGCTTTTCGGCAGGTGAGGTTTATATATCCACAGAAAATAAAAATGTTGCGCTCAGATATAAAGAACTTGTTGAGCGTTTTACGGAAAATCCGTGTAATGTTTCAGAGTCGGCATCCGGTAAAATTAAAGTCAGCGTCGGAAATAAACAGGATCGCTTAGCTGTTTTAAACGCTTTCGGATATAACGGCAAGGAGCGAACACGTAGGCTGAATTGGGCAAATATATCAGAAGACTGCTGTATAGGTTCTTTTCTGCGCGGAGTCTTTTTGGCGTGCGGAACGGTCAATTCTCCTGAAAAGAATTATCATCTCGAATTTGTTGTTCCGCATATGTATTTGAGTCGAGACCTTCAGAAGTTTTTGTCTGATAACGATATGGCGGCAAAAGAGGTTACGCGCAACGGCGCCTATGTTTTGTATTTTAAGGATAGCGGCGAAATCGAGGATATGCTGACGGTTATGGGCGCTTCAAACTGCGTTCTTGAGCTTATGGGCGTAAAAATGTATAAAGATATGCGAAATAATGTTAATCGTCGGCTTAATTTTGAAAGCGCAAATCTTGACAGAACCGTAAATGCGGCGCTTGTTCAGATAGATGCGATTAACAGACTGAAGAAGTGCGGAATGCTAAACGATTTGCCATCGGAGCTTCGTGAAATTGCCGAGTTGAGAACAGAAAATCCCGACTTTTCGCTGAAACAGATAGGCGACAGTATGAGCGTTCCAATGACTCGATCCGGAGTTAACCATAGGCTTAAAAAGCTTTGTGCGTTAGCGGAAAAATGTAAGTAGAATATTGCTGCGAATTCAGCCGTAAACTTGAGTTGTTTACGGCTGTTTTTATGTAGGTATAAGAAAATGCACAATTCGTTTTTGCTGTACAAGACGTTTTAAAATATAACCAAAACATCACAATTCGGACAAAATTCACAAAATATATTGACAATATATATATATATTATAATTTGAACAAGGGGCGGGGAATTAAAAATATATGATAATTATTAAGGCTCGCTTTTCTTATAAGTGCGGCTTTATTTTTTTAGGAGGAGCTTTTATGAAATAATTATACGGCGGCGGTTATTAGGCTTACTTTTTACAGGCAAAGTTTTTTATGTCTCTTATGGCAAAAAATATCAGATGGGAGTATATAAGTGATGAAAAGCAAAACATATAAAATAACACTTGTAATTGAGGCGACAATAGCGGTGCTAATCGCTTTTTGCTTGGCTTTTTTCGGACCGCTGTCATTAAATGATATGACGTACGGCGAATTTGACATGCAGGTTTTTAAACTCTGTTTTACATATCCGGCAATCATAATTTTTATTGCTTTATTTGTTGTGCTGGCGGTAATTTCGTATAAAAAAGAACACACAAAAAAACGCTATGCAACCGAAATCGTTTTGTTTGCTGTCTTGTTGATATTTGTATATTTTTTAGGCGTGTTTGTGCCTCGTACATTCAGATATGAAGGCGTTGTTATGAATGCCGCCGAATACACTGATATTATGCATGAATTAAAGCCCTCTGAATGTTTCGATGGTGAAAATACCGACTATATAGAAAAAATCGGAGAAAACCTTTCCGGTGAGTCTTGGTCCGTCTACGGTATGCGATATACCGAGGTCAGAAAATATGATTGGTCCATGGCGGATACCGGATACCAAGATTTATGCTCCGACTACGAATTGATATATTACAGCGGTATACCGAAGTTTATTTCCGGTGAAGTTGATTGCGTTGCAAAAATGCAAGACAGCCTCAGAGTTAAGATTATAGACAACTCGCATATCAAAGGTGATAACGCAACAAATATCGGAATATACACAAACGGAACTTATGAAAATATGAAATACAGTATGTATACGAAGGATTATAACGGTCAAAAGGCAATTGTTATCTACGCCGATGAAGGTGACAAACACATTTTTCTGACGCTTCAATTGTTGGATAAATCTGCGGAATTGTCCTTAGCTGACGAAAATACTCTTTTGCAGCATATATATAATGTGTTTGAAAAAGAAAATTGATTATCATCAAAACCATAAAATTTGCCGTGTGAATTTGCTGTGTAATAATATCTTATATTTTGCGTTGTTTGCTATTGATTTTTTTTGCCGGTTCGGTTATAATAGTCTCCGTCAGTTAGCCGGTGTGATGGAATTGGCAGACGTGCTGGACTCAAAATCCAGTGGTAGCGATACCGTACCGGTTCGACCCCGGTCACCGGCACCAAAAAAACGGCATTCTTTGTAAAAAGAGTGCCGTTTTTTTATTGTATTTTTTACAAATTTTTACATAAAGATTTTTATCCTATATTTTTGATTTTTACTTACTTTTTATTACTGTTTGTGATATAGTATTTATTAAAGTTAACTCTATTGGCTCTGTTTTGAGAGAGGAGAATTTATATGGGAAAAATCATAACAGTAGGTCGTGAATTCGGCAGCGGAGGACGTGAAATAGGTCGTAAGCTGGCTGAAAAACTCAGGTTTGCTTATTATGACCACGAAATCGTTGTTGAGATTGCCAAACGTACTGATCTTGCAACTGAATACATACAAAGTGTTGAGGAAAAACGTCCGTTTCCGCTTATGAGTATTACAACCGGGCATACTTTTTGGGCTTCGCCGAATCCTGTAATGGATCAGCAGCTTGAAGTACTTAAAACAGAGAGCGTTATAATAAAAGAAGTTGCCGAAAAGTCTGACTGCGTTATCGTAGGAAGATGTGCAGACTATGTTTTGCGAGACGAAGAGCCGTTTCGCATATTCCTTTATGCGGAACTTGAATTCAAAATGAAACGATGCCGCGAAAGAGGAGACGATGCTAAAAAAATGAGCGATCGAGAGCTTCAAAGACATATGGCTCAGATAGATAAAAAGCGCGCCGAATACTATGCGTTTCTCAGCGGACAAAAGTGGGGAGCAAAAGAGAATTACGATTTGTGTATCAATACCTCGACGGCTGATGAGGATAAAATTGTAAACAGTATAGCTGAGTTATATCGGTAAATTAACAACAATATTAAAAGGAGCTGTAAAGTTGTTTTTACAGCTCCTTCTGTTTTTTATAGGCCCGCCCGACCGTACACGGCAATAATTAACCTGCATTCAAAAGCAGGTGGGGATCTATCGTCAGCATTCGTGCTCCCAACATCCGCCGAATGGGCGGGAGGTCTGCTCCACAGCATCGGAATCCGAACCCCTAAAATATAAGTGTTGGGTCAATATTGTCCGTATATTTATCGCATCGGGCAGGTATTTATATTTTACGATTTTAATCAGCTTTTATTCTTGTCATCATCTTTAATAAAATAAAGATCTTGAAGTCTATCCTCAAAAATTTCGGCTATTTCGTCGTATTCTTTTTGATTTTCGATAGGCTCCAAATAAATGTCATCGCTTTCATCATTTACTTTGACAATAATAAGCTCACCGTCACCGTCAAGAATTTCTTCTGCGTCGTCATATACAGGTGTCAGCGCAAGGTATTTCCCGTCATCGGTTTCTATTCTGTCAAGTTCTTCAAAAGTATGCGTAACGCCGTCTTCATCTTCAATTGTTACAAGATCGGCAGTAAACTCGTTATCAGCCATATATTTCACCTCCGATTGCTTTATATTTTACCGCGAAACTATACTTTCGTCAACCTGAAAAGGCTTTTTGTTTCAAAAAACATAGATTTAATGTTGAATCATTTTTTATATTTCTCCCAACAGCAAGGCCATCACAGTATCGCTCTAATTGATGTTTTTTATTATTGCGAGATTATATTGTATGCGGTATAAAAATTTAAGTGTAAAGAGATAAAATCAATAAAAAATATAAAAAATTTATAAAAAAACTATTGACATTATATAGATATGAGTTATAATATAATCAGACAAGGGAAAGAAAAGAAAAACAAAATAAATCCCTTGAATATTTTAAAGGAGGCGTTTCCGATGTACTGTTCAGAGGGCATAGAGCCGCAGACATCATGTTTCGCCGCTCATCCGATTTCGTAGAGACAGAGTTAATAAAGTGAGTACTTAAATATCGTATAGGCAAATTATTGAATGTTCTACTTCGGTTGACCGGTACATAATAATAACGAATTTGCGTTACTGTAATGTGATCGGATGAGTGGCAAAGTAAAATTCAATATATATGTAAGACGAAAAGTAAACACAGTTTATAAAGTTAGAGGAACCGATTAAAAACCGGTTCCTCGTTTTTTAGTCTTCTTTAAACTCAGCACTCCACGAAAATTCAAATTTTTCACCCGAACTCAGCTTTTGAATACCTCGTTTTTTTGAAAAATCCGTAGCTTTTTCATAAGAGTCGTTTACACCGTACCACGGTTCTATGCAGACAAAGGGTGCAGCCGGCTTTGCCCATATTGCAAGGAACGGAGAATTGCCGAATGTGAATCTTATGTGCTTGCCCGCCTTTTTTTCATTAAGTATAACGTAATTGGATTTTACATTTGAGAAAATAAGTGCGTCCTTATCAAACAGATGCTCCGTTATTTCTATTTTATTGCTATTTTGCAATATAAGATCCTTATCTCCCGTAATTACCGAATCGCGGTCGATTCTTTCGGAATAAAGAGTCTCATCATATTCGAAAGTTAATGTGTCACCGAGATTGCAGTTAAATGCAGGGTGAGCTCCGATTGAAAAATACATTTCTTCGGCGTTTGTATTTATGACCTTGTGAGTAACAGTCAGTTTATTATCGGTAATTTTAAAAGTGATATAAAGCTCATATTTGTAAGGATAGCATTTCAGCGTATCCGCATTTTCCTTTTGTAAGAACACAATCTCGTTTTCTGTCAATACTACCGGTTCAAACTCTCTGTGCCTTGCAAGACCGTGACGGATTATGCTGTATGTTTTCCCGTTGATAATACATTCATCATTTAACAGCTTACCGATTATTGGAAACAGAATAGGGGACTGACCGTTCCACACCGTCGGATTGCCTTGCCATAAAAACTCATATCCGCTTTTTTTCGAAACGATACTTGTAAGGGTGGCACCGAAGCTTTTAACGCCGACTTTGATAATACCGTTGTCAATATAATTTGTCATATAATCAACTCCTTTTTGAGTGTTAATTAATATTATCATTACTGATTGAAAAAGTCCATAATATATAAAAAGACGCTGCAAAAATACAGCGTCTTTTTAGGAGCGTTTTAAATTAACTTATTCCGCAGCGGATATTTCCTTATCCTTTGGAAGGATTGAGTTGGTAATTATACCGAGGATAAGCGCACAAGCGATGGAAGTGAGCGTTACGCTGCCGAAGTTTATTGTGAGTCCGCCTATGCCGGCTATGAGAATGACCGCTACAACAAAAAGGTTGCGGTTTTCGTCAAGGTTTACCTTCTGTATCATCTTAAGACCGCTTACGGCAATGAAGCCGTAAAGAGTAATGCAAACGCCGCCCATTACACAGTTGGGTATGGAGGCAAGAAATGTAACAAACGGGCCGAAGAATGAAATGATAATTGCCATTATAGCAGTAGCGAGAATTGTAACAACAGAAGCGTTACCGGTAATTGCGACGCAACCAACCGATTCACCATATGTTGTGTTCGGGCAGCCGCCGAAAACAGCACCTACCATTGAACCTACGCCGTCACCGAGAATAGTTCTGTGAAGGCCGGGATCCTCAAGAAGATCTTTGTTAATAATGGATGAAAGGTTTTTGTGGTCGGCGATATGCTCGGCAAAAACAACAAATGCAACCGGAACATAAGCTACGGCGATGGTGGCTATATACTGTCCGGTTATTTCTTTTGTTCCTTTAAGAGCCTCAATAAATGTGAAGTCCGGAACAGCAAAGAGCTTCATATTCGAAAATACACTGAAATCAATTATTTGAAGAGCGGTATTGTTTGTTTTTATGCCGATAACGGTAAATATAGCAGCGGCAACATAGCCTGCGAGAATGCCGATGATGAAGGGGATAAGCTTCATCATTTTTTTGCCGTATACGGAGCAAAGAATAACGGTGAAAAGGGTGACAAGTCCGCAAATGAGTGCAACATACGGGCTTGCGGTCGATACTTGAGTCACCTTATCAACAATAGTACCGTTTTCAACAACCTGCTCTACCGAGTCTGCCATAACCTTGCCCTGTGTAAGGTCGGAAATAGCATTGCCGGCAAGCGAAAGACCTATGATCGAAACTGTGGGACCGATGACAACTGCCGGCATAAGCTTGTTAATCCATTTTACGCCGGAAATCTTTACGGCAATGGCAATTACAACATAAACAAGGCCTGCGAAGAAAGCACCTAATATAAGGCCTAAATATCCAAGCTGCATTGAGATGCTGCCTGCAAACGCCGCGAGCATTGGTCCTATGAATGCAAATGAAGAACCAAGGAAAACCGGGCTTCTGAACTTTGTGAAGAGAAGGTATACGATTGTGCCTATGCCGGCACCGAAAAGTGCTGCCGATTGGCTCATATCATGACCGATTATCGTCGGTACTGCAATTGTAGCTGCAAGAATCGCAAGCAACTGTTGAAATGCAAAAACGATTACTTGCCCGAATTTGGGTTTGTCTTTGATGTCGTAAATAAGTTTCATTTACTACGCCTCCTGAATATATTTAGGTTCGGATAAAATCACGAGACCTTATTAACTGTTTTTGTAAAGCTCAGCTCTGAATGCTCCGTCAATTTCATTTACCTTAACACTTACGAACTCATCACTTGATGTAGGTATGTTTTTACCGACGTAGTTTGCACATATCGGAAGTTCTCTGTGGCCTCTGTCTATTATGACGGCAAGTTGAATTTTAGCGGGTCTGCCGAGCTTGATTATTGCATCCATTGCGGCTCTTGCTGTGCGACCGGTGAAAAGCACATCGTCCACCAAAATGATATTTTTATTTGTTACATCAAAATCAATTTGAGTACCGTTTAGCTGTGGAGAGGAATATTTTTCTGACAAATCATCTCTGTATAAAGTTATGTCAAGCTCGCCGAGGTGCACTTTCAAATTTGAAAAACTCTCAATATTAGTTTTGAGCATTTTAGCAAGCGGTACGCCGCGTCGTTTAATTCCCACAAGATAGACCTCTTCATAGCCTTCACTGTGTTCAATTATTTCATGAGCAAGGCGGGCTAATGTTCTTGTCAAAGTTTGGGTGTCAATAATTATCTTTGAGCTCATCTTTAATACCATCCGTGCAACAAAAAATACCTTGACGCAATGCGACAAGGTACACCTACACAAATATTTCTTCGCGTTACCTTGTCGGCATCTCGTACCGAATTAAAGGACTGCTTTACTTTTTGGTATAATACCATATCAAAGTGTAAAAGTAAATAGGAAAAAGTCGTTTTTTGAAACTTTGTGTAAACCTATTTTGCTTTTGGTCTTTATGCGCGATTGACAAAACCGATGTGTGTAATTATAATTAAAGGACTTTAAATAATCATTTGAACGGGAGGGTTTTTATGCAGCCCATAATCAATTATGCTATATGTGCCGTTTCAGCCTATCTTATAGGCTCGCTGAGCTTCGGTATAATTATATCAAAACTGTTTTATCATAAGGATATTCGCAATTTTGGCTCTAAAAGCGCGGGTATGACCAATATGCTCAGAACCTTCGGAAAAGCCCCGGCAATAGCTACTTTTATATGCGATGTCGGAAAAGGGATAGCTGCTGTTGTTTTGGCAAAAAAACTGCTTTGCGGAGATGCTGACCCACTGGTCTGCGGATATATTGCTGCCGTCTTTTCAATACTCGGTCATATGTTTCCTATCTACTTTAAATTCAGAGGAGGAAAGGGTGTCGCTACTGCTCTCGGAGTTACAACAGCTCTCGCATGGCAAACATTTCCGATAGTGATGATTCCGTTTGTTATTATTGTTGCCGCCTCTAAAATGATTTCTCTCGGTTCAATTATTTCGGCGGTAATATTACCGATAGCGACTTACTTTGTATATTACTTTTGGTATCCCGAATCTTCTCCGGTTGTTCCGACCGTTGCAACTGCCGTTATAGCCTTGCTCATAATTTTTATGCATCGGACGAATATCAAGCGAATGGTTCGCGGTGAAGAAAACAAGCTCGGAGCCAAGAAGTCGGACGAATAATGATTTAATATAACAAAAAGCCTGTTCTTAAGAACAGGCTTTAACTATTAAGATTTACAATATGTAAACGCCGGATTCAAGCACGGCTATTTCTCTGCCGCAGACTCTGAGATAACGATAAATCGGTTCGTCAAAAAGACGAAAATCATTTACCGAAAAATCTTTAAGGTTGATAGTTCTTATCTTGCAAGAGCCGGCATTGCAGATAAACAACTCGTTACCGTATATACTGAGCGAATAGGGATTATCAAAAGCCGTTGAAGAATCTCCGCCGATACGTAAACTGAATTTTTTGTGTGTAACAGAGTAATTTATAATTGCATTTTGCTCCGGTACGGTACACCAAATTAAAGGTCCGTCGGCAGCGACGCCTTGAACAGGGGAGTCATGATAAAATAAATCCCCGCTCCATTTACTGTTGCCGTCCTTATCAAAAATTCCGGTTTCGCCACTCGGATAGACAACTGCAATATCCTTATTTCTCATTACGGCCGTGTCGCAGGAGATATAATCACCTATATTATCGCAAATCGCCTTAAAAGCATTGCCGAATTTATTAAGCTGATAAACGCTTTTTGTGACCGGAATCGGTTTTGCTCTTTTTATATCATACCCATAAAACGTAACCTTGCATCTGTTATCGTCAAGCATTTCTTTTTTAGCAAAAATAATTCCGTTTGAATATGGAACTATATCGCAGATTTCAAAATCCACTATTTTTTTCATTTTTATATCACCGTTATATGTAAAAAACTAATATTATATTTAATTACATAATATAATACTCGTTTTTTTCCCTTCGGTCAACCGCATTTGACTATTTTTGCGTAGTTTTTGAAAATTTGTAATATTTTAATCTCTCTATACTCTTGCAGTTGCTGTTACAATCGGTACAACCGCGACATTTTAAAATCCTTTTACCGTCATTCAGTATTCTTTCTTCAACAATTATATTTTTGTCAAGCTTTTTGCAAAATTGCTCGAATGTGTTTATTATTTCTCTCATAAAATCACCTGCTTAAAATATAGTGGTATTTCACCGGTTGGGAAAAAACGGCACTTTTGTCATAAAAGCATATGTTGTCCTCATAGTATAGCGTATGAAGGGGAGAATGTAATGACAACTGCAATATATATTGTTCTCGGTATATTCGGTTTTATCATAATTATTTCGATGTTCCGCACAAAGAAATTTTTATTATCGCTTTTCATGACGGCTTTACAGGGTATAGCCTCGCTTATAGCCGCAAATTTTATCGGGGGATTTTTCGGTGTGCATTTAAGTGTTAATGCTTTTTCACTCGGTGTGTGCGGCCTCGGCGGACTGCCCGGAACCGTAATGCTGCTTATAACCGATACACTTTTTAAAATATAGAAAAACCTCTTGATTTTTATTGATGCATATTGTATAATAACACCCGTCGCCGATATGGACGTTTAGCTCAGTTGGTAGAGCATTCGCTTGACGTGCGAAGGGTCAGCGGTTCGAGTCCGTTAACGTCCACCATTTTAAACAGGGCTTTAATTTGTTCGTAAGCAAAAAGTACCGTTTTTATAGCATCCGCTTTAGCCGGGTGTTATTTTTTTTGCCTGATTTGTGTTGACTGTGATTATTTGAAATGGTATTATTTTCTTAATATTTTGTATATGAGGAGTAGCCTATGGGGCCAAAAAATAAGTTCAAAGCAATATTTTTGATAGTACTTGCTTTTGCGGTGTCTTTAATGCTTGTTTTCGGGACGATTGATTATATAGCAAATCACCGCACCTTTGAATCGGGTGTTATAGCCGGATGTTTGACAGAAGAATATGATTTTAATAAATGAAATTTGCTTTAAATGTCTTTTCAAAATGAAAAGGCATTTTTCTTTTTTTGCTTTAATATACATTATCGGGTGATTTAAATGTATAACGCTTACGAGCATGAGCCTAACGGTATCGCCTCCGGCAAAAAATACGATTATTGTGAATACCGAAGAGGACACGAGTCCGGGGAACCCAAAGTGAAAACAGACTTCTTGCTGCCTGTTTTGAAGGTGCAAATTATACTCTGTATTGCAATAGGAATTTTTATGATTATAATGTTTAAAACTCAATCGTCTGTCTTTTTATTTCTTCGTGAGTCCTATTATAATATTTCATCTACCGATATCCCGTTTGCGGAGGTTGTGAAAAGCATTAAAAAATCTGCCGATTTTGTTTTTGAGCCTATAAACGATACCGACAAAGTCAAAAAAAACGACGAAACCGAATCGTATAGCCAAGAAGCTTTCTCACTTGCTTCGTATGATGATAACGAGCTTACCGGAATCGGCGGAGAGGATATATTGACCGCAAAAGAAAAAACATCATTTGCGCCGGTAAGTATGTCTCAAAAAGCTGTAATGCCGGTAGAAAATGCAAAAATCACATCAAAATTCGGCTATCGTGTAAATCCTGTTACGGAGGAATATGGCTTTCACACCGGACTCGATTTGGCGGTGCGGGAGGGTACGCCTATAAGAGCGACCTTCGGCGGAACCGTCATAAAAGCACAGGAATCCAAGCTTCGCGGCAACTATGTTGTCATTTCTCATTCAGATAATGTCGAAACTGTTTATTGCCACTGCAAAGAGCTTTTTGTTTCGGCAGGTGACATAGTTTCGGCAGGTGACATCATTGCGCTTGCAGGCATGACCGGGCAGGCTACAGGACCGCATCTCCATTTTGAACTCAAAATAAACGGGTTGTGGTGTAACCCTGTTTGGATACTTGATATCTGATGTCTTTTTTTATTAAAGATACCGAAATTAAAATCGGCTTTTTGTTCGCGGCATCTGTTGCAGCACTTTTGTGTTTTGATGTCGGACCGCAGGTACAATTGTCCGTCCTCTCGGGAATTCTCCACGAGGGCGGACATGTTTTTTCACTTTTGCTTTTAGGAGAACGTCCGCAGAAAATCTGTTTTGGCCTTTTCGGTCTCACCGTTTTGCGTCGTAACGATATTAAGCTAAATTATAAAAACGAAATAATTACCGCTTTTTGCGGACCTTTTGTGAATATAGCGATTTGTGTATGTGCACTGTTGTTCTATATTAATTACAGAGATAATCAAGCTTTGTTTTCGGTTGTTGCCATAAATGCTGCACTTGCTTTGTTTAACCTTTTGCCTGTGTCGGGGCTTGATGGCGGCAGAATACTCGAGTGTGTGCTTTTGAAAAGATTTTCTGTCGAAAAATCCGAAATAATATTATGTGTTACGTCGCTTGTTGTTTTAATTCCGCTTACGGTGGCGGGATTTTTGACGCTTGTAAAAAGCAGATATAATTTTTCGTTGTTATTGCTGTCTGTTTATCTTTTGATTCTTCTTGCTTTTAAAGGGTTAAAATAAGCTAAGCGGTTGCATAAAATCTGCATTTGTTGTATGATATCTCTACTAATTTTTATGAGGTATGGTATGCTGTCAAAAAAACAAGAGTTTCTTTTGCAAAAAGTGCAAAAGCCGGCACGATATATCGGCGGCGAAGTAAACAGCGTTGTAAAAGATAAAAGTAAAATTAAATTCAGGTATGCCTTTTGCTTTCCGGACAACTATGAAATAGGTATGTCACATCTCGGTATGAAAATACTTTACAGCCTTGTTAATGAACGCGAAGATGCATGGTGTGAGCGAGTCTTTGCTCCTTGGGTGGATATGGAAGAGGAGATGAGAAAGAACAATGTTCCTCTGTTCGCTCTTGAAAGCGGCGACAGCTTGTCCGAATTTGATATGATAGGATTTACGCTGCAGTATGAGTTGAGTTATACTAATATTCTTAATATGTTGGATTTGGGCGGCATTTCGGTTAAAAGTAAGGACAGAAAAAGTCTCACTCCGCTTGTGGTGGCCGGGGGTCCCTGCGCCTGCAATCCGGAGCCTATAGCGGATTTTATTGATTTGTTTATGCTCGGAGAGGGCGAAGAGGTTACAAACGAGCTTATTGACCTTTTGGAAAAACACAAGGAAATGGGCTCGGATAAATATGAATTTTTATGTGAAGCGGCCAAAATACAGGGCGTATATGTACCGTCACTGTATGATGTAAGTTATAACGCCGATGGTACGGTTAAAAATATTGAGAATAAAGCCACTGCACCGAAACGAGTAAAAAAACGTATTATCAGTGATCTTGACAAGGTTTATTATCCCGACAGGTTTGTTGTGCCGTTTATTGATGTTGTGCACGACCGAGCTGTTTGCGAGATTTTTCGCGGGTGTATTCGAGGCTGCAGATTTTGTCAGGCAGGGTTTATCTATCGTCCGATTCGTGAAAAAAACTACGAAACCGCAAACCGTCAGGCCAAAAGACTCTGCGACTCCACCGGATATGATGAAATATCGCTTTGTTCGCTCAGTACAAGCGACTATACGGGAATAGACAAGTTGATACCGGAAATGTTTTCTTGGGCGCTAAAAGAAAATATAAATGTTTCGCTCCCTTCGCTCAGAGTCGATAATTTTTCTGATGAACTTATGGACGAGCTTAAAAAAATCCGTCGCAGCGGTCTTACGTTTGCGCCTGAAGCCGGTACGCAAAGATTGCGTGATGCCATTAACAAAAACGTAACGGAAAATGAGGTTATAAACACTTGTGAAAAGGCTTTTGCAGGCGGATGGACTGCCGTAAAGCTGTATTTTATGATGGGCTTGCCAACGGAAACTCTTGACGATATCGCAGGAATAGCCGAGCTTGCTCAAAAGGTGGTTGAGCTTTATTACAGTAATCCAAATAAGCCTAAAGGCAAAGGTGTTACCGTCAGCATAAGTGTAGCCTCATTTGTTCCGAAGCCGCACACTCCTTTTCAGTGGGAACCGCAAGATACCATGGATATGCTCGTCGAAAAACAAAAGCATTTGTTGTCTTCCGTACATTCAAAAAAAATTCAGGTGTCATGGCATCAGTCTCCCACAAGTTTTCTTGAGGGCGTTTTGGCTCGCGGTGACCGAAAAATCTGTGACGTTATTTATTCCGCATGGAAAAAAGGTTGCAAATTCGACAGCTGGGATGAATTTTTCGATTTCGATAAATGGATGAAAGCGTTCGAAGAGTGCGGCGTCAATCCTTCGTTTTATGCTAATCGTAAACGTGAGTATGATGAGATCCTTCCATGGGATCATCTTGATTACGGTATAAGAAAAGAATTTCTTATTGATGAAAATAAGAAAGCGCATATGAGCGTTACAACTCCAAATTGCAGACAAAAGTGCGCCGCCTGCGGTGCAGCAAAGCTTAACGGAGGAAAATGCGATGCAAAATGTTAGAGTCTTTTTTGAAAAAACAGGTATGACGAAATACATATCGCATCTTGATCTTATGCGTTGTATGACGCGTGCCATAAAACGTGCGGCGATACCCGCATGGTATACGGAGGGCTTTAATCCGCACCTTTTTATTACGTTCGCTTTACCGTTGACTCTCGGAGTTGAAAGCTTGTGTGAATCCATGGATATCAGGCTAACGGAGGAAATGGACTTTGAGGAGGTTAAAAACAGACTGAATGTTAATTTGCCTGACGGTATCAGAATAACTAATGTTGCCGTGCCGGTTTACAAAGCAAACGACATAGCTTTTGCCGAATATAAAATTACGTTCCACACAAGAAAAAACGAAAAGATAAAAAATGAAATAGAAGAGAAACTGTTATGCGATGAACTGCTTGCCGAAAAGATGGGAAAACAAGGGAAGAGAAAAGTGCTGAAAATAATCAATCTGAAAGAGTTCGTCAATTCTTACAGTGTTATTTCTTTAAATGATAAGACGGTGCTTACTGCAGTACTTACGGCAGGCAGTAAAAATAACATCAATCCAAATCTTTTTGTTGACGCGCTTAAGCTCGGAGATGATGTTGGTTTTTGCGAAATATTAAAGCAAAAAATGATGACTGAAGATCTCAAAAGCTTTGAATAATAGTTTTTAAACAATAAATTTTATAATCATTTAAAAAATGCTTGCTTTTAGAAAAACAATGTGATAATATATATAAGCATTTTGTGCGTTGGGTTTTTATAAACACTAACGGCAGTTAATGGCAACATTAAAGCTGACGGTCCTCTGCATTTGTATTTAGTGCACGAACGTCTGATAAAAATTAGGAGGACATTATGGACGCATTAAAAGTTATTACCGATGGTATGATCAAGGAAGAACGCCCTCATATCAAAGTCGGCGACGTTGTAAAGGTACACGTTAAGATTCGCGAGGGCGAAAGAGAAAGAATTCAGGTTTTTGAAGGTACTATAATAGCTCGCAAGGGCAGCGGTGTTTCTGAGACATTTACCGTTCGTCGTGTTTCTTACGGTGTTGGTATTGAGAGAGTATTCCCTGTAAATTCTCCCAACGTTGCTAAGGTAGAACTTGTCAGAACCGGTAAGGTACGCAGAAGCAAGCTTTATTATCTTCGTGACAGAGTCGGTAAGGCTGCTAAGGTTAAAGAGCGTATATAAGCTGATTGAAAAAGAGGGTGGCTTTTTGCCGCCCTTTATTTTTTGTAAAATGCTTTGCTTTTTCAGCGTTTTTGTTGTAAAATATTTGATAATGCTAAAATGTAAGTTGGTGAGTTTTTTGAGAAAAGTAGAGCAGTTCGAAGTCGATTATCGTGAGCTTTGCAGAGCTCCGGCGGAACACACAAAGCACATAAAGGCTGTATTTGATTGGTTCGATTCGGTTATATATGCTCTGCTTGCTATTTTTGTGATATTTGCTTTTCTTTTCAGACTCGTCGGTGTGAGTGGGCAATCTATGGAACCGACCTTACATAACGGCGATTGGCTTGCGGTGCGCGCTGTTAATACAAAAATAAACCGTGGGGAAATAGTGGTTGTGACGCAGCCCAACAAGCTGAATGAGCCTATTATAAAACGTGTGATAGCTGTTGCCGGTGATACAGTTGATATTGATTTTCGTACAGGTAAGGTTACTGTTAACGGAGTTGTCTCGGATGAGCCGTACATAGCGGAAAAAACCGAGAGATCATTTGATACATCTTTTCCGTTGACTGTTCCGCAAAACTGCGTTTTTGTGATGGGTGACAACAGAAATCACTCGCTTGACAGTCGATCATCCGTGATAGGATTTATAGACACGAGGTATATTCTCGGTGTTGCTGAGTTTAGATTAATCCCTGTGGGAGATTGGAAGATAGATAGCAATGGAAAATAACAAAAAAAGAGCAAGCGGTATTTATGATTTTGCTTCGGTACTTGTAAGCGCAATTATCGCGGTAACGTTTATATTTACTTTTCTGTTTAAAATATCTTCGGTTAACGGCCCGTCGATGTTGGATTCGTTTCACAACGGAGACAGAGTCTTTATTACTGCTGCCGGATATCAGCCGAAGTACGGTGATGTTGTTATAATATCTCAGCCCAATCAATATAATGAGGTGCTTATTAAAAGAATCATAGCGGTTGGCGGTCAAACTGTTGATGTGGACGCGACTGCGGGTACTGTTTCGGTTGACGGCAAAGTCTTATATGAACCGTATATAAGAGAGCAAACTTTGACACAGGGCAATATGAATTTTCCGCTGACGGTTCCTGAGGGATATGTTTTTGTAATGGGTGATAACCGTAATCATTCTACGGACAGTCGCTATAAATCAATCGGACTTATTGATGAAAGATATATAATGGGCAAGGCTTTTTACAGGGTAGGGGATAAAACGCTTTTGCCGAGCTATGGTGTTAGTTATGAATGATACTATAAAACAAAATGTACAATGGTTTCCCGGGCATATGGCGAAAACGCGCCGAAAGATAAAGGAAAGCCTGCCGCTTGTTGATGCAGTCGTTGAAATACTTGATGCTCGCATTCCGCGAAGCAGCCAAAATCCGGAAATTGCTGAAATAATCGGAGAAAAGCCGCATATAGCAATACTTAATAAGTGTGATATCGCAGATGATGCGGCTACAAAAAAATGGCTTGAATATTTTCGGCAAAACGGTATATATGCTTTGGCACTTGATTGTAAAACCGGTAAGGGTTTAAATCGATTTGTTCCGCTTGTAAATGAAGTCCTCAAAGATAAAATACAGAGCAATATTGATAAAGGCATGGCCGGTAGACAAATACGTCTTATGGTAGTCGGTATTCCCAATACAGGTAAATCGTCATTTATAAACAAAATGGCCGGCAAAAAACGAGCCGAGGTTGCGGATAAAGCGGGAGTTACAAGGCATAACCAATGGTTTGCGATAGGCGGAGGGCTTGAGCTTCTGGATACTCCGGGCGTTTTGTGGCCTAAATTTGAAGATCCGGAAGTCGGCGATAAATTAGCTTTTGTCGGGTCGGTTAAAGATCAAGTTGTTGATATTGAAACGCTTGCTGTTCGTTTTCTTCGCGTTATGCGCGATTTTTATCCCGAAAGGCTCACCGAAAGATATAAAATTGAAAACTTTGAAGAGCTTGAACCATATGAAATACTTGAGCTTATAGGCAAAAAGCGCGGTATGATTATGCGCGGCGGCGTGGTTGATACCGAGAGAGCTGCTGTAATGCTGCTCGACGAGTACCGTGGGGGTAAGCTCGGAAAAATTACTTTGGACGGAATTTATTGATGGTGAATTTTGAGATTGAAAAAGAATACATTTCCGATGGCTTTAACTGTATTTGCGGAGTGGACGAAGCAGGCCGCGGACCGCTTGCGGGACCTGTATGTGCTGCTGCGGTTATACTGCCTGTGGGAGACGTGATACCCGGGCTTGACGATTCGAAAAAGCTGACCGAAAAAAAGCGCGAGGCACTCTATGACGTTATTAAAGAAACGGCTGTGTCTTACGGTATCGCTTTTGCAAGCGAAAAGGAAATTGACGAAATGAATATACTTAACGCAACTTTCCTTGCTATGAAACGCGCCGTGGAAAAACTTGGTGTGAAACCTGATTTGGCGCTGATAGACGGAAATCAAAAGCCGCATACGGGCATTAACGAAGTTACCATTATTAAAGGCGACGGCAAGTCGATGTCAATAGCGGCAGCGTCGGTCCTTGCCAAGGTAACGCGTGACAGATATATGCTTGAACTTGATAAGAAGTATCCGCAATACGAGTTTAGAAAGCACAAGGGTTACGGGACCAAGCTCCATTATGAGAAGATCTTAGAATACGGCATTTCGGATGTACACCGCAAGACTTTTCTTAAAAATTTGGAGGACAAAAGGTGAATAAGGCTGTTACTGGAAAGCTCGGTGAACTTGCGGCCGGCAGATATCTGCGTGAAAACGGATATGAAATAATTACTGCCAATTACCGATGCCGTCTTGGAGAAATTGACATAATTGCAAAGCAAAACAAATATATATGCTTTGTTGAGGTTAAAACGAGATCTGAAAATTATAAGTACGCACCTGCCGACGCCGTTACTTTTTCTAAAAGGAAAAAGATAATAGCGGCGGCAAAGCTATATATTGCGTCACACAATGTTGATTTGCAACCGAGATTTGATGTCGCTGAGGTGTTCGTTGAAAAAAATCAGGTTGCAAAGATTAACCTTATTACAAATGCTTTTGACGGAGAGGGAAAATGAATCTTATTGATTTTCATTGCGACACCTTAAGTGAATGTTATAACAGAAAGTCCGAGCTTTATAAAAATGACCTTCATATAGATTTAGAGCGCGGAAAAAGAGTATTCAATAAATATTGTCAGGTGTTTGCCGTTTGGATACCGGATGAAAAAAGAGGCGACGAGGCATACGACTATTTTAATAATGTTTACGCTTTCTTTGAAAAACAGCTTTTAAAGAATTATAATACTGTGGCATTCTGCTGTTCTTCCGGTGAAATGGTCAATGCCTTCGGCGAAAATAAAATTGCTGCGTTTTTGTCTGTTGAGGGCGGTGCGGTTCTCGGCGGCGACATAGATGTGATCGATGCATTGTATGAAAAGGGCGTTAGAATTCTTACCCTTACATGGAACGGTCAAAACGAGCTCGGCGACGGCTGCTTTACCGAAAATGCAAAAGGACTCTCGCCGTTTGGTGTTAACTGCGTCAAGAAATTGCAGAAAAAAGGAATTATTGTTGACGTTTCGCATTTAAGTGAACGTGGCTTCTATGACGTGGCGGAGTTCTCCGAAAAACCTTTTATTGCAACCCATTCGGATTGTGATATTGTTGATAATCCGTTTGCCGAAAAACGCAATCTTACAGACGCTCAGATTAGAATTATTACAGAGCAAAAGGGTATAATCGGACTTAATCTTTATGAGAAATTTCTCGGTGTGGAAAACGGAGCAGGCCTTTGTTCGGTTATCAGACAGATAGAGCATTTTTGCTCGCTTGGAGCTGAACACACTATTTGCCTTGGGTGCGATTTTGACGGATGCACAGTAAGCGATGACCTTTGCGGGATAGATAAACTGTACAAAATAGCTAACGGGCTTGCGAGAGAAAATTATAGCGACGAATTGATAAATGGCATTTTCTTCGATAATGCAAACGCTTTTATCGTTGCAAATATGTAATTTATATGTTAAAATACATCTGATTTTTCAGTTAGGAAGTGCAAATTTATGTATTACACAAGTACGAGAGACAAATCAATCAGGATTTCTTCGGCTGAGGCTATTACAAAAGGTATTTCGGCCGAGGGCGGACTTTTTGTTCCCACGGAAATTCCGCATATTACGCTTGATGATATTAAGAGAATAGGTACACTTCCGTATACCGGCAGGGCAAAAGAGATTTTGAAGCTCTATCTTACCGATTTTACCGAGGATGAGCTTAATTATTGCGTAGAGGGTGCATATAAAAAGTCGAGCTTCAGCTCCGAAAAAATTGCGCCGCTTTATAAGATATCTGATAAGGAAAGCATACTTGAGCTTTGGCGCGGTCCCACATGCGCTTTTAAGGATATGGCGTTGCAGCTTTTACCGTATCTTCTTTCCGTATCTGCTTCCAAGACTCTCAAGGATACTAAGATTGTTATTCTTGTCGCAACCTCGGGTGACACAGGAAAAGCAGCACTTGAGGGCTTTAAAGATGTGGATAATACTCAAATACTTGTCTTTTACCCTGTTGACGGTGTAAGTCCTATGCAAAAGCTTCAGATGACTACACAAGAGGGTAATAATGTAAGTGTGTGTGCTATCAAAGGCAATTTCGATGATGCACAAAGCGGAGTTAAGTCTATATTTACAAATTCGGAAATTAAGAAGAAATTTGCAGAAAACCATCTCGCGTTTTCATCGGCTAACTCAATTAACTGGGGCAGGCTTGTTCCTCAGATAGTATATTATGTATCGGCATATTGTGATATGGTCGAGAACGGTTCGCTAAAGCTCGGTGAGGAAATGAATGTTGTAGTTCCTACCGGAAATTTCGGCAACATCCTTGCCGCTTATTATGCCAAGAGAATGGGCGTGCCGATAGGTAAGCTTATTTGTGCATCCAACTCTAATAATGTACTGACTGATTTTCTAAAAACAGGTACATACGACAAAAATCGTAATTTCTATTGCACGGCATCTCCGTCGATGGATATACTTATTTCAAGTAATCTTGAAAGGCTTTTGTTCCACCTTTCGGGTGAAAATGATGCTGAAGTAAGAGAATATATGAAATTGCTTGCAAACAGCGGTAAATATACTGTAGGGGAACAGCTCTTTGAAAAAATCAAAGAATTATTCAGAGCCGGCTATTGTGATGATACCTTGACAAAGGCGACTATCAAGGAAAACTTTGATAAATATCATTATCTTTGCGATACGCACACGGCTGTCGCTGTCAAAGTTTATGAGGATTATGTCGGCGAAAGCGGCGATAAAACGCCTACTGTAATAGCGTCTACTGCAAATCCGTATAAATTCTCCGCAAGTGTTTTGTCAGCCCTTACAAGCGATGTTCAATCTACCGACGAATTCTCAATGGTTGATGAATTGCACACGCTTACAGGCGAACCCGTACCGCCGCAGCTTGCTACGCTTAAAGATAAGAAAGTAAGATTCGGTGATGTAACGACTAAAGACGATATGGCAAATGTAGTATTCAAAATGCTCAACATTTAATCTGTTCATTTCCGGATTTTTGTTGTCTGAACGGAGCTTTGGTATGTCATTATTTGCTATCGGCGATACCCATTTGTCGCTCGGCACAGATAAGCCGATGAATATTTTTCGCGGATGGGACAACTATGTTGAAAGACTCGTTTCAAATTGGAATAGGGTAGTTGACCCGGGTGATACTGTTGTTATAATGGGTGATGTGTCTTGGGGAATGTCTCTTTCCGAAGCATACAAGGACTTTGAACTGCTGAATTCTTTGCCCGGCAAAAAGATAATAATGAAGGGCAATCACGATTATTGGTGGAACACCAAGAAAAAAATGGACGAGTTTTTTTCAAAAAACAAATTTGAAACTCTGTCTGTTTTGCATAACAATGCATACAGGGTCGGTGACATCAGTATTTGCGGAACGAGAGGTTGGTTTTTTGACGCGGAGAGCGATCTCGACAAAAAAGTTGTAAAACGTGAAGCCGAAAGACTTCGCCGCTCAATAGAGTGCGGAGAAAAATTAGGCGGTGAGCCTGTTGTATTTTTACACTATCCGCCGATAAACAACTTGCAAATCTGCGACACGATTTATGATGTGTTGGTTGAAAAGAATATAAAGAGATGTTATTATGCACATCTTCACAGTGCATCTGTTCATAATTCTTTTAACGGTGAAAAAGACGGTATTCATTTTCAACTTTTATCGGCAGATTATCTTAAATTCTGCCCTAAACTGATAGAAAAAATAAATTAATAAAAAAGTATGGTAATTTAAGGTCTTATCTGTTATAATACCATAGTTACTGTAAATATTCAGGAGGAATTTGTATGAGTTTAAAATCTTCAAACAAGGTGGATACCAACGTTTGGGAGCTTGAAGTAAGCGTAGACGGCGACACTTTTAAGGATGCCGTTACAAAGGCTTATCTTAAGCAGAGAAAGAACATTACCATTCCGGGGTTTAGAAAAGGAAAGGCTCCGCGTGCTTTTATTGAAAAATATTACGGCGAGGGTGTGTTCTATGAGGACGCTCTTGAGGCTATATATCCCGATGCGGTAGCTTCCGCTATTGAGGAAGCGAAGCTTGAACCGGTTGATACACCTTATGACCTTGAAATTCCCGAGATGGGCAATGACGGTGTAACCATGAAGTTCAAAGTAACTGTTAAGCCTGAGGTTGAGCTCGGCGAGTATAAGGGCCTTAAGGCTACAAAGAAATCTACCAAGGTTACGGCAGATGAAGTTAAAGCTGAGCTTGCAAGGATGCAGGAGCAGAATTCAACTGTTTCGGATGTTGATGACAGAGCGGTTAAAAAGAACGATATAGTTGTTATCGACTTTGAGGGCTTTGTTGACGGCAAGGCGTTTGAGGGCGGAAAGGCTGAAAAATATGAGCTTACCATAGGCTCAAATCAGTTTATTCCCGGCTTTGAAGATCAGATTATCGGCCACAAAATCGGGGACAAGTTTGATGTTAATGTTAAATTCCCTGAGGATTATCAGGCTGATCTCGCTTCTAAGGATGCTGTGTTCAAAATTAAACTTCATGGTATAAAGGTTAAGGAAGTACCGGCACTTGATGATGAATTTGCTAAGGATGTCAGTGAATTCGATACTCTTGACGAGCTTAAAAAGGATATTAAGAAGCAGCTTGAAAAGAGAAAAAATGATGATGCCGAAAACGAGCTTCATAATACACTCCTTGAGGAAGTTGCAAAGGGTATAAAAGCAGAAATTCCCGAGGCAATGATCGAAAAAACGATTGATGATGACGTTAATGAGTATTCATATCGTCTTCAGTCACAGGGATTAAAGCTCGAAACATACCTCAAATATACCGGTATGGATATGAAGGGCTTCCGCGAAGGCTTCAAAGAGAGAGCAGAAACACAGGTAAGACTTAATTTGGCTCTTGAAAAAATAATTGAAAAAGAAAAAATAGAGGTTACCGAAGAGGATATCGAAGCGGAATACAAGAAATATGCAGATGCATACAATATGGATATAGACACTATCAAAAAGGCTGTTTCCGCTGAGTCTCTTAAGCCGGAGCTCGCTTCCAGAAAAGCAATTGATTTAATTGTTGACAGCGCTGTTGTCACAGAGGAAAAAGCTGCAAAGAAGACAGCTGAAAAGAAGCCGGCAACAAAAAAGACCACCGCAAAGAAACCGGCAGCCAAAAAGACTTCTGAAAAGGCTGATGATAAAAAGTCGGCTGATAAAGCGGAATAAGATTCGAATTTTATTCCAATAATCTAAATGCTATTTTATGCGGCGGGCGCTTTTGCGTTTCGCCGCAGGATTTTAGGAGGAAAAACCATGGCTTTAGTCCCCTATGTAATTGAACAGTCATCTCGCGGAGAGCGTTCGTATGATATTTTTTCCCGTCTTTTAAATGACAGGATAATAGTTTTATCCGATGAAGTAAATGATGCTACTGCAAGTCTTGTTGTTGCACAGCTTTTATACCTTGAGGGGCAGGATCCCGAAAAGGATATCAGTCTTTACATTAACAGCCCAGGTGGTTCTGTTACTGCCGGATTTGCCATATATGATACTATGCAGTATATTAAGTGTGACGTATCGACAATCTGCATGGGTATGGCTGCCAGCATGGGAGCATTTCTCCTTTCTTCCGGTGCAAAGGGAAAGAGATTTGCGTTGCCCAACAGTGAAATAATGATTCATCAGCCCTCAGGCGGAGCTCAAGGGCAGGCTACCGAGATTGAAATTACCGCAAAGCAGATTCTTAAGATAAGAGAAAGACTTAATAAGATACTTGCCGATAATACAGGTAAGCCCATAGATATAATTGCTAAAGACACAGAGCGCGATAACTTTATGTCTGCTGATGAAGCACTTGATTACGGTCTTGTTGATAAAATACTTTACAAAAGATAATTTCGGAGGATTTTTTGATGTCAAGAGATAATGACAGCAAAGGTAAGACCATGCGTTGCTCTTTTTGCGGTAAAACGCAGGATGAAGTCGGTAAGCTTGTTGCCGGTCCCGGCGGTGTATGCATTTGTGATAACTGTATTGAACTTTGTCTCGAGATAATTGAAGACGGCGGCGGATTTAAACAAGTCAGAAAAAACAGAGCTCAAACCGATAAACCGCTTCCGAAGCCTTACGACATAAAAAAACTTCTCGACGAATACGTTGTAGGGCAGGACGACGCAAAAGTTGCATTGAGCGTTGCGGTATATAACCATTATAAAAGAATATATTACGGTGCTAAAAGTGACGTGGACATACAAAAGAGCAATGTTATTCTTTTGGGTCCCACAGGTGTAGGCAAAACAATGCTTGCCCAAACCCTTGCTAAAATCCTGGATGTTCCGTTTGCAATTGCTGATGCCACAACTCTTACCGAAGCGGGCTATGTCGGCGAAGATGTTGAAAATATTTTGCTGCGTCTTATTCAGGCGGCCGACTACGATGTTGAAAAAGCCGAAAAGGGCATCATATATGTTGACGAAATAGATAAAATTGCAAGAAAGTCTGAAAATCCGTCAATTACACGTGATGTCAGCGGTGAGGGCGTTCAACAAGCCTTGCTGAAGATTCTTGAGGGAACTGTTTCTAATGTTCCGCCTCAAGGCGGCAGAAAGCATCCTCAGCAGGAGTTCATTCAAATAGACACAACTAACATCCTGTTTATCTGCGGCGGCGCTTTTGACGGAATAGAAAAAATCGTTGAAAACCGTATCGGCAAGTCTACTCTCGGCTTTGGCGGTAAAGTTTTGGATAAATCCAATTTGGAAACTGAAAAGATATATTCGAAGGTTATTCCTCAGGATTTGGTCAAATTCGGTCTTATACCGGAGCTTGTCGGCAGACTTCCCGTTATAACAACGCTCAATAATCTTGACAGAGAAGCACTTATAAGAATTTTAACAGAACCTAAGAACGCGCTTCTTAAACAGTTTAAGGAACTCTTTAAAATGGATGGAGTTGAGTTGGAGTTTTGCGATGACGCGCTGTCTGCGGTTGCGGATTTAACCCTTGAAAAAAAGACCGGAGCAAGAGGTCTTCGTTCGATAATTGAGAAAACTTTATTACCTATTATGTATGATATTCCGTCTGACAGCGATGTAAAAAAGGTCGTTATAACAAAGGAGTGCGTACTGAACGGTGAAAAGCCGCTCACCGAAACAGCTAAAACATCTGTTAAGGAAAAATTCAGAGCTAAAACTTCTGCCGGACCTAAAAATGTTGGTTGAATATATGACCGGTTGCTTTTGCAGCCGGCCTTTTTTGTGTTAGCAGCTTCTTTACTCTTTACGGCAAAGATTAAATTGCCTCTATAACATCTTTAATTATTGCTGTATTTGTGTTATAATGTAATCTAATTATTATAGGGCGGTGAGAAGATGAAACCTAAGAAAAAAATACGTAATTTGGATTTTTCGAGTGAAAAACAAGCCAAACAGAAAAAAATGCGTTCTTTTATCATCGCCTTTTCTTCTTTTGTTATCATATTGGGAACAATTTCGGTATTTATATTTATGAAGTCGGTTGATTTTAATTTGAACAATTTAGTTCAAAGTACGACCGTCTCGGACGAATCAACTTCAGATTTGACAACCGCATCATATGCTTTATCGGGTAGGGTAGGTATTTTACTTGTGTTTACCGATGATTCCGGGGAATTGATCAGCGTTTCAGCTCTCGACTGTAATATGGACATCAAGTGTATTTCCGTGGTGCAATTGCCGGCTGAAACCTCAGTGGGTTCCGACAGTCTTAAAGCCATTTATCAAAAGGGCGGTGCTGCCGCACTTGAAAAGCCGCTTACGGATATATCGGGGCTCAGCTTTACTAAGTATATTAAAATGAGTCAGACACAGCTTAAAAAGGTTGTATCGAAAATAGGCGATGTTACTGTTCGAATCCCGTCTGACATTAATTATAAAGGTGCGGATTTTTCTCTGTTGCTTGATGCAGGTGATCAAAATCTTACTTCCGACTTGTTTTGTAAGTACTTTTTATATGCCGATAATTCAGGTAGGCGAGATGCAGCGGTCTCCTTACTGAATGCTTTAATGACAGCAAAGAATGTTACCGCGCAGGATACCTTATTTAACTTTATAATGAATAATACAGATACTGATATTTCCGTTGTGGATTATTCGAAGGTTTCCTCCGCTTTGACGCTGTTTGTGCAGGAAAAGAGCGGAAATGTTGCTTCTGCCGCAAATGAATTTCCGGAGGTAACAAAGAAAAAATGAAAAGTAGAATCAGCTTTTTGTTACTGTTATCCTTGTGCTTGGCGTTGTTATTATCGTCGTGCGGATTTTCGAATTATAACCTTCCGACCGATTTTTCATCGGTCGAGTTAATATACGAAAATGACCCGTCAAGATATTACTATAATCAGCTTACTGATGATGGTAAGACAGCGTACACTCTTATTGTAAATAATATCAGCGAACATCCGGAAAAAATTGAAATTCCTCAAATTGATGAGGATGAATTCGGCAAAGTGTTTTATGCGGTTACATATGATAATCCGGGAATTTTATGTTTCGGTATGACAAGCTCTGTTAAAGCTGACGGAAATAAATTCTTTTATGTGCCGGAATATTCGGCAAATAAGGAAGAATGTGACAAAAAAACAAATGAACTTAATACAGCTGTTTCGGAGTTCTTAAAGACTGTTCCGGAGAACAGCAGCGATTATGAAAAAGAATTGCTTACACATGATTATATCTGCGACAAGTGCATTTATGTATATAATGAGGGTGAAAGCTTAAAGGGTTCATCTTATGATGCGATTATAAACGGCGAGGCTGTGTGTGAAGGCTATGCGCGGGCTGCAAAGCTGTTTCTTGATAAACTGTCTGTAATCAATTATTTGATTTGCGGTGATGCTACTAATTCGGATGGCAAAACCGAAAGTCATATGTGGAATATTGTAAATATTGACGGTAAAAACTATCATCTCGATTTAACCTGGGACGATTATGATAACGATAGTGCGGCAGTAAGTCATTCATATTTTAATTTATCCGATGAAATGATTAAAGCAAATCATTTCAATCTTGCTCCGAGTGATAACAATTGTGTTTCGACTGATGCAAACTATTTTAAAGTAAATAATTTGATGTTCGAGAGTTTTACCAAAAACGAAAAGAAAGCTATGACTTCTACTGCGGTAAAAAATGTGAGAAACAGCTGTAACCAAGTAGAAGTGTGTTTTGTTAACGCTTACGCATTCAATAAGGCTATTACCGATTTAGCTGATAAAAGCGGTATTTATGATGTCTTAGACGATGTCAATAAGCAATGCGGTAAAAAGTTCTCTTCTGTTACATATGCCGAAGACGATGATATATATACGTTACAGTTTGTTTTTGAATAGAGGTTAATTAAATGGATAAAGCAAGAATCGAAAAAGCTGTCAGAGAAATTCTGATAGCAATAGGTGAGGACCCCGACAGGGAAGGCCTTGTTGAAACACCTAAACGTGTAGCTAATATGTATGAAGAGATATTTGCAGGACTTGACAGTGATCCTCATAGGCTGCTAAAGGTGTTTGATGAGGGCGATAATGATGAAATGGTTGTAGTTAGGGATATACCCATGTATTCTATGTGTGAGCACCATTTACTTCCTTTTATCGGCAAAGCTCATATCGCATATATTCCGGCAGACGGAAAGGTGATAGGGCTTTCAAAGCTTGCAAGGATTGTTTCGGATTTTGCTAAAAGGCCACAGCTGCAAGAACGTCTTACTTCGCAGATTGCCGACTTTCTCGAGGAAAATCTTTCTCCGAAGGGCGTTGCGGTGGTTGTTGAGGCAGAGCACCTTTGTATGACAATGCGCGGAGCGAGAGCGGCAGGAGCCACTACCTTTACATCGGCACTGCGTGGTTCAATGCGAAAAGATGCCAGAACGCGCGCAGAAGTAATGTCGCTTTTGAGAGGAGCAAAATAAAGTGTTCTTTTTTCGAGGAAAAAATTTCAGCTTTGAGTTAAATACACGTACATATGTAATGGGCATTTTAAATGTAACTCCGGATTCGTTTTATGACGGCGGCAAATGGAATTCGCCCGGTGCAGCACTTAGCCACGCTTTACAAATGCAAAACGACGGAGCCGATATAATAGATATAGGTGCGCAATCCACAAGACCGGGGCACAAAGAGCTTTCGGAGAAAGAGGAACTTTCAATTATTAAGGAGTATATTGATGCGATAATTCCGAAGCTCTCGGTACCGACTTCTGTTGACACTTTTTATCCGGCGGTAGCTGAATACTGCTTAATGCACGGAGTGGCTGTTGTAAATGACGTAAGCGGAAGATTCAATCCGGATATTGCTTCCTTAGTGAAAAATTACAATGCCGGTTGGATAGTCATGCATACAGGCGGCGGTGATGCCGACAGAATGACCGATTACGAAGAAAATGTTGTAGGAAATGTCAATGCTTTTTTTGACTATATGTTGGAAAAGAGTGAAAACTTCGGCATAAAAAGAGAACAGATATGTCTTGATATGGGCATCGGATTCGGTAAAGATTATGAGGATAATCTTACTCTTATAAAAAATATAAAACTGTTGAAGAGGCAGGATGTTATGTTGCTTACCGCTCTTTCAAATAAACGTGTAATTAAAGCGGCATCACACTCCGACGCGGAAAACTGTTTGTTTGGAACGATAGCCGCAGATACAGCTGCTGTTTTCGGCGGAACGGATATGATACGTGTGCATGAAGTAAAGGAGTCGAAAATTGCGGCGGATATGGCTGATGCCGTTTTCAGAGGGTGATGCAATGGATAAAATAATCGTAAACGGATTAAAGCTTTATGCATATCACGGTGTAAATCCCGAAGAGAAGGAAGACGGACAGCTTTTTATTTTAGATATAACCGCATTTCTTTCTCTTTATGTTCCGTGCCAAACGGATATGGTAGAGAATACCGTGAGCTATGCTAAAATAATAAAAACAGCGCGTAGAGCTTTTTTAAGCGGAAAATTTGATTTACTCGAAAAGGCGGCACAAACAGTTGCCGACGCTGTATTAAATGAGTTTTCCGAAATTAAAGCTTTGAAAATAACTGTTAAGAAACCTCAAGCGCCTATTAAGGCTGATTTTGATTATGTTGCGGTTGAAATTGAGCGCAACAGAAACGGAGTGGCAGTATGAAAGCAGTAATCGGTGTCGGAACAAATGTCGGAGACCGACTTCAAAATATCAGAGACGCAAAAAAAGCGTTTGGGCTTGTTCCCGAAACAAAAGTTACGGAGGTTTCTTTTGTTTACGAAACAGAACCTTGGGGATATGACCAACAGGATAATTTTTTAAATTGTGTTATGACTGTTGAAACAAATCTGTCTTCACGTGCTTTGCTCGGCGTTTGCCTCGGAATTGAAGCGGGGATAGGAAGAGTGCGCACAATTAAAAACGGGCCGCGTGTTATTGATCTTGATTTGCTGTTTTATGAAAATGAGACGGCGGATACACCGGAGTTGATGTTGCCGCATCCGGGAGTAAAAGAAAGAGCGTTTGTTCTTTATCCGCTACATGATGTTTTTCCGGATATGAAAATATTTGGATATGATTATTCGGAAAATTTCAAAAACTGTGATGGCAATACGGTTACTTTTTATTCGGAATTATAAGTTGATTAAGGAGCATTAAAGCTATTTATGCAGTTTATTATAATGGACCTCGAGTGGAATAATGCATATTGCAAAAAGCTAAAGGGGTATATCAATGAAATTATAGAATTCGGTGCCTGTAAGGTAGATAAAGATTTTAATGTGATTGATGAGTTTTCGGTAATTGTAAAAGCACAGGTCGGAAAGAAGCTACAGGGTAGGGTAAAGGCACTTACGCATATTACCAATGAGGATATATCTAACGGAGTTCCGTTTTTTAAAGCTCTTTCAATGTTCAGAAATTGGGTCGGTGACGATGAAAATGTGTTCTTTTCTTGGGGAGACGGAGACATCAGAACTCTAATAAAAAACTATGAGTTCTTTTTAAAGAAAAACCGGATTCCGTTTGTCAATAACTATTGTGACGCACAAAAATATTGTCAGTCTTTTATACCCTCGGCTTCGTCTTCGCAACAAATCGGGCTTTCTGCCGCTGCTTTCGAGCTTGGAGTTAATCCGGATGAATTTCCGCATCACAGGGCACTTGATGACAGCTTGCTTACTGCAGCTTGTTTGAAAAGGGTAAACGACTCGGAGAGACTAAAGCGGTTCATTACCCCGTGCAATCGCGTGTTTTATGAAAAGCTTGCATATAAACCGCACATTATACGTGATATAGATAATCCGATAGTTGACCGTTCGGTGTTTAACTGCGTTTGCGATGTTTGCGGCGGAAAAGTTAAAAAGAAGAAGGACTGGCGATTTGTCAATCAATCTTTCAGAGCGGATTTTTATTGTCCTAATTGCGATCGCAACTTTAAGCTGTGCGTAAGATTTAAGCAGTATTATGACCGCATTGATATTAAAAGAACTTTTTCCGAAATTGTCAAAGTAGATAAATCTCAAGAAAATGTTAAAGCTTAATAAGTGTTAAATACAAAAAGAAACCGACTTCAAAATGAAGACGGTTTCTTTTTTGTGCTTTTTTATTTAAAGTAGCATTTATTTGATGACTCTTACTCTTATGGCGAAGTCCTGAGACGAAATTGCGGTTATTGCATCGTTTGAAACCTCCGTATCGGTATCAAGCATGGTATATGCATATTCTCCGCGTGATTTATTCACCATGTTATCAATGTTTATATTTTCTTCGGCGACGATTGCTGTAATGCGGCTGATAACATTAGGGACATTTTTATGAATGATGGTAATTCTTGTTCTGCCGCTTCTCGGTACAGATACAGCGGGCATATTTACGGAATTTGTTATATTGCCGTTTTCTATATAGTCCTTTAATTCGTCAACGGCCATAACGGCACAATTGTCTTCAGATTCCGGTGTAGAAGCTCCGAGATGCGGGATTGTTATCACACCAGTTGCGTCAATTAATTCATCTTTAAGAAAATCTGTGGCGTAAGCGGCAACTTTACCGTCAGCGAGAGCGTTAATAATATCCCCTGTATTGACGAGATCTCCTCTGGCAAAATTAAGTATGCGCACCGAGTTCTTCATTTTGGCGATTGTTTCGGCATTTATAAAGCCGCGAGTTTCGTCAGTCAGCGGAACATGAAGCGTTATATAGTCGCAATTTGCATAAATATCATCAAGGGTAGCGGCGTGCTTTACGGCACGGGAAAGCTTCCATGCCGCATCAACAGAAAGAAAAGGATCGTAACCGTAAACTTCCATTCCGAGAGAATGAGCTGCGTTTGCTACAAGCACTCCGATTGCGCCAAGACCGATAACGCCGAGCTTTTTACCCTTGATTTCCGGTCCTGAAAAAGCGGATTTTCCTTTTTCGACAAGCTTGGAAACTGCATCTCCCTCGCCCTTGAGCGTTTTTGACCATTCGATTGCGGGCACTATTTTTCTTGATGATAAAAACAGCGCACACAAAACAAGTTCTTTAACAGCATTCGCGTTAGCACCGGGAGTATTAAAAACTACTATTCCCTGTTCGCTGCATTTTTCAAGGGGAATGTTGTTGACTCCGGCTCCGGCTCTTGCTATTGCAAGAGTATTTTCCGAAAAATCATATTCGTGCATTGATGCTGAACGGACAAGTATCGCATCCGGGTCTTTGACGTCATTCGAGCATACATAGCTTTCACCGAATCTGTCAAGTCCGTTTTTTGAAATTTTATTTAGTGTTAAAATATTGTTCATTGTGAATTTCTCCTGAGTTATGAATTAGCTTTTTCGAAATCGGACATAAAATTAACCAGCTTTTCTACGCCATCGTAAGGCATGGCATTATAAATTGACGCTCTCATACCGCCCACTGTTCGATGTCCTTTAAGATTAACAAGACCGTTTTTGGTTGCTTCTTCAACAAATTTTGCGTTGAGTTCGTCACTGTCGGTAACAAAAGGTACATTCATTAAAGAACGATCCTCCGGAACAACCGTACCTCTGAACATTTTACTGTTATCGAGGAAATCATAGAGGAGCTTTGCCTTTTTTTCATTGCGTTCTTTCATTTTTTCAAGACCGCCGAGCTTTTCTATCCATTCAAGAACAAGCTTACATATATATATTGTGTAGCAGGGTGGTGTATTGTAAAGCGAATTTGCGTCTGCGTGAGTTTTATAGTTCAACATAGTGGGTGTTATGTCCCGTGCATTGCCGAGCATATCCTCACGTATTATGCAAATCGTAAGACCTGCGGGGGCAACATTTTTTTGTGCTCCGCCGTAAAGCATGGCGAATTTTGTTACATCTATAGGCTTCGAAAGGAAACAAGATGAAATATCCGCGATAAGAGGAATGTCACCCGTATCCGGAATTTCGTGATAAACGGTTCCGTAGATAGTGTTATTCATACAAATATATACATAATCCGCATCGCTTCTGAACATCGATTTATCAAGCTTTGGTATATATGAGAACGTTTTGTCAGCAGAAGAAGCAACGGCTTTTGCATCACCGTATTTTTGAGCCTCGGCAAATGCCTTTTTAGCCCACTGACCGGTGATAACATAATCGGCTTTGTTTGAGCCGTTCATAAAGTTCAGCGGTATTGCCGCAAATTGCGTTGAAGCTCCGCCTTGCAAAAACAGAACTTTGTAGTTGTCGGGTATATTCATAAGCTCCCTGAGAAGCCTTTCAGCTGTTTTTATGATATTGTCATAAACTTTGGATCTGTGGCTCATCTCCATTACCGATTGACCCGAACCCTCATAGTCAAGCATTTCGGATGCGGCCTTTTTTAAGACCTCTTCCGGTAACATAGACGGACCTGCTGAAAAATTGTAAACTCTGGACATGTTGATATTGCCTCCAAAAATTATTTCCGCTACATTATATCAATCTGTGTTAATAAAAGTCAACGAATTGACAAAAAAATAACAAATAAAAATGCATATTCTGCGTTTTGTACATAAAAGTTGTTGCAAAAATTAACAATCTTACTAAAATTTTAGCTTATTCTTTATTTGTTGACACTTTTTTATTGCAGATAAATATTATTCATTGTATAATAAACTCTAATTAATTAAGTAGGAGATTACATAAATGGACCTTTTTGACAATAATGCTCTTAATATGCCTATGGTTGCATTGAGAGGATTGGTTGTTTTCCCTAATATAACATTGCACTTTGATGTTGGCAGGAAAAAAAGTATTTCTGCTGTTAAAACAGCAATGATAACAAAGCAGGACATATTTCTTTCTACACAAAAGGATATGTCGGATGAGGCCGAAAATATTGATGCGGTGTACGATATAGGTGTTGTTTGCGAAATAAAGCAAATTGTAAGAATACCCTCAAGCGATTGCTTAAGAGTAATAGTTGAAGGAAAGTACAGAGCAGAATTGTTAGCTTTTTCGGATGTGAATCCTTATCTTACGGCTGTTGTCAAACGAATTGACAGTATTCCTTATTCGGAAAAGTACAATTTGAGAGCAGAAGCACTTGTCAGATATGCCAAAGGGTTGTTTAACGAGTATTCTGTTATAGCTCAGAAACTCCCAAATGATATAAATATGGGTGTTGCCAAGCTGTCTGAACCCGGTGCGCTTGCCGATTATATTGCCGGAAATATTCCTCTTGATTATCCGCAGAAGCAGGAGGTTTTATCCGAAATTGATTCGCTTAAGAGAATACAAAAACTTGTAGATATACTCGGCAAAGAGGTTAAGCTTCTTCAGCTTGAAGAGGATATAAATGACCGAGTACAGAGCCAAATAGATGAAAATCAAAAGGAATATTACCTTCATGAGCAGTTAAAGGCTATTAACGCCGAACTCGGCGAAGGAGACAATCCAGCTTCCGAGGCTGACGGCTATCGCGAAAAAATACTCAAGCTGCATCTTGATGCCGACAGCGAAAAGAAGCTGCTAAATGAGTGCGACAGGCTTAAATATGTGCAGCCGAGCAGCCCCGAAAGTGCAGTGTCAAGAAATTATCTTGATAAGATTTTGGAACTTCCGTGGCATATTTACTCAAAAGAAAATCTTAATATCGATAATGCTCGAAGAATACTTGACAGAGATCATTACGGACTTAAAGACGTTAAAGAGCGAATTCTTGAATTTATTGCTGTGAGAAAACTGTCGCCAAATATTAAGGGGCAGATAATATGTCTTGTCGGTCCTCCGGGCGTCGGTAAAACCTCTGTTGCAAAGTCTCTTGCCAAGGCGCTGAACAGAAAGTATGAGAGAATATCTCTCGGCGGTGTTCATGACGAGGCGGAGATAAGAGGTCACAGAAAGACTTATATCGGTGCAATGCCGGGCAGTATAATTGAAGCTGTTATCAGGACTAAAACCTCCAATCCTTTGATTTTACTTGATGAAATTGATAAGCTCGCCAGCGACTATAAAGGTGATCCGTCAAGTGCTTTATTAGAAGCTCTTGATCCCGAGCAGAACAATACATTCCGTGATCACTATATTGAAATCCCGTTTGATTTGAGCAAGGTGCTTTTTGTTACAACAGCTAACGATAAGAACGAAATACCGGCTCCCTTATTGGATAGAATGGAAGTTATCGAACTTTTCAGTTACACACACGAGGAAAAGTTCAATATAGCCAAAAAACATCTTATACCGAAACAACTCAAGGAAAACGGCATCAAAGCGTCACAGCTTCACTTTACCGATAATGCCATACACAGTATAATAGACGGTTATACAAGAGAAGCCGGAGTCAGAACGCTTGAGCGCACTTTTGCAAAGGTAATGCGTAAAGTTGCTGTTAAAATAACCGAAGGCTATACCGGAAAAATCTCTGTGAAGCCGACCGGCCTTGAGGCCTATCTCGGCCCAAAAAAATATAAGCCGGAATCTCAGGGCCATAAGGATGAAGTCGGTGTTGTAAACGGTCTTGCATGGACTTCTGTAGGCGGAGAAATGCTGAAGGTTGAGGCCGTTAAGATGCCGGGAACGGGAAAGCTTGAACTTACCGGTTCTTTGGGCGATGTTATGAAAGAATCCGCAAGGACGGCATACAGTTATATCCGGAGTATTTCGGAAGCATTGCCTCTTGATATGGATTTTTATAAAAATACTGACATTCATATTCATTTCCCCGAGGGAGCTGTTCCTAAAGACGGCCCTTCTGCCGGAATAGCAATAACAACTGCGGTTGTTTCCGCACTCACTGGTATACCGGTAAGAGCCGATATTGCTATGACGGGTGAAGTTACTTTGACCGGTAATGTATTACCGATCGGCGGATTGAAAGAAAAAACAATGGCAGCATACAGAAACGGAATTAAAACCGTTCTTATTCCGGAGGAAAACGTTTCGGATTTGAAAGAAATCGATGATGCTGTTAAAGAAAATGTCGATTTCATATCGGTGTCAAAAGCCGACGAGGTATTGTCTCTCGCGCTATCCAAAAATGTAGTCGCCAAAGATAATAAACAAAGGAGCATAAAGCTCAAACAGGACAGAAGCCAAACGGCCTCTGTATGCCAACAGAACTAAGAGGTAAAAAATGAATTTGAATAAAGCTGAATTTGAAGCGGCATTTGGAACATCGTCGCAGCTGCCGTCTTCCGATTTGCCGGAAATAGCCTTTGCGGGTAGATCTAATGTGGGAAAATCATCTTTGCTTAATCGCCTTTTTAACAGAAAGGCACTTGCAAGAGTGAGCTCAGTTCCCGGCAAAACCGCTACGATAAACTTCTACAAGGTTGACGATGCCAGATTTGTGGATTTACCTGGATACGGATATGCAAAAGTATCGAAATCCGAGAAAATAAGATGGGCTGAAATGCTTGAAGGCTATTTTAAGACGGGTCGTAACATAAGACTTGTCGTTCAGCTTATCGATATGAGGCACAAACCGAGCGCAGACGATCTTATGATGATTGAATTTTTGCGCTCAACCGGTTATCCGTTTGTTATTGTTATGACTAAGAGCGATAAACTTAACAAAACGCAGTTTGCTGAAAGATCAGCGGCAATTTACGATGAAATACCGGATTCTGAAAATGTTACTATTATTCCTTTTTCTGCAACTAACGGATTGGGCAGGGAAGAGATAACCGAGTATATAAATAATGCACTTTAAAAGGAGAGAACCAAATGTTTGTATCAGACGGATTAGGAGTTAATGAGAGCGGCCATTTGACCGTCGGCGGTTGCGATACCGTATCTCTTGCAAAAAAATACGGGACACCGTATATGTGCTATGATGAGAATATGATAAGAAAAAACTGCCGTGAATTTGTAAAATCAATGGAAGAAAACTACGACGGTAACGGGCTTGTATGCTATGCGAGCAAGGCTTTTTCCTGCCTTGAAATGTGCAGAATATGCAAAGAAGAAAAGATGGGATTAGACGTTGTTTCGGGCGGAGAAATTTTTACCGCCGTTAAGGCCGGTTTCCCGTCGGAACGTATTTGTTTCCACGGCAACAATAAGACTAATGATGAGCTTACAATGGCTCTTGACAATAATGTCGGCAGAATAGTTGTCGATAATGTGGAGGAGCTTAAAAGGCTGAGCACTTTGGCTTCGAAAACCGGTAAGGTTGCAAAGATAATGCTGAGAATCAAACCCGGTATAGATGCGCATACACATTCTTTTATAAGAACCGGTCAGATTGATTCTAAATTCGGCTTTGCTCTTGAGACGGGCGAAGCTATGACCGCAGTTAAGCTTGCGGTTGAAACCGACAGCATTGACCTCTGCGGACTTCACTGCCATATCGGTTCGCAGATATTTGATATAGCGCCGTTTGAACTTGCTGCAAAGGTTATGATTGATTTTATTTCTGAAATCAAAGAAACCGTAGGATATGAAATCAGAGAACTCAACCTCGGCGGAGGATTCGGCATTAAGTATCTTGAATCGGATACCCCGAAGCCGTTTTCGGAATATATGAAGAGAGTTTCTGTTGTTGTCAAGAAGGAAGCAGAGAAGAAAAATGTTAAGCTTCCGTTTATACTTATTGAGCCCGGTCGTTCTGTGGTCGGAGCAGAAGGCGTTACCGTTTATACAGTCGGAGCCGTTAAGCATATTCCGAACATCAGAACCTATATTTCGGTAGACGGAGGAATGACCGACAATCCGCGCTATATTCTCTATCAATCGGATTATGATGTAATGTGCGCCAACAAAGCAAACGAGCCCAAGACTGAAAAAGTAACCGTTGCCGGTAAATGCTGCGAAAGCGGTGACCTTATACAAGAGAATACTCCAATACAAAAAGTTGAGGCAGGAGACCTTTTAGCTGTGCTTTCGACAGGTGCTTACAACTACTCAATGGCTTCAAATTATAACAGAATTCCGCGTCCTATAGTAATAATGGCAAAGGATGGAGAATCGCGTATAATTATAAGACGTGAAACATACGAAGATATTACACGTAATGATGTTTAAAATGAAAGGAATTTAAATGTCTTTTACTCATTTGCATCTTCACACAGAATACAGTCTGCTCGACGGCACCTGCCGTATAGGACAGCTTGTTGATGCTGCAAAAGAGCTCAACATGGATTCTTTAGCCATAACAGACCACGGAAATATGTTCGGTGCCGTTGAGTTTTATAAAGCAGCTAAAGAGAATGGGATAAAGCCCATTATCGGTTGTGAAGTTTATGTTGCTCCACGTTCGCGCCTTGATAAAGTTCACGGTATTGATAACGAGCGTTTTCATCTTGTTTTGCTCTGTAAAAATAATACGGGATATGAAAATCTTATCAAAATTGTGTCTGAATCGTGGGTGACGGGATTTTATACAAAGCCGCGTATTGATAAACAGCTCCTCGAGAAATATCACGAGGGGCTTATTGCTCTGTCTGCCTGTCTTGCGGGAGAAATTCCGAGAAAACTGTTGCAAGACGATTATGACGGAGCTAAGGAAGCTGCACTTTGGTATGACAAGACTTTCGGTCGCGGCAATTATTACCTCGAAATACAGAATCACGGAATTGCCGAGCAACTCAGGGTTTTGCCTCAGATAGTTAAAATTTCGCGTGAAACCGGTATACCGCTTGTCGCTACAAACGATGTCCATTATATAAAAAAAGAAAACGCAAAAGTACAAAAAGTTCTTATCTGTATTCAAACTAACCATACAATAGATGAAGATACGGGTTTGGAATTCGGAACCGATGATTTTTATCTCAAATCCGAAGATGAAATGCGTGAATTATTCAAAGATTATCCGGATGCGGTTGATAATACTTCTGTTATAGCTGATATGTGTAACGTTGAGTTTGAGTTTCACAAAACCAAACTACCGCATTTTGATGTTCCCGATAATATGGACCATTTTGAATATTTTCGTAATGAGTGCTATAAGGGCTTGCGCAGAAATTACGGAATTGCTCCGGAGCAGAAATATATCGACAGACTCGAATACGAACTTTCGGTTATCAATAAAATGGGCTATGTTGACTATTTCCTTATTGTTGCCGATTTTATCAGCTATGCCAAACGCCATGGTATTCCCGTAGGTCCCGGCAGGGGGTCGGGAGCCGGCAGTATAGCTGCTTATTGTATGGGAATTACAGGTATAGACCCAATTAAATACAATCTGCTGTTTGAGCGTTTTTTAAATCCGGAGCGTGTAAGTATGCCGGATATTGATGTTGATTTTTGTTATGAACGCCGCGAAGAAGTAATTGATTACGTTATAAGAAAATATGGCTCGGATCACGTTGCGCAAATAGTGACTTTCGGTACTTTGGCCGCAAGAGCGTCTATTCGCGATGTCGGCAGAGCACTCGGGATACCGTACAATACCGTTGATACGGTTTCTAAAATGATTCCGCGCGAGCTCGGCATGACAATAGAAAAGGCTCTTACGAAAAATCAGGAGCTTAAAGCGCTTTATGATAAGGACGCCAAAATCAGGGAGCTTGTCGATACGGCAAAATCAGTTGAGGGTATGCCAAGGCACACCTCAACCCATGCGGCGGGCGTTGTTATAACCGATAAACCTGTTGATCGATATGTTCCGTTAGCAAGAAATGATGAGTCCGTGGTTACGCAGTATACCATGACTACCATTGAAGAACTCGGACTGCTTAAAATGGACTTTCTCGGTCTCAGAACACTTACGGTAATAAGTGATACCGTAAAATCGGTAAGAGAAAACAATATTCCCGATTTTGATATTGAAAAAATTTCGCTTGACGATAAGGCAACATATGATATGCTGTCGGCAGGGTATACTTATGGTGTATTTCAATGTGAGTCGGCGGGAATAAGAAATGTTATAACCCGTCTGAAACCGCAGAATATAGAGGATATAATTGCTGTTATTTCTTTGTACAGACCCGGCCCTATGGATTCGATTGATATGTATATAAATAACAGACATAATCCGAAAAGCATCAGATATAAGACGCCGCAACTTAAAAACATTCTTGATGTTACTTACGGCTGTATGGTATATCAAGAGCAGGTTATGCAAATATTCCGGGAACTTGCGGGATATTCTTTCGGACGAGCCGACGTTGTAAGACGAGCTATGTCAAAGAAAAAGCACAAGGTAATGGAGCAGGAGAGGGAGTATTTTGTAAACGGATTGAAAAATTCCGACGGTACTTATGCGTGCGACGGATGCGTAAGGCGCGGAATACCTGCCGAAGTTGCCAACAGCATTTTCGACGATATGTCATCTTTCGCTTCATATGCGTTCAATAAGTCTCATTCTGCCGCATATGCTGTCATTGCATATCGTACGGCATATCTGAAATGCCATTTCCCGGCGCAATTCACTGCCGCACTTCTCACGAGTGTTATTGATGATTCAACAAAAATAGCACTTTATATAGACGATTTGGCAAGGCTGAAAATAAACGTTCTGTCACCGAGCGTCAATGAGAGTTTCAGAGCATTTACCTCTGACGGCAAGAGCGTTCGTTTTGGGCTACTTGCTATTAAAAATCTCGGCTACAATTTTATTGACACTATTGTCAAAGAAAGAAGCTCTAACGGAAAATACAAATCACTTTATGATTTTTGTAAAAGAACATATGGCAAGGATTTTAATAAACGAGCCGTTGAGGGCTTAATTAAAAGCGGAGCACTTGACGGACTCGGACTTAATCGTCGTGAAATGCTTACAAATTTACCTCTGATTGTTGAGAATATCGAGCGTGACAAGAGAAATAATGTTGACGGACAACTCGGCTTGTTTGATTTGAGTGGAGTGGCTTCTGGCGGCAATGAACCGCAATGTAAGCATTGTGATGAATTTCCGGCACTTGAACTTTTATCGATGGAAAAGGAAATGACCGGTTTGTATCTTACGGGGCATCCTATGGTTCAGTACGAGGCGCTTTCTAAAAAGCTTCATTCCGACAGCGTTCTTGAAATGGTGAATACGGAAGAAAATGTTTCGGGAAAATATACGGATAACAGCCCGGTACGTGTCCTCGGAATAATAACTTCTATAAAGAAAAAAGTTACAAAATCAGACAGTACCATGGCTTTTTTAGGTTTTGAAGATGTTCATGCAGCTATTGAAGTCATAGTGTTTCCCAAACTTTTGATCAAGTATTCAGAGCTTTTAAATGTCGGAAGCGTTGTGTTGCTGTGCGGCAGATTGTCTCTCAGAGAGGACGAAGAACCGAAAATAGTTATGGACAGCGTTTCTTTACCTCCGGATGAAAACAGTATTGTTACCGCCGACACAGCTTCCCCAAATTCCGACAAGCCGAAAAAATCGGTGAGAAAGGGCCTTTTTGTGAGATTCTGCACAAAGAACTGTGAGGAAGTTAAAAAGAGTACAAATCTGATTACTATTTTTGAGGGGATGTTACCCGTATATTACTATTTTGATGATGCTAAAAGCTACGAGAGACAGCAATTTTCGACGACTGCCAATGACCCTATGATTTCAGAGTTAAAAAGAATTAACGGTGAAAAAAATGTTGTTGTACAACTCTAAGAAAAATGTCAAAATTGCTTGACAATATTTTTCATTTGTGTATCATTATATTTTGAATGTATTTATTTGAGGTGATTTTTAATGAAAACGATTGGCGTATTGACAAGCGGCGGAGATGCTCCGGGCATGAATGCCGCAATCAGAGCCGTTGTAAGATCGGGTTGTGAAAACGGCTTCCGTGTAATGGGAATCAGAAGAGGCTGGAACGGTCTTATGCATGGTGATATGTATGAAATGAATCTTCGCAGTGTTTCTAATATTATTAACCGAGGCGGTACAATTCTTTATTCTGCAAGAAGTCCGGAATTCAAGACCGAAGAAGGTATGAAAAAAGCAATAGAAATATGCAAAGAGCATAATATGGAGGGCGTAGTTGTTATAGGCGGAGACGGTTCTTTCCGCGGCGCTCGTGACCTTTCGCTCAGAGGCATCCCTTGTGTTGGTATTCCCGGAACGATTGACAATGATATTGCTTGCTGTGATTACACAATAGGTTATGATACCGCAATGAACACGGCTATGGAAATGGTTGACAGACTTCGTGACACGACAGAGTCTCATGATCGTTGCTCGGTTGTTGAAGTTATGGGAAGACGTGCGGGTTATATAGCACTCAACGCCGGTATAGCTTGCGGTGCAACAACAATTCTTATTCCGGAAGTTGATTTCGATTTTGAGCGTGACGTTATCGACAGAATGAAGAAAACTCAAAAAACAGGAAAAAGACACTTTATAATCATTGTTGCCGAAGGCGTCGGCGGCGTAGAAGAAATGGCGAAAAAAATCGAAGCGGAAATGGGCGTTGAATCCCGTGCAACTGTTTTAGGCCATGTGCAGCGCGGCGGCTCGCCGACAGTTCGCGACAGAGTTGTTGCAAGCCAAATGGGTTATAAAGCGGTTGAGCTTTTAAAGCAGGGGATAGGTAATCGTGTGGTAGCTATGCAAAAGGATGAAATTGTTGACTTTGACATATTCGAAGCTCTCAATATGAAAAAGTCGATTGATCTTGACCTTTATAAGATGGCTCACGAGATATCTATCTGATGAAAAATATTGTTTTAATCGGAATGCCGGCTTCGGGCAAAAGCACAGTCGGCGTTATCCTTGCAAAGACTCTTGGTATTGGCTTTGTAGATACTGATCTTATAATACAGCAACGTGAAAATGCACTTTTGCAGGACATTATAAACGAAAAAGGGCTTCAATGCTTTCTTGATAAAGAAAGAGACGCAATATTGTCGCTTGAGTGTGAAAATTGTGTTGTTGCGACCGGCGGAAGCGTTGTTTTTCGCGATGAAGCTATGCAAAAGCTTAAGCGTAATTCCGTGATTGTCTTTATAGATGTTCCGCTTGAAAATGTAAAGGCAAGGCTTAAAAATATCAAAACGCGAGGCGTTGCTGCGCCAAAAAATCAGACAATAGACGATATTTTTTTTGAGAGACTTCCTCTTTATAAAAAGTATGCCGATATTACCGTTGATACAGCGGATTTATCTCCGGAAGAAACGGTTTCAAGGATTATTTTTTCATTAAAAAATTAAATATATTATATGCAGGCTTTACGGTTTATTCGGAAATAATATTTCCGTGTAAATTAACCGTAAAGCCTTATTTTTTCATAACATAAAATCAGCAAAAAAGTGAAAATTATAAATGCAGTGATCACTGTATATACGGAGGTGAAAAATGAAAAAATTTTTTAAAGTTCTCAGCATTTTCGGATTGTTAGCTGCCTCTGTTATATTTGCATTTGTAATTTACGGTATAAAAAGCATTCCGGACAGTATTCACCTGGTGAGTGACGAAAAGCTGAAATTTAACGAGATATATTCATACCGGATATCAAGCGGGGACGTTTCGGTTTCCGTTAATTCCGAGAATGCGGCAAAGGGCACTCTGCTTAGTGAATACACTGTGGATATTTCCGCTCTGAAGGTTATTCCGGTAAAATCCGCCGATGTTATTGTTTCTGAGAGAAAATATGTAATTCCCTCAGGTGATGTATTTGGCATACGCATGTTTACAAAAGGCGTTGTGGTTGTCGGTTCTGATGATGTCTATACTGAAGAAGGAATTTCAAATCCCTCTAAAACTGCGGGCCTTAATGCCGGGGATATAATATTGACTGTAAACGGAAACAATGTGAACTCAACATTGGAAATTGAAAAAGCGGTACAAGAAAACGGCGGTAATGAATTGAAGCTGTCGGTAAAACGCGGAAAAAAAGTTCTGAATCTGAAATTGACGCCTGCTCTGTCAAAAAATGATAATTGTTATAAAGCCGGTATATGGGTCAGGGACAGTATGGCGGGGGTAGGCACGATAACTTTTATTGACTCCGCCAGCAAAGTGTTCGGCGGACTCGGACATGCGGTATGTGATGTTGATACAGGTATAGTTATGCCGCTTGCCGACGGCGATGCCGTCAAAACAAAGATAACCGGTTGCTATAAAGGTTCTTGCGGTTCAACAGGTGAGCTTTGCGGCGTATTTCAGGATACTAATATAGGAACACTTTCGTTGAATACAGCTTGCGGAGTATACGGGTTTTTGAATAATATCGTTTCAACAAATGAGGCCGTACCCATTGCAACAAAGCAAGAGGTTAAAACCGGTTCGGCAAAAATAATATCCACTGTCGATGAAAAAGGCCCGCAGTACTATGATGTAAGAATCGTGAGAATTTGTAATAACGACAGCAGCTCATCTAAAAATATGATAATTGAAATTACAGACAGCTCTTTAATAGAAAAAACAGGCGGTATAATTCAAGGTATGAGCGGCAGTCCCATTATTCAAGACGGTATGCTTATCGGTGCTGTAACGCATGTGTTTGTTAATGATCCGATTCGCGGATATGCTGTTTTTGCCGATAATATGCTAAAAGTATCCGAAGCCTTAAATGCTGAGAGACTGCTTGAAAAAGCATCGTGAAAGGTACCGGAACGGTATTTGCCGTTCCGGTACTTTAATAACTGTATGATGTTGCGTAAAAAATAACAGCTGCCTTTATTGCACTTTTTCTGTTGTTATGGCGATAATAGAATTAATTTGAAAAAAATATAAGCTTTTTATAAAAAAGCTCTTGTCAAGATATAACTAATATGGTAAAATATGTCAGAAATAAAAAATTTGGAGGTATACAAAATGAAAAGCGGTTTAAAAGTAATGATGGTGTCAGAGGGCAATGATTTCGGGCAGACTTGTGCGGGAGTTCTGCGCTCTTACGGTTGCGATGTGAAAATGGTGCCGAAAAACGGTGCTGAAATATTACATAAAACCGAGACCGAAAAGCCTGATGTCGTTGTTATGGATGCATTTATGACAGCAATCGATGCTTTAGGTGTGCTGAAAGAAATGCCGAAGATGAAACTCGAAAAGAAGCCTTTAATGATGGTTATGTCAAGCGTCGACAATCAAAGATTTGAGCAGGAATTATTATCTGCCGGGGCAGATTACTATTTTCTGAAACCTTTTGATATGAATATGATGGCTGAAAGAATAACTCAGTTGACAGGATGGAGAGACAATTCGAAGTTCGGGAAACTTCACCCTGCTGACAGTTCTGCTGATTTGGAGGTAGTTGTCAGCGATATTATGCATCAAATTGGTGTTCCGGCTCATATAAAAGGTTATCAGTATTTGCGAGAGGCAATTATTTTATCAATAAACGACAGCGAAATGATGAACTCTGTAACAAAAGTTCTGTATCCAACTGTTGCTAAAACTTTTTCAACAACTTCTTCAAGAGTTGAACGTGCCATACGCCACGCAATAGAAGTTGCATGGGATAGAGGCGACGTTGACGTTCTTAGTTCTTACTTCGGCTATACAATACAAAACTCTCGCGGAAAGCCCACTAACTCTGAGTTTATTGCCATGATAAGCGATAAATTAAGACTTAGTATGAAAATATCATAAACAGTTAATTAAAATGACCGCCCGGATTAATTTGCCGAGCGGTCATTTTTTTATAAATATTTGATTAAACCTTTGCTTTTTTCCACACGCCTGAGAGATACAGCGCAAGAGAAGCTAAGCTTGCGACTATCCAACCTATCGGCCACGACCACCAAATTCCGAGTTGCCCGATATGCGGTGTGAGAATAAATGCGAATATCACGCGAAGTATGAGGTCGGTGAAGGTTGAAACCATAAAGCTTAGCATAGCTCCGGATCCACGTAATATGCCGTCAACAATTATTTTAACTGTTGCTAAGAAATAGAACGGTGATACGATTTTTAAAAACTGGACGCCGGCTGTTATAACATCGGTATTATTGTGTGTGACAAATATCATCATCATATATTTCGGAAAAATGAAAAATGCTATAAAAAACGGAATAGCAACCAATAATGCGATTTTTAGTCCCGATCCGAACCCTTTCTTTACTCTTTCGGTATTATGTGCTCCGATATTTTGCGCTGTGTAGCTTGAAATGCCGTTGCTTAATGTGACAAGTGTTGTTATTGTAAATGTATTCAGCTTCATTGCTGCAGCGAAACCTGCAACAACGGCAGCACCGAAACTATTAATAAGGCCTTGTATGAATACATTGCCTACCGAGACGAAGCTTTGCTGCAATATGCTGGGTACGGCAACCTTTGTAATTCTCAGCAACATTCTTCCCGAAAAAAATTTAGGCTTTTCACTTTCGATATTACGTATCTTTTTCAGTAATGCAATAAAAGCTAAAATGCCGGACACTCCTTGCGCAATGAACGTTGCCCAAGCAACTCCGGCAACTCCCATTTTCATTGGACCGGCAAATATTAAATCGAGCGCAATATTAGTAAGAGAAGAAAAAATTAAAAAGTACAATGGCGTTTTTGAATCACCGAGAGCCGTAAAAACAGCTGTACTTATATTGTATATAAACAGAAACGCCATTCCGGCAGCGTAAATATTAAGATAAGTAACCGAATCAGCCATTATATTATCCGGTGTTCCCATTGCCTTTAAAAGCACTTTTGATGATGAAAGACCGACTGCAGTCAGTATAAGAGATAAAATAAGAGATGAGATAATAGAGGTATTGACAGCCGTTTTCATATGCGTAATGCGTTTCCCACCGAACAACTGTGAGATTACAACAGAGCATCCGATATTTGAACCGTTTGCGACAGCGATAAAAAGCATTGTGATGGGATATGACGCGCCGACAGCGGCAAGTGCGTTAACGCCGGCAAACTGACCTGCCACTATACTGTCAACAGTGCTGTAAAGCTGCTGAAACATAACGCTGATTATCATTGGTAATGTGAATTTCCAAAGTGTTTTATCAGGATTTCCCTTAGTCAGATCTGTGACCATTTTTTTCCTCCGTTGCTTTTGTATTAGTAATTATACCTAAAAGAAAGCAATTTGTGAACATAAAATGATAAATTCAGACAGATTTACAGTTTTCTCGAGTTTTAGTTGAAATGTTTGTAAAGTTAATGTATAATGATAATATATTTTTACGTGGGGCGATTTTATTGAAACTGCTTGAAGACAGAATTGTAAAAGACGGTATTGTTAAGCCCGGCAATGTACTCAAAGTTGATTCTTTTTTGAATCATCAGATGGACATTTCTCTGTTTAATGATATGGGCAAGGAATTTAAACGTCTTTTCAATGATACCCCTATAAATAAAATACTGACCATTGAAGCCTCTGGCATCGGTATAGCTTGTGTTGCGGCGCAGTATTTTGATAATGTTCCTGTGGTTTTTGCAAAAAAATCTCAGACTGTTAATATTGACGGAGAGGTTTATTCCACTAAAATTGAATCATTTACTCATAAAAGGGTGTATGATGTTATACTTTCAAAGAAATATCTTTCTTCAAAAGATCACGTCCTTATTATTGATGACTTTTTAGCTAACGGGTGCGCTTTGAATGGACTTTTGGATATTGCACAAAAAGCCGGTGCTACTGTTGAAGGCGTCGGTATTGCGGTTGAAAAGGGTTTTCAACGCGGTGGCGAACTTATTAGGCAAAAAGGTATACGTGTCGAGTCTCTTGCCATTATTGAGAGCATGGATGCGGATAGTGGAAACATCGTATTTAAGGAACAGTGACCTTTTATTTTGTATGATACAGGGGGAGAGCTTCTGTTCATAATATTATGTCAAAAAACTGGAGGAAACACAAATGAAAAAGGTTCTCAGCATTCTTTTGTCAGTTGCTATGATCGTTCTTTGTTTTGCAGCGTGCGGCAAGACTGACGGCGATAAAAGCTCGACTGGCAAAGCAGCAAATGTCAAAGTAGGATTCATATTCCTGCATGACGAAAACTCAACATATGACAAGAACTTTATTACTGCAGCTGAAGAGGCTTGCAAAAAAGCCGGTGTTGAAATTCTTAAAAAGACCAACATCAGCGAAACACAGGCTTGCTATGATGCAGCAGCAGAGCTTGTTGACGAAGGATGCAATGTCATCTTCGCGGACAGCTTCGGCCATGAGCCTTATATAATTCAGGCAGCTAAAAAGTTCCCGGAGGTTCAGTTCTTACATGCAACAGGAACTAAAGCTCATACCGAAGGCCTTTCTAATTATCACAATGCTTTTGCTTCAATATATGAAGGCAGATACCTTGCGGGTGTTGCTGCCGGAATGAAGCTTAACGAAATGATTTCTTCCGGTAAGATTACAGCTGACAAAGCCAAGATGGGTTATGTCGGTGCTTATACTTACGCAGAAGTTATTTCGGGCTACACTTCTTTCTATCTCGGTGCTAAGAGCGTTTGCCCGTCAGTTACCATGGAGGTTACCTTTACCGGTTCTTGGTATGATGAGACTGCCGAGAAAGAAGCCGCTCAGAAGCTTATAAACAATGGTTGCGTACTTATCAGCCAGCATGCTGACTCAATGGGTGCTCCGACTGCTTGCGAAGCTGCAGGTGTTCCCAATGTTTCATACAATGGTTCAACAGTAAGTGCTTGCCCCAACACATTTATTGTATCTTCAAGAATAGATTGGGCTCCTTATCTTGAGTATGCTATTGATTGCGTTAAAAACGGCAAAGCAATTGACACCGATTGGACAGGTACTCTCAGCACAGGATCTGTTGTTCTTACCGATGTTAACACTAAGGCAGCTGCCGAAGGTACACAGGCTAAGATTGATGAAGTTAAGGCAGAGCTTGAAAGCGGTAAGCTTCACGTATTTGATACCTCTGCATTCACTGTAACCGTATCTGACAGCAAAAACAAGAATGCTACTGTTGATGCTGACGGTCATCTTACCGGATACAAGGCTGATATTGACTCCGATGCAGATAACACCGGTGATACCGAGGTCGTTTCTGACGGTTACTTCCATGAGTCAGAAAAGCGTTCTGCTCCTTGCTTCGATGTACAGATAGACGGTATCACTCTTCTTGATACAAAGTTCTAAGATTAAATACACAGATTTATACTGTATCCGTGGCCGATGAAAATCGGCCACGGTATAGTTATTTATTGGGAAATAGTTTTTCAACTGTTTTCAATTATTTTACAGGACCTTATTCTCGAATGAGCATGGTTTTGAATTTTAAATTTGCGTGAGAAAGGCTGTGTGGATATTTATGGGTTCTCCTTTTGCCTTGGAGTTGAAAGGGATAACTAAGACATTCGGCAGTACAATAGCTAACAAAGACGTTGACTTACAAGTAAAAAACGGTGAAATACTATCTATACTCGGAGAAAACGGCTCCGGTAAGACGACACTTATGAATATGGTTTCGGGAATATATTACCCGGATTCCGGCGAGATTTATGTAGGCGGTAAGGAAGTTGTTATTAAATCTCCGAAAGATGCTTTTGATTTAAAGATTGGAATGATACATCAACATTTTAAGCTTGTTGATGTTTTTAACGCTGTCCAAAATATTGTTTTGGGTGTAAAAGACGGAAACAAATATAATCTGAAAGAGGCTGAAAAGAGAGTTAAGGCTATATGTGATAAATACGGTTTCGCCATTGACTTCGATAAGAAAATTTATGAAATGTCTGTTTCGGAAAAGCAGACAGTGGAAATAATTAAGGTGCTTTACAGAGGTGCTGATATACTAATTCTTGATGAGCCGACCGCTGTTTTAACACCGCAGGAAACTGAAAAATTATTCGACGTTCTCAGAAGAATGCGTGAGGATAATAAGTCGATTATAATAATTACACACAAGCTGCATGAGGTGCTTGAAATATCCGATAGGGTAACAATTCTCAGAAAAGGTATGTATGTCGGAACGGTTGAGACGAACGATGCAACGGAACAATCCCTTACGGAAATGATGATGGGTGAAAAAGTCACTCTCAATATAAAGAGAACTGAGCCTAAGAATACCGAGCTACGTATTGATGTTAAGAATCTTTCCGTTAAAAATCACGAGGGCAAGCTTGTGCTTGATAACATCAACTTTACTGCTAACAGCGGCGAAATACTCGGTATTGCCGGTATTTCCGGATGCGGGCAAAAAGAATTACTTGAGTCAATAGCGGGATTACAGCAGACTGTAAAAGGCTCAAGCATATTGTACAAGTCTAAAGACGGAGAAGAAAGTCAGTTAGTCGGGAAATCTCCCAAAGAAATCAGAAAGCTTGGAGTTGCTCTTTCTTTTGTTCCGGAGGATAGGCTCGGAATGGGTCTTGTCGGCAATATGGATATTATTGATAATATGATGTTGAGATCTTATAAGGGCGGTCATACGGCTTTTCTTGAACGCAAAGCCCCTAAGGATCTCGCAAATGCAATTATCAAAGATCTTGAAGTTGTTACGCCGAGTGCAGAAACTCCGGTTCGTCGGCTTTCCGGCGGTAATGTTCAAAAGGTGCTTGTTGGTAGAGAAATTGCGTCAAATCCGACAGTTTTAATGGTTGCATATCCCGTCCGCGGACTTGACGTAAATTCTTCATATCTGATATATGACCTTCTCAACAAACAAAAAGAGCACGGGACATCCGTTATATTTGTAGGAGAGGATCTTGATGTTCTTATTGAGCTCTGCGACAGAATAATGGTTATGAACAGCGGAAAAGTAACAGGTATAGTTGACGGCAGAACTGCGAAAAAAGATGAGATTGGCATTCTTATGACGAAAAATACTGACGTGGAGGGAAAAGCATGAGTAATAAAAGTGTTCGTGAACCTCTTTTTCACGTCGCAAAAAGAGGCTATGTTCCTAAATATAAATCTTGGGCTATACGCCTCGGTTCAATCGTCGCCGCTCTTATAGTATGTGCTGTTGTTACTATGCTGTTAACCGGTGAAAATCCGATAAGCGTTTACAAAACTATGTTTGAGGGTGCATTCGGAACCGAAAGAAAAATTTGGAAGCTTTTACAAAGTCTTGCAATGCTTCTGTGTGTTTCGCTTGCAATTACGCCGGCGTTTAAAATGCGATTTTGGAATATCGGCGGTGAAGGGCAAGTGCTTATCGGAGGTCTTGCTACCGCGGCGTGTATGATTTTGCTCGGCGGCAAAGTCCCCAATGCACTTTTGATTATTATAATGCTTGTTGCAAGTATTATTGCAGGTGCCGTTTGGGCTTTGATTCCCGCGGTATTTAAAGCTAAGTTTAATACAAATGAAACTTTATTTACCTTAATGATGAACTATGTTGCAATTCAGATTGTTTCGTATTTCTGTATGTATTGGGAAAATCCCAAGGGCTCCGGCAAGATCGGTGTTATTAACAGCAATACCATGGACGGTTGGCTTCCCACAATCGGTAAGTATGATTATCTTCTGAATATAATAATTGTTTTGGTAATAACGATTGCTATGTATGTATATCTCAAGTACAGTAAGCACGGCTATGAGATTTCGGTTGTAGGTGAATCTGAAAATACGGCAAGATACATAGGTATCAATGTAAAAAAGGTTATTATGAGAACTTTATTTCTTTCGGGTGCTATTTGCGGTATAGCCGGATTTTTACTTGTTGGCGGAACCGATCATACCATTTCGTCGACAACGGCAGACGGTAGGGGATTTACTGCAATAATGGTATCCTGGCTTGCAAAGTTTAATCCGATTTATATGATTTTGACATCATTCCTACTTGTTTTCCTCGATGCGGGTGCCAGTCAGATTTCAATGGTGTTTAATCTCAATGAATCATTTTCTGATATATTGACCGGTATAATTCTGTTCTTTATCATAGGTAGTGAATTCTTTATTAACTACGAATTGAAGTTTAGAAAAACAAAAAAGGAGGTAAAGTAAAATGTTTTCATTGATTACTTTTCTCCATAGAGCTATAATGCAGGGTATACCGCTTCTTTTTGGTTCGACGGGCGAAATTATGACTGAAAAGTCCGGAAACCTTAATCTCGGTATCCCGGGTGTTATGTACATCGGCGGTATGAGCGGTGTTATAGGTGCGTTTCTTTATGAAAATTCGCTCTCGTCTCCATCCGATGCAGTCGGATTTCTTGCGGTTATGATTCCGCTTTTGTGCTGCGCTTTGGGTTCTTTACTCGCAGGTTTGATTTATTGTTTCCTCACAGTTACTTTACGAGCCAATCAGAATGTAACGGGTCTTGCACTTACGACTTTTGGTACGGGCTTCGGTAACTTTTTCGGAGGATCTCTTATTAAACTTGTAGGTTCAGACGTTCCGTCGGTAGCACTTACAACAACAAGCAATTACTTCAGAACAACATTACCGGGAGCAGAAACCACCGGTTGGTTCGGTAAGCTGTTTTTATCGTACGGATTTTTGGCATATGCAGCTGTAATAATTGCAATTATCTGTTCATATTTCCTGAATCATACCCGTCACGGATTAAATCTTCGTGCGGTAGGCGAAAATCCTGCAACAGCAGATGCTGCAGGAATAAACGTAAACAGAGCCAAATATCTCTCTACCTGCATAGGAAGTGTTATTGCGGGCTTCGGAGGTCTTTATTATGTAATGGATTACGCCAACGGCGTTTGGTCAAATGACGGCTTCGGCGACAGAGGATGGCTTGCAATTGCGCTTGTTATATTCGCTATTTGGCGTCCGAATCTCAGCATACTCGGTTCTATAGTATTCGGCGGACTCTATATTGTTTATCTTTATGTTCCGGGTGCACTCCGCACACAGGAGCTTTACAAGATGATACCCTATGTAGTCACCATAGTTGTTCTTATTCTTGTAAGTGTAAGAGATAAGAAAGAAAACCAGGGACCGGCATCACTCGGACTTTCATATTTCAGAGAGGACCGATAATTCAAGTAATTATACTTTCTAAACTGTCTGTTGTTTTAAATAGACGGATTACAGCAAAATATTAATCAAAAAAGACAGCATAAAGAGTAATTTTTACTCTCTGTGCTGTCTTTTGCTATCTGAAAAAATACTTTATTTGCATCTTTTAATTTAAGTCTGTTTACGGTCGGGGAAAAACAAAAAAATTAAGCTGCATCAACATGGTTTTTACCAAATCTTTACTATTTTGTTATTAAAAAGTAATACGAAAGACCTATAATCAATGTATGTAAAATAATAAATACCGGTAAACCTATCATAAATTTTTTGTGAAGAGTTTTATGCCTTATTGCCTTCATAGTTACATACATTGCGGCAGCTCCTCCGAGGGCGGCAAAAGTCATAAGAGTCCTTTCGGGAATTCTCACGGCTTTTTTTATTGCAGCTATTTTGTCGTAAACGGTTATAATTACCGACGGGATTGAAATAGAAATGTAGTAGACAAGTATGTATTGCCAAGCATCCATAATATCACCACTACTATAATATAATTTAATCATTTGCTTGTCAATGCGAAAAGGAAGGCTTTAAATGTATAAAAAAGTTACTGTTATTTTATTTGTGTTGCTGCTTCTATCGTCATGCAGCCTGAAGAACATAAATCTTACTGAACCCGAAAGCGCATCATTTGACAGCGGTAACGACAACTGCCCTAACACCAATGATATTATCGCTGATGAATATCGCGGCGTGTGGATAAACTACAATGAATTGTCAATGAAATCAGTCGGTGGCGGAACTGCCGAAGACTTTAAAAACAAGATCGATACAATGTTTGAAAATATCAAAGCATTCGGGCTTAATACTGTTATTTTTCAGGTCAGACCCTTTTCTGACAGCTTCTGCTCCTCCGAAATTTTTCCATGGTCATCATATATAACAGGCGAGCAGGGAAAGAATCCCGGATATGATCCGTTTCTTATAGCAACAAATGAAGCTGAAAAATACGGATTGAAAATTGAGGCGTGGATAAATCCGTACCGCGTAAGCTATAAAGATAATTTTGACGACTTAAGCGAATTAAACCCGGCTAAACAATGGTACACAGATAATCCTTTGACAGATGATCTGATAATAACGGGCAGCGGAATTTATTATAATCCATCATCAAAAAGAGCACAGAAAATAATCATCGACGGCGTTCGCGAAATAGTGAAAAATTACAATATATCGGCTATACATATGGATGATTATTTTTATCCGACCGTCGATGAAGGAATTGATATTGATTTGTATACAAATTATCGCAATGAAGGAGGGGAGCTGTCTCTTGATGATTGGCGCAGGGAAAATGTTAATACTTTTATAAGCGGGCTGTATTCCTCCGTTAAGTCAATAAAGCAAGACGTGAAAGTTGTGATAAGTCCTGCAGGGGATATAGAAAAAAATTACTCAATGTTGTACGCGGACGTTTTAAAGTGGTGCTCACAAGGGGGATACGCGGACATTATTATGCCACAGCTTTATTATGGTTTTAAAAACAGCAGTAAGCCGTTTTTAAAAATGTTAAATCTATGGTCGGAGGCGGTTAAAAGCGGTAATGTTAAGCTGTGTGTAGGTCTGGCGTATTATAAAAGCGGAAAAACGGACGACAATGCGGGTGACGGAATAAATGAATGGTGCGAAAACGGCAATATATGTTCCGAAGAAATAAGATATTCAAGAAGAAAGGATAATTACTGCGGTTTTTCCGTGTACTCCTATTCTTATTTATTTGCGGAAAATAAGTCGGAAAATGCCGAAAAGGAATACCTAAACATGAAAAATGTGTTATAATAATTAAAATTGATGTGGGATGTTAAGATGCAAGGATTAAAAGAATTGTTTAATAAACAACGTGTAATACTCATATTGTGTCTCGTTATTTTAACGGCGGCAATTGCATTGTTTGCCGTCAGTTCAAATAGTGCTGAGTCATTATCTGTTTTTCATTATACCGATAATAATTCCGCTGCGAAAAATATTCCTTATACTGATGATTATGGATTGGGACAGGCAAAGCTGTGTATAATAAACGTTCCTTATTCCGAAACTATACCTGCCGACAGCGTGAGTGATAAATCGGATCCGCATTGTTCACCGCTTCCGGACGGTACGATTGATTACTACGTTGATGAAAAAATCATTGATAATAAAGAATATGTGTTCCTCGGTTCAGGCAAAATAATAAAAAAAGATGAGTGCAATGTTGTTGACGGCTTTGTTTTGCCTGAAAATTCAATAAGTGTTGCCTCCGTAAACACAGAAAATCAGACAGTTTTATTGCTTAAAACTGATTGGAAAGTACCGTTTAATGCAGATTTTCCCGATCAACAATACTATACCGGTTATCTTGAACGTGCATATAATGTTAAATCTTTTAATGCATCGTATTTGGATTTTACTTTTTACTATACTGACAGTGCTGTCGGAAAACTCAATTTTAACGGCAGCAAAATAATAGATCGCGGCGAATGGCTAAAATGTGATAACGGAACTTGTGTATTGCGTCTGTATCTTAAAACACCGGGTGTGTTTTACGGTTACACCGTTTCCTATACGGCAGACGGCAAGCTGTCAATTGTTTTCAAGGATGCGCCGGACAAACTGTCAGATGCAATCGTAGCACTTGATGCCGGCCATGGAGGCAAGGATTGCGGAACTATCGGTGTGAACGGTATATATGAGTCGGAGGTTAACCTTAATATAACTTTTTTGGTTAAGGAAAAATTGGAAAAAGCAGGAGTAAATGTTGTATTGACACGTTCCGATAATACTTTTTTGTCTGTTGATAAAAGACAGTCTATGGCTCGTTACAGCGGCGCTGATTTGTTTGTTTCGGTACATAACAATTTTTCCGAGAGTGTTTCGTCTCTTTCGGGTCCCGAAGTGTATTATTACAGAGCAAATTCTGAATTGCCTGCACGTCTTATTTTAAGCGGACTTGAAGAGAGTTGGAAAAATATTTATGCAGATAACCCCGGTATGAGAGCTAAAATTATACAGCCGGACGGCAGCAAACGCTTCTTTCCGTATAAGGTTACAAGAATTGAGGAATGTCCGTCGGTTCTTGTGGAGTGCGGTTATTTTTCAAATCCCACAGAGTGTACCGTACTCAGCAACCGTGATTCACAAGAAGTTATAGCTGACGGTATAGCAAAAGGCATAATTTGCTATTTGAATGATGTGATATCTGAAAATAAGACTTGATTATTTGTCGATATTTTGTTATTTTATTGTTATAAATAATAAAAGGACAGTATTATGAAAAGCCGCAGAATTTTTAAAATAATATTAATTACAGCCGTATTGGTGATTGTTCTGTCTATTCCGGCTTTTGCGACTGCAAAAAACGGTATAGTTAAAAGTCAAGCGAATGTCAGAAGTGGGCCCGGAACTTCGTATTCATTGGTTTATAAAAATCTTCCGGCGAACACCCAAATAATTATTATCGACAGGGTCAAGTGTAATGACGGAACAACTTCTAAAGATTGGTACAGAGTTGAATTTAATTACGGCGGTAAGTTTTACGAAAACTGTTATGTTTCAACAGGACTTGTTACCGTTACAAGCGACAGCGGTATCTCGGACGAAGTCCCCGAACTCTATAAAAGCTATATAGATAATCTAAAAAAAGCACATTCGAATTGGAATTTTAAGTTTTTATACACCGGTCTTTCGTGGGATGAGGTGCTTGAAAATGAAAACGTTAGCGGCAGAAGTGCTCTTCAAGTTCCTCCGTACAATAAAAAATACTTATCCACGACAGATAAAACATATAATCCGTCAACAGGCACTTGGACACCGATTGACGGCAAGACTTGGTTTCAAGCGTCAAGCGATGTTGTCTCATATTATCTTGATCCGAGAAACTTTTTGACAAAAGAAAGTGACATTTTTCAATTCGAAACATTGTCCTATGATAAAAATGCACAAACGCTTTCCGGCGTCGAATCAATGTTAAAAGGTACTTTTATGGAAAATTCCAAAATCAGTACCGGAGAAAAAGAGAATGTCGGAGGCTCTTGTGATTTAAATGCGGACAATAAAACCGACATAGCGGACGCCATGATGCTGTTTCAGTATTCTGCAGGCAACCTTGCTGACTTAGGCAGCGGCAAAGATATTGCCGACCTTAACGGAGACGGTGAGATTGATGTTGCCGATGCTATGATATTATTTCAATATGTAGGCGGTTCAAGAAAAACAATCGGTAATAATGCAGAGACTGATGTTACGGTAACATATGCACAGGCGTTTATGAACGCCGCCGAATCGTATGACGTCAGCCCATATCATTTGGTATCGCGGGTTATTCAGGAGGTTGGCTCTAACGGCAGTCGCTCCGTATGCGGTACAGAGCCCGGGTATGAGGGAATATATAATTATTATAATATCGGTGCTTATCAAAGCAGCGATCCGGTAATAAATGCGCTTAAATGGGCTTCAACGCCCTCATCCAATGAAAAATACTTGCGTCCTTGGAACAGCAGATATAAAGCGATACTCGGCGGGGCTAAATACATAGCTACAGGCTATATCAGTGTCGGTCAAAATACTCTGTATCTTCAAAAGTTTGATGTGGTTGCAAACGGTGGTCTGTATTCACATCAATACATGTCAAACATAATGGCCGCAAGCTCAGAAGGAATAAGAACATATAATAAGTACAGTAATATGGGGCAGCTTTCAAACTCATTTACTTTTCTTATTCCGGTTTACGATAATATGCCGAATCTTCCTGCCGGAGTTAAGCCGACAAGATAATATTAAAAAGCTCTGAGATATCTCAGAGCTTTTTTTCGTAAAGCGTATAATCTTGATTTGCCAGAGTGTCTAAAAGTATTTTATTCGAAGTAATTTCACGTCTGCTGATAATTCCGGCAAGTCCCTCATTTCCTTTTTGATGGTGGTCTGATCCGGCTGTCTTTTTTAGCCCGAATTTTTCCGCCCAAAGAGCAGCAATGTCGTTGTGTGAGTCATGTTCAATATTTCTGTTGCATACTTCAATACCGTCAAGATATTTGACATTTGTTATTTTCATTCCGAATCTGAACGGATGAGCCTGATATATCATTAAGCCGTTTTTTCGCGCAAGCGCGGAAAAGCTTGATATATTCATATTTAAAAGATCTTTATTATCTCTCAAAAAACTCTCTTCTACGCCGTAAACAAGATAATCATTCGGGTCACTATCGGAATCAAAACGAAGCTCCATGCCCAGTAATATGTTTATTCGACCATTTGCCGCTTCTTTGGCTGCATTAAAGCCCTTCAAAAAAATGTCAACTTTATCCTGCCAATTAAGACTGTCATAATTATATTTGTAATAAGTGTGTGTGCTGAAATGATCGGTTACGACTATTGTATTATATCCGAGAGATATATAGCTTTCAACTGTTTCCGCCGCCGGCATTTTACCGCAATTACTGGTTTCTTTTGTGTGCAAATGCATTTCGGTTAAATATTTATTTATCATATATACACCTCTGAAAAAACTTATTTTATTTTACAACTTTTTCGTCTGTGTGTCGATAGTTAACAGTATTTTCTGCTAAAGTTACAATATTTTTAAATTGCTTTTTTTGTGATTGTATATTATTATATTTTTAAGTTTAACTGACCTTGGAGGAAAAAATCATGAGTCCATGTAATTGCGATAAGAATAAAATCAATCTTTCGCTGATTGACGATGTGTTGGATGAATATGCAGCCGTTCCCGGCAGCCTTATTACAATACTGCAAAAAGCACAGGATATTTACGGCTATCTGCCGACCGACGTAATAAAATACATTTCAGATAAAACGGGTATAAAACCCGCTAAGATAATGGGCGTTGCGACTTTTTATACTCAATTCAGATTAAAACCCGTCGGCAAATATCTTATTATGTTGTGTAAGGGTACTGCGTGTCACGTAAACAATTCCGATCTAATTGAAAAAACTATTATAGAAACCCTCGGCATACACGACGGTGAAACAACCGACGACGGTCTGTTTTCGCTTAAAAATGTTGCGTGCCTCGGCTGCTGCAGTCTTTCTCCGGTTATGATGATTAACGGTGAAACATACGGTTCGCTTACCCCGGATAAGACAAAAAAAATAATCAACGATATAAGAGATAAGGAGTGCGCCTTATGAAAATTGTAGTTGGAGAAGGCAGCTGCGGTATAGCTGCAGGAGCAGCTAAGGTCTATGACAAGCTTGCGTCTGCTTTGGACAAGAGTAACGAACTTACCATAACAGGATGTATAGGTATGTGCTTCTTGGAGCCGATTGTTGACATTTACGATAACGGCACTCTTACGCGGCTTGTAAAGGTATCGGAAAACGACTGCGAGAGAATAGCAAAGGCAGTTAACTCCGATGATTTGTCAACGGTAGAGGACCTTAAAATATCCGAGGACGACGAGCTCTTTTTAAAAAAGCAGACTCGAATTGCTTTGAGGCATTGCGGCATTATAAATCCTGAAAAGATCAGCGACTACGAAAATACAGACGGATATAAGGCTGTAAGAAAAGTTCTTTCCGAAATGACGCCTGAGCAGGTGATTGAGGAAATCAAAATTTCCGGCCTTGCCGGTCGCGGCGGTGCCGGGTTCCCGACGTGGTTTAAATGGAATGCCGCGCGTTCTTCGGACGGCACGGAAAAATATTTGATTTGTAATGCGGATGAGGGCGACCCGGGCGCATTTATGGACAGGGCAGTTATCGAGGGCGATCCGCATAATCTGATAGAGGGTATGCTTATAGGTGCATATGCCATAGGTGCGAAAGAAGCAATTGTTTATGTAAGGGCGGAATATCCGCTTGCTATAAAACGACTTGAAAAAGCCATAAAACAAGCAACCGAAAAAGGTTATCTCGGCAACAATATTTTCGGTAGCGGATTTTCTTGTAAAATGCGAATTAAGGCAGGAGCCGGTGCTTTTGTGTGCGGAGAAGAAACCGCGCTTATTGAGTCTCTTGAAGGTTCACGCGGTATGCCGCGCCTCAAGCCTCCTTTTCCGGCACAGGCCGGTTACTGGCATAAGCCGTCTAATATAAATAATGTTGAAACCTTTGCCAATGTTTCGTGGATAATATTAAACGGCGGAGCCGCTTTTGCCTCTATGGGAACCGCCGACAGCAAGGGTACAAAGGTATTTGCGCTTACAGGTAAAATTAAAAAAGGCGGTCTTGTTGAGATTCCGATGGGAAAAACCTTACGTGATGTTATCTTTGACATCGGCGGAGGAATTAAATCAGATAAAAAATTTAAAGCCGTTCAGATGGGCGGTCCTTCCGGCGGATGTATTCCGAATGACTTACTTGATACCGTTATTGATTATAAAGCACTCGGTGCTACCGGGGCAATTATGGGCTCAGGCGGTATGGTTGTTATGGATGAGAGCACGTGTATGGTCGGTATGGCGAAATTTTTCCTTGATTTTACCGCTAAAGAGTCATGCGGTAAATGTGTGCACTGCCGTCTCGGAACAAAGCGTATGCTTGAAATCCTTACGCGAATAGTAGACGGTAAAGGGGAGGAAGGCGATATAGAGCTACTAGAGGAGCTTTGCTATGCCGTTAAAGATGGTGCGCTTTGCGGCCTTGGGCAAACTGCGCCTAACCCGGTGCTTACGACGCTTAAATATTTCAGGAATGAATATGAAGCGCATATTAAAGATAAAAAATGCCCTGCCGGCGAATGCACAGCGTTGGTTACTTATAAAATAGATAAAAATAAATGTGTCGGATGTACATTATGTGCAAGGAACTGTCCTGTATCTGCAATAAGCGGTACTGTGAAAAAACCGCACGAAATAGATTCGCTTAAATGCATTAAGTGTGGTAAATGCAAAGAAAACTGTCGTTTCGGTGCGATAGAGGTGTTATGATGAAAGAAATCAGTGTTATTATTGACGGTAAAAAAATAAAAGTACCCGAAGGCACTACCGTGTTACGGGCTGCTGCCGATAACGGCATAGAAATACCGAATCTCTGTTTTGACGGAAGAGTTGAGCTGTACGGTGCCTGCGGACTTTGTGTTGTCGAGGCTGAGGGAATACCGAAGCTTTTACGTGCTTGCTCAACAAAGCTTAATGACGGTATGATTATACATACTGAAAGTGAGCGAATCCTGCGTGCCCGTAAAACGGCTTTAGAGCTTCTTTTATCGGATCATGATGGAGACTGTAAAGCACCGTGTACACTCGCTTGCCCGGCTAATACTGACTGTCAAGGGTATGTGGGGCTTATTGCAAACGGGGAATATAAAGAAGCGGTTAAGCTGATAAAAGATAAAATTCCTCTGCCGTCATCCATAGGTAGAATCTGTCCGCATCCTTGTGAAAAAAAGTGCAGAAGACAATTTGTTGACGAACCTATTTCAATAGCCGGTCTCAAAGCTTTTGCTTCGGATATGGATATGGCAAGCAACGACAAGTATGTGCCTTACGTCGAGCCTGACACAGGCAAACGTGTTGCAATTGTCGGCGGTGGGCCGGGAGGATTGACAGCCGCCTATTTTCTCAGGAGGCTGGGGCACAGCGTCAGTGTGTTTGATATGATGCCGAAAATGGGCGGAATGCTCCGATACGGTATACCTGAGTATAGACTGCCTAAAAAGCTTCTTGACAGAGAAATTACACAGATAGAAGCCCTCGGAGTTAATTTGAAAAACAATGTTAAGCTCGGCCGCGACATTGAACTTGAAGAATTACGACACGATTTTGATGCCGTAGTTGTAGCTGCCGGAGCTTGGAAAAGCAGCTCAATGAGAATTCCCGGTGAAGAATTGAACGGTGTTTTTGGCGGTATTGATTTCTTGCGAGAAGTGTCGCTTGGGAATGCTCCGATAATAGGCAAAACTGTTGCCGTTATAGGCGGCGGAAACACCGCAATGGATGCGTGTCGCACCGCAGTTCGTCTCGGGGCTGAAAAGGTTTATGTTATTTATCGCCGTACAAGAAATGAAATGCCTGCCGAAGAGCTTGAGATAACTGAAGCAACCGAAGAGGGTGTTGAGTTTAAATTTCTTAATAACCCCATTGAATTTATTGGCGAAAACGGAAAGCTAAAAGCTGTGAATCTGCAAAAGATGAAGCTTGGTGAACCGGATTCGGGCGGAAGGCGCAGGCCTGAACCGATTGTCGGTGACACGGAAATGTTATATCTGGACTCTGCCGTTATGGCTATCGGTCAACATCCGGATTTATCAGGTCTTGACGGTTTGGATACGACAAAACGTAATACTATATTTGCCGATGAGGGAACATTCAGAACGTCGCTTGACGGAGTTTTTGCAGTAGGTGACATTACAAATAAAGGCGCCGATATTGCAATTTCGGCTATCGGAGAAGCACAAAAAGCAACTGTGGTCATTGACAGATTTTTAAATGGCGAAAGCGTAAAATACAAAAAGCCTTTCCGAGTTGAAAGAGAATTGCCATCGGATTATTTTGCCCGATTTGAAAAAGCAAAACGCCAGACTGCAGATGTTTCACCTGCACTCGAGAGGAAAAACAGCTTTAAGGAAGTCTCTAAGGGATTTACCGAGGAGCAGGCCAAAGCCGAGGCGATGCGCTGCCTTGAATGCGGTTGCCATGATTTCTTTGATTGTAAGCTTATAAAGTATGCAAATAAATACAATGTTAAGCCGGAAAAATTTAATGGAACGAAGCACAGCAGAAACAATGAAAACAAATCTTCGCTTATAATAAGAAATGTTGACAAGTGCATTCTTTGCGGACTTTGCGTCAGAGTCTGTGACGAAGCAATGGGCAATACGGCATTAGGTCTTATCGGTCGCGGATTTGATACTGTTGTTTCGCCTGAGTTTGGACTGCCACTCGAAAAAACGGATTGCTCTTTTTGCGGTCAGTGCGCGGTTGTTTGTCCGACGGGTGCAATTATCGAAAAGCAGCCGTGTGTCAAAAACCTTACCGTTAAGGAAGAAATCGTAGATTCCGTGTGTAATCTTTGCTCCGCGCTTTGCAAAACCGAAATCCACAAAATCGGAAATACTGTAATTCGAATTAAACCGTCAGGGGAGAACGGTCTGCTGTGCAAAGCAGGTAAGTTCTCAGTGTTTGCCCTTAATGACTTAAAAGCCCAGGCGTTAACCAACCAAAGCAAAATGCTGCAAGCGGTCAAAAAGATTGTTTCGGAGGTTGACAGAAGTAATATTTCGGTTGTTCTCGGTCCATCTGTTACCGTGGAAGAAATCAAGTCTGCATTTAATATTACAGATAATGTTTTTGCAGAGCTTAATCCGTCTGCCGCTGCATTCAGAGCTTTTGAAAAATACGGGGTAAAATCAGTTGATGATATGCCTTATAAAGATGTATGTATTCTTGTAAAGAGCACATTCGGCAATGTTAAAAAAGGCACTTTAATTTCTATTGACTTTAAACAAAATGCGGAAGCCGATATTTCAATAGTGTGCGCGCCTTTTGTCTCCGACAGCGGAACATATATTGATACTGATGGTGTTAAGCATTTGAATTGTGCGGTAAACAGTGCTCTGCCGACGGCTTTGTCGGCAATGAAGGCACTCATAATCAAAAACTTTGATGAAAAATCCGAAGATGTTCATGAAAGCTCAGCGATTCACAAAGAAATAATCAGAAAGGGCGGAGCGTACAGGCAGAACCTAAGCGATTCGTTTGTAAAGACTTTTACAGATATTTACTAAAATATTTATCTGTGAGATTTATAAAGGAGTTTTCACTATGAAAAGAAAATCAAGTAAATTCTTTGCAGCGTTAATATCGGTAATTGTTGCCGTTTCGGTATTGACTGTTACTGTCTTTGCCTGCCGCAATTCCGTCTGACGGTGTAATACTAAAATCTGTTACAGACGAATTTAACGCCGGAGATTCTGTTATGAAAGTGTTAAAAAGCACATTAAAGGCTAACGGCATTTCTTATCAGATTACATCAGGAGGATATGTAAGAAGTATAAGCGGTCTTGCAGAATTTGATTGCGGTCAGGGAAGCGGATGGATGTATAAGGTTAACGGTGTGCTGCCAAATGTTTCATGCAAAAGCTACAAGCTGACGAACGGTGACAAAATAGAGTTCGTTTTTACATGTAACCTCGGTAACGATGTTTGATTTTTACTATAAAAAGCTTCGGGTGACATTCTTTTCACCCGAGGTTTTTCTTTTTTATCCATTGTTTTGTTAACAAAGTGTAAATTTCGTTGATAAATCAGCGTTTTTACTTGTTTATTATTTTTTGCTATGCTATTATATTAAAATATAAAAGTAAATTTGGAGTGACCGTTTTTGTTAATAACCGAGACATTTAAGGACAACGGATTGTCAACGTCATTTGAAGTTTTTCCGCCTAAAAATAATGCACCTTATAAGCCGGTAGAGGACGCCGTTGATAAGCTTGCTGTTTATCATCCCGACTTCATCAGCGTTACATACGGGGCAGGCGGGGGTACATCTGTTAATACTCCGAAAATAGCCGCTCATATACAAAATGACCTCTCTATTCCTGCACTTGCTCACCTTACGTGTGCTTCTTCTACCAAAAAAGAGCTTGATAAAATTATAAACGATCTCGGTGCTGCCGGCGTTAATAATATACTTGCTCTTCGCGGAGATCTTCCGGACGGATATGACCCTGATAATCCCGATTATTATCATTACGCATATGAATTGATTGAAGCTATTAAATCAAAAGGTGACTTTTGCATAGGTGCTGCATGCTATCCGGAATGTCACCCGGAAGCCGAAAGTCTGCAAAAGGATATTGAAAATTTAAAAATAAAAGTTGACAGCGGCGTCGATTTTTTAGTTACACAAATGTTTTTTGATAACAATGTAATGTACAGCTTTCTTTACAGAGCATTGAAAGCGGGCATAGATGTTCCGGTTATAGCAGGCGTTATGCCTGTAATTAACGCTAAACAAATTAAGCGTTCCTGCGCTCTTTCTCAGACCTCATTACCGCCGCGATTCAGACGTATGATGGACAGATTTATTGATGATCCGGAAGCTTTAAAGCAAGCCGGTATAGCATACGCAACGGAGCAAATAATAGATTTGATATCTAACGGCGTAAGCGGCATACACATATATACAATGAATAAACCGGAGGTTGCCGGAAAGATAATGGAGAACTTGTCCTCGGTACTTTCTGCGAGGTGATTTGCATGTTCGGCTACGTAAGAATTTATAAGCCTGAGCTTAAGATTAAAGATTACGAAATCTATAAAGCCGCTTATTGCTCGGTATGCCGTGCGCTCGGAAGACATTACGGCGTTATTGCAAGAGGCCTTTTGAGCTATGATGCAACCTTTCTTTATTTGTACAGAGCTGCAATTTCCGAAGTTGCGGATTGCAAATACGAAAAAGGTGTGTGTCCGTTTAATCCTCTCAAGAAATGCGGCTATATATGCGGGCAAGACAAAGCGTTTGAGTTTGTTGCGTCGGTTACAGTAATTTTATCGTATTTTAAATTGATTGACAGTATTAACGACAGCGGCTTTTTCAAAAGATCTTTTTGTCGACTCGCATTACCGTATATGAAAAGAAAATATAAAAAAGCAAAAGCTCTTTATCCGGATTTGTGTGCCGTTATAGAAAAAACTATGAACGAACAAGCTCAAATTGAAAATGAAAAGACTTTATCGACAGATCTTGCGGCCGATCCAAGCGCAAAGGCTTTGGCTGCTATAATGACTTACGGCATACAAAACGAAGAAAAGAGACTCATTTCGAAAAGAGTCGGTTATTGCCTCGGCAGATGGGTATATCTGACCGATGCATACGATGATATTACAAAAGATTTAAAGAGCCATAATTACAATCCGTTCATTGAGAAATATAAGATTGAAAGCAAAGCGTTTGATCGTGAACCTATAATCAAATCATTGCGGCTTACCGCAAATGAAGCTGCGCTTGCTTTTAATTTGCTCGATATAAAATGTTATAAAGAAATTCTTGAAAACATTATTTTTGATGGTCTTGAGAATCAACAAAAAATGATTACTGAAAAAGATAAAGAGGTGAGCAGATAAATGAATACAGATCCGTACAGAGTTCTTGGTGTCGGCAGAAATGCCTCAAATGATGAAATAAAAGAAGCATACCGAACGTTATCCAGAAAGTATCAGTCGGACAATTATTCGAGCAGTCCGCTCTCCGATATTGCCGAGAAAAAAATGGATGAACTTGACAGAGCATACGATGCCATCATGGCCGAACGCTATGGAGACAACGCTGCATCTTATGGCCCTTCTCACAATACTTCCGCTCAACACAACGGTTATTACGGTGCTGATAACGGCTATGGAAATTCACAGTATCCGGATGTAAGAGCGCAAATTCGGTCCGGAAGAATTGATGATGCTGAAACGATTCTTGACGGTATTCCGAAGGATATCAGAAATGCCGAGTGGTATTTTTTAAAAGGTCAGGTTCAGCAGAGGCGCGGTTGGTTTGATGAAGCATATAAAAATTACTCCACCGCTTGCAGTATGGAACCTCAGAATCGAGAATACACAGATGCTTTTAACAATTTGAATAATAATGCATCAGGCGGATACCGTACTTCTCATGAAAAAGGAACAGGGTGTAGTGCTTGTGACATTTGTTCGGGACTTATGTGTGCCGATTGCTGTTGCGAATGTATGGGCGGCGATTTAATTCCATGGTGCTGAGCTATGAATAGGAGCTTTTATAAAAATTCGACGAAAACCGCAATCGGCGGTATTATTGCCGCTTTGTCAATTGTTCTTATGCTTTTGACTTCGGCGATACCGACTCTTACGTATGCTATACCTGCTATTGCCGGCCTTTTGCTTGTTATAATAGTTATTGAAGTTAACAAAAAATGGGCTTTCGGTGTTTATTTCGTAGTCGGCGTGCTCTCGATGTTGCTTGTTGCCGATAAAGAGGCGGCCGTTATGTATGTGATGTTTTTCGGCTACTATCCGATTATTAAGGCTATGGTTGAGAAAAAACTCAACAAAGTACTGTCTTGGACCGTTAAATTTATAATATTTAATATCTCTATGATATTGGCGTTTTTAATTGTCACCTATGTATTCAAGGTACCGTTTGAAGAGATGAAAAAGTATGGTGCCGCAGCCGCTTGGATTTTGTTGGCTCTCGGCAATGTTGTGTTTTTAATCTATGATATAGCTCTTACGCGTCTCATTACTTTATATATGCTGAAGTGGCGTAAAAGCTTTAAAAGGATATTTAAATCATAAACGGAACTTTTTTACGCTTGTTTCTCTTTTCAAAAGAGAAAATATGAGTTATAATATAAAAAAACATTTCGGAGGTTAATTATGCTTTCTAAAGAAAGAGTACTTGAGGTATTAAAAGAAGCAGGTGTTTTACAGGAAGGACATTTCCTTTTAACATCAGGCAGACACTCAAATAAATATCTTCAGTGTGCAAAGATTTTCTGTAATACAAAGTACAGCGAAGAGCTCTGCGCAGATCTTGCTAATAAGTTCAAAAATGACGATGTGGAAGTAGTAATCGGCCCCGCCATGGGAGCAGTCCAAATGGCGTATGAAGTCAGCCGCGCTCTCAAATGTAAAAACTTTTTTACCGAGCGTGATGAAAACGGCAAGATGACTCTCAGACGAGGCTTTGTTATTGAGAAGGGTCAGCGTGTTCTTGTTGTAGAGGATGTTGTGACCACAGGCGGCTCTGTTCGAGAAGTAATAAATCTTGTCAAAGAAGCAGGCGGTGTTGTTGTCGGTGTTGGTTCTATTGTAGACAGAACCGACGGAAAAATTGATTTCGGCGTTCCGTATAAGGCTGTATATTCGGCTGATGTTGTTTCGTGGGAAGCTGATAATTGTCCGCTTTGCCGTGAAAGCGGATTACCGCTTGTCAAGCCCGGCAGCAGAAAGATAAAATAAAATGTCCGACTCAAGCCGTAATTTGCACGAAAACCATCGAGCAAGAGTAAGAAAAAGATTTGAACACGAAGGTTTGAAAACTTTTGCCGACCATAATGTGCTTGAACTTTTACTTTTTTATTCCATTCCGCAAAAGGATACAAATGATATTGCTCACAGATTGCTTGACGAATTCGGCTCTCTTTCGGCTGTGTTTGATGCACCTAAAGATGTGCTTATGAATGTTGTCGGTGTAGGAGAGAATACAGCTACCTTAATTAAGCTTATGCCGGAACTGTTTTCTCGTTATGAGCAGGATAAAATCAAAAACGAAAGTATTGTTCTTAATTCTGCCGAGGCTGCCGGTAAATATTTTATGTCGCGGTTCATCGGGGCTAATACCGAAAAGCTTTATGCTGTTTGTCTTGATAATAATTGCAAAGTGAAAAAGTTTGTTGAAGTTTCGGAAGGTAATCCTGACTACACCGATCTTAATATGCGAAAACTTGTAAGTGAGGCTATCAACACAAATTCCTCTTCGGTAATTATATCGCATAATCATCCATCTGGAGTTGCGGCTCCTTCTGCTGCCGACGTTGATGCGACGCGAGCCCTTATTTTGATGCTGAAAAAGCTTGGAATTAGGGTAAATGACCATATAATAGTTGCAGGAAAAAATTACTTTTCAATGGCAACCAGCCGAAAATTCGAGTATTTGTTTATGTAATAAAAAACGCTCTCAAATGAGAGCGTTTTTTAATTATTGGTTAGAATCGATATTAAATATATTTTTTTATTTCCTGATTTATTTTTTCGCGATTTTCAAGCAGCCAAGAATTACTGTGCGGATATTCGGAAAAGGTTATAGGCTTGTCTGTAGAATCCTCCATAAGCTTAACAACGGCTTCTTTTCCGATTTTTGTTTCTAAAAGCTGCAACGCCATCATATCCTGCAGTCCGTCATAAAACACATTTAGCCTTAGTGAATTTAATGGCGTAAAGTTATCTCCCGGATAAACTACGAAAGAATCTCCCGAAGCAAAAGCTTTTCCGGCATCGGTCACCTTGTATGGGTCAATAGGCTTTCTGGAATACTGGCTGAAGTAAAAATTGTAGCCCCAGTGAAGAAATCCTTTGACTGAGTATTTGTACATTTGGTAACCGAGAATTCTGTTCCGGACAGACGGCATTGAAAAAAATCTGTTAGAAACATTTTTTGACGATTGTGCGCTGCAATAATATGTCCAAAGCTCTTCGGTTTTTCCTATAAAGCTATCAATATAGTCGTTAGCAGGTATCGGGTAGCGAACATTGCAAATTTTAGCAAGCGGATAAGAAGACATCGCATCTATTATTTTGTATTCCGGGAAAAGATGATGGATTATTCTGCTTGCTTTTTTATATGACATAAGAGAACTGAACGGGGGCTCATCAGACACATGAACCAATACATTGTCTTCAAGATTTTCTTTTCGCAAAAAACTTTTTAACGCAAAGGCAAATTGACGTAAAAAGTGTTTGTATTCAATTCCGGTTGCTTTTGTGTTCCACCCGAAGATTTTCTCATCTTTCCCATTTACGCAAGCTTCTATTTTAGGTGCGTGTTTCGCTCCCCATTGTGTGAAGAAGTGTGACAACTCAAAGTATTCGATTCCACACTCTTTAGAGATGCTTATCCACTTTTCCAATAGCGAAAAATCAAAAGAGTAAGCACCGTTTCCGGCAGTATTTATCTTAACGAGTTGAACGGTAGGACGTTCCTTGCCGATTTCGGTATCAAGCGGCGGTGTGAAAATCGGTGTTAAAACGCAGTTCATACCGTATGTTACGGCTTTATTCAAATAATTACGCAATGTTTCCCAATATTCATCGGTAAATGCTTTGAAGCCGTAATACGTCATAAGGCAGTCGGTGTGAATCCAATTTGTGTAAATAAGAGTTTGCTTTGGCAAAAGTGCGTCAATTACTTCAACTGATAACTCTGTTTTATATGTGGTGCTCTTTGTTCTTGCTGTTACTACTATATTGTGGTTGCCGCTCGGTAAAAGTTTTTCCCCGCTAGGAGAAATTTCAATCCAAAAGGCGAAAGTTCCTGAAGAGTCAAAAGAACAGCCTTCGGAAAAAGGAAGTAAAAGATCGGGATAAAGTCCCGGTACTTTTTTTATGTAAAAGTTATCGGTTCTTTTCGGTGCCGCTAAGTCGCTAGGCACGTTTTTGACAACCGAGATGTTAAGAAAATCATTTAGTGAGGAGGCTATATCAATATTTATAAATTCACTATCAGTTATATCTAAAGCTATTTGAAAAGACTTTTTTTCATTTTTCAGCATTGAAAAATGCTTTAACTCTGTGAGGTCCGATACATCTGAATCGATAAAAATTTTTTCAAGTGATGAGACTGCTTTAATTGATTTTAACAAAATTAACACATCCGGATACTTTTTTGTCTATTTTACAAAAAATTGAGCCGTTTGTAAAGCCGCAATTGTGTTATAATTTGCTTGCACATATTAAACAGTAATGGTAAAATATATGTCTGTGAAAAAATTTGTGAGGGTGAATAGTTTGAAATACAGAGAAAATCTCAGAAACGTAGCCATTATAGCTCACGTTGACCACGGTAAAACTACACTTGTGGATCAGCTCTTAAGACAGAGCGGTACATTTAGGGATAATGAGGTGGTTCAGGAGCGCGTTATGGATTCAAATGATATTGAACGCGAGCGCGGAATTACAATTCTTTCCAAAAATACATCTGTTCATTATAAAGGAATAAAAATCAATATTGTCGATACTCCCGGCCATGCCGATTTCGGCGGCGAGGTTGAACGTATACTCACAATGGTTGACGGTGTTCTTTTGCTTGTTGATGCCTTCGAGGGCTGTATGCCGCAGACAAGGTTTGTTTTAAAAAAGGCACTTGCGCTTAATAAAAAAGTAGTAGTTGTTGTTAATAAAATTGACAGACCCGGGGCTCGTCCTGCCGAAGTTATAGACGAGGTCCTTGACTTGTTTATTGAACTCGGCGCGAATGACGATCAGCTTGAGTTCCCGGTTATATATGCTTCCGCTAAAGACGGATATGCATCGCATAATCCCGATGACAGAAGCGGTGATATGCGACCGCTTTTTGAAGAAATTATCAGTGAAATTCAGCCGCCTGAGGGCGATGTTGACGATCCGCTTCAGTGTCTTTTCTCAAGCTTGGATTATGATGATTATATCGGACGTATAGGTGTCGGCAGAGTCCAGCGCGGCAGAATAACGGTTAATGATAAAGTCGTGCTCTGCAGAACCGACGGTACGCAGGAGAATGTAAAAATCTCTCGCCTTTATCAGTTTGAAGGCCTTAAAAGAGTTGAAGTTAATGAGGCAGCTGCAGGAGATATTATTTGTGTTTCCGGTATAGCAGACCTCAATATCGGGGAAACTATATGTGACCCCGATTGTGTAGAACCATTGCCTTTTGTTAAAATAGACGAGCCTACTCTTTCAATGAACTTTATGGTAAATGACAGTCCGTTTGCAGGAAGAGAAGGAAAATTTGTCACTTCTCGCAATCTTCGTGACAGATTGTTTAAAGAAGTTGAAACTAATGTCAGCATGAAGGTTGAGGAGACTGATTCCACAGACTGCTTTAAGGTTTCCGGCAGAGGCGAACTACATCTTTCTATTCTTATTGAGACAATGAGACGTCAGGGATACGAGTTTCAGGTTTCTCGTCCGCAGGTTATCACAAAGGTTGAAAACGGGCAGCTTTTAGAGCCTATTGAACTTTTGATAATTGAGGTACCCGAGGAATATGTAGGGACTGTAATGCAGAAAATAGGCTCCAGAAGAGGCGAACTCGAGAATATGGGAACGCGCGACGGCGGTTCAACACATCTGGAATTTAAAATACCTGCAAGAGGTCTTATCGGTTATCGTTCCGAGTTTATGACAGATACCAACGGTAACGGCATTATGAATAACGTGTTTTCGGGATATGAGCCTTACAAGGGCGATATTGAAACCCGTGAGCGTGGTTCGATAATCGCTCATGAAACAGGCGAGAGCACAGGCTACGGTCTGTTTAATACGCAGGACAGAGGTCGACTTTTCATAGGTCCCGGTGTTGAAGTATACGAGGGTATGATTGTCGGCGAAAGCTCACGAAACGAGGATATTGTTTGTAATGTTTGCAAAAAGAAGCAAATGACAAATACCCGTGCGGCAGGCTCTGACGATGCACTTCGTCTTGTTCCTCATACCGTGCTCAGCCTTGAACAGTGTATGGAGTTTATCAAAGATGATGAACTTTTGGAGGTCACTCCCGAATCTTTAAGGCTCCGTAAACGTATACTCGCAAAGGATCAGCGACTTAAACAGCAATTCAGAAAGAAGTGATTGTTTGATTATAGATTTCCATACTCATGTTTTTCCCGACAAAATTGCGGCTAAGGCACTTACTAAGCTTGCTGCGGGTTCAGGTGGTATGGAGCCTGTTTATGATGCAACCGTTGACGGTCTTGAATCGTTTCTTAGTAAAAACGGTATAGACAAAGCGGTTGCTCTCAACATTTCTACTAATACGCATCAGCAAAAAAGTGTTAACGACTTTGCTGTTTCGCTTCTTAAAAGTGACAGAATAATTCCCTTCGGAAGCGTCCATCCCGACAGCCCCGATGTTTTCGACGAATTGGAAAGGTTAAAAGCGGCCGGTATAAAAGGAATTAAACTTCATCCCGACTATCAAGACTTTTTCGTGGATGAAAAACGTATGCTGACGATTTATAAAAAGATTTCGGAGCTGGGCTTTATTACCGTATTTCACGCCGGTGTTGACATAGGATTTCCGGAGCCGGTGCATTGCACACCTACTATGCTTTTGAGAGTCTTAGACGCTTTCGGTGACGCATCGGTTGTTGCCGCGCATTTCGGCGGATATCTTCTGTGGAAAGAAGTTTATGATGTTCTCTGCGGCACCGATATTTATCTTGATACCGCGTTTTCATCGGGCAAAATGCCTCCGCGATACGCAAAAGAAATTGTCGACAAACATTCTCCCGATAGGATTTTGTTCGGCAGTGATATGCCTTGGAGTTCTTCTGTTAATGAAGTTAACTTTATTAAAAGTCTTGGATTAAATGCTCGGGATGAAGAGAAAATATTGTCGGGTAACGCTGAAAGGCTGTTAAATTTATAATAAATAAAATAACCTCTTGACTTATTTCGGTTAAGAGGTTACAATTATGCCATTACGCTTTAACAGATAAAAGCTTTAAAGCACAAAATCATTAAAGAGGAATGAAGAGATGGAAAATAACACCGTTTTATGGATTACCATTGCAGCATACATAATTTGTCTTGTTGTAATAGGTATTGTGGAAGGCAGAAAGGCAAAAAGCATTGCCGATTTGACGGTAGGCGGCAGAAATGCAGGCGCGTGGCTTTCGGCATTGTCTTACGGAACAGCTTACTTTTCGGCTGTAATGTTTGTAGGATATGCAGGCAAAACAGGTCTCAGCTTTGGACTTTGGGGCGTTCTTGCAGGTCTCGGAAATGCTGTTTTCGGCTCATTACTCGCATGGCTCGTATTAGCGAGAAGAACGCGCGAGATTTCTGGAAGACTTAAAATACATACAATGCCCGATTTCTTTGAAAAAAGATATAACAGCAGAGCCATGAGAATTTTTTCGGCTGTGGTTATCTTTGTATTTCTTATTCCGTATTCGGCATCAGTTTACAGCGGTCTTGCCAGCGTTGCTGATGTTTTACTAGGAATAGACGATACGATTTTCCTTATAATAATTGCCGTTCTTGCAATACTTTTGGTAACTCTCGGCGGCTATCTTGTACAGGCACGTGCCGATTTTGTGCAGGGTATTGTTATGATGTTCGGTGTTGTTTTCCTGATAGTTGCAATTATAAGATGCGATAAGGTCGGCGGAATTGACGGCCTAATTGAATATGCGCATACAGACGCAGGTCTGCCGAAATTAAACGGTTCGCAATGGGTTTCGCTTATGGCAACGGTTCTTATGACGAGCTTCGGTACATGGGGTCTTCCGCAAATGATACAGAAATACTTTGGCATAAAGGACGACAAACAGGCGAAAAGGGGAGTTGTTATATCAACCTTTTTTGCATTGCTTGTTGCGGGCGGCGGATACTTTATCGGTTCGCTTTGCCATCGCTTCTTCACGGTAGGTGTAGATATGCCGTCAGCCGATTACATTGTACCTAATATGCTTAAAGCCGCTAATCTTTCTTCAATACTTCTCGGAATAATAGTTGTGCTTTTGCTGTCGGCTTCGGTTTCGACGCTTTGTTCCATAACTCTTTCGGCAAGCTCTACGCTTACCATTGACCTTGTTGCGACGAAAATAAAGCCTGATATTGACGATAAAGGAAAAAGCAGGCTTACAAAAATTTTATGCGTGCTGTTTATTATACTTTCTTACGTGGTCGCAAATACAAAGACCCCGATACTTGATATGATGAGTTATTCTTGGGGCATAATCTCGGGCTCGTTTCTTGCTCCGTATGTACTCGCTTTGTACAGTAAAAAGCTTAATAAGCAGGGCGCGTGGGCAGGCATTATAACCGGATTTGTAATTGCGATAATTCCTGCCGGATGCAAAATGCTTAACCTCTGCGGTGTAAATAGCAGTCTTGTTTTAAAATTACTTGCACAAGGGCCGCTTTATGCGTGCATAGCTATGATAGCTTCTATAATTATGTGCCTTGTTGTAAGCTTTGTCACTAAAAACAAAACAGATAAAGAAAATGTCGAATTCTTTTATAATGGTGTTGTAGACAACGAATAATTATGCTATAATTAATTAAATTTATATATTCTGCCGCAGCTGATAACTGCGGCTTGTTGTCTGTATAAATTCAGAAGATTGGAAATGGTAAAATGTTTTTTCAAAAAGATGTCGAAACAATGAAAAGAAAGGATATTGAGGCTCTTCAGCTCGAAAAGCTTCGTCATATGGTAGATTATTGTTATCGTAATGTTCCTTTCTACACAAAAAAGCTTGATGAAGCTCATGTTACGGCTGATAAAATCAAGTCTCTTTCTGACATTAAGTACATACCTCCTACAACCAAGGCAGATTTGCGAGACAATTATCCGTTTGGGATGTTTGCAGTGCCCATGAGCGATATTGTCAGAATTCATGCTTCATCCGGCACTACCGGTAAACCGACCGTTGTAGGATATACAAAAAAAGACCTTGATATGTGGTCGGATTGTGTTGCTCGTATCGCCGTAGCGGCGGGGGCAACAAAAGAAGATATAGTTCAGATTTCTTTCGGTTATGGTATGTTTACCGGTGCTCTTGGGCTTCATTGCGGTCTTGAAAAAATAGGATGTGCCGTTGTTCCGAATTCGAGCGGCAATACGGAAAAAGCTCTTATGTTTATGCGCGATTTTAAGACCACCGCGCTTGTAGCTACACCTTCGTATGCCCTTTATATGGCAGAAACCGCAAAAAAACTCGAATATCCAATGAGTGATTATCACCTGCGTCTCGGTCTTTTCGGTTCCGAAGGATGCACACCGGAAATGAGAACACAAATCGAAAAAGGCTGGGGACTTTTTGCAACCGATAACTACGGAATGAGTGAGCTTTTAGGTCCAGGTGTTTCGGGTGAATGTACCGAGAGATGCGGCCTTCACATTAACGAGGACCATTTCCTTGTTGAGGTTGTTGACCCGGAAACTCTTGAACCCGTTGACGAGGGTGAAGACGGTGAACTTATTGTAACGCCGCTTTCTAAGGAAGCTTTCCCGTTATTGAGGTACAGAACAAGAGACATTTCCAATGTTATATATAAACCCTGCAAATGTGGAAGAACATTTGCGAGGATGGAAAAAATTAAGGGCAGAAGCGACGATATGCTTAAAATACGCGGAGTTAACGTATTCCCGTCACAAATTGAGAGCGTACTTGTCGGAATGAAGAATGTCAGTCCGCATTATCAGCTTATCGTCAGAAGAGAAGGCTTTGCTGATACTCTTGAAGTTCAGGTTGAGCTTTCCGATAATTCTCTTCTTGAAAGCTTCGGTATGATTCAGGATCTTCAGAATTCCATAAAACATAATCTTCATACGGTTCTCGGCATTCAGTGTAAGGTCAACATTGTAGAGCCGATGACAATTGAGAGATTTGTCGGAAAAGCAAAAAGAGTGATAGATTTAAGACACGAAAAAGACTAATTTGGGGTGAAATAATGAGTAAAAAACTTTTAATCGGTAATGAGGCTGTTGCCCGCGGACTTTATGAGGGCGGCCTTAGGGTAGCTTCAAGTTATCCCGGTACGCCAAGCACAGAAATAACGGAATGCATCGCAAAATATGATGATGTTTACAGTGAATGGGCTCCTAACGAAAAAGTAGCAATGGAGGTTGCTGTCGGTTCATCTATCGCCGGCGCACGTTCTTTCTGCGGTATGAAACACGTTGGGTTAAATGTAGCTGCCGATCCGCTGTTTACCGCTTCATATACAGGTGTTAATGCAGGTATGGTTATAGCTGTTGCCGATGATCCGGGGATGCATTCCTCACAGAATGAACAGGACAGCCGCCACTATGCTAAGGCAGCTAAGCTATTGATGCTTGAGCCGTCTGACTCCGAGGAATGTCTTGAGTATGCCAAAGCGGCTTATGAGCTATCGGAAAAGTTTGATACTCCCGTCATATTAAGATTGACAACAAGAGTCGCCCATTCAAGAAGCATAGTTAATATCGGTGAAAGAAACGATATAGGCGTTAAGGATTATGTTAAAAATCCGGGTAAATATGTTATGATGCCTGCCATGGCAAAGAAAAGACATATTGTTGTAGAGGACAGAATGGTTGCAGAGCGCGAATGGGCTGAAACCGCCTCTATAAATACCGTTGAATATAACGATAAGAAAATCGGAGTTATTTCTTCCGGTATTTGCTATCAATATGCAAAAGAGGCATTGGGCGACCGCGTTTCGTATCTTAAACTCGGCTGTGTAAATCCGCTTCCGATTGAACTTATTAAGAACTTTGCCGCTAACTGTGACAAGGTCTATGTTCTTGAAGAGCTTGACCCGTTTATTGAGGAGCATTGCAAGCAGATAGGAATAGATGTTATAGGCAAAGACGCTTTCACATTACAGGGCGAATACTCACAGAACCTTATAGCAAAAGTCATTTTCGGCGAAACAAAGCCGACTATGAAAGCGGATATTGATATTCCCGCACGTCCGCCCGTGCTTTGCGCCGGTTGTCCTCATAGAGGTCTTTATTATGCGCTGAAAAAATTAAAATTGACGGTAAGCGGCGATATAGGCTGCTATACTCTCGGTGCACTTCCGCCTATCGGTATGATGGATACCTGTGTTTGTATGGGTGCTTCGGTATCTGCACTTCACGGCAGGAATAAAGCCAATGAAAACAACTGCAAGAACTCTGTAGCGGTTATCGGCGATTCAACGTTTATTCATTCCGGTATTACAGGACTTATTGATATTGCATATAATCAAAGTAACTCAACCGTTATCATACTTGATAACAGCATTACGGGTATGACCGGTCACCAGGACAATCCGACTACAGGAAAGACAATTAAGGGCGACCCAACTACCGCAGTCAGCTTAGAGCTTCTTGCAAAGGCTGTCGGTATCGACAGAGTCAGAGTAGTAGACCCGTATAATCTTAAAGAGTGTGAAGATGTAATCCGTGAAGAAGTTGCCGCAGACGAGCCGTCGGTTGTAATTTCGAGAAGACCTTGTGCTCTTTTAAAATATGTTAAACATAATCCTCCGCTTAAGATAAACAAAGATAAATGCGTCGGTTGTAAAATGTGTATGAAGATTGGCTGTCCGGCTATCAGCATGAGAGACGGAAAGTCGGAGATTGATTTTACACAATGTGTCGGCTGTAATGTATGCAGTCAGCTCTGCAAATTTGACGCAATAGAGGAGGGCAAATAACATGGAAACAAAAAGTATTATGATTGTCGGAGTCGGCGGACAGGGCACTCTTCTTGCCAGCAGAATACTCGGCGCAGCGCTTATAAGTAACGGCTTCGACGTTAAGGTCTCAGAAGTACACGGTATGAGTCAGCGCGGCGGCTCTGTTGTTACATATGTTAAGTATGGGTCAAAAGTTAATTCACCCATAGTTAATGAGGGAGAAGCCGATTTGATTCTTGCATTTGAGCAGCTTGAAGCCGCAAGATGGCTTCAGTATCTTAAAAAAGACGGAACACTTATAATAAACACGCAAAAAATCGACCCGATGTCGGTAATAATCGGCAATTCGATTTATCCTGACGGTGTACTTGATGCTATTAATAAAGCAGGAGCAAAAACTACAAATCTTGATGCACTTTCTCTGGCTGTCTCGGCAGGCTCTGCCAAAGCCGTAAATGTCGTTCTTATCGGTGTTATGGCCTCTCATATGGATTTGAATCGTGATGTTTGGATTAACGCTATTAAGAATACTGTACCTGAGAAATTCCTTGAGATGAATCTCAAAGCATTTGACCTCGGTTACAATTATAATAAGTAAGAAAGAACGGAGATATTCAAATGCAAAACTATTTCACCCCGGACATTGAAACCGCTTCAAGAGATTATCTTACTGCTATACAGTCTGCAAGACTGATTAAAATGGTTGAAAACTGCTACAAGCACGTGCCCTTTTATAAGCAGAAGTTTGATGAGATCGGTCTTCTGCCCGGTGATATTAAATCAATAGCGGATATAACTAAGCTGCCTTTTACGATCAAACAGGATCTTCGCGACAATTATCCGTTCGGCCTTTTTGCCGTTCCAAAAGAAAAGCTTGTACGAGTTCATGCTTCTTCGGGAACGACAGGTAAACAGACTGTTGTAGGTTATACCAAGCATGACATTTCCATTTGGAGCGAAAGTGCTGCGCGGGCTTTATCTGCAGCAGGTGCTACAAAAGGTGATTATATACATATATCTTATGGCTACGGCCTTTTTACGGGCGGCCTCGGACTGCATTATGCCGCTGAAAAACTCGGAGCAACCGCCATTCCCGTGTCATCCGGAAATACTAACAGACAAATGCAAATTTTGCAGGATTTCGGTTCAGACATTATTTGCTGTACTCCGTCGTATGCCATGTATATCGGCGAATCACTGAAAGCTGCCGGTGTCGATTCCACGAAGCTGCCTTTAAGAGTGGGGATTTTCGGTGCGGAAGCATGGAGTGAAAATATGCGCAAGGAAATCGAAAGGTCACTTAATATCAAAGCTTATGATATTTACGGCCTTTCAGAAATTGCAGGACCCGGCGTCGCTTTTGAATGCTCTGAGCAAAACGGTATGCATATTAACGAAGATTATTTTTATCCCGAGATTGTTGACCCTGACACACTTGAAGTTTTGCCGGACGGAGTATTCGGCGAGCTTGTGTTTACGTGCATTGGGAAAGAAGCCCTTCCTTTAGTGAGGTACAGAACACATGATATTTCCGCCCTTACTCACGAAAAATGTGATTGCGGAAGAACGCTTGTAAAAATGCTTAAACCCAAGGGCAGATGTGATGATATGCTCATAATCAGAGGCGTTAATGTTTTCCCGTCACAAATTGAGCATGTAATTCTGTCTCTCGGCATGGAGCCGAATTATCAAATAGTTGTTGATCGAAAGAATAATCTTGACATAATGACGGTCAAAATTGAAATGTCTGATGCTCTTTTCTCTGACTCGGTTCGTGTGATTGAAGAACAGGAGAAAAGGATTAAAGACGCAATGCATGCAACTCTCGGTCTCTCTGCAATTATTAAGCTTGTTGAACCTCGCTCTCTTCCTCGTTCGGAGGGCAAGGCAGTAAGAGTAATAGATAATAGACACATTTAAGGAGGCAAATGTTATGGCAATTAAGCAGATCTCAGTTTTTGTTGAAAACAAACCCGGCAGGCTTGCCGATATTACGGGCTTTTTGGCTGACGGCGGAATAAGCATACGTGCTTTTTCAATTGCCGATACAACGGATTTCGGCATTTTGAGACTTATTGTGTCGGATACCGATAAGGCTGCAAAAGTATTGAAGGAACACGGTGTTGCCGTTTCCATAACAGAGGTTGTCGGGATTTCTATTCCGGATGTTACCGGTGCTTTTGCCAAAGTTGTCAAGCTTCTTTCCGATGCAGGAGAAAATGTTGAATATGCTTATGCTTTCTTAACTCCGGAAGAAGGGCATGCCTATGTTATTTTCAGAGTTGATAATAACGAAAAAGCTTGCGAGCACCTTAAGGAAAACGGCGTCGATGTTATCGAAGAAAACTCTCTGCTGTAATTCAATCAGTTTAAAGCCCGGTGCTGTTGCATCGGGCTTTTTCTGCGAATTTGCGGACGTTTTTAATTTACTTTTTTTATTCGCTGTGATAAAATATTTAATAATAAAATTGTAGGTAGGTGATTAAGAATGATAGGAACAAATATAGCAATTGACTTTGGTTCTTCCTCAACGGAATTATATGTTCAGGGGAAAGGTGTCATTCTTGATGAGCCTACTATGATTGCTGTTGATGTTGAAACCGGTATGCCGATAGCAATAGGCAATGCGGCATACACTATAAATGGTAGAACAGATGATAGTATTGAGGTTATAAGTCCGATTGTAGGAGGTATTATCTCTAATTATACTATGGCAGAGCATATACTGAAGTATTATTTGCAAAAGATTTTAAAAAACAGCGTTATAAAGCCGAATGTCGTAATATCGATACCGAGCGGAGCTACGGGGCTTGAAAGACGTACTTTCCTGGATGTTGTTACGGCAGCCGGTGCCGGGCGTGCTTGCCTGATTGAAGAGTCACTTGCTTCTGCCGTCGGCATCGGAATAAAAAATGACTCTCTTTCCGGCAGATTGCTTGTAAATATGGGCGGTGGCTCAATCGATGTTTCGGTTGTAACCATGGGCAGTATTGCTGTGGCTAAGTCGCTGAAAATAGGCGGAATTTCAATTGATGAGGCAATAATGCGTTATTTAAAGAAAAATCGTGATATTTTAATCGGTCCTCAAACTGCTGAAAGACTGAAAATATGCTTGGGCAGTGCTGTTCCGCGTGAAGAGGAGCTTGCGGTTATAGCCTCCGGCAAAAGCTGCCTTGACAATATGCCTATATCCTTTGAAGTTACTTCCACTGAGATTTTTGACTCAATAAGCGAGCAAATAAATATGATGATACAAGGTATAAAAGATGTGTTGGAAAAAACACCTCCTGAGCTTGTTGGAGACATTTCGGATAACGGAGTTACTTTGACAGGCGGTACTTCTCTTTTGTGGGGAATGGATAAGCTTGTTGAAAACGAAACCGGTATAGAAACAAAAATTGCCGAGGACGCCATGTACTCAACAGTTAACGGCGCCGCTGCGGCAATCAATGATATTGAATATTTAACCAATAACGGTTATACATTTCAAACGGTACGCGAAGTATAATCAGATTTTGATGCCTTCGCTTGCATTTTTGAGAAGCTCACAGGATTCTTTGAGCTTCTTTTCTTCTTCAGCTGTTATGTCAAGAGTAACTATTTCTCTGACTCCGTCTCTTCCTATAATGCTCGGTATACCGGCATATACTCCGTTGATGTCATATTCTCCGCGGAACATTGAAGAAACGGTTAATACGCTTTTTTCATCGCCGAATATAGCTTTTACGATTCTTACCAAAGCCATTCCTATTCCGTAATAGGTGGCTTTTTTTGCTTCTATTATTTTTTGTGCAGCTCCTGTAACATCTTTTGCTATTTCATCAAGGTCGGTAAGCTTGAATCTATCCGGATTGTTTTCAACAATGCTCATTATGCTTTTTGTGCCGACGAAAGCTTGCGACCAAGGTACCATCTCGCTGTCTCCGTGCTCGCCGATAACGTATGCGTGAACATTTTTCGGGTCGACGTTAAAATAATCACCGAGAAGATAACGAAGTCTTGCCGTATCAAGCGTAGTACCGGTGCCTATAACTTTTTTGCAGTCGAATCCCGAAAGCTGCCATGTAATCTTTGTCATAATGTCAACGGGATTGGTTGCAACAAGGAAAATTCCGTTAAAACCCGAATATATTATAGGAGAAATTATTGTTTTGAAAACCTCTGTGTTTCGTTGAAGCAACGACAGCCTGTCTTCTCCGGGCTTTTGACCTACACCGGCGCATATAACTACTATGTCCGCATCTCTGCAATCGGTATAAGAGCCTGCATATATCTTCATATTTGTTTTAGCAAAAGATAAACCGTGATTAAGGTCCATGGCCTCTCCTTCGGCTTTTTGTTTGTTTACATCAATCAACACAAGCTCATCGCAAACACTTTCGCAAAGCATAGCGTATGCAAAACTCATTCCTACAAAACCGGTGCCAACCAAGGCTATTTTCTTTGTAAATCCGTATGTGTTCATTTGTTTCATCCTTTCTTTGCTTGTTGTTGTACGTTCTTTATACAACATTACTTTTTTAGTATATCATTAAGCCTGTAAAAAATAAACAAAATTCACTTGTTTAAGAAAAGTTTCAGCATATTATTCATATGCAAGAGAAAAAAACAATTTATACTATTGAATATTATGAATAAATGATGCAAAATCCGCGGATTTTTTATCGCCGCTATTCTTTTATATTGAAATGCGGCATCGCTTGTGATATAATTAACAAAATGTTGATGTTGAGCAAGTGTAATTTATATAATTTGCTGCAATTAACGCAAAAATATAAAAAGGGGTTGTTATTTATGGTCTTAACAAAAGAGCAACAAGCACTTTTGGACGGCGAAAAAGGCGAAACCATGGCAAAGGTTATGAAAACTCTTGTTATGTACGGTGAAGCCTTCGGCGCAGAGCGTATGGTTCCCGTTACAAGCAAGTATGGGCATACAGTTATCAGCTTCGGAATAGGGGTTATGAAGCCGATATATGAGCTGTATGATACTCTTCTTGAAGCCGGTGCCGTCAGTAAGCAGCCATTTTCGGCCGACCCGAGGCCGCTTGATAAAAACGTGCCGTCATCATTTTTGCAGGACATTGTATTTAAGTTTATGTACAGTCAGCAAGAGAGGTATGAGTCACAGCTCAAACACTTCGGACTGATGGGTGATAAGGCGTATACTTGCGCCTGTTATCTTCCGGAGGTTGGTAATACTCCTAAACGCGGCGAAATTCTGTCCTGGGCTGAGTCCTCGGCTGTTGTATATGCCAACAGCGTTCTCGGAGCGAGGTGCAACAGAAATTCAGGTATTATTGAGTTGATGGGTTCAATAGCAGGATTTGTTCCTGAATTTGGATTGCTTACCGATGAAGGCAGAAAAGCAGATTGGATAATAGAAATAAAAACAACCAAAAAGCCTGAGGCCCAGATACTCGGTTCTGCCATAGGAATGAAGGTAATGGAAAAAGTACCTTATATAAGGGGCCTTGATAAATGGATAGGAACCGAATTGAATGACGAGGCTTGTGCCTATCTCAAGGATTTCGGTGCCGCAACAGCATCCAACGGCTCTGTCGGTCTGTATCATATAGAAAACCTGACGCCGGAAGCCGTTGACTACGGTAAAAAGCTTTTAAGGGATAACGCGCCTACATACATTATTGATGACGCGGAGCTCGAGCGAGTTAAAAACAGTTATCCTTGTATTTGGAAAGACCCGAATGCAACGCCTAAGCTTTGCTTTATGGGCTGTCCGCATATGACATTGAAACAACTTGAAATGTGGACGGAACGCGTTGAAAACGGCTTAAAGGAGTCAGGAAATAAAAAGGTTCTTGTTCCGACGGTATTTACATCCGCTCCGGATATAATAGAAGAGTTTAACAAAACCGAGTATGCCGAGCGACTTAAAAATACCGGCGTTATATTGAGCTATATTTGCCCGCTTATGTATATGAATAATCCGTTATCAAAGAAGATGCCTGTTATTACTTCATCAAATAAGCTTCGTACATATACAAGCGCAAAGTTTTATTCTGATGACGAAATTGTACGTATTATAACAAAGGAGGGCAAATAAGATGAGTAAATCATTTAAAGGTCGCGTTGTTACTCCCGGCAGAGTTAAAGCCGAAGCCCTAGTTTCACACGGTGGTTTTAATACGCTTGCAAGCTTTCAAATGGCTTTAATGTTCGGCGATAAACAGGTTAAGTGCGGTGACCAAAATAACAGTGATATTTATAAAAAGCCCATGATAGGCAAAGCGCTTTGCTTACCGGAGACCATCGGCTCAACAACCGGCGGAATGGTACTTTACGCAGCCTGTGCTCTTTCAAAGCAACCTGCTTGCATGTTGTTCTCTAAGCCGATTGATTCGCTTGCTGCCTCCGGTGCAATACTTGCGGCAAATTGGACAAATGCGTCTATGCCGGTAGTTGATATGCTAGGTGATGAATTTCTTGACTATGTTAAGGACGGTATGACGGTCTCAATCGGGGATGACGGACTCGTCACGGTAGAATAACGATTGTAAAATTTTATAGGACGGTGATAATATGAAACAAGAATATGAGGCGTTGTTTACGCCGTGGCACATAGGTAATGTAGAAATTAAAAACCGTATTGTTCAATGCTCAATGGGCGGTACTTCTATATTCGGCTGGATGGAGCCTAACCATTTTGACAAAGAGGCCGCAAATTTTTTACTTGAAAGAGCTAAAAACAATGTCGGTTTGATTTTGCCCGGAATAGCACCTATACGCGACACCTTCGGTGGTAAATGGTTATATCAGAATACAGGGAAATTCAAGCAGCTTAAAGCTTTTATGGAAGAGTACCATAAAACCGGCGCAAAGCTTTTTATACAGTTAACTGCAGGCTTTGGTCGTTCTATGGCAGTAAATGACCTTATGGAAAAGGTATATTGCAACAAAGCTTTACGTGTGCTTGCAAAGCCCATTTTAGATGTTGAGTACCTTTGTGCAAGCGCATCTCCCAATCCGAACAGATGGAGCGATAAGGTCCCGTCGAGAGCCTTAACAATCAAGGAAATCGACGAAATGATTGACGCTTTTGCGAAAACCGCTAAATTATGTAAGGAAGCAGGAGTGGATGGCATTGAAATTCACGCTGTGCATGAGGGTTATTTGCTTGACCAGTTCACGATGAAATATACCAATCAGCGTACAGACGAATACGGCGGTTCTTTTGAAAACCGTTACCGTTTCCCCGTTGAAATAGTAAAAGCCGTAAAAAAGGCGTGCGGAAAAGAATTCCCGGTTTCCCTCAGATATTCGGTTGTTTCAAAGACCAAGGGCTTCCGCCAAGGGGCATTGCCCGGCGAAGAGTATACGGAAGTCGGCAGAGATATGGAAGAATCTGAGCGCGCCGCAAAATACTTGCAGGACGCAGGTTATGATATGCTCAACTGCGACAACGGTACATATGATGCTTGGTATTGGGCTCATCCTCCAGGATATATGCCGGAGAACTGTAATTTGGAAGATGTAGAACATATAAAAAAGTTTGTCGACATACCTGTTGTTTGTGCCGGCAGAATGACTCCTCAAGAGGGAGCGAGCGCTGTTAAAGAAAATAAAATTGACGCTGTCGGATTTGCAAGACAGTTTCTTACCGATCCCGCATGGGTTACAAAACTGATGGAAGACAGAGAAGAAGATATCAAGCCGTGTATTTGCTGTCATAACGCCTGCTTTAATATGGCACATTATGAGGGTGTGCCGAATATTCAAGATATGGATGACACTTCGAATATGTCTCGCTGCGCGCTTAATCCGATGACAATGCAGTCAAAGAAGTATAAGATTGTCCCGGCAAGAGTTTCAAAATCCGTTGCTGTTATCGGTGGCGGTATCGGAGGTATGGAGACTGCTTTAGTTGCCGCTGCACGCGGTCATGCCGTTACTCTTTATGAAAAGACCGATAGACTCGGAGGTATATTTATTGAAGCTGCCGCTCCTTCATTTAAGGAGAAAGACCGTGATTTAATTGAATGGTACAGGCGAGCAATAAATAATTCGTCCGTAACAGTTAAGCTTAACAGTGAGATTAAAAGATTTTCGGATATTTCTGCAGACGAGATTATTGTTGCTACCGGCTCGGCAGCTAATAAACCTCCGATTCCGGGAATTGAGTATGCAATGGACGCAACAACATATCTTGACGGCATAGATGTAGGGGAGGATGTTGCAATTATCGGCGGCGGCTTAACCGGCTGCGAAATTGCTTACGACTTAATCCTCAAAGGCAAAAAGCCGACCGTTATCGAAATGAAAAATGACCTTATAGCAGTTAAGGGCGTTTGCCTTGCCAATTCATCGTTTCTCAGAGAAATGTTAAAATACAAAAAAGCTCCTGTTTATCTTAATACAAAGGTTAAAGAGATATTAAAGGACGGAGTAATTGTTGAAACAAGCGACGGTAAAACACAAAAAATATCTGCCGATTCAGTTATTTTGTCTGTAGGTTATCATTCAATGCCTTTGTTCCCCGAGAGCAAAAATGTCCATTTGGTTGGCGACGCGGATCACGTCGGTAACCTACGAACCGTTATATGGCGTGCTTGGGACGTAGCTATGAAACTTTGATTTTATAATACTATAAAAACATTAAATCCCGACAGAGCTTTTATCTGTCGGGATTTTTGTCGGTACGTTATTGATTTATTTGCGCTTTTATTATAAAATGTTGAAAGATTTTTTTATGGGGTTCCGAACGATGAAAAAAAGCTATAAATCAACGATGTATGCCTGCTTTACAGGGTATATTGTGCAGGCAATTATTAATAATTTTGCGCCGCTTTTATTTGTAACATTTCAAAAAACATTTGATATACCGTTATCGCAGATAACCGCTCTGATTACGGTTAACTTTGTCATACAACTGCTGATTGACCTCTTATCGGCAGGATTTATCGATAAAATAGGTTATCGGGCATCGGCTGTATTATCGCACGTATTTGCCGCGGTCGGTCTTATTTTGTTAACGGTACTTCCTGAGGTATTTGCATCGCCTTTTGTCGGGCTTTTAATAGCTGTTATCATATATGCCGTCGGCGGCGGTTTACTTGAGGTTTTGGTAAGCCCGATTATGGAGGCGTGCCCTACCGAAAACAAAGAAAAAGCTATGAGCTTACTTCATTCATTTTACTGTTGGGGACATATGGCGGTAGTTTTGCTCTCAACGCTGTTTTTTACGGCTTTCGGTATATCAAATTGGAGAATATTAGCGATAATGTGGGCTTTAATCCCAATAGTAAACGCCATATTTTTTACACAGGTACCTATATATTCTTTGCAGGAGGAAGGGGAAAAAGGATTAACGCTAAAGGAACTTTGCTGCAACAAGGTCTTTTGGCTAATGATGATAATGATGGTGTGCTCCGGAGCCAGCGAACAGGCGGTAAGTCAATGGGCGTCAACATTTGCGGAGCAAGGTCTCGGAGTCAGCAAAACCGTCGGTGATCTCGCAGGACCGCTTGCTTTCGCCGCTCTTATGGGAACTTCACGTTTGTTATACGGCAAATTCGGTGATAAATTAAATCTCAATAAGTGTATGTTTTTTTCAGCGTGTCTTTGTGTTATTTCATATCTATGTATTGCGTTGATTCCCGTTCCTGCAATAGGTCTTATAGGCTGCGCTTTATGCGGATTTTCTGTCGGCGTATTATGGCCGGGCACGTTCAGCAAATCTTCTGCAGCAATCAAAAGAGGCGGAACTGTTATGTTTGCAATGTTGGCTCTTGCGGGAGATCTCGGATGCTCCGGCGGTCCTACTCTTGCCGGTTTGGTTTCGGGAAACTTCAACAATAATCTCCATATTGGTATTTTGTCGGCAATTATCTTTCCGGCGATTATGCTTTTATGCTTATTGATAAGCAAGTATAAATTATCGAAATCATAATACTTTTCTATACAGTAGTTGAATAACGTGTAAATCCTGTCACAATGAGATTCCGTAAATAGAGAAATAGGAAATATCAAAAATGAGTAATGATCACAATATAAAGGAACGACAATCTTCAACGTAAGATTGTCGTTCCTTTATTGGTAGAGACAGGGGGATTTGAACCCTCGACCTCACGGATGTGAACCGTGCGCTCTAACCAACTGAGCTATGCCTCCGAATAATATATAATTATAGCACGAAAATAAAAAAGTGCAAGAAAAAAATCAACTGTTAAAGAGAGCACAATTAACTAAAATATTGAACATAATGTAATTTTATGTTATATTATTTATTAGAAAATCCAAGCAGGATAAAATGAAAACTTTGCGGATTATATCGACGGATTTATGACTGGTGCAGTAAAATATAAGCCGTATGTTTTGCTTTCGGCAACCTCTCTTAACGGTGAGCTTACCTTATCAATGTGTGTCAGAGGAAATGAAAAAGACAAAACTGTAGTTGAAAAGTTCTTTGATCTTATGGAAAAGAACATAAAAGTGATTACTGAAGAAAAAATATAAACAATTTTTTGCTAAATGATTAAAATAAGCGGTTGTTTTGTCATACAATCGCTTGTTTTTTATAATCAGCAATTGTGTGTTGCGTTTTTTTGTGTTATAATACAAAAGAGGTTTTGAAAATGGTTTTAATTTTATATGGTTTTGTTGTTTTTTTGGCGACACTTTTAGGGTCGTTTGTAGGACTCGGCGGCGGAGTTATAATCAAGCCGGTCCTCGATGTTATCAATGCACACTCTCTAACCGAAATTTCTTTCTTTTCGTCTTGTGCTGTTTTTGCGATGTCGATAACATCAACTACACGTCATATCATTAAAAAAACGCCGATAAAGCCGTCTATTGTGTTGTTGGTTGCTTTGGGCTCGGTCGGCGGCGGTCTGCTCGGAAATTATCTTTTTAATTATGCGTTAAGTGTTTCTTCAACTCCGAATACCGTAAGAGGCATACAGTCTGCAATATTGGCTGTTTTTTTAGTGTGCGTTATTATTTTTGTATCCGGTAATTTCAAAACATTTAATGTTAAAAATCCCATAGCAATTTTGCTGTCCGGATTACTGCTCGGTACCGCGGCGGCATTTTTGGGTATTGGCGGCGGACCGATAAATGTTGCTTTTTTAACTCTTATGTTTTCGTTTACGATGAGAGATGCAGCGGTGTATTCGGTGGCTGTTATTTTCTTTTCCCAATGCGCAAACATTATATCCACATATATAAAAACGGGCTTTTCCGGATTCGATATGAAGGTACTGCTTGTGATTATCCCTGTTGCGGTTATCGGAGGGTTCATAGGTTCGATTTTAAATAGGAAATGCAATGAAAAAGCAATTAAAGTCACGTTTACAATTGCCGTATCTTTGGTTGCGGCACTATCTTTATACAATGCTGTAATGTCATTTATATAATATAACGGAGGAACATAATGAGGCCAAATATTATTTTTTATTTCAGCGATCAACAGAGATGGGACACTGTTAATGAAACCGTTACTCCAAATCTTATGAAGCTTGCCAAAAACGGTGTGAATTTTACAAATTCATATACGTGTCAACCGGTTTGCGGACCGGCTCGCGCTTGCCTTCAAACCGGTCTTTATGCGACGCAAAACCAATGCTATTGGAATGGAATTCCGCTTCCGCAAAACATTAAGCCGTTAGCGGAATACTTCAACGAAGCAGGATACGAAACAGCTTATGTCGGGAAGTGGCACTTAGCCTCCGACAGACTGCCGAACGTAGGCTTCCACTGCGAAAAAAGCGCAATTCCGGAGAACCTGCGCGGCGGTTATAAAGATTGGTGGCGTGCATCCGATGTACTTGAGTTTACATCACACGGATATGATGGATATGTCTTTGACAATGAAAACAGAAAAGTTGATTTCAAGGGCTACCGCGCTGATTGCATAAACGATTTCGCCCTTCAATATCTTGAGCAAAAGACATCGGATAAGCCGTTTTTTATGTTTGTATCTCATATTGAACCACATCATCAAAATGATCATCATTGTTATGAAGGCCCTAAGGATACTGTAGATAAATTTAAAGACTATCCTATACCACCCGACTTGTCGTTTTTACCCGGCGATTATAATAAAATGTATCCGGATTACATAGCTGCAATAAACAGACTTGATGATAATGTCGGTAAGCTCGTTAAAAAGCTGAAGGAAAAGGGACTCTACGATAACACAATTATTATTTATACAAGCGATCACGGCTCTCATTTTAAGACCCGCAATCTTGAGTATAAGAGAAGTTGCCACGACAGCGCAACGCATACGCCGCTGATTATCAGCGGAGGGATGTTCAAAGGCGGTGTAGTTGATGACAGGCTTGTTAGTCTTATAGATCTTCCTCCGACATTGCTTGATATGGCAGGAATACCGATACCGAAAAGCTATTCGGGCATATCGCTGCTCAAGGAAATGCGTGAAAATAAGGAACGTGACTGCGTATTTATTCAAATAAGCGAAAGTCAGTGCGGAAGAGCTATACGCACCAAAAAGTACAAGTATTCCGTAAGGACTCTTGCTCCTACCGGATATGTTGCCCACAACTCAGATGTATATTTTGAAGATTATTTATATGATCTATCAGTTGATCCGATTGAGAAAAACAACCTAATAAAATCTCCGGAGTATGCTTCCGTAAGGGCTGAACTCAAAGATATGTTGATAAACGAAATGGTCAAAGCAGGGGAGCGTAGGCCAAAAATTTTACCGACTTTATTTGTAAGAAAAAAATAACAGGAGTTAAGGGAATGGAAAAGAAATATTTAACTTTAAAAGAAAAAATATGTTTTCCGCTTTCTGCTTTCGGCAGAAGCGGAATATATACTATAATGACAATGTTCTATCTTGTCTTTTTGGTTGACGTTGCTAAACTTAACGCTGTTACAGCAAGTGCTATTATACTCGGCGGTCGTATTTTTGATGCGCTTAACGACCCAATAATGGGAATGATAGTAGATAAGACGAGAAGTAAATGGGGAAAAATGCGTCCGTATTTGCTTTTCTCTCCGATACCGGTTTGTGTGTCGACCATCCTTTTGTTTATTGCTCCTTTTCAAAGCAGCGCGGCGGCTACTGTATATGCTGCGTGTACATATGTGCTTTGGGGTGTTTGCTTTACGATACAAGACGTTCCTTTTTGGGGACTGACTTCGGTTATAACACCAAACGAAAAAGAACGTACACAGTTTATTTCAAACGGACGTTTGGGTTCTACATTTGGCGGTATACTTCCGGCACTTCTTATTCCTATTTTACGACAGTCTTCTCTCGGCTTGCGCGGCGGTTATCTTTTCGGCGCAATTCTCTTTGGTGTCATGGGCGCGCTTCTTTCAAGTCTTGCGTTCTTTACTACTAAAGAGCGAATAGAGCCGTCAACAACGACACCTACTTTTAAAGAGACTGTTCATGTTGTCGGTCAAAACAAACTACTTTTACTTGTAATCGCAGCAGCGATACTCGGTTCTACAATGGTTATTGCCAATATATCTGCCGACTATATAGCTAACTATTTAATAATTCAAGGTTACACGGACTTTGATGTTCTTGCTTCTACAAACGATGTTGTAGCCGCTTATAAAGCGGGCGGATTTTGGATACCGCGCGGAACTATTCTTACGACTTTAACTGTTGCCATTGGTGCCGGTATGGTGCCGGCCATGGTCGTATTCCCGATGCTTCGCAAGAAATTTGATTTGAAGCAGATTTACATCGGCTCGTCTATTTTCGGAGTCATTGCACACTGTGTTTGCTATTTCCTCTTTATGAATGATCCGGGGCATATTAATATTTATATCCTTTGGGTATGTCTGTTCTTAATGGGATTCCCTCTCGGAATTTATAATGTAATTACCTATGCTTTCATAGCTGACTCGGTTGATTATATGCAATGGAAAACAGGTAAACGATCAGAGGGTGTGTGTTTTGCTTTCCAGACCTTCCTTTCAAAGGTTACAGCGGGTATAGCCGGAGTTGTAACAGGTTGGGTTCTTGAAATAGGTAAGTATCAAAAGCCGATTGACGGTAATCTTGACATAAACGGCAAACAGATTTTGGCTCAACAAACACCTTTCACTCAAAAATGGCTTCTGATTATGGTAACTCTTCTTCCTGCTCTTGGCTTCCTTTTAACAATGATACCGATGTTTTTCAATGATTATACCGGAAAGAAGAAAGAAAAAATACAAAATGAACTTGAAGAGATACGTAAAAAAGAGCATGAGTTGAGTTCCGCTGTAAAAGACTGAACTATTATTTATTTAAAATAGACAAAAAGACAGGCTGTATTTTTAGCAGCTTGTCTTTTTTTATAATTTTTGCAAGAATTAAAAACAAATATTGCGAAACCGAGTAAAATATTATAAAATCTATAAGGTTAAAAAAGTATTTTTAAATCTTGGAGGCAAGAATAATGCAATACAGCAAAATGAATAGGGAAGAACTTGAGGATTTAAAAAGTGAGCTTAAGAAGCAATACGATGACGTTAAGTCACAAAATCTTAAACTCAATATGGCGAGAGGTAAGCCGTCGCCCGAGCAGTTGGGGCTTTCCATGGATATGCTTAATTCGTCGATTTCAGCTTCTGATTGGATATCAGAAGACGGTACGGACGTGCGCAATTACGGCGGTCTTGACGGTATTCCGGAATGCAAAAAGCTTTTTGCGGATGAGCTCGGTGTCACTCCTGAAAACATTATTGTCGGCGGCGCATCAAGTTTGAATCTTATGTATGACTATATTTCACAGTGTTATACGCACGGTGCAGGTGCTGAGCCCTGGTGCCGTCAGGGCGACGTTAAATTTATATGTAATGTTCCCGGATATGACAGACATTTCGGTATATGCGAGCATTTTGGCATTAAAATGATAAATGTCAGAATGACAGAAACAGGACCTGATGTTGCAAAAATTGCCGAGCTTGTTAAAGATCCTTCGGTAAAAGGTATGTTCTGCGTACCGAAGTATTCCAATCCCGACGGAATAACGTATTCGGATGAAACAGTTCGTGCGTTGGCCGCTTTAAAACCGTCTGCGCCTGATTTCCGTGTAATATGGGACAACGCTTATATTGTGCACGACCTTTGCGATGATGCTGATACTTTGCTCAATATTTTTGACGCCTGCAAGGAATTCGGAACAGAGGATAATTTCATTGAATTTACTTCAACATCAAAAATAACCTTCCCCGGAGCAGGTATTTCGGCAATAGCTGCTTCACCGAAGAACATTGCGATGATTAAAGACAGATTAAAGTCGCAGACAATAAGCTATGATAAGATGAATCAGTTAAGACACGTTAAATACTTCAAAAATGCCGATGGTATTAAGGCACATATGAAGAAACACGCTAAACTTCTTGCACCTAAATTCAATATAGTGCTTGAAACGCTTGAAAAAGAGCTTAAAGACAATGATCTTGCATCCTGGTCATCTCCTAAAGGCGGATATTTTATAAGTCTTGACGTTAACCATTGCAGCGCAAAACGCGTAGGCGAAATTTGTAAAGAACTCGGTGTCGTTCTTACTACCGTAGGTGCAACCTTTCCGTACGGAATAGATCCCGATGACAGAAATATCAGAATTGCACCTTCTTATCCTTCAACTGATGAGCTTCAAAAAGCAGCCGATATTCTTTGCCTTGCAGTTAAGCTTGCAACTATAGAGGCTTTGGTGTAAAATATACTCATAAAATCTATTTGTTTGCCCTAAGTATTACAAAGGGGTTATGAGTATGCTAAGAACAAAAAAATATAATAATGAGGCAGCTTCTTATCCGTATGTTTCCGCGATTATTGTAGCTGCCGGAAATTCAACAAGAATGGGCGGCGTCAATAAGCAGTTTTTGCTAATTGACGGCGTCCCTGTGCTTATCAGGACTTTGAAGGCATTTGAAAATTCGGATCTTATTAAGGAAATAATCATATCGGCACGCGAAGAGGACATCCCTCAAATATTTGCTATGGTAAAAGATTATTCGGTTAATAAGGTCAGTAATATCGTTAAAGGCGGCTGTACGCGCCAGGAAAGCGTTTTTAATGCTGTTAGGTGTTGCATGACAGAGTCCGATTATATTGCCATACACGACGGTGCAAGACCGCTTGTGGACAGAGAAACAATTGAAAAAACGATTTTTGCGGCTTTTGATTTTAATGCTGCTGCGCCCGGTATCCCGGTTAAAGATACAATAAAAACTGTTAGTGATGAAGGAATAGTAACTTCAACGCCGGCGAGGGATTCGCTAAGGGCAATTCAAACGCCGCAGGTATTTAATAAAAAAATGTATTTAAGCGCTATGCAGGGCGTTCCGAACAGTGAACTTTTTACGGATGATTGCGGCTTAATTGAAGCATACGGTAAACTTGTCAAAATTGTTGATGGAGATAATACAAACATCAAAATTACGACTCCTGAGGATTTAATCATTGCCGAAGCAATTATCAACAAAGGAGAAAAAGATGAATTTTAGAATCGGGCATGGATATGATGTTCATAAGCTTCAAAAGGGTAGAGAATTAATATTAGGCGGAGTTCATATTGAAAATGATGGAATTGGCCTTTTGGGCCATTCAGACGCAGATGTACTTGCCCATGCTGTTAGTGACGCTTTACTCGGTGCAGCTGCGCTCGGTGATATCGGAAAGCATTTTCCCGATACAGACGATGCCTATAAAAATGCCGACAGTATGGTTCTTTTATCTAAAGTGTGTGATTTACTTAAGAAGAACGGTTATTCTGTCGGAAATATAGATGCCACGGTTTTGGCTCAAAGCCCGAAGCTTGCGCCGTATATTGCGGCGATGCGCACAAACATTGCAAAAGCATGTAAAATACCGTTGTCTGATGTCAGCGTAAAAGCGACAACAGAAGAGGGACTTGGCTTTACAGGAGCAAAGGAAGGAATTGCGGCGCACAGTGTGTGTATTATAATCAAAGAGAAGGAGATAAAATTTATATAATATGCAGACTCAAAAAACAATGATGTTGATATTGAACTTTACCATAATATGTTGTGTTTTATTCAGCGCTGTTTTATTAAAAAATCTTTATAAAAAAACCAAAAGAGAAAATGCAACAGCTCCAGACGATAAAACCGCAAAAAAATATCTGCGTTTTCTTATGGTAATTTTGATAATTTTGATTGTTTTAAGTGTTATCACAATGATGTTAGGCATATTCAGTAAAATTCACATTTAAAGCTAAAACCACTCTTTTCCGAGATTATCATTTGTCTTATTTTACCTCTATTTCAAGCTATTTTAGTGCTGTTTTAGAGGTGGTTTTTTGCTGTGTTATTTCCTTTATCATCACTCGTGTTGCAAAATATGTTGCAAATATGGTAAATGAATAGTTCCAAACGGCTTGCAGGTCATTTTAATATATCAATCCATTGACCGTGATTTTTCAGTTGTATATGCTCTTGAACATCGTCATCAGTAAATACGTTGAGTATTTTATCAAAGTTTTCTGCAAGTTTCATAGACTCAAGTTCATCTAACTTTGCCCAAAACACTTTTCCCTCATCGGAGGATTGCAATGCGCCACAATATTCATTTGTTTTGAAAAGCAAAACTACATATCTTTTATTCTTGCTTACTTCCCACCATTTTATTCCGCAAATTTTAGGATACTTTACATCAAGACCTGTTTCTTCTTTTACTTCTCTGATTACTGAGTCGACAAATGATTCTCCGGTTTCAACATGCCCTCCGGGAAAAGTTATTCCACCCCAATTTTTATTCAGCTTTTCCTGCACAACAACATTCCCGTCATTGTCATATATCATACACATATTTGTTAGTTCGATTTTTTCGTATTTATGCATTGTTCGTATCCTTTTCTATTTCATAGTTCATTGAAATTACAGGAATTCCGTTATTTATTACTCTTTATATCGTCAAATATCATATTAACGACATCACTAATCGACATATCTTTCGATATTATTTTAACATTCCCTTTTCAATAAACCAATTCTTCTATTCGACATTGTCATTAGGTTCAACTAAATATAATTTCACATAATTAAATTTCAACTCCGCTTTCTTTAAAAGCAATGGCCTTATTATCTAAATCAATTTGATACTCAATTCCTAATGGTAATAATCCTGTTGGAGATGCATGACCAATATTCACATTGTAGATTATTCCTAAATGTTCGCAATCAAATTCTTTAATGATTTTTTTGAAAACACCCTTGTATTCTTCATAATACATCTCATCTTGAGGCTTGCCGACAATAATCCCCTTAATTGATTTCAATATACCTTGCGCCCCTAAATTTCTTAAATAGTACAGAACATAATCAGGCTTTGGCTTTTCTTCACTTGTTTCAATCAGTAAAATCTTGTCTTTCCATTCATCCGATTTAGGCCATATTTCAGTTCCGACAATCATTGGGAACACATCAAGGCAACCGCCGATTAACTCTCCGGTAATAACACCCGAACCGTTTATAATTTCATATCCGTGCTTTTCTTTACGCAATTTTTTAGAACGGTTTATGTTTTTCTCTTTCCAATCCACAAAATCATCCGACCAATAATTGCTAAACTTTACTTCGTAATTTGTTGTGTCTTTGAATAAAATGTTTTCCACAGCCTCTTTGGTATAATCAAACATTTTGACATATTCGCCAAATTCACACATAACAGACGGCCCATAATAAGAGACTAATCCCGCCTTTCTCATCATAAAATGACTTACTGTTGTGTCTGAATATCCCATAAAGATTTTAGGATTATTGTATATTACACCATAATCTATGTAAGGTAATAATCTTATTGAGTCGCTTCCACCGATAGCACAAAAGATACCTTTAATCGTCTCGTCTCTAAAAGCATTCATTAAATCTTTCGCTCTAAGTTCAGGATGGTTATATACAAAATCGCTACCCTTAAGCGCATTTGGCATAGTGACAACACTTAGCCCGAAATCTTTTTCCAATCTTTCTTTTGCGATATAGTACTTATGGATTAGCTTTTCATCACCTAATCCTCCCCAAGACAAACTTACTATTGCAATTTTATCTCCCTTTTTCAGTGCGTTCGGTTTTATCATCCCAATATCCCCTTAATGTCAATTACAAAAAGTATCTTCAAACAAATAATATCATAAAACGGTTAAATATAAAAGATATTTATATATATATGAAAAGCTACCGCCTCAAAACGAAGCAGTAGCCTTAAAAATTATACGATTTTTAGGTTTAGTTGCAAGCCAAGTGTCACTATTTCATCTGCCCGAAAACACGTTTTTGAAAAAAGGGTTGCAAAAGTGTTGCAAAAACGGTTGCTCGAAAACTGCCAAGTCCCGAAACCCTTGATATTACTTAGGTTTAAGCCACATCTAAACCAAAGGTCACTGTTCCCACTCGTTTATGACGAGTGGTTTTGTATTTTATTGACAAATATTTGCTCTTTTGTTAATATGTTTATAAAGAATTTATTGGGGAGAATTATATGGATAAAATCATTGAAATATCTCATTTGAGCAAGTCGTATGGAGACATAAAGGCTGTTAATGATTTATCCTTTAGTGTTTATCGCGGTGAATTGTTTGCATTTCTCGGCGTAAACGGCGCAGGAAAGTCCACAACCATTTCAATTATGTGTGGGCAGATAAAAAAGGACAGCGGAAAAATAGTAATCTGCGGCAAAGATACTGAGAAAAATTTCAACAGTATTTCATCGGATATCGGTGTAGTTTTTCAAAACTCCGTACTTGATAAAGCGTTGTCGGTAAAAGATAATCTGCGCAGTCGTGCCGCTCTGTATGGCATAACGGGCAAAGAATTTAAAAATCGTCTTGATGAGTTATCGGAACTTCTCGGTTTTGAAGATATTCTTAACAGAACCGTCGGAAAACTGTCCGGAGGGCAAAGACGACGTATTGATATAGCAAGAGCTTTGCTTCACAATCCCAAAATACTGATCCTTGATGAGCCGACAACAGGACTTGACCCTCAAACAAGACAGCTTTTATGGTCGGTTATAACAATGCTTCGCAAAACTCAAGGGCTTACCGTCTTTCTCACAACACATTACATGGAAGAGTCGGCGGACTCCGATTATGTAGTGATACTTGATGCCGGGCAAATTTCGGCAGAGGGGACTCCGTTAGAACTGAAAAATAAATATACAGGTGACTTTATTACTCTGTATGGGGAATCAGCCGCTCTTGCCGAGAGTCTTGATCTGCCGTCGGAAAAATTGAACGGCGCCGTTCGCATTGCTGTTCCGAATTCCGAAAAAGCAACCGAACTGATAATTAAAAATCCTGATATATTTAAAGACTATGAGGTAATTAAAGGAAAAATGGATGATGTTTTTATGGCGGTTACAGGCAAAAACCTGAGCGGAGGTGACGTAAAATGATGGGTCTCGGCAATCTTATCAGAAGAAACAGCAAACTGTTTTTCAAAGATAAGGCAATGTTTTTTACTTCACTTATAACTCCGATTATATTGCTCGTCTTATATACAACTTTTCTCGGAAATGTTTACAAGCAAAGCTTTTTATCCGCAATACCTACAGGCTTTGAGTTGTCGGAAAAACTCATAAATGCGGTCGTTGCAGGCCAGCTTGTGTCATCACTTCTTGCCGTATGCTGCGTAACTGTTTCATTTTGTTCAAATATGCTAATGGTTCAGGATAAGGTCAGCGGCGCGCGTGCAGATTTAACCGTAACTCCTGTAAAAAAATCAATGCTTGCCGTAAGTTATTATATCTCGACGCTTATTTCTACACTTGCAATATGTGTTGCGGCTTCAGTTATTTGTTTTATTTATTTGTCAAATTTTGGCTGGTATCTTTCATTTAAAGAGACGGTTTTATTCTTACTCGATGTGATATTACTTGTAATGTTCGGAACAGCGCTTAGCTCTATAATCAACTTCTTTTTAAACTCACAAGGTCAGATTTCCGCAGTAGGGACCATCGTCAGCGCAGGATATGGATTTATCTGTGGCGCATATATGCCCGTCTCAAGCTTTTCTGCCGGACTGCAAAAAGTTATTTCTTTTTTGCCGGGTACATACGGCACGGGACTTTTACGCAATCACGCTTTAAACGGTGTTTTCAGTGAACTGTCCGAAATGGGTATGCCGAAGGAATTTGTCACCGCATTTAAAGACAGTATTGACTGTAACTTGTACTTTTTCGATAAATGCGTCAGTATAGAAGCGATGTATGCTGTACTGTGTTGTTCGGTGGTTGTGCTGGTGTTAGCATATATTATATTAAATGTTGCAGTCAAGAAAAGATAAATAAGTTTTCAATTGTTATATCAGAATATATAAAAAGGTCACGGTAACTAAATTTGTTGCCGTGACCTTTTCTATAACTTAATAATTATTTACCAAAAGTAAGAAGTAAATATCCGGCTGCAACAGCAGAACCGATAACTCCTGCAACATTCGGACCCATAGCGTGCATTAAAAGGAAGTTAGAGGGATTGTATTTTCTTCCCTCAACCTGTGATACACGAGCCGCCATAGGAACAGCCGAAACACCTGCGGAACCTATAAGTGGATTAACTTTACCATGAGTTACGAGGTTCATAAGTTTGCCGAACAATACGCCGCCTGCGGTTGAGAAAGCAAATGCGACAAGACCGATTACTATTACAAGTATAGTTTTGGTAGCGAGGAATGTTTTGCCTTCTGCTGTGGCGCCTACGGTGGTACCGAGCATTATTGTTACGATATTGCAAAGAGAATTCTGAGCAGTATCACTGAGGCGTTCGGTTACGCCACATTCTTTGAAAAGATTGCCGAGCATAAACATACCGATAAGCGGAGCGACCGACGGAAGAACAAGTACGCAAAGAACAGTAACAACAATCGGGAAAATGATTTTTTCTGTTTTGCTTACGGTTCTAAGCTGATCCATCTTGATTTCGCGCTCTTTTTTGGTAGTTAAAAGCTTCATAATAGGGGGCTGAATCAGCGGTATAAGAGCCATATAAGAGTATGCCGCTACAGCAATGGGTCCTAATAGCTGCGGAGCGAGTTTACTCGTTAAATAAATAGCTGTCGGTCCGTCTGCACCGCCGATTATAGCTATTGAAGCTGCTTCCTGAGGAGTAAAGCCCTCAAAACCGGGGATAAGGTTGGTTGCAATTGAAATAAGAAAAGCAACATAAATACCAAGCTGAGCAGCAGCGCCGAGAAGAAGACTTGAAGGATTCGCAAGAAGCGGTCCGAAGTCGGTCATAGCACCTACACCCATAAAGATAAGGCAGGGGAATATACTCGATTTAACACCTGCGTAAATCAGTCGCAAAACGCCGGTATCATACCAATGGGCACCTTCAACAACTTGGCCGCTGTATGACGACATCATAAGCGGATCATACATAATATCAGGATATATGTTAACAAGTAACATACCGAAAGCAATTGGAACTAAGAGAAGCGGTTCAAATTTTTTGACAATAGCCAAATATAAAAGAACAAAGGAGACTAAAATCATAACCCAGTTTTGCCATGACAACGATACAAAACCGGAGCTTTGAAATATCTCCACCAAAGCATTTACAACAGACATTTATTGACCTCCTCAGTTCAAATAAGCAAGGACGTCATCAGTTGCAACCGAGCTGCTTTTTGCGGCTACAACCTGTGAAACTGTACCATCCGAGGGAGCTACAATTTCGTTTTCCATCTTCATTGCTTCAAGAATAAACATAATGTCGCCGGCCTTAACGCTCTGACCTGCGGTAACATTTACTTTAAGTATTGTTCCGGGCATGGGAGCCTTAACAGCAGTTCCGCTTCCTGAAACAGGAGCAGGTGCGGGAGTAGCAGGTGCCGAGGGCTGTGTAGCCACAGGTGCTGCCGGAGCAGAAGCTGCGGTAGGCGCAACGCTTGTTACTATTGCCTCACTTAACTCGTCAACTTCGACTTCATAGTCTTTTCCGTTTAAAGTAACTACATATTTCATATTGTTAACCCCTTACTTGTTTTCTATAAGCTTAATTGAATTGAATTTTAATCTGTTCAAAGGAACTCCGCTTTCTTTGCTGACTATTGCCATAATTACAGCCGCAGTCTTTTCATCGGTTTTATAAAGATTCAACGTTCCCAATGTTTGATTTTCCGGAAGAGCAACACCGCCTTGGGGTTTTACAACCTCTTTAACGGCATCGGATTTTTTTGCGTTCTTTGCATTCGGATCTTTTACAAACAATCTGATGAGCTTGGAAAGAAGCTGAACAAGAACTGCCAAAACAACAAGGACAATGAACACAACTACAATGCCGGTTATTGAAACATTAAGAGCTTCACCTATGGACATAACACTGTCTAATAAATACATCTTAACACCCCTTAGTCAATTCTTTTTATTGAATATTTAAAAGTATTTTTTTCTTTTTCTTCGCGTTTATCAAAAAATGCTTCAGCTTGAGTCGGGAATGCAATATAAGAAAGAACATCTTCGTCGCTCTTTGCCTTTTCTCCGATTTCTTTTTTAGCCTTTTCAAAACCGGGTTCGAGAGAGTCGGCAAATCTGCCCTTAATAGGTTCTTCGTCGCCGAGAACCTTTTTCATAAGGTCCTTATCGATTTCGCCGGGGGCACGACCGTATTCACCCTTAATATAAGCTTTTACTTCTTTGGAAATATTCTTATATCTCTCTCCGACAAGAACGTTAACAGTTGCCTGAACGCCGACCATCTGACTCATAGGTGTTACAAGCGGGGGATAACCGAGATCCTTTCTAACCTTGGGGGTTTCAAGGAGAACATCATTAAACTTATCCATTTTGTTCTGTGCGGTAAGCTGTGCAACAAGGTTAGAGAGCATTCCACCGGGAATCTGATAATTGAGTGCATTTGTGTCGGTTGAAAGCACAAGAGGATTTAAAGAGCCTTTTTTTAAATATTCATCTTTTATAGGCTTAAAGAAGTCGTTGATATCTTTAAGAACAGAAAGGTCAAGGTCAATATCATAACCTTCCTGTTTTAAAGCATAAGCCATAGTTTCCGTAGGAGCCTGTGAAGTGCCGCCGGAGAATGATGATATAGCAGTATCGATTACATCACATCCTGCTTCAACGGCTTTCTGAAGAGTAAGCATACCGAGTCCTGTGGTACAGTGTGTATGAAGAATAATGGGAGTTTTTACATTTTCCTTAAGAGCCTTTACCATATCATAAGCTTCTTTTGGACCTAAAATGCCTGCCATATCCTTAATGCATATAGTCTGGCACCCGAGCTCTTCCATCTGCTTGGCAAGCTTGATGTATGATTCAAGATTGTGTATTGGGCTTTGAGTATAGCAAATTGCGCCGGATGCAATGGCACCATTCTTTAAAGTCTCGTCAACTGCAACTTCAATATTTCTAACGTCGTTAAGAGCATCGAATATTCTTATGATATCAATGCCGTTTTCAATTGATTTTTTAACGAACATTCTTACTACATCATCGGGATAATGGTGGTATCCGAGCAAATTTTGACCTCTTAAAAGCATTTGAAGTTTTGTATTGGGGCATTTTGCTCTGATTTTACGGAGTCTTTCCCACGGATCTTCATCGAGGTAGCGAAGGCAGGAGTCAAATGTTGCACCGCCCCAGCATTCAAGTGAATAATAACCCGCTTTGTCCATTGTTTCAAGAATGCCGTCAAATTCGGAGTAAGGCAATCTCGTTGCAATAAGAGACTGATTTGCGTCTCTTAAAACGGTTTCAGTAAACTGTACTTTCATATATATTACCTCCAAAAAAGTAACAAAATAATATCAAACACAATATAAAATCCAAATTGCTCCAATTTAATATTAATTATACAATATATAGTTTTGTTTATCAACATAAAAAATACATCAAAAATAAATTTGGTCAAAAAGAAAAAAAGAGAGACTTTACGGCCTCCCTTTTTTGTTAATTTTATAACGATATATTTTTGGCTAAATATTTTTGCAAAGCTCATACGCCTGAGAGGTTGCATCTGCAATTCGGCCTGTTTTTTCCGCATCGCCAATGAGATAAACATTTTTAAGTTTGCCGTTTATATCATCGTAAAGCTTATTTTCGGGTCTTACGCCGAGAGACAGAACAACATAGTCCGCATCGACCAAAAGTATGTTCTCCGTATCCACCTTATTAAGCTCTATTCCTCTGTCGGTAATTTCCGTAAGCTTATGACCTACAATAAACTTAACGCCGTGTGCCTTAAGTCTCGGCATACAATCATCAATGTGCTGCATCCAAGTTCCAGGAGCTATCGAATCAGCCATTTCAACCACGGTAATATCATTGCCGTTTTCAGCCAACATTTCAGATGTTTCAAGGCCCGTCATGCCGGAACCTATGACCGCAACCTTCTTATTTTTTAGCACTACCGAACCATCAAGAATATCGGTTGTCGTGAAAACGTTATCTTTATCGGAGCCCTTAATTGATTTTGGCTTAATTGCTTTACCGCCTGTAGCTATTATAACAGCATATGGATTGTATGACTTTATAATACTTTCGTCGGCAATTACATTATATTTAATTTCGGCACCGTAATGTATTGCGTTTGTAACCAAGTCCTCAATGCACCAATTGATTTTTTCCTTAAGAGGCGGCTTATTAGCGAGTTGTAGTTGCCCACCGGGGAAAGCGTTCTTTTCAAGAACTATCGGTTTAAATCCTCGCTTAGCTAAAACTTCCGCGCTCATTAGACCGGCAGGGCCGGCTCCGACAATTACGACAGTTCTGCCGTTGCCGTTGGCAATTGGATGCTCCGATTCCTTGCCCAATTTAGGATTCACAGAACAATGGGCATGTGTTCCTTTGTATGCGTTTTTCTGCATACTTTCCATACAATATAGGCAACAGATGCATCTTTTGATTTCATCCTCTTTGCCCGCCTTAACCTTGTTTACCCAGTGCGGATCGGCTATGTGAGTTCTGCCGAGGCTGACAAAATCTTGAATACCTTCCTCGAGCTGTTCTTCCGCTTGCTTAGGAGAGCGAATTAGGTTGGCAGCCAATACCGGGATTTTTACTTCCTTTTTTACTGCTGCGGCCATATATTTTCTCCAGCCGGGCTCAAAAGAGGTAGGCTCCAACCAATAATTATATGTATCATAACCGGCACAGGAGACATCAATGGCATCAATCCCTTCTTTTTCAAGAAATTTCGCCATCCTAACTCCGTCTTCAAGCTTATAGCCGATTTCGGGTTTACCAATCATAGAATAACATTCATCAACAGATAAACGAACAACAATCGGAAAATCATTGCCGCATGCAGCTTTAATTCCATTGATAATATCAATTAAGAATTTCATTCTTTTTTCAAAGCTTCCGCCGTATTCGTCATTCCGCGTATTCGTGTAAGGACTCAAAAATTGCTGAATCAAATAGCCGTGTGCCGCATGTAATTCTACACCGTCCGCACCGGCCTTCTGCGCACGAACCGCACCGTTTATAAACTCTGAAATTATCTTTTTGATTTCCTTAACGGACATTTCCCTGTTTAAACTCTCAGCAGAGTATGCTCTGTCACATTTTGACGGAGAAAATGTACGAAGCACAAGGTCTTTCTGCATGAGCATTTTGCCGGCAGGAGCAACCTTATAAAACATTTTATCATATAGCTTACCCATTATTCTTTCGGCACCTATCGATACCGGTACGGTACCCATAAGTAAGCCCAGATTTTGTCTGCCGGGGTGGTGAAGCTGAATGAACATTTTGCAACCATGTGAGTGAACTCTGCTTATCATTTCCGCAAGAGGTTTAATATGATAGTCGTGGCTGATTGCAAGTTGGGCGAAAGCCGATGCTCCACTGAAATCATCAACTCTCGTTATCTCGGTAATAATAAGTCCGGCTCCTCCGATAGCACGTTCCTCGTAATAATCCATCATTTCCTTTGTCGGACAACCGTTAAACTGACCGAAACCAAGCATCATAGGGGGCATAACAACACGGTTTTTAATTTGAACCGTACCGATATTCATAGGGGTGAATAGCATCTTATATTCCATTTTGGCACTCTCCTAATCTTTTTTCGGGAAATGTTTTGCCTTTATCTTAACATAAAAACGGACACTTAACAATGATTTATTCTTTTTTTACAGACTTTATGAGGGAAAAAATGCCGGACAGTAATAAAAATGCTGCAAACATCTTTCTAACAATCGCGCTGCTAATATGAGATAATGCTGTGTAGCCGATAATAACCCCAGCAATTCCGCCTAAAACAATCGGCCAAATATATTTAAAGCTGATAATTTTCTTTCCGGCATAAACTATCACAGATATAACAGCGCATGGAAGAAAAAGCAATAAATTATAGCCTTGAGCAGTAAATTGCTCAGTGTCAGTAAAAAATGTTAGATATAAAATGTAAAAACTACCGCCGCCGAGACCCATCGAAGTTATTACCGAAGATACGAAAATGGCAAGCAAATTCACAAAATCGTTCATTTAAATAATAACCTTATTCCGGCATAGATCATAAAAAAAGAAAATGCTACCGACAAGAATTTGTTCGAAAGCTTAGAGAAAACAACCGTACCTACTATCGCTCCCAAAGCCGAAGCGGGAAGAATTGTAATTATACTGTTAAAGCTTGTAAATCCCTTTTTAATATACATATAAAATGATATTACGGAGAGAGGCAGAATAATAGCGATCGTGTTTGCCTGAGCCTGTTTTTGCGACATACCGGCAGCTTTAAGAATCGGAACCGATATGATTCCTCCGCCTGCGCCGAGAGTAACGTTTATGATACCTATCGGAATGCCGATCAGGAATTTCTTTATCGTACTAATATTTATCACCGATGTTATGTTTTACCGCAAAAAATATTATATTCATAAAAAACAGCGAAGTGAAAAATCACTTCGCTGAAAAATTATTATTTTACTATTTATTTTTTTTTGCTGAACAAGGCATCTCTGATAACACTATTCGGGTCCTTTATCAGCAATATAATTATCCAAACAATGAGACCCAATGCAATAATCGAAAAACCTAAAAACGCATCGTTCAGCATATCCTCCGGAGCAGGAGTAAAATATGCTGCCTTCAACTCGGAGTACTCAAAAACCGCATCAACGAACCACATAACGGAAGCACCCCAAAAGATATAGCACGGAACGTTAAGCAAATATTTTTTTCGTTCAGCACAAAAGTACCAAACAGCAGTTGAAATAATTGCGGCAAATACGCTGATAAGTAATGTCATTATTCCGTTAATTCCTTTTCTTTGGAAATTTTTGTTTCTTTAATCTTAACGACCAAAAGCATAATTCCCCAAACGGCAGTAACCAAAAGAGACATTGCAACACCGACGGTTGCCATTTCATGAAGCATTGTAGCTGTATCCTCGGCGTTTGATGCGCCTGTAAGGAAGGGGAAATAAGGAGTTAACTCTCCGTGCCAAAGGTGTTCAAAGGCAAGAAGTAAAACACCGCCCCAAAGTAAATTGCGAAGCCAAGAAAGCTTTCTTGAAACCGAAATTTTATACTCAGGAGCCTGGACAGCACCCTCAGGCAGTTTACATTCAAGCTTCTCCTGTGAAATTTCATGCTTTTTTGCGATTTGCACAGCTACGGTTGCAATAACAGCTTCTGCAGCCGGTACTACGAAACAAGCCATAATTTACCTCCGGTAAAGTAAAATTTGAATGATAAAAGTTTATCAATACTAATAATATAATAATTCTTTAATAGAAGTTTGTCAATTGAAAATTGTCTAAAATTTCATAAATAAACAGATTTTTTTGTTTTGACTTATTTTCTTATGATTATTGACAATTGTATGAATAAAAGCGTAAAATATATCAAAATAAATTTTATCGGGAGATTATTATGGATAAAGTAAGAGTAATTGAAATAAAACAAAGTGTTTTTAAAAATAATGACGAACAAGCCGAAAAGCTGAGAGGCGAGCTTAAATCCAAAGGTGTATTTTTATTAAACCTTATGTCCTCTCCCGGTTCAGGGAAAACCACCACACTGAAAGCTACAATAAATGCGCTTAAAGATAAGCTGAAAATCGGTGTTATGGAAGCAGATATTGACAGCGATGTTGATGCAATAAAAATTGCCGAAACAGGTGTAAAATCAATTCAGTTGCACACAGGAGGGATGTGCCACCTTGATGCAGCCATGACTAAGCAAGGTGTTGAGGCTCTCGGCACCGATGGGGTTGAACTTGCAATTCTCGAAAATGTCGGAAATCTTGTTTGTCCTGCAGAATTTGACACAGGTGCCGTTAAAAATGTAATGATATTATCTGTTCCCGAGGGTGACGATAAACCGCTTAAATATCCTCTTATGTTTAAGGTAAGCGATGTTGTGCTTATCAACAAAATCGATGTTTTGCCATATTTTGATTTCGATGTTGAAAAGTGCAAGGAATATATCAAGCACAGAAACCCAAATGCAAAAATCTTTCTTATCTGCGCCAAAACAGGCGAGGGGATTGATGAATGGGCTACTTGGCTTAATGATGAAGTCAGAGAATGGATTGACAAATAAATTAAATGATAATAAAAAACGCTTGATGAAAATCAAGCGTTTTTTATGTCTGAAACAATTTAATTGTTAAAAGCGCCTTTAATTGACTCCAACGTTGCTGTAAGGTCACTCTGAGGAACAAGCATTGATATGTCTACTTCCGAAGTAGTTATCATTATTATGTCTGTATTAGCTTTTGCGGCAGCCGCAAACACCTTGGCGGCTACACCGGGTTGACCTTTCATAGCTTCTCCGAAGACAGATATTTTGCAGTTTCCGTTGCTTACCGAAAGTTTAACATCGGGATACAAATCTCTTATTTTAGCGGAAAGCTCCAAAATTTTTCCCAAATCGTCACCGCTGACGGTAAATGACAAATGCGGCTTGTTGCTGTGCGGCGGTGTTTGAGAAATCATATCAACATCAATATTATTTGTCGAAATCATATCGAAAATTTTTGATATGGTATTCATATCGGCAGGTGAATCGTTGAGTGAAACAAGCGTCACATCTTCGACTACTGATATATTTTGAATGGTTTTCATACAAACGACCTCCTTATTTAGCATCAACAAGCTGACGCATATTGTATAGTCCTGCAGGTTTTCCCTCTAAGAAGAGAGCGGCATTTATTGCACCTGTTGCAAAAAGCTCCTTGGAACGCGCTGAATGAGAAATTGTAATTATCTCATCATGACCAGCAAAAATTATTTCATGCTCACCGACTATTGTTCCGCCGCGAATCGAATGAATGCCGATTTCGTTTTTGCTGCGCTTTGCTCTTTTCGAGTGTCTGTCAAACTCATATTTCGGTTTAACAGACAATGCATCGGATATGCTGTCTGCAAGCATAAGAGCTGTTCCTGAGGGCGCGTCAATCTTTTGATTATGGTGCGCTTCGACAATTTCAATATCAAAAGAGCCTTCAAGTACACGTGCAGCTTTGGCGGCAAGCTCCGATATTAAATTTACGCCGATAGACATATTCGCCGAGAAAAACATAGGGACTGTTTTTGAGCACTCATTTATATCGGCAATTTGCTCTTCGCTGAGGCCTGTGGTAGCTACAACCGCAGGGCACTTTTTTGCTGAAGCATATTCCAAAAGTCCGCTCAAAACAGACGGGTGAGAGAAATCAATTATCACATCGGCATCAACACCGCTGATTGAGTCAAAAGATTTAAACACCGGAAATTCCGCTTTTCCGTCACCTATATCTACGCCGGCAACTATTTCGCAGTCGTTTCTCGAGGAAACACAGTCTCGTATAACATGGCCCATTTTGCCGAAGCAACCGCTTAAGATTATTCTTATCATTTTTTCACATCCGTAAATCTTAATAATTACTTAATTAGTCCGTACTTTGCCAAAACTTTTCTCAAGTGTTCGGTCTTTTCCTCGGACATATCGCATAACGGCAGTCTGAGAGGACCGACGTCAAAGCCCATCATACGCATTGCAACTTTGACGGGGATGGGATTAACATCCATAAACAGAGCGTTGCAAAGCTCGAGATACTTAAGCTGAAGCTCGGCACTCTTTTTAAAGTCACCGTCAAGTGCGGCAGCGGCAATATTATGAGCCTCCTGCGGCATAACATTTGAAAGAACTGAGATAACGCCCTTGCCGCCGAGAGACATAATCGGAGTTATTTGATCATCATTACCTGAATAAACGGCAAAATCATCGCTGCAAAGGGAAATGGTTTTTGCTATTGAAGACAAATTTCCTGTAGCCTCTTTAGCGGCATAAATGTTTTTATGCTTTGAAAGTTCGGCATAAGTTTCCGGTTTAATTTCACAACCGGTTCTACTCGGTACATTGTACAAAATAATCGGTGTGGAGACACGGTCGGCTACATAAGTAAAGTGTTTAATAAGACCTTCCTGAGAAGCCTTGTTATAGTAAGGAGTTACCATAAGCAGACCGTCAACGCCGGCTTTTTCGGCCTCATTTGACAAATTCAAAGCATATGCTGTGTCATTGCTTCCGGTTCCTGCTACTACGGGAATTCTTCCGGCAACAACATCAACTGTGTACTTGATTACTTCTGTGTGCTCCTCATGAGAAAGTGTGGCACTTTCACCTGTGGTACCGCATATAACGATACAATCGGTTGAATTAGCTATTTGGTATTCAAGAATTTCTTTAAGTGCCGGATAGTTCACCTTACCGTCAGAAGTAAACGGGGTAATTATCGCAACACCTGCACCTGTAAAAATGGGCTTTTTCATTGTTATCCCTCCGAATAAAATCAGTCCATGTAGCCTTCGGCACAAAGAAGTTCCGCAAGGAGAACAGCTCCGCCTGCAGCGCCTCTCAGCGTGTTATGAGAAAGGCATACAAATTTATAGTCGTACTGGGTATCTTCACGAAGTCTGCCAATTGATATAGCCATACCATGTTCAAGCCCTCTCTGCAGTTTCGTCTGAGGAAGATTATCCTCGGTAAAATAGTTAAGGAACTGTTTGGGAGCACTGGGGAGCTCGAGCTCCTGAGGTCTGCCTTTGAAATTCTTCCAAATTTCAAGCATTTGCTCCTTGGTGGGCTTATTTTCAAATCTTACGAAAACCGCGCCCATATGACCGTTTGAAACGGGAACACGAAGACACTGAGCAGTAAAATTGGGGGAGGTGGCGTCAACAATTTTGTCGCCCTCAATGTGACCCCAAATTTTAAGCGGTTCTTTTTCGGATTTTTCTTCCTCGCCGCCGATAAAAGGTATTACGTTATCAACCATCTCGGGCCACGTATCAAACGTTTTTCCTGCTCCGGAAATAGCTTGATAAGTGCAAACCAAAACATCTTTTACACCGAATTTCGAGAGCGGGAACAAGGCGGGAACATAACCCTGAAGCGAGCAGTTAGGCTTAACGGCAATAAAACCGCGCTTTGTACCGAGACGCTTTCTCTGCGACGGTATAATTTCTATGTGTTCGGGATTAAGCTCGGGAAGAACCATAGGAACATCGGGGGTGTGTCTGTGAGCACTGTTGTTTGAGACAACGGGGCACTCGGCCTTTGCATATCTCTCTTCCAATGCTTTTATCTCATCTTTTTTCATATCTACGGCACAGAAAACAAAATCAACCATAGAAGCGATTTTTTCAACATCTTCCGTAGCATTCATTACTACCATATCTTTAACGGCGTCGGGAATATCCTCATCCATGCACCATTTGGCTCCTACAGCCTCTTTATACGGTTTGCCGGCTGATCTTGAGCTTGCGGCAAGTACCTTTATGTTGAACCAAGGATGTTCGCTCAGCAATGTGATAAATCTTTGTCCTACCATGCCGGTCGCACCGATAATACCAACATTATAATTTTTTCCCACTTGTATTTACCTCCAAAAAATGTTATTCTATTGTCTGCAAAAAAAGACCGGTTAAAAAACCGGTCATCATTTGTCAAAATAAGGCTTGCATTATCAGGAAAGATAATGTCGATAGCTCTCCATCACAACAAAATGATGACAGTCGCATTGCTGTTAACAATGTGCCCAAAAAGCATTGCCCGGAGCAATTGCTTTTTTCGGCAAAAATCCCTTTCACATATCGGTTATCAACGTCCGGCGTCTGTCAAAATGCTACTGATGATTTCTGCACCTCTATCGCAGTTTTACTTATAATATCATTTTTATTATATATAGTCAAATATTTTTGAAAAATTTATATACATATCGGAGATAAGCCATGAAAAAGCATGATTTTTATTATGATTTACCAAACGAACTTATTGCGCAGACTCCTATTGAGCCTCGTGATGCGTCAAGAATGATGGTTGTCAACAGGCAAACAGGGGAAATTGAGCACAAGCATTTTTATGATGTTGTAGACTATTTAAATCCCGGCGACTGCCTTATTTTAAATGACACCAAGGTTTTGCCGGCACGACTTTACGGTATTAAAGATGAAACCGGCGCAAAGGTTGAATTTCTGCTTTTAATGCAAAAAGAAAAAGACGTATGGGAAGTAATTACCGGCCCCGGAAAGAAAGCAAAGACCGGCTCCAAATTTACATTTAACGACGGTATATTATATGCCGAAATAACCGCTGTGCTTGACAACGGAGACAGAATCGCTAAATTTACGTACGATACCGACAAATTCGGTAATTTCTTTGAGGTACTTGACAAAATCGGTGAAATGCCGCTTCCGCATTACATCACGCACAAGCTCGAGAATGCAGACCGTTATCAAACGGTATATGCTAAGGAACTCGGATCTGCCGCAGCTCCTACGGCGGGTCTTCATTTTACGCCGGAGGTTTTACAAAAGATAAAGGATAAAGGCGTAAAAATCGGCTATGTAACCTTACACGTAGGCATAGGCACTTTCAGACCGGTTAAAACCGAAAATATCGAAGAACATAAAATGCATTCGGAGCACTATCATCTTCCAAAAGAGACGGCAGATCTCATAAACGAAACACACAATAACGGCGGAAGAGTGGTAGCGGTCGGAACTACCTGCTGCCGTACTCTCGAAAGCGTGGCAACATACTGCGGTGAAATATGTGAAAAGGATGATTGGACAAGCATTTTCATATATCCGGGGTATAAATTCAAATGCATTGATGCGCTTATTACAAATTTTCATCTACCGGAAAGTACGCTTATAATGCTTGTATCGGCTTTTTATAACAGAGACGACATTTTGAAGGCATACGAAGAAGCAGTTAAAGAGAAATACAGATTTTTCAGTTTTGGCGACTGTATGCTCATTGTTTGATTTAAGGAGATTTTATGTTAAAAGTTATTAAAAAGGTCGGCAATGCAAGGCTTTGCGATTTTGAAACAGTACACGGAACCATACACACCCCGGCATTTATGAACGTAGCAACGGCGGGCGCAATAAAAGGCGGTCTTTCTGCCGTTGATCTTGAAAATATCGAAACACAGGTTATGCTGTGCAACACATACCACCTTCACGTAAGACCGGGGGATGATTTAATTCACGACCTCGGCGGTCTTCACAAATTTACGGGGTGGAGCGGTCCTATTCTTACAGACAGCGGCGGATTTCAGGTCTTTTCGCTTGCTAAACTCCGCAAAATAAAAGAAGAGGGCGTCAGCTTTAATTCTCATGTAGACGGTCGCCGTATTTTTATGGGACCGGAAGAAAGCATGCAAATACAATCTCATTTGGGCTCTACCATTGCCATGGCTTTTGACGAGTGTGTTGAAAATCCTGCCGAATATTCATACTCCAAACAGTCATGCGCACGAACTGTAAGATGGCTTAAAAGATGTAAGGCTGAAATGGAAAGACTAAATTCTCTGCCTGACACCATAAATAAAAACCAACTCTTATTCGGAATCAATCAAGGGTGCACTTTTGATGATTTGCGCATAGAAAATATGAAAGAGATTGCCGATTTGGATCTTGACGGATATGCCATAGGCGGGCTTGCCGTCGGCGAACCCAAGGAAGATATGTATCGTATAATTTCGGCTGTTGAGCCGTATATGCCTGCGCAAAAACCGCGGTATCTTATGGGTGTAGGCACGCCCGGCAATATAATCGAAGGTGTAAGCAGAGGTGTTGACCTTTTTGACTGCGTAATGCCGAGCCGCAATGCAAGGCACGGTCATCTTTTTACTCATGCCGGTATTATAAATCTCAATAATGAAAAATATAAAAGAGATGATACCCCGATTGAGCCGGGCTGTAACTGTCCGACCTGTCGGAATCACTCAAAGGCCTATATAAGACATTTGTTTAAAGCAGGGGAAATGCTTGCATTCAGACTTGCCGTAACACACAATCTTTATTTCTATAATAAATTGATGGCCGACATCAGATTATCTTTAGAAAATGATACATTCCCCGAGTTTAAGAAGCAATATGTTGATATACTTGACACAAGAATATAATTCGGCTTATTTTATATCTATGTTGTATTTATCTATAATATAAACATAAAAGATAATTCGTATCTGCTGTTCGTTTTGAATGGCAGATTTTTTCTTTAGAACCAAAACCGAGCATTAAAAAGATATTTAACGCTTAATATAATCAGTAAAACACCCTCCACTTTCATTAAAAAAGTAGAGAGTGCTTTAGTTGTTGCGTTAAGAGTTAAGTATATTAACGATTAAATTATTTCAACTTCTTTTCTTGTTAATATATCCTGTAATACATATTATAACAAACCATATGCCACCGATTGTTAAAGTTACAGCAACGCTGACATTATGTAAATGAGTATACGGTGCGTATTCCTTTATAACTCTGTTTATGGCCATAGCAATCAATGTAACCGGTTGTAAATATACTGGCACTTTCCAAAGAGCCTTTACTTTCCTGTACTTTATAAGACCGTAAACATCCATTCCGAAAATTACCAACAACATAATCATGTATGTCGGCATATCCATAGAATTTATTAAGGTCAATATATAGTCCTCCTTTTAATAGCCAATCCATGCTTTTTTCCAATATTTTTCTCCGGCAGTTAGCAGAGCTCCAGTTGAGATTGTTAATGCAGCGCCGAGAACAACCGGAAGATTGAAGCATACATTTCCAAACACTTATGTTTTTAGTTTGACTGTTTCATCACTATTTTATAGTTAAACAGAGGTACTTGCTTGAATAGCACAAATCAATAAAAACAAACCTTATGCCAATCTCCAAGATGCAATAACGGTCTTGATTTTTGGTTGTAAGGCATAATAATTTGATTGCCCTTGGCACTTGCCTCTTTGCAAACTGTACCAAGACCGCTGCCGTTTCGATAAGGGAGAAACTCTTGATTAGATAATACTATGAAGTCAGCTCTTAAAAAAAATCCTTCAAACAGCGGCACAATTTGATAATAAATAGGTTCATCAGAATTAACGGCACGTTTCCGCTTTCCGCTAAATGAACACTGAGTAAATTGATTATTGCTTACTTCAACATAATCAAGAAGGTATATTACTCTTGATTGCACATAGTAAGTAATACCAATAAGAACTAATGAACAGATTATCAAAAGAATGTTCTCTTCATCTCTATATTCAATACAAAATGCAGCAGTTGCAACGACAACAGCCACCTCCACACATACCAAACTTATATGGCCCGCTATCCAGTATTTTGACAAATATATTTTCATACAATCACCTCTGATTAAAACAAGTCAATAATAGATTGCAGTATGGAAATGTTACCACCCATCGCAAAATTAGCCGCAAACCCTTTTACCGTCACCATTATACATTTTATAATACAAGCGGTCAAGATTATCGTATAAAACGTATAAAATCCGAGTTGTCGTTTAGCAAAGAAACTGCTTACCGGTAGACAATTTAAGAAAGCATAAGGATATATGCGGAAATATTTAATAAACAGTTTATTAATTTTAATGTTAATAGTTGCAAATTTTTATATTTATATGTATAATAATTTGGAATTATAAATTGGAGGAACTCAAATGAACAATTATTTAATGTTATTAGAGGCCAGTACTTCAGCCTCGGGCAAAGGCTCTTTTCAAATGATTATTTTGATGGTCTTGCTTTTTGTCGGTATGTATTTTCTGATGATTCGTCCTCAGAAAAAACAGCAAAAAAAAGAGCAGGAGATTCGTGAGAATACTCAGGTTGGCGACGAAATAACAACCATCGGCGGTATAGTCGGCAAGGTTGTTACCGTTAAAGAGGATTCTCTTATAATCGAAACGGGCGCAGACAAAAACAAGATGAAAATAACCCGTTGGGCTATTCAAACAAATGTTACTGCAAATGAGAAGATTAAAGCCGAAAGGGAAGCCGCAAAGGCTGCCGCTCTTAAAGCTAAAGAAGAAAAGGCAAAAGAGAAGGCAGATAAAAAGAACAAAGACTGAGAATAAGCGTTATAAAAGAATTCACCCTCTCATAGTAATCTATGAGGGGGTGTTTTTATGCATAAACAAAAAAATTATGTTTTACCGTTTTGGCTCAAAAGCATTATAGCGGGATTTATATCGTTCATTTTTGAATCCCTAATGTTTTTGGGCGCATCAGCCTTTATACTGAAATCAGAATCATTTTCTGCCAATCGTTATCCATTAATATCCTATGCTGTTTTTGCCGTTTCGGTTATAGTTTGTTCGTTATTAACTATGAATAGAACTAAAAACAAGGCGGCACTCAGCTGTTTTATATCGGAACTCTGCTTATTGCTGCTAAATTTTCTGACAATAGCAATTATAAATGATTTAACGCTGAATATTAAAAGCTTATTGCTTATTCCAATCTGTTTTGTCTTGTCGGCTGTGATTGTTGTTATAGTCAAAGTAAAAAAATAATAGGCATTAACCGCAAGCTTCAGTCATAAAATGTACAAGTTTAAACAGGAGGAATTGAAATGGAAATCAAAGCTTTAAGAACTAAAAAGATAAAAGCCGCAAAGATTGGAATATTGAGCCAAAAAATGTTTTTGCTTATGACGGTTTTTATTATAGGGCTTGTTTTTGGCACTATGAGCTTAAGAAATCCGGGAGATGATTATGCACTAAAAATTCAATCTTTCATTAAGAATTATTTTCTTGCCAAATCGTCACAGTCGTTAATCACTATTTTTGCCACGACGCTACTTCGCGACTGTGTGTTTTTATTAATACCGTTTATATTCGGATTATGTCTTATAGGCGAACCTATAGCGTGGCTTGAGCCGGTTTTTCGCGGACTCGGAATAGGCTTGATATCCGGATATTTATACAGAACATATAATATTGACGGTATGAAATTTTACGGCATTGTTATGTTAATTCCGTTTGTACTGTCTTCATCAATAATGCTGGCGGCGTGCCATGAAAGCATACTTATGTGCAGAGACATAAACAGGAAAATTAAGGATAATACCGTGATGCCGAACAAATTTATAAAGCTGTATTTGATTAGATATGCGGTTTTGCTTGTATCCGAAATACTGATTTCAATAATTTCGACAATAAATATAAGATTTTTAGCCGAAAAACTCACTCTTCCTTTTTAGAAGGATTTTTATTCGCTTTACTTGCTTTAACCTCAGCCAACGGATTAGCTTCGGAGGCTTTTCTTAGTTGTTCATCAACAATATGAGTATAAATCTCCGTTGTGCCGAGATTTTCATGACCCAATATATCCTTTAATACCAATACATCAACATGCCCGTGCTGGTACATAAGAGTTGCGGCGGTATGGCGAAGCTTATGTGCCGAAAAACCTCTGTTGCCGAGACCCGCTTTGTCCAAATACTCATAAACAATATGCTGTACGGTTTTAGGACTTATGCGTTGAAGCCGTGAGCTTAAAAACAACGCGTCTTTGTCCTTTTCTTTTAAACCGTCTTTGGGCCGAACCGCCATATAGTTTTTAATAGCATCCATACAAGCGTCATTTAAATATATTGTACGTTGTTTGTTGCCTTTACCTGTTATCGTAATTGTGTTATTGTCTCTTATATCATTATAGTTGATTGAAACAAGCTCTGACAAACGCAGTCCGCAATTTAAAAACAAAACAAGTATGCAATAATCCCGCTCTTTATGTTTTCCGTCAACGCTGCCGAGCAATTTAAGGCTCTCATCAAGAGTCAGATATTTCGGCTGTGATTTTTTGAGCTTAGGCGTTTCGAGCTCAAGCATTGGGTTTTCCTTAAAAAACATTCTCTGTACAGTCAGATATTTATAGAACATTCTGATTGAAGTAACTTTACGTGCTCTTGCCGCCGAATCATTATTGCGCTCATTTTTGCAATATGATAAAAAGGCATAAGCATCCATTAAAGTCACATTTTTCAGAAAGTCTATATCAACATCTGTTATGTCAATCTTGTCAAACTCCTCGGAGGAGGGGACAAGCCCTTTTTGCCTCTTCAAAAAGCGCAAAAACATTTTTAAATCCAGCGCATATTCATCAATGGTAAGCGATGATTTATTTTTAACAACATAAATGTGGTTTAAAAATTCTTTAAGTATAATAGGCAGATCGTCAGCAGTACTGTATTTCATTGTTAAAGAGCACCTCCGTGTGAAACCGTTTCACATATGCTGATTAAATATATAAATTTGCCATAACACCGAACCGGAGTTCGTAAATTATGCCCAGGCAAATAAAGTAAGGATAATACGTTATTAAATTATCACAGTATCAATTATACAATAAACTGCAAGAATTGTCTATTTATAGAATAATTTAGCTTCTGGTAATTCTGCAAATCCAAACAAAAATAATCATTAAGACAATGCAATGTATTAACATAGATAAAACTAATTAAGGAAATAATTATTAAAATAATTTATAATATTTTTAATAAAGTAAATAATGCCGTAATTTAAGTAAAATGTAGATAACATTGCAGATAAAGTTAACAACGCCGACTTAAGCAATATTACTTTTAAAGGCAAAAAACACCATCAATAACCCTAAAATCACCGGAAATGAGCGAAAGTGATTATACGGTAATTTCAAAGTAATTTAAGGACTTTTCCTGTTTTAACTCCCCCTAATTATACAAAACATTTATTTTGTATAATTGTTAATTTCAAAAAAGCCCAAGATCTTTAGCACCTGCTCCGGTTGAAGCAACTAAAAGCAACTGCTATAAATCGAAAAATGGGATTAAGTCAAACACTGCGATTTAATCCCATTTACTTCATCTTTTTAATTATAATTACAGCTTCAGCTTATATCCGCTGCATTTCTGTTCTAACATGGCTTTAATCACATCTACAGCATAAGCCGCAGCTTCTACCGGCGGCATACCGAATCTGCTTATATTTGAAATTACCGTATAATCGCTTTCGCTCATTTCCGGATGAGGTTTGTATGCAATATACGCGCTCATACTTTCATCTGTAAGAAGTCCCGGTCTTTCTCCAATAAGCACGCAAACAACTTTTGCGTTTAACAAAGGGCCTATTTCACGGGCTGTATTTACTCTGCAATACCGTACAAAGAACGGCTTTCCAACACTTATGCCTTCTTCACTAAGTCCGAGATGCAGTATCGGTAACATATTTGGAACGTTTGCTTTTATTGACGGTGCAGACAACCCATCACCACAATAAATTTGAACATCAGCACCGTATGTCGCGTTTTTTAGCAGAAAGTCTTTAGTTTCTTCGTCAAACAATCTTCCGTAATCAGGACGTGTTAACATCTCATATTTATCGTGACATTTTGTCCTTACTTCAAAAACACCGAGATCATCTAAGGTTTCTTTGCTGACTTCACTCATAACTGCATCGTTTGCCGCAGCATGTGCCGCCCTGAAGTCAAGATATGCTTTTGTTTTATATCTGCTGCCTGCCCTGCCTATTTCCAATCGCGCAGGCGTTGCACTTCTTAGACTGTCAAAATAATCGCCCATACCTTACACCGTCCGTTTACAGAAATATTCGCGGATTCCCCGCGTTTTTGCCAAGATGGCCATTTTCCCAAATGCCGTAACCCTCAAGCCATTGCTTGAACTCTTCTATCGGCGATAGACCAAGCATTTCCCGTATCGCCGCGATATCATGGTAAGAGGTTGATTGGTACATAAGCATTACATCATCGCTCTGCGGAATCGACATAACATAATGACATCCCGCAGAAGCCAACATAACCAATAGTGAATCGCTGTCATTTTGATCAGCCTTCATATGATTAGTGTAGCAAATATCACAGCCCATAGGCAAACCGTGCATGTGTCCGCAAAAATTATCCTCAAGAGCGGCGCGTATCAGTTCCTTAGTATCATAAATATATTCGGGTCCTATAAAGCCTACGACTGTGTTGACAAGAAAAGGATTGTAATGACGAGCAAGGCCATAGCACCTACTCTCCATAACAAGCTGGTCTGCGCCGTTATGAGAATTAGATGACAACTCACTTCCCTGCCCTGTCTCAAAATACATATAATTAGGACCGATTGACGTACCCTTACTTGCCATCAATTCGTTCGCTTCCGCGAGCATGTCAACATCTGTTCCGAAAGAAGCGAGAGCTTTTTCGCTGCCGGCGATTGACTGAAAACAGAGATCCATGGGTACTCCGCTTTTTAAAGCCTTTAATTGTGTCGTGATATGGCTCAAGACGCATATTTGAGTGGGTATTTTTAAACGGCTCTTTACATCGTTAAACAGATTGAGAATATCAGTTGTGCTCTTGACATTATCAATGGCAGGGTTAAGGCCTAAAACCGCATCACCTGCGCCGTATGATAAACCCTCAAGCAGTGAAGCTGTTACGCCTTTTACATTATCGGTAGGATGATTAGGTTGTAAACGTACTGCAAATGTTCCTTTTTTGCCTATCGTCGTATTACAGGTAGCCTCGATATGCAATTTGCGTGAAACGTACATCAGATCGAGATTTCCCATAAGTTTAGCCAAAGCGGCTATAACTTCGGAGGTCATACCACGGGCTTTTTTTAGAATTTCATCTCCGCTAATCATATTGTCGAGTATAGCTTCACGTAATTCACCTATTGTAAGTGATTTGATTTTATCATATTCTTTTGTGTCAAGATCGCCGAGAATTATTCTTGTTACCGCATCTTCATTTGCAGGAACAGCAGGCTCTGCCGTAATTTCTTCGACTGTTAAATCGCTCAAAACTTCTTTTGCGGCTATTCGTTCTTTGGCGTTAGCGGCAGCAATCCCTGCGAGCGAATCACCGCTTTTTTGCTCATTGGCTTTAGCCAAAACCTCTTTAATTGAAGAGAATTTATACCTGTTGCCCAAAAGTACAGTTTCTAACTTCATTTCTTTTTTCCTCCGAAAACAAGGGTTTTAACAACTACCGGTACGGCCTTATTGCCTGCAATAGGTTCACCGATATCTATATAATCGTCTGACTTACACTCGATACCGTCAAGACAAATAAAGGGATACTTTGGAGGCAACCGTCTGCGAAGACATTGCCCCAAGGCTTTTGAAAAATCTTCTTTAAGAATCACAACTAATGTTGTATTGTTATTAATCAATTCTTTACAAGCAGTTACTATCTTTTCAGAAAGAGTATCGACATCTTTGAATGACGGGGATTTCTCTCCTCTTATGCATATGGCGCACGCCTTATCGGATACACGCTCAAGCGATTCGATACACGGCAGATTTTTAATCGGTAATGCAACATCGGCATACTGTATGGTGCTTCCCGAAATATCCATACTGAATTGGCCTGCTCCGATAACTGTCGCCCGTATAGGATTATCAAGCTCAGTTATAACCTTGCACGGATAAGTTTCGGTGTCGTTTCTAATTTCATCGGCAAGAATAACGCCGATATCACCGTATTTAAATAAATTATCCGTTTTTTCCTGCATACATTCAGAAACACCGCCTGAAAAAGTAATGATTTCAGGGATGTATTTCCCGGATAGCAAACTATCGGTTATTAACTCGGTTTCAATAGTTTTTTCTTTACAAAAACCCAAAGCCACTTTGATTTTTGAGGCAAGTATAGAGCAAAGCTTATGAATCGAATTTATGCTATCCGCATCATCAAAGCTTTTTATGTTTATGCCATTTGCGCGGCACAAATTTAATAACGACGATGATATAAAAACGCCATCGTCGTTACTTTTTCGTACGAGTCTGCCGCCGATATTTAAGCAACAGGTTTCAACACAACTTCCGTTTACAAATACCGAGATATTGGTAGTGCCGCCGCCTATGTCAACATTAGCGGTACATTTTCCCTCGTTTTCGCTGATAACGTCTGCCCCGGCGCCTTTGCCGGAAAGATAAGATTCAAGCTCGCTGCCTGCCTGGGCTGCAATAAAATCGCCTGCAAATTCAGATACGGAAGAAATAACCTCCGAGGCGTTTGCTCTGCAGGCACTCTCGCCTGTAACTATAACAGCCCCGCATTTCAGCTCATCCGGTGTTACGCCGGCTTTTTTATATTGTTCTTTAATAATTGCTGTAACGGCACGGGCGTCAATTTTACCGTCGGGTAAAAGCGGTGTAAAAACAACATCACTTTTAAATAAAACCTTTTTTGATGTTATATGCACGCTCGGAACTGTACCGAAGCCCTCCGTCACACCTATGCCGATGCGGCTTATAACAAGATGAGTGGTTGTAGTGCCGATGTCTATTCCGGCACTCAGCATACTTTCCGTTTTCATATTAAGCCTCTTCGACCGCAGATAATGATTCTGCCGCCATTTCTGCTTCTATTGTTGATTTTTTTCTGCGATGAATAATAAATCTGTTGCACGGATAAGTCCATAATGTCGGAATCGTCATTCCGATAAGCTTTATAACCAGATCCCAAAGGTTGCCGGTAAGGTTGTGAGATTGTGCAAAGGTTGTCATTGCAGACCCTATCCAACCGTTGGCAAAAATTGTAAACACAACCATAATTGCATATAAAATCATACTAAGCGTTGGATTCACATCAGCTTTAAATGTAATTTTTCGATTGAGAATAAATGCAATTGCATATCCGATTGTTGTAGAAATGAGATAAGTATAAAGATAGCCTTTTGAGGTTATACCGATCATATTAAGTGCATCATTTACAACAGGCACTGAAGTAAGAACTTTAAATGCTGTATTCAGTAAAACCATATGTACAATCAACTCAACAGCAGATGAACTGCCCCCGGCAATCGAGTATTTAATAAACTTCCAAAGCTCAGCGTGTTTTTTTGACCAACGCGTAAATCCGTTATCTTTTTTAGTTTCGCTCATTTTTATCCTCCGGTAATTATAAGAATTTTGCAAGTAAAATGATTAGAATTATAATTGCAGCAATAATACCGATTGTTTTAACAATCATGGGTATGGCGGCATCGACCGTAGTCGGAGCTTTACTGGAAAGATAATCAAAAACAGGTCTTGACACTTTTTTGCCGACTAAATCTTCATATGTTCTCGAGTATGTCTTATAGCTGTCAGGTTCCTTTTCGTCAAGTATAAAACATCTGACACCACGCTTGGTTCTGTTACCGTAAGCATTAAATCCGGATGACGGGGTAAAACCGAGATCGACGTTTTTATAAGTACCGATAAAATTATTTTTATGGTCGTGACCTACATAGACTGCCATTATATCACCGCATTCTGAAAGGGCGTCGAATTCGCCGCTGTTGACATCGGGAATTGACGGCGGCTCTTTAAAAGTTCCACCGACTCTGCATGTTTTTCCGAGTCTGTAATACTCGTGTTTATGCGTCCTGTATGCTTGAACAGCTTTTCTTTCATTCTTTTTAACTCTTCTTAGAATACAATAGTATTCCGGAAGCGGTATATGCTGGAAAACTATCGAAGGCACATATTTTCCGTTTTTCTCTTTAAGCTCATCACGTTTTGCTTTATACCAAGAAATTATTTTTTTATCAAATGCTTCATATCCGCCACCTTTTGCATCGGTGCCGCTGTCAAAAAGATACAAATTGAAAGCATCTCTGTCGGAACCGTCCGAGGCTTTAATAGGTATATTATATGTACCGCCGCCGTCTATGCCTTCGGCTTGAGTTCCTATGCAATTTGGCAGGGCTTTATATATATCGTTAAACTGATCTTTATTGGAGATACCCACCTGCCTATCGTGATTACCGAAGGTTACGGCAAAAGGTATGTTGCGTTTTGTAACAGGTTCAAGCAAGGTGTTGATCGTTTTTGCAACGGCGTTCTCAAGTTCTTTCCCCTTTCCCTTGTACGACACTCCATATCCTTTGATTTGGTCGCCGGTATACACAACAAGATCCGGTTTTTCGTCTTCAATTGCCGCATCGAGCAAAGCCATAGTGTCAGGCGATACTTTAGGTATCTCCTGCATATCGGTAATCTGCATAATTTTAAATAGCCCGTCTTTGTTCATTCTCATAAGACATTTCTCCTACAAACACAAAAAAAATAAAGGGACACGATGAGTATAAGCAATACTCATTGCGTCCCCTTTGACGTTGTATATTCAAGTACTATAAGATAGTAACACGTTAAAAGCTGATTTGTCAACCTAATTTACGTTAAATTATTGTAAAATGTCTGTATGAAGTGTTTTTTATGTAATTCACGATTCAGACGCAGGACCGTTTTCGGAGTCTTTTTTATTTTTGTTGAGAAGCGCAAGCAGCTTTTCCTGAGCCTTTGCCCCATCGCCGAAAATCCTGCCTGCCGCATAGTCAAGAAGATATAATCCGTTAATGCTGATACCCTTATATTTCTGACCGTATTTCTTTGCAACGTGCTTTGCTGAAAGTGCGACGGTAGAGACGGTACCTATTGCCAAAATATCACCGAAAAGATTTGACCATCTGTTTTTTCTCATTATAATCACGTAGTCCTTTCTTTTTTATAACTGCTGTTCCGATAGAGGTATTATACTACCTATGTCTGTTAGGACATCGCCGTTTAACGACTGTGGCGTTATTCCATAGTTTTGCAAAAATGCTTTTATTCGGTCTTTATCGCTGTGCATTTCAAAATTGCCCAAAAAAAGCAAAATATCTCGCGAAATCATCGCGGAACACCCGCCTATAAATCCGTAATCAAACCCATTCAGCCTAACACTACCTTTGCTGACTTTTAAAACATCGTATCCGTTATTGAGTAGGACTTTTTCTATGCCCGAGTCATCGGTTATTACGGCGTTTTCTCTTACAGGACACAGCGAACACTTTGTATAACCCTGTTTAACATCGATTATACGCAAATTTCTGGATATGGCAACACCTAATATCTGCGGTGAAACTGTTTTCCTGTTACATATAAAATCGTTTCCGATAACAACGCAGTTAAAAGGTACATCAAAAGGGTATTCGTAACCTAAATTTTCATCGTCGATAACAGCTTTACCTCCGACGGAATCAATCCGCTCCCCTATCCTGCGCTGTGTCTTGCTTAAATAATACAAGCCACTGCCAAACGACATAACAGACATATCAATATGTCCTCTCACGGGAGCTTGTAAAGATTTTTCGGAGTCTCCAACAATAGTTTTAATACCCAAAGCGTTAAAATCGTTTATAAAGGGATCTGCGGCGGCACCTACTATTATTTCTTTTAAATCAGAGTCGGGCAAAAACGGATTTTTTAAAAAATGCTTCATGTTAATTTATTATTGCTTCAAACGCCTGTCTTATGTTGCTTACACCGATTACTTCAATATCGACTTTTAAGTTTCCGGCAATTTTCTTTAGATTGTATTTTGGAACTATGCATTTTCCAAAGCCCAATTTTGCCGCCTCTTTAATGCGCTGTTCGCAGGAGTTTACAGCTCTTATTTCGCCGCCGAGGCCGATTTCTCCGAATGCGAGAACATCCTCCGGCACAGGCTTGTCCTTAAGACTCGAAACAATCGCCAACGCAATAGAGAGATCCGACGCAGGTTCATCAACTTTAAGTCCGCCTATAATATTTATATAGCAATCCATATTGCCGAGAAAATAGCCGGCACGCTTTTCAAGAACGGCTATCAGCATTGACATTCTGTTATAGTCAACTCCGTTTGCCATTCTTCTCGGAGTGCCGAAGCCGGTAGGCGTTACAAGACTTTGCACCTCAGCCATTATCGGTCTTGAACCCTCCATAATGCAAGCGACGCACGAGCCGGAAGTGTTTTTCGGTCGCCCGGAAATGAGCATCATCGACGGATTTTCCACCTCGTTAAGTCCGCTGTCAAGCATTTCAAAAACACCTATTTCGTTTGTGGAGCCGTATCTGTTTTTCACGGCACGCAAAATACGGTATGAAAAGTTTCGGTCACCCTCAAAATATAAAACCGCGTCAACTATATGTTCCAAAACCTTGGGTCCTGCAATATTGCCGTCCTTATTCACATGACCAACTATTATTATGGGAATATTCAAAGTCTTTGCGGTACGCATAAACATATTTGTAGTTTCTCTTACCTGAGTTATACTTCCCGAAGAAGAGCTGAGTTCCGCAATATTCATTGTCTGTATTGAATCTATCATAACAATATCGGGTTTTTCCGCGGAAATAAGTTCACATATATACTGTGCGTCCGTCTCGCAAAGAAGTGAAAGGTTATCGGCGGTTACCCCAAGTCTTGAGGCGCGAAGCTTTAACTGGTGTGCTGATTCCTCTCCCGATACATATAAGATTTTAAGATTACTGTCTAAATACTGACATATCTGCAAAAGCATTGTGGATTTGCCGATACCGGGGTCGCCGCTTAAAAGGACAAGTGAGCCTTTAACCAAACCGCCGCCGAGGACGCGATTAAGTTCGTGCAGTCCCGTGTCGTATCTATGCTCGGTATCAGTAACAATATCGTTTAATTTATATACTTTTCCGTGGAAATTGTCCGAATAAGCTCTTTTTGCCGTAACGGTTTGCGGAGCTTTCACTTCCTCGTTCATTGTGTCCCACTCATGGCATCCGGGGCACTGTCCGAACCATTTTGCAGACTCATACCCGCATTTTGAACACACAAAAACCGTTTTTAACTTTGATGCCACTATTACACATCCTTTGTATTTATATATTCCATTATTCCGAAAGCAATGGAAAATGCCATTTTTCTTTGATAATCCGAGTTTTCAAGCAATTTGTTTTCTTGAGGATTGGAAACAAATCCGCACTCAACAAGCACAGCAGTTCTTTTTGCGTAATACAGCAAATAAATATTACTTCCTGATTTCTTAATAACACGCTTATTATCATTTTGCAAAAGACTGCAAACAGAATTTTGTATGCAATTCGCCAAAACTGCACTATCGGTAGTGTTAGGCGAATAAAAAACCTGAGTACCCCAAAGCGAACTGTTGGAAAATTTATTTTGATGGATACTGACGAAGATATTGTTTTCGTCTGATTCCATTATCGACATACGCTTATGTATATCGGAAACTTTCTGCTCACGCAGAGTTTTTGCGTTACTGTCGTGTATCGACTCGTCGTCTGTTCTTGTCATAACGGTATTAAGCCCGTATGCTCTGAGGATATAATTCAGCTTATATGCGATTTCCAAATTGATTACCTTTTCCGATATGCCGTCACTCGCAACTGCTCCGCCGTCGGCACCGCCGTGCCCGGCGTCAATCACGATTGTGTATTCACATTTTCCCGGTGAATTTTCAGTCGACACATTACTTGTGGCACGTAGAAATTCAAAAACATAAAAGCCTACACAAAAAAAGCATAAAATAAATATACATATGGGAAACACCCTTTTGCTCATAAAACATCACCCGTTAAATTTTATGAGCTTTTCGTGCCGATTATTATATCTATCAGTATATCATATTTTTTGGCGTTTTCAATTAAAACGTCCTATATATGCGATGGTTTTGTTCTTCATGCAAAGGTGTTTATCCACGCTAAAATTATCTTTTAAATTGTATCATAATACCCTTTGGTTTTCAACAAAAAAGAGCAAGCCTCTTGGCTTGCTCTTTATCTTTAATATCAGAAAATATTAGCCCTTAACCATATTGGCAATTTCATCGGCAAAGTTTTCTTCTTTCTTCTCAAGGCCTTCGCCCTTAGCATAGCGGATGAAAGCGGTAACCTTGATGTCTGCACCGAGCTTCTTAGCTACGGAGTCAACATACTTCTGAACATTCATGCTACCGTCCTTAACGAACTCCTGTTCAAGAAGACAGTTTTCTTTATAATACTTGCCGACTTTACCCTCGGCAATCTTAGCAAGAACCTGATCGGGCTTGCCTGCCATCTTAGGATCCTCAGCAAGCTGAGCCTTTATTATCTCGCTCTCATGTTCAATAACGCTTGCGGGAACGCTTGCTCTGTCAAGATAAGCGGGAGACATTGCGGCAATCTGCATTGCAACGTCCTTGCCCATCTCCTTAAATTCAGCAGCAGCGGCAGTCTTTTCATCGGTATCAAAAGATACAAGAACGCCTACTGCACCGCCCGCATGAATGTAAGTTGCGGCAATACCGGTAACTCTTTCAAAACGGCGAATCTTCATATTCTCACCGATAGCAAGAACCATATCCTGAAGATTTTCCTGAACTGTTCTGTCGCTTCCGTCAAGCTTCTTTGTAAGAAGATCGTCAACATCTTTGGGATCTTCATTTATAACAGTCTTAGCAACGCTGAGAACAAAGCTCTGGAACTTATCGTTCTTTGCAACGAAATCGGTCTCGGAATTGACCTCGATAATAACGCTTGTCTGCTTTGCTTCATCGGTGTAAGCCATAACTACGCCCTCGGCAGCAATTCTGCTTGCCTTCTTGGTAGCTGCGGCAAGACCTTTTTCTCTGAGAAAATCTATTGCCTTATCCATATCGCCGTCAGACTCAACGAGTGCTTTTTTGCAATCCATCATGCCAACGCCGGTTTTCTCGCGAAGAGCTTTTACATCACTTGCAGTAAATGCCATAATTTATTCCTCCAGTTAATTAAACTTAAACAGAGCCCGCACTAAAGCACGGGCTTTGCTTCCTTTAAAATTATTCCGCAGCAGCTTCGGTTTCTGCATCGGCGTTGTCTTCAGCTTCTGCAGCTGCAGCACCCTGCATACCCTGCTTGCCCTCGATAACTGCGTCAGCCATAGCACCGGCAATAAGTTTTACGGCACGGATAGCGTCATCGTTGCCGGGGATTACATAATCGATTTCATCGGGATCGCAGTTTGTGTCAACAATAGCGATAATCGGAATGTGAAGCTTCTTAGCCTCTGCAACAGCTATTCTCTCTTTTCTCGGGTCTACTATAAACATAGCAGCCGGCTGTTTCTTCATTTCGGTTATACCGCCCATAAACTTTTCAAGCTTTTCGATTTCAAGCTCGAGCTTAGCAACTTCTTTCTTGGGAAGCATATCGAATGTGCCGTCCTCTTTCATTGCCTCAAGCTGACCGAGTCTCTTAATTCTCTGCTTAATTGTAGTGAAGTTTGTAAGCATACCGCCGAGCCAACGAGCGTTAACATAAGGCATTTCGCAACGAGCGGCTTCTTCTTTAATAGAATCCTGAGCCTGTTTTTTGGTACCTACGAAAAGGATTTCCTCACCGTTGGCTGCAAGATCACGAACAAACATATAAGCTTCTTCAAGCTTTTTGACCGTTTTCTGAAGGTCGATGATATAAATTCCGTTTCTTTCTGTGAAAATGTACTCAGCCATTTTCGGGTTCCATCTTCTTGTCTGGTGACCGAAATGTACACCGGCTTCAAGAAGCTGTTTCATTGATACTACTGACATTGTTTTGTCCTCCTTATTTTATCCTCCGCACAGATCACTTTAACGCAAGACATAAAAATGCAATTTTGCGATAATCACCATGCGTGCGAATTGCGGAAGCATTATACCATTATTTAAATGTAAATGCAAGTCTTTTTCACCTATTACCGAAAATTTTTTCCTGAAGAGAATAGGCTTGAGCTTTTCTTTTTTTCTCTTCGTCATTTGACAACGTAAATGTACCGTCCGATTGTTTTAATAAAACATTGCCCTCTCTGACTTTAAAAGGCAATGAATCAACCTCAACATTTAAGAACTTACCGTCGGGACACTCTAAAACCGCAATATTGTTTTCCACCCTGTCTACAACAAAAAACTCATCCATAGCTATTTCTCCGTTGATACATAAATGTGTTCACCGTCGCTGCCAACAACAATCGTACCGCTCACATCGGTACGCTTATACTGAATACCGAGCTTGTCGAGCATATCGAGAGTTTTTTCAGACGGCAGATTATATTGATTATTCACGCCGCAAGATATAATTGCAAGCGTAGGGTTAACAGATTTCAGAAAAACTTCCGAAGAAGATGTCTTACTGCCGTGATGCCCGAGCTTTATCACATTCGCCGAAACATCAAATCCGGCATTTAAAATATCTTTTTCGGATTTTTTCTCGGCATCGCCCATAAACAAAAATGAATTTTTACCGTAAGTCGCCTTAATAACCACCGAAGAATTATTCAGCTCCTCATAATCGGCATTAGGTGCCAAAACAGAAAAGCAAAATCCGTTTAAATCATATCTGTCTCCGGGAGTTGCGGCATAAGCCGTTGCACCGCTATCGGATATAGTCTGAAGCAAATTTGTATAAATGTTTGTATCGGGCATATTCTGCTCTGTATAACGCGGCATAATTATATTGGCGATTTCAAAATTTTGAATAATTTTTGCGGCACTGCCGATATGGTCGGAATGTGCGTGTGTCAAAATAAAATAGTCTATTTTTTTAATGTAAAGAGCATTAAGATATGCGGCAACTTTATCGTATGCGTCTATATCTCCGGAATCAATCAGGACAGCTTGACCGCCGCAGGTTATAAGCTCACAATCAGCTTGACCGACGTCCAAATAGTTTACCATAAACGGATATGTGTCTGTACTCGCAGTCTCATTCACTCCGGCATAACGGTAAATCGAACTCCAAGTAGGAAATACCTTTCCCGGGAAATATGTAATTACAACGGAAACCATAAACAAAACAGCGATAATTGCGAATATCAATATCTGCTTTTTATTTGTTTTTCTTCTTTTTGCCATATCTGTTGTTACCATTTTTACCGTAAGATTGTTTTGCTTTGGTTTGTTTTGTTCCGGGACGCGGCTTTATAAGGCAATTGCTTCCGAGGCCGATTAAATCCTGTCTTCCGGCGCGTTTAAGTGCCTCTTCAACAAGATCGTAATTTTTCGGATTAAAATACTGCATTAGTGCTCTTTGCATGGCCTTATCATGCGGATTTTTCGCCACATACACAGGCTCAAGTGTATACGGGTCAAGTTCCGTATAAAACATTGCAGTTGAAATTGTTCCCGGAGTGGGATAATAATCCTGCACCTGCTCTGGGTGTAAATGTTCTTTTTTTATAAATTCCGCAAGCTTAACCGCATCCTTTAGAGTGGCTCCCGGATGTGAAGACATTAGATATGGGACAAGATACTGTTCCTTCCCAATACGCTTAGTATAATCAAAATACTTTTTTGAAAATTCTATGTAAGCATCTATATGCGGTTTACCCATTTTGTCGAGAACTGCAGCGGAGCAATGCTCCGGTGCAACCTTTAGCTGCCCGCTTATATGATATTTTACAAGTTCTTTGAAAAAATCATTATTTTTATCCTTTAGCATAAAATCATATCTTATACCGGAGCGAATAAAAACTTTTTTGATGCCCGGAATCCTTCTCAGTTCTCTTAAAATATCTAAATATTCAGTTTCATCCGCTTTAAGAGCGGGACAAGCACTCGGAGCCAAGCATTTTTTACCTTTACACAAGCCGCTTTTTAACTGTTTTTCACACGAAGGATACCTAAAGTTTGCGGTTGGGCCTCCTACATCATGTATATACCCTTTAAAATCAGGTAATTGTTTCAGTTTTTCAGCCTCGGCGAGAACGGACATTTTGCTTCTTGATGTAACAAACCGCCCCTGGTGAAATGCTAACGAGCAAAAGTTACACGCGCCGAAACAACCGCGGTTGTGTGTTATCGAAAACTTAACTTCTTCAAGCCCCGGAACTCCACCAAATTCTTCATACATAGGGTGATACTCACGAGTATAAGGAAGAGAATAAACGAAGTCAAGCTCATCTCTTGTTAACGGAGACATCGGCGGATTCTGCACAAGCATCATATTACCGTGACGCTGCTTCAGAAGCTTTCCGCGAATATGATCCTGCTCATCCTGCTCAATTCTCACGGAAACAGCATATTCCTTTTTGGATTTCAATACATTCTCGTAAGATGGACATTCTTTACCGTACAGCGGAGTTTCGGAAACAGGAACAGCATAGCATGTTCCGTTAATGTCATGCATCAAATGTATATCTTCACCGTTTTTCAGCCTGTTCGCCACTTCAAGCGTTTGCTTTTCTCCCATTCCGTAAATAAGCAAATCAGCCCCCGAGTCAAAAAGAATCGAGGGTCGTAGCTTATCTTCCCAATAATCGTAATGCGCAAATCTGCGAAGCGAAGCCTCAAGCCCACCTATTATTATAGGAATGTTATTATAAGCTTCTCTGATTTTTTTACAATAAACGATTACGGCTCTATCGGGTCTTTTTCCCATTTTTCCGCCGGGAGAATACGCGTCCTTACTTCGAGGCTTTTTAGCTACGGTGTAATGAGCAACCATAGAATCAATATTGCCGGAAGAGAGCAAAAAGCCATACTTCGGCCTGCCGAAACGCATAAAATCGCATGTGTTTTTCCAATTAGGCTGCGACAGCATACACACCCGAAATCCTTGAGATGCCAGCACACGTGTAATTATAGCTGCACCAAAGCTGGGATGATCCACATATGCGTCACCGGAAACATAAACAAAATCAGGGCTATCCCATCCGAGCGCAATCATTTCTTCTTTTGTTACAGGTAAGAAACCATTCATAATTTACTCCGAAATTTCCGTATCATCGTTTTTTTCATCGGAGGCAGTGTAATCTTTTGCAGCTCCACCCTGTGCCAAAGCATTCATCTCATACCACTGTTGCTTTGTTACGAGGACTTTTCTCGGTTTACTGCCTTCATACGGACCTATAATATTTCGCTCTTCAAGAGTATCTATAATTCTTGCGGCTCTTGCATAACCGAGCTTAAGTTTTCTTTGGAGCAGGGTTGTAGAAGCCATCTGCGCATCAACGACAACCTCTATTGCTTTCGGAACCATTTCGTCTGTTTCGACGTCGGAATCATCACCGTCCGAAACAGCTCCGCCGTTTTTCTTCTTTTCCATTGCAGCCTGTCGCTCGATTTCATTCATTACTTCATCGTCATAAGAAGATTTCTCCTGCTTTTTAATGAAGTCAACAACAGTTTCTACTTCTTTATCCGAAAGAAAACAACCCTGTATACGTTGAGGCTTTGCAATTCCTACCGGATAGAATAAAAGGTCGCCATTACCTAAAAGCTTTTCAGCTCCTGCCGTATCAATTATGGTGCGCGAATCGATTTGGGATGAAACCTTTAATGAAATACGACTGGGAATATTAGCTTTAATAAGACCTGTAATTACGTCAACAGACGGTCTTTGAGTGGCAATAACAAGGTGCATTCCCGCAGCACGTGCCATTTGAGCAAGACGACAAATTGAATCTTCTACCTCGTGCGGTGCTGCCATCATAAGGTCTGATAGCTCATCAATAAAAATAACGATTTGCGGCATTTTTTTCTGACCGATACTCTCGCATATGCTGTTATAACCGCTGATATCGCGCACATTGTTATCCGAAAAAGTTTTGTATCTTGACAACATTTCGGTAACTGCCCACGCAAGAGCACCCGAAGCTTTACGCGGGTCCGATACAACAGGAACTATAAGATGCGGAATTCCGTTATAGACCGTAAATTCAACCTGCTTCGGGTCTATCATAAGAAGCTTAACTTCATCGGGTTTTGCATTATAAAGTATGCTGACAATCATCGAGTTAAGGCATACAGATTTACCAGAACCGGTAGTGCCGGCAACCAAAAGGTGCGGCATTTTGGCAAGGTCTGCATATGTGCAATTTCCTGCAATATCTTTGCCCAACGCGACAAAGAGCTTAGATTTCGCATTTCTGTATTGATCTGTATCTATAATTTCGCGCAGAGTAACCGTAGAACGGTTTTTATTCGGCACTTCTATTCCGACAGCCGCCTTATTAGGTATCGGAGCTTCAATTCTGACGCCCGAAGCTGCAAGGTTTAACGCTATATCGTCCGAGAGATTGGTTATTCGGCTGATTTTAACACCTGCGGCAGGCTGGATTTCATAGCGAGTTACCGACGGTCCCCTGCTTATATCAACAATTCTTGTTTCAACCCCAAAACTCTTAAGAGTATCAACAAGCTTAGTGGCATTCGCCTTGAGTTCGTCCTCATATTTAACATTTCGGCCGTTTTTAGGCTCGGCCAGACAATCTAACGAAGGCAATTGATATTCGGCTTTCGGTTTGTCATTTTCATCATCGGATAATGTGCCTTTTACCGATTTTAACGCAGAAGCAGACGCAGAGCTTTTTGCAGCTTCTTCTATCGGTTTTGAAATTTGTGAATTTGCTTCGTCACCGTTCATCTTTTTAATTATATCATCAAGAAGCACCGGTTTTGATTCCGTAAGTTCATTTGTTTCAGCTTCGTTGGGTTCTTTTTTATCCACATTATCAAATTGGACAATATCGGCTGTTTTCTTCGATTTCTTTGCTGATTTTTCCGTAACCGGCTCCGGGCCTAAATCAACATCGGGATTAAATGACTCTCGATTTCGCTCTTCCGCACTCGCGAGCTGCTCAAGCTTTTCCTCACGATACTCACTGACTTTCTTTACAGGACTGTAAACACCCTTCATCAATTTTTTTAAGGTTGTCCCGGTCATCAGCATTAAAAACAAGAACATTAATATCAAAATAATAGCTATCGCAGCCGGCTTGCTGCTGCCGGTAGCAAGCAATATCGCACCGCCTATTATTGCGCCGACAGCACCGCTGCCGACAAGTGAACCGTCAAATCTATAAGCATTGTAGGCATCTATAACATTTTCCGAAAAGTCAACAACCCCGTGGAAGCCGAAAATATGTATAGCAGCGGATAAAAGTATTATCAGCATTGCGGCCTCAAAAATCTTAACTCCGATTTTTTGGTCGGTCTTATCAAGCGTAGCCATAACTGCAACATATATTAAAACCAACGGCCATATAAATGCCGAGAAGCCGAAAAGGCCGAAACTGAGAGTCCGTAAAACACCCCACAAGCCTCCTCCGTTAATAAACGAAAGACATATAAAAAAGACCGAAACGGCAAAAAGAATTATTGCGGCAAGCTGCCTGTTAGCCGCCGCTTTTTCTTCATTTTGTTTTGTGCTTTTTGTAGGAGAAGGTCTTTTGCCTCTTTTCGGCGGAGAAACTTTCTTATTTTTTGTTGCCGGCATTTAATTCAGCTCCATTAAAATCATTAAAAGTGAATTTTGAATATCTGGCACGCAAGCGTAAATATACCGATTGCTATGCAATAATATCCGAAATATTTAAACATATCTTTTTTCAGTATCCATTGAAGTAATTTTATGCAAAGAACACCTACTACCATTGCAGTAATTATGCCTATCACGGTAGGCAACACTTCGATGCTTTGATGAATTTCAATTGCATCTTTAGTCTGAGATATATTAGCGGCAATTATTGCAGGAATACCAAGAATGAACGAATACTGAACCATATACTCCTTGTTTACGCCGCACATCATACCGGTTGATATCGTCGATCCGGAACGTGAAAGCCCGGGAAAAGCCGCAGCAAACGCCTGAGCTACACCTACGGCAAACGCATCTGTCGTATTAACTTCTCTAACAAGCTTCTTTTTCTTTGATATATATGTAGAAGTGAGAAGTAATACAGCTGTTAACAGGAAACTGAATCCCTCGACCCAAAGGTTATCATCCTCAGCAAAACTGCCGCAAACGTCCATAAGTTTTTGACCGCCGCCCACAGGTATAAGCAAGAAAAGCAACGGAATACACGAAAATACAAACATGATCAGCATTTTTCTTGTTCCGGTAATTTCCTTAAATTTGAATTTACCGGTAAAAATATCCTTGATTAGTTTAAAGAACTCAATAACAAGAGCCCAAATAGTTTTGTAATAAACAATAAAGACTGCGATTAAAGTTCCCAAGTGAAGCATTACATCAAACAAAAGGGATGTATCGCTTGTGGTTCCCAACAGATAATGAAAGAGTGATAAATGTCCACTGCTCGAAACCGGTAGAAATTCGGTAACGCCCTGCACTATACCCAAAATAATAGCTTTTAAAACACTCATAATATCCTCCGATAATGAATTTTTGGATTAAAATATTTTGAAGATATATAATCATACGGATTTGTAGAACGCAAAGAAACTGCTGTACATTCTCCGTTAATGTTCCTATATTCAACATAACCGCCGTCAATAGACTTCACTGAATTCTCCGGTGCTGTAAAAGGGAAAATCTCATAAGGCGAAATCACAGAATAAAGAACCATTATCTTTTCTCCTTTGTTATCATACCGTAAAGGCAATCAAGAGCATCGGATAAACCGCCGAGACTGTCAATAAGGCCCTCTTTTACAGCAGCTTCTCCGTCAAGAACCGTTCCGACATCCATAACGAGTTCTCCGGTTGCAGTCATAAGTTCTCTGAATCTTTCTGATTTCATCGAAGAATTATCTGCAACAAATCTTACTATTCTTTCCTGCATCTTATCAAAATAAGACAATGTTTGAGGAACGCCGAGTACAAGCCCGTTCATTCGCACCGGATGCACAGTCATTGTTGCCGACGGCACAATAAAAGACTTTTTAGCGGAAACCGCCAACGGCACGCCGATTGAATGCCCGCCGCCGAGAACAAGCGATACAGTAGGTTTTCTCATACCGCTTAAAAGTTCCGCAAGTGCAAGCCCGGCTTCAATGTCTCCGCCGACGGTATTCAAAATTATAATCAGACCTTCTATATCTCTACTTTCTTCTATGGCAACAAGCTGAGGTATAACGTGCTCATATTTTGTTGTTTTGTTTTGCGGCGGCAATATAAAATGCCCTTCAATCTGCCCTATCACAGTAAGGCAATGAATATAATGACCGTCTTTGGAAACAGTAACCGAACCCGTCTCAACAATCTGTTTTATATCGCCATCCGTATTGTCATCTCCGTCTACCGAAGCATCCGGAAATTCCGCGGGAGATTCTTTCGGAGAAATAGGTTCAATCAAATTACTATAAGTCATAACAATACCCCCATATAAAGTCAAATATCATTATGCCCATAATAACTCATTTTATAACTGTAGTTATTTTAGCACAAATGTTTTTTTATAGCAATAGCTGTTCCAGGTTGATATTTAAAATACTGTTATTGCCATTAGTGTAAAAAGCACTTGTTTTTTACTTTTTCTCAAATTCGAATCAAAAATTCATTTAATTTATAAAAGAATTTAAACTTTTTTAAAATTTTTATTGACTTTTTCCATTATGACGTATATAATTTAGTTTATTGAGGGGATCAAATATTTTCTGGGCAAAAAAATATTGTTTACCGCCTTTTTAAGCGGTAAGCTTTATTTTTTTGCTTTTTTTAGGTTATTTCGTTTTCAAGCGCAAAGCGGTACACATAAACCTCTTATATTTATGCAGACTTGCTATGATATAATCTCTATTTCCCTATTATTAAAGAAAATCAGGTTATATGATGAAAATTCACTTGATAATTCATTGACAAAGTATTTTATATGGATTAAAATAAGATTGTTAAAAATGTGAAAAAGTTAGGAGCGATCTATATGGGTTACACAGTAGCTCAAAAGCTTATTAAGTCACATCTTGTCAGCGGAGAAATGAAAGTCGGCAGTGAGGTCGGTCTCAAAATAGACCAGACTCTTACTCAGGACGCAACCGGCACTATGGCTTATCTTGAATTTGAAGCCATGGGCATTAAAAGAGTTAAAACAGAGCTTTCGGTTGCTTATGTTGACCATAATACCTTGCAGACAGGATTTGAGAATGCAGATGACCATCGTTTTATAGGCAGTGTTGCAAAGAAACGCGGAATTAGATTTTCTCGTCCGGGAAACGGTATTTGCCATCAAGTACACTTAGAACGTTTCGGCAAACCCGGAAAAACGCTTATTGGCTCTGACAGCCACACACCCACAGGCGGCGGTATAGGTATGCTCGCTATGGGTGCAGGTGGACTTGACGTAGCTGTTGCAATGGGCGGCGGCACATACTATATTACCATGCCGAAAATCGTCAATGTACATCTTACCGGAAAACTCAGCCCTTATGTTACGGCCAAAGACGTAATCCTTGAAGTCCTCAGAAGAATGACTGTTAAGGGCGGTGTAGGCAAAATAATCGAGTATACAGGCGAAGGCGTTAAATCTTTATCCGTTCCGGAGAGAGCAACTATAACTAATATGGGTGCTGAGCTTGGAGCAACAACGTCGGTTTTCCCGTCAGATGAAATAACCAAGGCGTTTCTTGAAGCACAAGGCAGAGTTGATGATTGGACAGAGCTTTCTGCCGACAGCGATGCGGTATACGACGAATTTATTGAAATAGACCTTTCTTCTCTTGAGCCTCTTGCAGCTATGCCGCATATGCCCGATAAAGTAAAAAAGGTTTCTGAAATAGGCAAAATTAAAATTGACCAGGTATGCATAGGCTCATGCACAAATTCCTCTTTAATGGATATGCTGAAAGTCGCGGCTATATTAAAGGGACATACCGTTGCCGAAAACGTCAGCCTGAGCATCGCTCCGGGTTCAAAGCAGGTGCTTAATATGCTTGCACTCAACGGAGCACTCTCGGATATGATAAATGCGGGTGCCAGAATTCTCGAAAGCGCTTGCGGACCATGTATAGGTATGGGTCAGTCGCCTAATTCAAAAGGCATTTCTCTCAGAACATTCAACAGAAACTTTGAGGGACGTTCCGGAACCGCAGACGCAGGAATATACCTTGTAAGCCCCGAGACTGCCGCGGTATCGGCAATCACCGGTGTATTGACCGATCCGAGAGAAAACGGAGAACCGCTCCACATCCTTATGCCCGACAAATTTATTGTTAATGACAATATGATAGAAATGCCCGCTTCAGAAGAAGATGCAGACAAGGTTGAGGTTATTTACGGTCCAAACATCAAACCGTTCCCAAAAACCGAAAAATTACCGGAGAGCATTGAAGCTAAAGCACTTCTCAAAGTCGGAGATGATATAACCACCGATCATATTATGCCGGCAGGTGCCAAGATACTACCCTATCGCTCAAATATACCTTACCTTTCGCAGTTCTGCTTCGGAGTGTGCGACAAGGAATTCCCCGACAGATGTAAAAAAGAAGGCAAAGGAATAATAATCGGCGGCGCCAACTACGGTCAGGGCTCTTCTCGTGAACATGCGGCTTTGGTTCCGCTTTATCTCGGTATAAAGGCAGTTATCACAAAATCATTTGCAAGAATTCACTGTGCAAATCTTATTAATGCCGGTATATTGCCTCTCAACTTTAAAAACCCCGATGATTACGACAAGATTTCCGAGGGCGACCTTCTCAGCCTTGAAAAAGTAAAAGACGAGATACTCTCAGACAAACCTGTGATGTTGCTCAACGAAACAACCGGCGAAAAGTTCGAGCTTAAATATGATTTGTCAACACGCCAAAAGGATATTATCCTTGCAGGCGGTCTTCTCAACTACACAAGAGAATCATTATAATAGGAGGATAAAAATGACTGAAGAAAATTTGCAGGAAGCTTTAAAAAAGTTTGAAGCACTCGTTCGCGAGCAATCAGACCGTTCAGACAGAATTAAAGCTCAAAAGGACAGTATTGACTATGATAAACTTGATAAAATAGTTATCGGCGTTTGCGGCGGAGACGGCATTGGACCGATTATAACAAAAGAATCGGCACGAGTTCTTGAGTATATGCTTGAAGACGATGTTAAAGCCGGAAAAGTTGAGTTTAAAGTCATTGACGGACTTACAATCGAAAACAGAATTGCCCATATGCAGGCTATTCCCGACGATGTTCTGGAAGAGCTTAAATCATGTCACGTTATTTTAAAAGGCCCAACAACGACACCGCAAGCAGGCAGCGGTATGCCCAACATCGAAAGTGCCAATGTTGCCATGAGAAAAGCTCTTGATTTATTTGCAAATGTTCGCCCTGTAAAAGTTCCTGAAAAAGGAATAGATTGGACATTTTTCCGTGAAAATACCGAGGGTGCTTATGCCGTAGGTTCAAAGGGCATAAATGTTGACGACGATCTTGCATTTGATTTTGTTGTAGCAACAAGTGAAGGTTCGGAAAGAATTGCCAAAATGGCGTATGAGTATGCTCGTAAGAATCACAAAGATCGCGTATCAATTATCAACAAAGCTAATGTTATTAAAACGACAGACGGTAAATTCCTCAACATATGCAAAAATATCGGCAAGGAGTACCCTGAAATCACTACTGATGAATGGTATATCGACATAACCACAGCAAAGCTTATTGATGAAAAGCGCCGCAAAGACTTTAAAGTTTTTGTTCTCCCGAATCTATACGGCGATATTATAACTGACGAAGCTGCCGAATTCCAAGGCGGCGTCGGCACGGCAGGAAGTGCTAATCTCGGGAAAAGATATGCAATGTTTGAAGCTATACACGGTTCTGCTCCGCGTATGATTTCCGAAGGAAGAGGTCAATATGCCGATCCTTGCTCCATGCTCCGTGCTACAGTTATGCTTCTGTCGCACATCGGTAAACAAGACAAAGCGGATCTTCTTGAAAAGGCTCTGGATTACTGTATGTTCACCGATAAAAAATATGTAATTACCGGACGAGAAGACGGTGCAACGTGCAGCGAATTCGGCGATTATGTAATGGAAACCGTTCAAAAGCTTTCAAAGTGAGGTGAACTGAGTAATGGCAAAAAATGATTCGGTATCGTTATCTGTTGTTAAAAGACTTCCGAGATATTATCGCTTTTTAGGTGAAATAAAAAAGAACGGAACAGTTCGTATATCATCCGGTGAGTTATCAAAAAGAATGGGTTTTACCGCTTCACAAATTCGCCAGGATCTTAATTGCTTCGGTGGCTTCGGTCAGCAAGGATACGGATATAATGTTGAACAGCTGTACAAAGAAATAGGTTCTATACTCGGTGTCAACAATCATCTTAAGACTATACTAATAGGTGCAGGAAATCTCGGTCACGCCATAGCTTCTCATATGTCTTTTGAAGCACGCGGGTTTAACCTCATCGGTATTTTTGATAAAAACGAAGCACTTGCAGGCAAGCTTGTACGTAACATACCCGTAAGACATATTAACGGTCTGTATGATTTTTGTCGCGACAACTCCCCTGCCGTTGCAGTGCTTTGTATACCAAGCGATAATGCAAAAGAAATTGTTGATGAGCTTGTTAAGCTCGGTGTAAAAGGATTTTGGAATTTCAGTCATTATGATATTGCTTCGGATTACCCAAATGTTGCAGTTGAAAATGTACATCTTTCCGACAGCCTTATGACTCTCAGTTATCATGTAAGTAACCTTTAATTACAATCAATACAAAAAAACGATATCGAAGTTAAATCTTCGATATCGTTTTTTATTTATTCTCAATTAAACTTTTAAGAGACCTTAAAAAATCTTCATTTTGAAAATCTTTTCGTTTATGCGGTCCTTTTGTCCTGCCGCCAGACATACGAATTTCACGAGAAGTATGCCTTGACTGCAAAAGAAAGTCAATGTTATTGTCAGTATAAATCAAACCGTTTTGATTTATAGCCCTTGCATTCTTTGCAAGGCACATAGCGGCAAGACCATAATCCTGCGTTACCACAATATCGCCGGGTGATATAAGATTGACTATTTTGTAATCTGCACTGTCTTTGCCTTTTGAAACTGTAATAACACTTGCATAATTAAACGAAAATTCATGAGAAGTATCACATACAACATAACACTCTATATTGTGTTGTTTGGCAAAATTAATGGCTGATTCGGTGACAGGACATCCGTCGGCATCAATAAAAATACGCATTTTATTCTTCTGCAAGTGCATTTAGTTTTTCAATACACTGCTTACAAATTTTATTTCCTTTATACTCTACAATATCATCTACACTATCGCAAAAAATACACGCCGGAACATATTTTTTTAAAACGATGGAGTCGTCATCAGTATATATCTCTACGGCACTTTTACCTGCTACGAGGTTCAAAAGCTTACGGGTCTCGGTCGGCAGTACCACCCTGCCCATTTTATCAATTCCACGGACCATGCCCGTAGATTTCATAATATTCACTCCTAACATTCAACAAAAAGCAACATTCGGAACTTCCTTTTGACATAATATAGCATTTTAAAATTATTATGTCAACGAAAATGCAATATCTATTTATCATTTCATATGAATATACATGGTATCGGTGATAGAAGTGATGAATTATATATGGTGTGCCATAATTCTTCTAAGCGTAATATTTTCATTTATTTGTGGCAGTACAGAGGGCTTATCAAGTGCTATTATTGCATCCGGCAAACAATCGGTTGAATTTTTGCTATCTGTATTAGGAGTATTTTGCTTTTGGGGTGGCATTATGAATATTATAGAAAAATCAGGCTTAAATAAATTATTTTCAAAGGCCCTGTCCCCTATTATTAAGCTTTTATTTAAAGATGTAAAACCCAAAAGCAAACTTTTTGACGCAATAAGTCTCAGCATGGCAGCAGGACTGTTAGGACTTGGAAACGCCTCGACTCCGCTTGGTATATTGGTTATGAAAGAGTTTGCAAAAGACAGACCTAACGGATATACAGCCACAAACAATATGGTTATGTTTGTAGTCTTAAACTCAACAGCTTTAAAGGTGTTTCCGTCTACAATAGCAGCTGTAAGGCAAAATAACGGTGCCACAAATCCCTTAGACTTTGTGGCGGCTTCGCTCGTAGCCTCATTTGCATCGGTCGCAACAGGTATTATTTTGACAAAGATGCTCGGTGGTAAAAAATATGAATAAAATAGGTACTTACATATTCATTATTTTCATTGCAGGGACAGTATGTTATTCGCTCTTAAAAAAGAGAAACGTCTTTCAGGATTTTACCGATGGCGTACCGTCAGGACTCAAAACCGGATTGGCCATCTTCCCGGCGATTACGGCAATGATGCTGGCAGTAAATATGTTTACAAAATCGGGTCTCTGCGATTACTTTACAAAACTTATAACGCCTGTTTTTACAAATATCGGTATTCCTGCCGAACTGATACCTCTGATAACACTAACTCCGCTGTCGGGCAGCGGTTCCCTAAGCATATTTGAAAATCTGCTCAAAGACTATGGCTGCGACTCATTTATAGGCAGATGTGCTTCCGCTGTAATGGCGTCAACTGAAACCACTTTTTATGTAATAACCGTTTATTACGGAGCAATAGGTATAAAAAAGATAAGGCACACAGCTTTTGCTTCGCTGTGTGCCAATATGGTTAGTGTAATTACAGCAACCCTAATGGTGAAGCTTATTACTTTTCAATAAGAGAAACACCTGTCATCTCAGCAGGTTTTGCAAGTCCCATAATGTCAAGCATTGTAGGCGCAAGGTCGCAGAGTCTGCCGCCGTTTTGTTTGAGCTTGCAATCATAACCTACTACAATCAACGGAACGGGATTGGTTGTGTGGGCAGTAAACGGTGTTCCGTCCTCAGCATACATTTTATCTGCATTACCGTGGTCCGCGGTTATAAGTGTAACGCCGCCCATCTTATTGACTGCATCAACAAGCTTACCGACGCATTCATCAACAGTTTCAACAGCTTTTACCGCCGCAGGGAAAACACCCGTGTGCCCCACCATATCACAGTTAGCGTAGTTAAGAATTACAACATCGTATTTTCCGCTGAGTATTCTTTCACAAGCGGCGTCGCAGACCTCATAAGCACTCATCTCAGGCTTCAAGTCAAATGTTGAAATTTTGGGTGAGTCGATAAGGACTCTGTCTTCGCCCGGATATACTTTTTCTTCTCCGCCGTTAAAGAAAAATGTAACGTGCGCATATTTTTGTGTCTCAGCTATACGAAGCTGTGTTTTGCCGAGAGAAGAAAGATATTCTCCCATAGTATTTTTAAGAGCCTCAGGTGCAAAAGCGACCTTAACATTCGGCATAGTCTCATCATACTGAGTCATGCAAACATAATAAAGAGGGAAATACTTCCTTTCGAATCCCTTAAATTCAGGATCCACAAAAGCTCTTGTTATTTCTCTTGCACGGTCCGGACGGAAATTAAAGAATACCACAGAATCATTTTCTTTAATTTTGCCGTCTTCGGAGCATACTGTGGGCATAACAAATTCGTCTGTAAGATGCTTACCGTCACCGTCGATTGTCTCATAAGACTTTTCGACTGCATCAACGGCGTTTGAATTGTGTACGCCTTCACCGTTGACCATAGCCCTGTATGCCATTCCGACTCTGTCCCACATATTGTCACGGTCCATAGCATAAAATCTGCCCATTAAGGTAGCAATTTTGCCAACACCGATTTCGCTCATTTTATCTTCAAGCTCTTTTATATACTCAACGCCGGATGCCGGAGGTACGTCACGACCGTCAAGAAGACAATGAACATAAACGTCCTTAATGCCGTTACGTTTAGCGAGTTCCAGTAAGGCATAAAGATGAGTATTGTGGCTGTGTACGCCGCCGTCGGATAAAAGGCCTATCAAGTGGAGAGCCGTACCGTATTTTTTGCAATTTTCAACCGCACCCATAAATGCCGGATTCTTAAAGAAATCACCGTCGGTTATTGCCTTAGTAATTCTTGTGAGTTCCTGATAAACAACTCTGCCGGCACCGATATTTGTATGACCTACCTCGCTGTTACCCATTTGACCGTCCGGAAGGCCTACATCCATTCCTGAAGCCCCGATATATGTCATGGGATCATTCTTCATAAATTCATCTAACCGCGGAGTATTAGCAGCTTTTATCGCATTGCCGTAATCGGACGGGTTGTGGCCGAAGCCGTCCATTATACATAAAACAACAGGTTTTTTCATTCAAATCACCTTATCTTACTATTCAATCATTATTTAGAAGCAGCGGCAACTATTACGGAGAAATCCTGGGCTTTAAGAGACGCACCACCGATAAGTCCGCCGTCAACATTTACTTTAGAAAGAAGTTCTTCGGCATTTTTTGCATTCATTGAACCGCCGTACTGAACTGTTACGCTCTCTGCAGCATCTTTACCGTAGGCTTCCTCAATAGCAGCTCTTACAAAGCCGTTACCCTCATCAGCCTGATCGGATGTGGCTGTTACGCCGGTACCGATTGCCCAAACAGGCTCATAAGCGATTATGACATTTGCAAGCTGTTCCTTTGTTACATTTGTAAGTGCCATCTTAGTCTGGAATTTCAAAAGAGTTTCAGTATAACCAAGTTCTCTCTGCTCAAGTGTTTCGCCGACACAAATAATAGTCTTAAAGCCTGCGTTCAAAGCAGCAAGAGCACGAAGGTTAACGGTCTGGTCGGTTTCACCGAAGTATGTTCTTCTCTCCGAGTGACCGACAATAACGTATTCAACTCCTGCTTCCTTGAGCATATCTGCCGAAACCTCGCCGGTAAATGCACCCGAAGCCTTAAAGTGAATATTTTCCGCACCGATTTTTATATTGGAACCTTTAGCGGCCTCAACAGCGGCAGGGATATCAATATAAGGTACGCAGAGAACCACATCACAATCTGCATTTTTTACAAGTGGCTTCATCTCCTCAATAAGAGCCTTAGCTTCACTCGGAGTCTTGTTCATTTTCCAGTTACCTGCGATAACAGCTTTACGAAGTGCTTTATTCATAATTATTACTCCTTTATCATAATTAACAGGTGAGTAAAAATACTCACCTGTATTTTTATTATTTCTTGTCGTTAAGAGCTGCAATACCGGGAAGTTCTTTGCCTTCAAGATATTCAAGCGAAGCACCGCCGCCGGTCGATATATGAGACATCTTATCAGCAAAGCCAAGCTTCTGTATAGCTGCTGCAGAGTCTCCGCCACCTATAATCGAAATGGCGTTACTATCAGCAATGGCGGTAGCAACAGCTATTGTTCCGGCTGCAAAGTTATCCCACTCGGAAACGCCCATAGGTCCGTTCCAAATTACGGTACCGGCATCTTTAACAGCGTCGGCAAAGAGCTGCTGAGTCTTAGGTCCTATGTCAAGTCCCATCCAACCGTCGGGAATTTCGTCGGAATTAACAACCATTGCTTCGGTATCGGGTTTATACTCTTTACCCACCTTATTATCAACGGGAATAAGGAATTTAATACCTTTAGCTTTAGCCTTATCCATCATTTCCTTAGCAAGGTCAACTTTATCAGCCTCGAGAAGAGAATCACCTATACTGTGGCCGAGAGCTTTCATAAATGTATAAGCCATACCGCCGCCGATGATAAGAGTATCACACTTGTCAATTAAATTTGTGATTACACCGATTTTATCAGAAACCTTTGCTCCGCCGAGAATTGCAACAAGCGGTCTCTTCGGATTTTCCAAAGCTCCGCCGATAAACTTAATTTCTTTCTGAATAAGATATCCGCATGCTGCGGGAAGATATGCGGCGACGCCGGCAGTTGAAGAATGAGCTCTGTGCGCAGAACCGAAAGCATCATTTACATAAAGATCTGCAAGAGAAGCAAATGCCTTTGAAAGCTCGGGATCATTTTTAGTCTCGCCGGGTTCAAAACGAACATTTTCAAGAAGCATTACTTCGCCGTCTTTAAGCGAGTCGGCGAGTGCATGAGCGCTCGGGCCGACAACATCGTCAGCCATTTTAACTTTCAGACCGAGGAGCTCAGAGAGACGAGCTGCAACGGGCTTCATAGAAAACTCGGGATTTACCTGTCCTTTCGGTCTGCCGAGATGAGAGCAAAGGATAACCTTGGCTCCGTTCTTTATAAGATACTGAATTGTGGGAAGAGAAGCTACTATTCTCTTGTCGCTTGTTATAACGCCGTTTTCCATTTTAACGTTAAAGTCGCAACGAACGAGAACTCTCTTACCTTTGACATCGAAATCTTCGACTGTCATTTTGTTTAAAGCACTACTCATTTTTTACATCCTTTCGGTTGTTAATTAACATTTTTCATCTTGTTTATTTTATAACAAACTTAGATTTTTTTCAAGTATCGCTATGGATAATGGACAGAAAATATTAATTATTTTTTGTAAATTTTGCACAACAATCAAATTGTATATGCAGACTTGATTTCTTCCGCCCTTTTAAGCACCATATTTTTCAGCTCATTTGGAGAGGTTACTTGAATTTTTCCTCCGAATTGAATAATCCATGAAACTAATCCGTCATTTACGGCTGAATTGGCATTTAAAACAAATTTTGACGGACCGTTTTTGTGTATATTAGCATCCTCTCCGAATCTGTCAAGCACATTTTCGACAATTTCATTACTGCACAATAAAGAAATCGGCTTAGGTTCGCCGGAAAACATACCGAAGTGCTTGCTTGCATAATCGGCGGAATCAAAGCTGAATTTGTAAGGAGACACTTCCGAAAACGGTCGGGAAAAAGAATCGTCAATAATCTCTGTATGTTTGATTCTGTCAATTCTCATAATCATAAGATTATCGTATTTTTCTTTGTTACCGACAAGATAATAGTGGTCACTTGACCAAATTAAAGAATAAGGACTTATTATATGCTCTTTTTCCTCATAAGCTTGGTCAGGATTGTCCGATAATATACGTCTGCGATATATTATTTTTACTTTACGGTTATCGTTTATAGCACGGCCAAGCTTATCAATTGTATAATACAGCTCTTCATTTTTACATTTCGGCCTATTATCAACATAAACCTGGGATTTGATTTTTTTTGCCTGCTCTGCGCTTGTAAGAGTAAATATCTTATTCAGAAGCTGCTTTGTTTTTTTAGCCGAAATAAAATTTGCAGCTTGAACCGCATCACTTAACAGTCTCAGCTCGGCAAGCTCAAAGTCACGACTTGCAAGGAAGTAGCCGCCGCCGGAACCGTTACTCTTAATTATATCATATCCAAAATCAATCAAGATTGAAATATCGCTGTATATTGATTTCCGCTCTGCGGCAATACCGTGATTTAACAAGTAAAGCTTTATATCCTCGGCATGCGCAATGTGGTTCTCATCGGTATTCTCCTGCAAAAACTTCAGTATATAAAGGAGCTTAAGTTTTTGATTGTTTGTCGCCGCCATATATATCCTCTCAATATCTTAACTGACTGTTAATGTCCTTCAAAACATTCTCATCAATTTTTAAAACTGCTCTGTCATATGTATAAATTCCGTTAACTTCATTTTCAACATCGCTAACTTGAGTATAAACGGTACCGGATAAGCCCTTATCTATTATCGGGATAATTTGCTTATCCAGCAGCTTTTTATAGGCCTTCGTAAGACTTTCTTTGGATTTAAACATAAGATATCCGAATGCTTTTTTCTCGTTCCAAGTATGGCCCCGAACTACATTCGAATAGCCGCCGAATTCAGTAACGACAAAAGCACGCTTTTTTGATTTTCTCAGATGAATCGGGAGGATATATTTATGCATACTGTCAATATCTCCGCCTCCCTGATCATACCAACCGCTTGCGTGGTCAATAACACGATGGCTGTCAAGGTTTCTGACAAAATCGCAGACTTTCAAAGCATCAAACTGCCCCCATGCCTCATTAAACGGAACCCAGCAGTAAATTGACGTGACGCTGTAAAGCTGTTTTATCATTTCTTCAAGCTCTTCATAGTAGTTGCGACGCCATTTTTTATCGCCGCGGCTGAATCTGTTGTATTTGTTATCCTTGAGTTTGTAAATACCGACATTAGGTAAAACTCCCGCGTAGAAATCTCCGATGTACGCTCCGCCGCTTACCATATCCTGCCAAACAAGCATGCCGAGTCTGTCGCAATGATAATACCAACGCATCGGCTCAACCTTAATGTGTTTTCTCAACATATTAAATCCGAGACGTTTCATTTCAGAAATATCAAATATCATAGCCTCATCCGTAGGCGCCGTAAGTCCTCCGTCGCACCAATAGCCCTGATCCAAAAGTCCCTTTTGGAAATACGGTTCATTGTTAAGGAAAAGACGTGTTATTCCCTTTTTGTCGCGTCCTATTGAGAACTTTCTCATGCCGAAATAGCTTTTAACAGAATCTACCGCTTTATCTCCAACGGAAACGGTAATAAACAAATCATAAAGTTTGGGATTTTCGGGCGACCAATATTCGTACTTTTTAAGCTTGATTTCGTCATGCTGCTTAACTGTTTTCTCGGCTAAAACGCTGTCGCCGTCCATTATCCGGGCTTTAATTTTAACGCCTTTCATTTCGGCGGATAAGTCTATATCGATTGATATAAGATTGTTATCAATATCGGGAACAACATCAAGCTTTCTGATATAACAGCTGTCAACCGCCTCCAGCCAAACGGTCTGCCAAATACCGGATGTAGCCGTATACCAAAAGCCGTGCGTCTTGTTAACCTGTTTGCCGCGTTGCTGCCAGCCCGAATCCGTCGGGTCAAATACACAAACGGAAAGTTCATTTTCACCGTCACGTAAAAAGTCGGTAATATCAAAAGTAAACGCGCAATAACCGCCGATATGTGAACCTACAAAGGTGTCGTTAATATATACTTTGCATTCCCAATCAACTGCTCCGAAATGTAAAAGAATACTCTTTCCTTTCAAATTGTCGTTTAATGAAAATTTTTTAAAATACCAAAGTCTTTCGGTGGGCTTTAATCCCTTTTCGACCTTAGACAAAAAACACTCGGGAGCAAATGGAACTAAAATCTTTCCGTCAATATCATTCGGCTTTTTCTCACTGCTGTCTGATATTTTATAATCATAAAGGCCGTTAAGATTTTGCCATCCGTCGCGCACAAGCTGAGGCCGCGGATATTCCGGCAGCGGCATCGTGTCTGAAACCTTGTCGGTGAAAATGCTTCTCATTGCTACAACTCCCTTTTGTACAATAATAGATAATTATTATATAACAAAATGTCTAATTTGTCTATTGATATTGAAAAAAACATTTGGTATAATAACGGAAATTTGCGGATATGGTGAAATTGGCAGACACGCAAGATTTAGGATCTTGTGCCGAAAAGCGTGCAGGTTCAAGTCCTGTTATCCGCACCATCGCTTCGCGGCTGCAACCGTGAACTACGAAGAACAAGCGTGAATATAGGCGTATCAAGGGTTTTTAGATAATTTCACCCTTTCTATCCCTCACATTCACTCTTGTTCACTCCATAATTACAGTAAATCAGGGATATTACAGTAAAAATCATACCTGACTTATACAATTTTAAATGAGAAATTAGAAATAAAATCGGCTCGTATGTCGGTTTTGTTTTTTTGATTTTTTCGGTTAAGTGGTTATGTTAAACTGTTTTCATTTAAACATGTATTCTATCAGCTTAATAGCACTATATTTGTACCAATATGTAACACTATTAGTTATAGCGTAAAAGCGCCCCTCCTGATGTGCAACCTACATCAAGAGGGGTATATTATATTACA